>JAABUZ0100004203.1_pt1 | contig 20170 bp, 19 predicted proteins | sample 5562091 | NCBI WGS metagenome assembly JAABUZ01 (sample SAMN12813069, study PRJNA571459) | rock metagenome | isolation source: Antarctica rocks | place: Antarctica: Victoria Land, Linnaeus Terrace sud | collected 2015-12-21 | reverse complement strand
TGCTGACACAGGGTCGTCCTCGCCGACCTGATATGGCCCTCATGAGGCAGCCGCGGTAAGATATTTCGTGAGGCAACAACCTCGCACGGGTTACATTCTTCCGTGAGGCAATACGTCCCCTGCTGTTACGCGAGTTTTATTAAAAACTCGCGTAACGCTTGGCGGGGATCGCTTTTAAACCCAGCGTGCATGCCGCCTCACCAACGTCTCGACGACTTCGCCAACAATATCATTCTTGCGCCGCTGTACAACGTTCTTGCTGATGGCGACGCGAAGCGTTGGCCGCGCTTGGCGCGCAGCGCCACACGTGTCAACGGTCCGCTAGTGCGGAGTCCTAACTTTTGCGGGACCCGGATCGAAGCGCCATTGTCCTTGGCCGCGCGGGCAGACAGGGGCCGCGACCGTGCGTGGTCCAGGAACGCGGCGAGCGCAATGGTCGCGATGCCCTGGCCCCAGTAGTCCTTGCCCAGCCAATAGCTGACCTCGGGATGACCGGCTTCGTCGAAGCGCAGGACGTGGCCGGCCACCTGCCCGTCGACAACAATGGTCCGGATGGTGACGGAGTCGTCGCCACGAATCGTCGCCCAGTGCGTGCTGAAGGCGTCCTTATCCGCGCGGTCCTTAGCCGTGAAGGCGGCCACAATTTCACGAAGCTACCGACGTTGACCCTCATTGAAGGATACCTTCCATTGAGATGAACAGGGGCGTCAGGCAGCAGGCGCCCTGGGGCGTCTTGCCGCGACGTTGAGCTTTTGCCAGATCGCCAAGTCGTCGCGCACAAGCAGCGCCACTTTCGTATCGAAGATCATGCTATCCTCGCTCTATCTATATCATTCCTCTTGTCGCACAGCGATTCCTTGCACTTTGATGCGTGCCCCCAGCGGCAGGCCGGCCGCTTGGTAGACGGTTCGGGCCAGTCGGTGGCCCTCGGGGAAGACGGACGCGAAGACGGCATTCGCGTCCGGCAGGTCGGTCAAATCCAGGAACGCGAGATCGACGTAGACGACGTCCGCACGCGTGAAGCCGGCCGACTCGACCACCTCCATGAGATTGGCGAAGGCGCGCTTGGCCTCCTCCGTCGTGGTCCCCGGGGCAAACGTCCCCGTGCGGGGGTCGGTCGCGATCTGGCCGCTCACGTAGCAGGTGTCGCCCGCCACGACCGCCGCGCTGATTGGTGAGATGGCCGCGTTCGTGGCATCGTTGGTGATGTACCGATGTGTCATGTACAACCTCCTCTTCAAGATATGTTGATGTTAATGTGGTATCCCATCGACATCGAACAGTGTCGACAATCGTGCGCATCGACCACTCCCGGATGTCGCCATAATCCCGCTCGTCCGGAACGTCGAGCCCCGCCCCGCCCTACCCTCCCGTCGCGCGGCCGTGGGGGGACATCTGCCGCGGCAGTATCGGCGCTGCGCTGCGGGCCACCTTGATCGGCTGTGCGCTACCCTGCGGCCCACCTTGATCGGCTGTGCGCTACCCACCCCAGGCATACTCCATTTGGCGCGCCGACGCCCGCGCCAAGTCACGGTCGCGCAGGCGATCAACGAGGTGCAGGCTCATGTCGATGCCCGCGGAGACGCCGGCCGACGTCACGACAGCCCCCTCGTCGACCCAGCGAACATCGCGCCGGACGATGACCTGCGGGTATAGCGCCTCGAACGCATCGATGTCCTCCCAATGCGTTGTCGCCTGCCGGCCCTCCAGCAGGCCGGCCTATGCCAGCAGGAAGGCTCCCGTGCAGACCGAGGCCGTCAGCTGGGCCGATGGGCTGACGCGGCGCAACCATGCCGCGACCGCCAGGTTCTCCAGCGCCCGGGTGATAACTCCGCCTGGCACGATCGTGACATCCAGGGGTGGATGGTCGGCGAAAGTTGCCCCTGGCAGCACGAGCAAGCCCCCACGCGCGGCGATGGGACGCGCCTGCTCAGCGATCGTGAGCACGCGGAACGGTGGAGGCATCTCATACTGGTGGCGCAGCGCCACGCGTGCGGCGACCGAGAACACCTCGAACGGGCCACCGAAATCGAGCACTTCGACCTCATCGAACAGCAGGATACCGACGGTCAGCGTCGCGCCGTCGGCGATGGCCTGTGCCTGTGACATGGTGATCCCCCTTGTCGAGCTTATGATGCGCGTTCGGCGCCGCGATTCAGGCAACGGCCGGTGAGCGCCCCGGTTGCACACGCCGCGCAAGAGGGGCACTCGAACGAGCGCCTCAAAGCCGCGTCGGACGCGGGCGGCAGGGCCATGTGGGAGCGACCCGATCGCACGCGCCTTTCGTGTCGAGTGATGGACGCAATCCTCCCGTCCTCCGTATGATCCGGTGGATGTTCCCGACGGTGTCGTCGCCCAGCGCATCGGCCCTCTCACCCTTCGACGCGGACACAATCGCGCGTCCATCGCATATAAGGAAGTATCGGATGGCACGTTCCTGGCGGCAAGGACATAGTTCCGACGATTTCTGCCATACTGGAGGGAAAGCGGGAAGGGCACAGGTGATGGACACCGAGATTGGCTTGCCGACACGCCGCATCGTCTTCCTGGCCGTGCCGCCGGTCCAACTGCTGGACCTGGCCGGCCCCTATGAAATCTTCAGCCGCGCGGGTCGCGCCTCGCTGGGGCGCGACCCGACGGTGCTCGGCGGATATCGGGTCGAGGTTGTTTCCACGGGGCGCGGGGCGCTCGTGATGAGTAGCTGCGCGCTTGGTCTGGCGGCGCAGGGGTATTACCGCGACCTGCGCGCGCCGGTCGACACACTGCTGGTGGTGGGTGGCGAAGGCGTGGAAGGTGGTCTGGGCGCGCTTGATCCCGCGGTCCTCGCCTGGTTGCAGGGCTGGGCGCCGCGGGTGCGGCGCCTGGGCGCTGTCTGCACGGGCGCATTCGCGCTGGCCGCGGCCGGCCTGCTCGACGGCCGGCGCGCGGTGACGCATTGGCAGTGGTGCGACCGGCTGGCGCGGGACTATCCACAGGTGCGCGTGGACGCGGAGCCCATCTACATCCGGGACGGCAACGTGTACACCTCGGCCGGCGTCACGGCCGGCATGGACCTGGCCCTGGTGGAAGAGGACCACGGGACGGATGTCGCGCTCCAGATAGCCCGGGAGTTGGTGCTCTTCCTGCGGCGCCCGGGTGGGCAGAGCCAGTTCAGCCCCGTGCTGGCACGGCAGGGTAGCGAGCGACGCCCCTTGCGCGACCTGCATGCGTGGATACTGACGAACCTCGACAAGAGACTCGACGTCGAGACCCTGGCGCGCCAGGCGGCCATGAGCCCGCACCACTTCGCGCGCGTGTTCGCGCAAGAGTTCGGCGTCACGCCCGCGCGCTACGTCGAACAGGTGCGCGTGGAGACGGCGCGTCGGCAGTTGGAAGGGGCCGCGCTTAGTGTCGCGGCGATCGCGGCCGCCTGCGGCTTCGGCAGCGCCGACGTGATGCGCCGGTCGTTCTTGCGCATCCTGCGCGTGCCGCCCCAGGAATACCGGGAGCGATTCCGTGCCAGCCCCCTGTCTGGGTCGGCGACGCCGGTCGGCGACGCCGACCCAAGGTGATGGCTGAGTCTGTCGGGAGGGCGCTGGCGAGGTTGGACCGTTGACCCGAGTAGCAAGAGTAACCTTTGTCGTTCCTTCAGGCGGTTGTGTTGTTCTACTCAGTGCGAGAATGGTCCGCGCACGGCCACGGTATCGGTAGGGGCGTCGGCGGCAAATAAGCGGCCTGTGCCGTCATCCACGGCGAGGGTGAGCAGACCGCGAAGCGGGAGTGTCTGCAGGGCTACTCCATTCGCGCTGCCCACACCGTCAAATATGTGCCAGACCCTTTCTACCTGTAATCTACAAGCGGCGCTGCGGATGGAAGAGATGATACAACATAGTATCATCACGCGTTACCCCGACGCTCGTAGCGATATTCGTCGCTCACGGTCCCCTTGAAGACGTCCGCGCCGACCACCGTGGCAACACGCACGAATCCCAGGGTTTCGACGAGGCGGATCGACGCGGCATTGCGCGTGTCGATCTCGGCCGCCACAACGCCGACATGATAGTCATCGAACAGATGGGTTAACACGCGAGCCGCGCCCTCACTAGCGTATCCCTGGCCCTGCGACGGCACGAAAATCATGTACGCGAGCATCGCGGTCCGATCCGCGCGGACGGTCGCCTGCATCGTGCCGACGTAGACGTCCGTATTGCGCCGGCGCAACGCCCAGTTCAGCCAGAGGTCTCGCCCGTCCGGCGAACGTCGTGCGGACAGGGTTGCGTAGCGCGCCTGGAGGCGCTCCACCGAGACCGGTGGCTCGTCCGGGATAAAGGCGTAGAGTTGGGCCGCGCCCAGGAACGGGTACAACTTGGCCGCGTGGAAGGGGGCGAGGGGCTCGAGGAACAGGCGCGACGTTTCAAGGATCTTTTCAGGGTCGACGGAGGTCATGCCCCCTCCCTCTCGACGCGGTTACGCGCCCATCACCATGACCGTTCGCAGCGCCGCCGGCATTGTCATGGTAGTCATTTGTCATCGGCCACCTCGCTCGTCGCCGCGGCGTGCTCGCCACCCGGTTCCTGCCCGCGGACGACGACGGCGATGGTACGCATGGTTCCCCGCCTCGTCGCGTCGACAATCCTCTCCCTCTTCCCCATCTCGATGCACGTTCACTAGTCGCTACACAGACAGTCGTGGGTGGGCCGCGGCGCTGTCTGGCGCCGCGGCCCACTATCTATCGCGCGGTCGTCGCCTGGCCCGCTCCATCGATCCCCCGCATGGTGCTACGGCCTACGGTTGGGCGAACCCGGATCGGTTACGTGGGATAGGCCGGCCGCCAGCCGACATCCGCTTTGATGCGCGCGTTGCCGTAGCCCAGCGACGGCAAAAAGGTCGCGCGGGGGCGAGGTCACCCTCCTGCGCCGCGACGTAGCCGTACAACTCCCGCCACGCCGCTGGCTCGTCGTCCGCGACGTTGTAGTTGGAGGACGCGCCATAGCCGCGTAGGTCAGGGCAGATCACGGTGTGGTGGCGGGCGAGCAAGGGGGCGACGCGGCCCCATCTCGGAATTGCGCCAACCACGACAGGCCACACAGCAGGGATATGGCGCCGATCAGCAAGCCCACGCGCGGCACGCCGAGGCGCGCGTACGTGAAACCTGTCAGAACGTAGGAGATTTGCATCACGCCCCCATATGTCGAGCCATGCAGCGCGAACACGCGTCCGCGTACGCCCGGCTCCGTGCTGGTCTGCAGCAGATAGGTGTCCAGCGGGATGATCACCCCCGAGCTGATCCGCATCAGCAGGAGCATCACACCGCCCGCGAGGAAGACCGTGCATTGAGCCAACGCTGCGAAGAAGATCGCCTGCGTGAGGTAGGCCAGCCCGTACCACACAACGGCCCTGCGATAATTCCCGGCGATCGCACGCCGAACCAGGGCCGCGCCGATGAGCACCCCCACGCCGTCGATCGCGTAGAGAGTCCCGATGCCGAGTCCACCGAGATGGAAGGTTTGCTGGCCAAGGATGGGGATGAGGATATAGTAGCCGCCGCCCGCCAACCCCCAACTGATGCCGATGACGATGATCGCGCGGGCAACACGGTTCCGCGCCGCGACTTGAAAGCCCGCCGTGAGGGAGCGCACGTACGAGAGATGGATGTCTTGGGGAGCGTGTCCCTCCTGCCAGCGTGCCTGGAGGATGCAGGAGGCGGACCAGAGGTAGGACGCCGCGTTGATGGCGAAGCACAGGACGGGGCTGACGGTGACGGCGACGAGGCCGCCAGCCGCCGCGCCGAGGATATGCACGACGCCGCTCGCCCCCGACTCCAGCGCGTTCGCCGCCGGGAGGTCGTCGCGCGCGACGACGAGCGGGATCGCCGCGTTGCGCGCGGGCTCGAAGAGAATTCCCGCGACCCCCAGCAGCACGGAGCCCGCGTATAGGACCCAGTCGGCGTGGGTCACGACGGCGAGCGTGTATGCCAGCGCGCAGGCGGCACGGACGAGATCGGTGGCGATCAGGAGTGGCCTTTGGGGGAATCGATCGACGAGGGGACCAGCGAACGGGCCGAGCGCGACCGCGGGCAACGACCGGCACAGGAGGACGGCGCCCAAGGCCGCGGGCGAGTGGGTCAGGAGCAGCGCGACTTGCGTGAGAGCGACGAGGTTGAACCAGTCGCCGAACTGGCTCCCGACCCTGGCCAGCCAGAGGAAGCGATACGCCCGATTCGTCCGCAGGAGTCCTCCGCTTCGCATGTGCATCCCTCCCCCCCATCCAACCCCGCCATTCCGCGGAGCCGTGCCCGCGACAAGGACGTACACGGCGTTGGGGCGTGAGAACGAACGATAGTCAGGCTCAACCCCGCCGCTGCCGACGCTTGACATCGCCGCCTGCCCACGACGGTCGAACATAACGATTGGGTGGGCTCCTCCAGCCATCAGCGCGCGTCGTTCCCGTCGTTCGTTCCGAGCATCAGGATATATTCTTCGACCTCGGCGCCGCGCGCGTTGGCGAATCCCTGGTCCTCAGCGATAATCATGAAGCCGCATTTTTGCAGGACCCGGAGCGAGGCGACATTGTCCTTGGCCGCGCGGGCATACAAGGGCCGCGCCCGTGCGTGGTCCAGGAACGCGGCGAGCGCAATGGTCGCGATGCCCTGGCCCCAGTAGTCCTTGCCCAGCCAGCAGCTGACCTCGGGATGACCGGCTTCGTCGAAGCGCAGGACGTGGCCAGCCACCTGCCCGTCGACGACAATGGTCTTGGTGGTGACGGAGTCGTCGCCACGAATCGTCGCCCAGTGGGCCATGAAGGCCGCCTTGTCCGTCGGGTCTTGGGAGGTGAAGGCGGCCATACGATTGGCGTCGGCGTCTAGTTGCTGCGCGAAGAAGACGGAGAGGTCCTCGTCTATCACATCGCGCAGGACCGTCTCGCGTGTCATAGGATGTCCTCTCGTTGCTCACGCGCCTCTGTCGAGCACACGATCCCCCTGCGCGGGCGGTGCGGATACGACGAGAAACTCGATGTCCCGCTCCGATTCGTTGCGTATCCGATGGGGCATCCCCGGCGCGATCTCCACGCCGTCGCCACTCCGCAATTCGACACACTCGTCTCCGTGCTCCATGGTCGCGATGCCCGACAGGATGAAGAAGAACTGGCGCGCGGCGCGATGGTGGTGGCGTACCTCCGCCGTGTGCGGGGGCATCCGCTCGTGGATGACGCTCAGGCCGCCGGCCTGCACGAGACGCCACCCGTCGCAGCGGTCGCCCCAGATGTAGTGCGGCGCCGTCGCCTTACTGATCAATGGTACTGGCTCCTCTCCAATGGCGCGTGTCGCACCGCGCCGACTCCACCGTTATCCGCCATCCGGCTGCCCCGACCGTGTGACCCTTATCAGGGCCCGTCGCGACATCCACATTGTATCCGGCAAAACATGCCAGCTCATATGTCATGTTTTGCCGGATCGTGCCGGGCGGCGTGCCCACTCCTACCGCCTGTGTGCGACTGTCGATGTAGGGCCTCGGCGGCGCTCACGCGGCGATGGCGTCAGTATCCGGGCGGGATGGTCATGCTGCCCTCGCCGACGACCACGGTGGAGCCGCCGACCTGTACCCTGGTGACGTGGCCGTCGCGCTTCTCCGCCGCAGCCTCGATCCGGCTGGGGCGGCCCATAGCCACGCCCTGATCGATCCGCCACGCGAAGGCCCCCGCCCGCTCCGGCCACCGTCCCGCCAGCGTGCCGGCGAGCGTCGCGCACGCCGAGCCGGTGGCCGGGTCCTCGGCGATCCCGGACGCCGGGGCGAACATGCGCGCGTACAGACCGCTCTCCGGCCGTGTGTCGCCCGCGAACATGAAGATGTGCGGCGACCAGGCCCCGGCGAGATGCGCTACCCACGCGGCGCGGTCGAGCGCGGCCCGATCGACCGCCGCCCGATCCGTCAGGTGGGCGAAGCAGAACGGCAGGCCCACGCTCGCGAACCAGGCGTCCGCCACCGCGCCCTCGGGCAGCGTGAGGGCCGCAGCGACGGCCTCCCGCGCCGTGCGGTCCGCCGGGCTTTCAACGTCCGTCTGTAGCGTCAGGCGGGTGACGGTGGACGCCCCGTCGAGCCGGATGTCGACCGCGACCGGACCGACGCCCTCCTCGAAGACGACGGCCGCGGCGCCGTCGGCGATCTCGATAAGGCCGAGCCGGGCGAGGACGGCAGCGGCGCCGACGGTGGGGTGCCCGGCGAAGGGAATCTCGGCCGCCGGGGTGAAGATGCGCACACGGCGGGTGTGGCCGGGGTCCCGCGGCGGCAGCACGAAGGTGGTCTCGGCGAAGTTGAACTCGCGCGCGAGGGCCTGCATAGCGCGGTCGGACAGGCCGCGCGCGTCGGGGAAGACGGCGAGTTGGTTGCCGCCGAAGGCCGTCTCCGTGAAGACGTCGGCGATGACGAAGCGGTGCGACATAGGCAACTCCTCTATTGTGTATGGACAACTGTGTAGCGGCAGCCGTTGGCGCGAGCGAGCGCCGCTTTCTCATCGTTCGACACCGTGCCGATCACTGTGGGATCGCATGTGTCACATCAGATCCCATCTTTCCCATCATGCTGGTCCTATCGCGCCACGATGTCGATCTCGACCGCCGCGCCCAGGGGCAGGGCCGCGACCGCGATTGCCGTGCGCGCCGGGTAGGGCGCCGCGAACCGGCGCGCGTACACCGCGTTCATGGCGGGGTAATCCGCCATGTCGGTCAGGAATACGCCAACTCTGATGACGTCCGCGAGCGACTTCCCGGCCGCCTGCAGCACCGCTTCCAGGTTCGCGAAGATCTGCTCTGTCTGCGCCGCGGCGTCGCCGTCGATGAGGCGCCCGGTGGTGGGGTCCTGGGCGACCTGCCCGCTCACATACAGGAACTCCCCGGCGCGCACCGCTGGGGAGAACGGCCCCACCGGCGTGGCGATGCGGTCCGTGGTGAACGTTTCTCTCGTCATGTTTCTGCTCCTCTCATCAAAGGCTTCCCCAGCCGCATGCGATGGCGCGGATAGCGGAGTGAAACGCCCGATCGTGCGACGGGCGCGGGCGCTCGGATGTGTCGTCTACACCATCCCATGGGGGGCAGTGTAGACGGTCCACGTGGCCGTGGGAACAGCCAAGTGCGACCCTGGACAGCAGCCAATTGCACGGGGATTGGCCGTCGATGATGCTCGCCCTTGGCATGGATAGAGGGATATGAGGGCCGGACGCGTCAGGGAAACTCAATGGACTCCTCGGTGGTCTGGGCCGCGTAGGCAAGCGCCTCGTCCGGGCCCATCGCGCGGCCCCTGGCCTGGGCCGCGTCAGACGCCTGCCGACCCACCACCGCCCGCACCGCGTCGACAACGTGGTCCAGCCGCGCGCCGTCGACGGGCGCGGGCGGCGCGCCGCTATCCTCCCACCGCGCCTGGGCCGCTCCAACGAGACAGGCGGCCTGCCGCGACCGGCCTTGCGCGCCCGCCAGCACGGCCAGGCTCGTCAGGAGGGCCGCGATCCCGCGCGCGTCCCTCACCTCTCGTTGCAGCGCCAGGCACTCGCGATAGAGCGCCCACGCTTCGCGCCACGCGCCCGTCGCGGTCGCGCCATCGCCGAGATCGATGAGCACGGCGGCGATGCCTCCTTTATGTCCCAGGGCGCGGTACAGCGCCAGGCTCTCCCGCCACAGTGACCGCGCCCGCTCGTGGCCGCCGTGGTGGGCGGCCACCAACCCCAGGTTGTGCAGTGAGTTCGCGACGCCGAAGCGGTCGCCTACTTCCCGCCGCAACGCCAAACTCTCCTCGTACAGCGCGCCCGCGCGCTCCCACTCGCCCAGCCCCCGCAGCGCCGAGCCGAGGTTGTTGAGCGAGGAGGCGACCCCCTGTTTGCCGCCCAACTGACGCCGCAAGGCCAAGCTCTCCGCGTGGGCCTCCGCGGCGCGCTCGTAGCGGCCCTGATGCGCGGCCACGATGCCAAGGTTGTTGAGCGAGAGGGCGACGCTCCAGGTGTCCCCTAACTCCCGCGAGATGTCCAGGCTCTGTTGGTGCAACTCCGCCGCGCGGGCGTGGTCGCCGATGCTGTCCATCACCAGTCCCAGGTTGCCCAGCGCCGAGGCGACCCCGCGCCGATCGCCCAATTCCCGCGGGCCAGGCTCTCCTCGTGCAGTTCCCTGGCGCGGTCGACCTCGGACCGCACGTAGGCCACCACGCCCAGGTCGGTGAGCGCGGCCGCGAGGGCCGCGCGGTCCCCCACCTGCCGCCGCAGCGTCAGGCCCTCCTCGAGCAAGGTCGTCGCTCGCGCGTAATCGCCCTGGCGCTGCGCCAACGCGCCGGCCGCGACACAGGCGGTCGCCCGCAACGCGGGGGGCGCGTCGTCGGCCCGGCCGAGTGCGTCCTCTAACCACGCGCGGCCCTCGCCCAGATAGCCGCGCATGTACCAGAACCGCCAGAGCGCGCAGGCCAAGCGCAGACCGGCGACGACATCCGCCCCGTGTCTCAGGCCCCAGCGCAGGGCGGCGCGCAGGTTGTCGTGCTCGGCCTCCAGGCGCGCGAGGCTGGCCTCCTGGTCCGGCCCGCGCAGTGTCTCGGCGGCCCCGTCCGCGAGCGCGAGGCACCAGTCCAGATGCCGTCCTCGCACGGCATCCTCGTCCGGCGAGGCGGCCAATTGCTCCAGCGCGTACTGCCGCACGACCTCCAGGAACCGATAGCGCCCGCCCCGCGCGGTGTCCTCGAACTGGACCAGCGAGTGGCCCACCAGCGCCGTGACGCCGTCGAGGACCAGGGAGGCGCCGGCCGCCGGACCCACGGCGGGACCCGAGCGGATCGCGCTGGCGGCCTCCACCGTCCAGCCGCCAGCGAATACGGCGAGGCGCCGGAACACGACGCGTTCGGCCTCCGAGAGCAGGTCGTGGCTCCAGGCGATGGCCGCGCGCAGCGCCTGATGCCGCGGCGGCAGGTCGCGCGGCCCGTCCGCGAGCACGCTCAGTTGATCCTCCAGCAGCCCTAGCAGCGTTGGCAAGGGGAGGAGCCGCACCCGGGCGGCGGCAAGTTCGATGGCCAGGGGCAACCCGTCGAGGCGCCGGCAGATGGCCGCGACGGTGGCGGCGTTTGTCTTGTCCAACGCGAAGCGGGGCTGGGCGGCGCGCGCGCGGTCCACGAAGAGCGCCACGGCCGGGACGCGCGCCAGGACCGACGGGGGCGGCAACGCGGCGAGGTCCGGCAGGGCGAGCGGCTCCACGGAATAGAGTTGCTCGGCGCGCAGGTTGAGCGCCACCCTGCTGGTGGCAAGGATGCGCACGCGCGGGCAGGCGGCCAGGATGTCGCGCGTCACGTCCGCCGCGGTGGCGAGGTGCTCGACGTTGTCCAGCACCAGCAGCAGCTCTTTATGCCCCAGGGCGTCGGACAGCCACGCGCTCGGCGCCTGGCCGGCGGTCTCGCGCGCGCCGAGCGCGCGGGCGACCGTCGCGGCCAGGAGGGCGGGGTCGACCACCGGCGCCAGCAGCACCGGGGCCACGCCGTCGGCGTAGCGATCGGCCAGCCGGGCGGACGCCTCTAGCGCCAGGCGGGTCTTGCCCACGCCGGGAGGACCGGTCAGGGTCAGCAGCCGCGCGCGTTGAAGCAGATCCGCGATCTCCGCCACGTCGTCCTCGCGCCCGACGAACCCCGCGGCCGGCGCGGAGAGCGCGCTGATGAGGCCTCCTCCCCTCGCCGTGCCGTGTGTCGCCGCGGTGAGCGGCGGCGACCCGACAGGCAGGCGGCGCGGCGACGGGTGCGCGAGCGCGGCCAGTCGTCGCCGCTGATCCGCAGGCAAGCGGAGCGCATGGATCAGACGCGTCACGGTGGCGCGTTGCGGCGCGCGCGTGACGCCGCCCTCGACATCGCTGATCGTCCGCACGCCGACGCCGGCGCGCTCCGCGAGGCGCTCCTGGGTCAGGCCGGCCTGCCGCCGGTAGGCGCGCAGCAGGTCGCCGAAGGCCGACCCCGCGGGCGTCCCGTGCCCGTCCTCGCTGCTCATCGCGGACCCCTGCCAGCCCGGAACGCGCTCCTCCCGGTGCTTTCTCAGCGCGAAGGACGCCGCTTGATGTTGCACCAGTTATACCACCTGGGTGTACCGCATGTCGATCCAGTCTATAAAATCAGGGGGTCGGCCCCCCGCGGGTTCCGCGGGTTCCGCGGGTAAAGCTGCCGGTTCCGCGTGGACGTAGCGCCCTGATCCCGCTATCATTCCAAGACTGGGGACTGGCGGTCGCCGCTCACGGTTCCTCAAGGGGTGTGCCCTGTGACGGAGGACACACGTTTGACGTAAACATCCCCCGCCTAAAGGCGGAGGCTTTCAGGAGCCCTGCGGCCGGGTTGCACGGCGCAACTCGGCCACGGACCACGAGGGCACGTTACGGATGCCCCCATCAGCGCGATCATACACGCGCCGTTATAGTCAGCATCACCAGACCACAGGCAGGAGAGATTGATGCAGCGGAACCCCTTGCCCGACCGCTCACCGATATGGAGACAGCAATGGCACGTCTGAGAGGTAAAAGCGGGGCTAACCAACACCAGCGGCGCGCCGGAGCCCACCGCCTTGTAGGCCAGGAACGAACGCAACTGAAAGAACGCCCAACTGTTGGAGCGTCGCCGCTCGGTTTTGCCGCGCGGCTGCTGGTTTGTGCGCTCCCGGATGCCCGTCAAGTCTTCAAGGGCAATAGCGCGCCCCGTGTGCGCTGCTGTCTGGATGATGCGCTTGCTCACGGTGTGGTTAACGACGCGCTGAAACCTGGATTCTCGTCTCGACAACCGTGCCAGAGTCTGCCGTCCGCGTCGACGGCTGCTCCTCGTGCCTTTCGAGACGTTGTGCTGAATCATGCTCCGTGTCCGCGCGTAGCGGTCCCTGACGGCCGTGACCTGCTCCCCGCTGAAACTCTCCCCATCGCTGCTGTGAGCGATGTCCGTGCGTCCCAGGTCCACACCCAACACCCCCGTGGTCTCCATCGTCGGAGGATCGGGGTACGAGGCGCTGACCATCAGACGCCAGCGGCCCTTGCAGTCACGGACCAGGTCGGCTTCCAACAGTTTGGTCGCCGCTTTCAGTTGCGCCCGCTGGAGACCGCCAATGTTGAGCCGCACGCGCACCCGTTCGTCGAGCGTGGTGATGTCCACATGGTTGCCTTCCAGACGGTACAGGCGGGGCGTGTCCAGCACCACCGCGCCCTCGGCCCGCAAGGTCCGCTGTGTCTTGCGGTCGCGTTTGTAGGCGTCCACGACCACGCCGATGGCCCGAATCGCGTGCTGCGCCATCAGTCCGTACATCGCTCGCAGGTCGTAGTACGTCAAGGCGTGGAGCCGCACGCGGTTGAACTCCTGAGCCTCCCAGGCCACCGCGCTGACGTGGTTACAGGCGTCCACGAATGCTCCCCGCAGCGCCAGGAAGGCGGCGCGTTGGGCCTCGGTTGGGGCCAACGTCACGGCGATGGTGCGGATGCTCATGCCTTTATTCTACCACATTCGGAGCGTAAGGCGCTCATAGTAGAGCCCGTTGCTCCCATTCCTCCCCGCCTTTCAAGGCGGGGTCTCCTGGGAGAGGTTTTATGACAGGATCACCCGCACGCCCGCTCGCGCTGCTCGCGCTTCTTCTCCTCGGGATCGGCGCGACGACCGCCTCGGCCCCCGTCGTTCGCGCCGGCGCGCCAGCGGCCGGGGTTCCGGCGATGACGCGGTTCACCAGCGCGACCTATGGCTACGCGCTGCCCCTCCCCACGGGCTGGACGCGCATCCCCGCCGCGCATTGGCTCCCGCTCGGACCGGCGGCCGACCTCACGGCGATGACGCCCGACCACACCGCCGCCATCGGCGTGCTGGTCTCCCCGCTCGGCAATCGCGTCGCGTCGGACGCCTACCTCCAGACCGTGGCCGACCGCTTCATCGCGCAAGAGGATGAGGTGCTGGGAGGCGCCTTCTACGAGCGACGCGCGGTCATCCATGGCGTCCCCTATCGCGTAGCCCTCGCCACGCTGGACCATGGCGGCGAGCTCCAGGTCAGCAGTTGGATGCTCGTCCTGGTGACCGCCCGGCATCACCGCCTCTACGCCTTCGCCGGCCTGGCGTACGACCGCGAGGTCCATTTCCCCGAGCCCAACGCCTCGGGATCGGACGCGACGCCGCCCACGCCCACCGACACGCCGATCACGCTCCCCTTCGCCGCCCTCGCGCCCGGCCGGGCGGAGCAACTGGCCCCGCCCCTGGCCACGGCGACCCCGGCGGCGTCTCGGGGGGACGAGAGGATCTCCGCCCCACGGCCAGCGTCACTCTCCGTCCCGTCCATGGGCGCAAGGGCGGCGCTGTCCGCGGCGGCAGCGCCGCCGGGGAACGCGCCGCCCGGCGCGGCGATAGCGCGAACGGTGGGACGCGCGGACCCGGCGCGCTGCCCGGAGGTCCCGCGCGACATTTTCCCTCCCGTGGTCGACAAGGACTGCGCCCTGCACAGCGCACAGGCGACGATCGAGCGTAGCTTCGCGGGCATCACCATCGACCCCCGCGCGCCCGACGACGTGCGCCCCGCGCCGTCCGTCGGGCTGGACAACTTTACACAAGAGCGTAACGCCGGCGGCGGCTTCGCCCTCGCCTACCCCGCGCGCTGGACGCCCTGGCCGGCCGCGGGCGTCGCCTTCGCGGTCCGGGCGCCCGACCACAAAGCCTTCGTGGCCGTGGACGTACGGCCCGCCGGGGCGACGCCCGACGCACAATCCGTCTTGCAGGCCGTGGCCGACCGCGCGCTGGAGCAACTCGGCCATGTGATAGCGCCGGTCGCGCACGTGGCGCGGCGCGTCGGGGGACAGGTGTGGGTCGTGGCGACACCCAATAGCATCCTGTTCGACGATCGGAATACCCCCGCGTCGGCCGATGCGCAGGCCGCCGTGACGGTCGCGCGCGGCCGGATCTACCTCCTCCTGACCTGGGACTATATCACCGGTCCGGGCAACGACGACCGCGATGTCGCGCCGCGTTTCTTCGCGCCGTTCTATCCGCTAGCCCGCGTGGCCGCCGTGGACTACTTCGCGACTCAGCGCTGGGCGGCCCAACTGGAGGACATCAGCGCCAACTCGTTCACCCTCGACCCGCGCGCGCCGGTCGAGCGGCGGCCGGCCCCGGTCGTGGGCGTGGACGGCTTCACGCGCCACGTCAGCGCAACCAACGGCTATAGCATGAGCTACCCAGCCCAGTGGATATCCATGCCCGGCGCGGGGGCGGGGGCGGGCGTCGATCTAGACGTGGGCACGCGCGACGGGTCGGTGCGCCTCGGGGTCGAGGTGCGGCTCGTGACCGGCGCGGACACCGACCCGCGCGCCGTGGCCGACCGCGAGATGGCGCCGTACTTGAAGGGCGGCCTGATCAACCAGCCGAGCACGTACACCACGATTCGCCTCAACGGCCAGACCTGGCTGATGGCGCACAACCAGCGGGCGCAGACCGAGGTGTTCGACAACAATGGCACCGGCAATTACGTCAATCGCGACGTGACGATCCTGGTCACGATCAAGAATGGGCGCCTCTACGTCGCGGCCGGTTGGGTGCGGCAGGACATCAACTTCACGACGGACCAGAATATCGACCTCATTCGAACCAGCCTCGATACCCTTGCCCTCGCCTGATGGGCCTGGCTACTGGACATGAAAGCTGCTCTCCTGAGCTCGCTCGGTCGGGGACGACCGAACGCTGATGGTCGGCGTCGGTGAGCGTCCCCCCCCGGCGGATGGTGATGAAGCGAGGGTCGCGGTCTTTCGGGAGGATCATGGCCGTACCCTTCCGCGTGCATCTGCCCAACGGCCGGGGTTCAGCCGCCGGCTGGGAGGACAGGGTCGATAGGTCGGTACGGCCGTCAGCATACCACAACCTACTCCTCGAGCGGGCCTCTAGCGATCGCGAGGTAATGCATGCGCACAATCGAGCGGACTATCGTCCATCACGATGCCACGGGCTTCACGGTGGACGAGGCGCATCGTCGCACGGTGATCCACCGCGCCGCAGGAGAGTGGCGCGACGTGACCAACGCCATGGCCTGGAAGCGCGACCTGCTCGTGACCGACCGCGTCTGTTTGGCGCTCTGGCTACGGGATGGGCGTGGCGTCGAGTTGCACGAGGAGATGGCGGGGTGGCCCTCATTGCTGGAGCGACTCCCGGCCTACCTGCCGCGCTGTCGAGCGGTGACGTCCTGGTGGCCGGAGGTTGTGGCGCCAACCTTCGCGGCCAACCCGACGGTGGTCTTCGTCCGTAAGCCGGCGCGGCGCGGGTAACAGGTCGAAGGCGTCACCGCGGCCGATCGACGGCTTGGTCCGGGTCAACGCCGCGTCAGACGACGGGCTGCAACCCCTCGCCCCGCCCCTCCGCGGGCCGTCCTATCTCGGGCAGCGTCTCCAGGAGGGGCAGGAGGCGTCCCAGCCCCTCGGCGATCGCGGCCGGCCCGACGCCGGCCACGCTCAGCCGGATGCGGTCCCCGCCATCCTCCCCTCCGACCGTCGGGGACGGGTAGAAGGCTTCCCCCGGCAGCAGCGCCACGCCGACCTTGCTCGCCTCCACCGCCAGGAGACGTGCCCTCCCGCGCCGCAGGCGACACCAGAGGTAGAAACCTCCACCCGCGGCGGGGGAGACCTCAAGGAACGCCTCCGCGCCGCGCAAGCCCACGACCAGGGCGGCGCGGCGCGTCTCATAGAGCGCGCGGACGTGCGCCAGATGGCGGTCGTAGGCGCCCGACTCCAGGAGGTGGTCCACCGCGCCTTGCGCGAGCAGGCCCGTGGTCAGGTCGGTGAACTGCTTGGCCAGCGCCAGGCGCGTGATGACGGGCGGCGGCCCCGTCAGCCAACCGACGCGCAGTCCGGGAGCGAGCGTCTTGGAGAAGCTGCCCAGGTGGAGCGCCAACCCGTCGCGGTCGAGCGCCACGAGCGGAGGTGGCTCCGGCCCGTCGGCCCATAACTCCGCATAGGGCGCGTCCTCCAGGATCGGCACGCCCTGGCGCCGCGCCAGCGCGACCAAACGCTCGCGCCGCCCCAGAGACATCGTGGCCCCGGTGGGATTGTGCAGGGTGGGTTGGACCACGATGAGCCGCACGCGCCGCCGCGCCAGGACGTGGGCGAGCATGTCGACGCGCAGGCCCTCCTCGTCGACCGGCACGCCGATGAGTCGCGCCCCGGCCGCCCCGAAGGTCTGCGCGATGCCCACGTAGGTCGGCGCCTCGACCACCACCTCGTCGCCCGGCTCGACCAGCGCCTGCGCGGCCAGGGCCAGTCCCTGCGTCGCGCCCGCGAGGACCAGCACCTCGTCCGCCGCGATCGCCGCGCCGCGGCGCGCCATGCGCGCGGCGATCGCGCTCCGCAGCGACCCGAGGCCCTCCACCGGCCCATAGGCGAGGCCGTCCGCGCCCGCCTGGGCCAGGACAGCGGCCAGGGCCGCCCGCACGTCGTCGAGGGGGATAGCCTCCCCGGCGGGTATCCCACCGGCGAACGAGATCACGTCGGCCCGCGCGCCCAGGGCCATGATGGCGCGCAGCAGGCCTGGATCGGGTCCCAGCCCCTGGCCGACGGCGCGCAGGCCGAGCAGCCAGGCCGCGGAGCGCGGCGCCCCATGACCGTCGGCGACGCGCGCCGGCGCCGCCGCTTGGGACGGCCGGACGACCGTTCCCCGACCGGGGCGCGCCTCCACCACGCCATCGGCCGCCAACTCGTGGTACGCGCGCATCGTGGTGGTGCGATTCACGCCGAGGCTGGCCGCCAGTTCGCGCTCGGGCGGCAAGCGCATCCCCGACGCGAGGGCGCCCGTCAGCACGGCGGAGCGGACGCCGTCGCGGATCTGCGCGTAGAGCGGCGGCGCGCCCGGCGCGCGGTCGAGCGGCAGGCCGTGGAGTTGTCCGGTCATGGGCGGTCGATGCCCCCGTCCCCGCACGCGGCCCGACCGCGCGCTAGGGGGTGTCATCTTACCCATCGGTCCGTTCCGCCTGGCCGTCCCGTGCGTCGTAGGCGGTGAGGTCAACGCGCTCCATAAACCGCTCGGGATGGGCAAGCGCAGTGAACCCGCTGTGGCGATACAGTCCATGGGCGTCGCGCGTGGTGAGCACCCAACGGCGCAGGCCCCGCAGTTCCGGATGGTCGGCCACGACGGCCAGCAGCCACTTCCCGAGGCCCTGGCCCCGCGCGTCCGGCAGGATGAAGACATCGCAGAGGTAGGCAAACGTCGCATCGTCGGTGACCACGCGCGCCAGGCCGATCTGGCTCGCGCCGCGATAGAGGCCGAAGGGCAGCGAGTGCTCGAGCGCGCGCCGCACGACCTCACGCGGGATGCCCGGCGACCAATAGGATGTCGTCAGGAAGCCATGCACGACATCGAGGTCGATCTGGCGCCGATCCGTGCTGATGCGATAGGGGTCCCGCCGCCATTCCTGCCCGTCCTCCGGCCGTTGATCGTCGATCGCCATCGTGTCCTCCCCCGCGGCTGCGCGTCGCGCCCCTGTCCCTTACCGTCTGTTACTGTCGGCGGTACAACCGCATCATACTGCTATCGGATGCGCCAGGGCCGCGGCTATGACCTCGCCTAGACGCCGCAGGCCGTCGTCGATGTGGTCCGGGTCCGCGTGCGAGAAGTTGAGGCGCAGGGACCGTCCGCCCTGTCCGCCCTGTCCGCCATCGGGCGTCGCGTGGAACGCCGCACCGGGGACAAAGGCAACGCCGTGCTCCAGCGCGGCGGCCAGCAGCGCCCGCGTGTCGATGCCTGCGGGCAGCGTCACCCAGAGGAACAGGCCGCCCTCCGGCCGCGTCCAGCGCGCCTCCAGCGGGACATGGCGCGCCAGCGCCGCCAGCATCGCGTCGCGCCGTTCCCGGTAGACCTGCCGCAGCCGCGCGATGTGCCCATCCAGGTCGGCGTGCAGGCAATAATGGAGCACGGCGCGCTGCGTCAGCGTATCGGTGTGCAGGTCGGCGCCCTGCTTGGCCCGGACCAGGCGCGCCATCAGCGGTCGCGGGGCCACCACCCAGCCCAGGCGCAGTCCGGGGGCGAGGATCTTGCTGAACGTGCCCAGGTAAACCGTGTCCGCGCCGCCCGGCAGCGCGCGCAGCGGCGGCAGGCCGACGCCCTCATAGCGCAGTTCGCCGTACGGGTCGTCCTCGATCACGGGCAGCCGCCGCGCCGCGCAGAGGTCGAGCAAGGCCTCGCGCCGGCGTCGACTCATCGTCGCGCCCGAGGGGTTCTGGAACGTCGGGATGGTGTAGAGGATGGCGGAACTATCATGGCCCAGCGATGTCAATGAGGAAGCGACGCGGTCCACCCGCAGGCCCTCGTCGTCCATCGATGTCGACACGACGCGCGGCCCGTAGGCGGCGAAGGCCTGGAGCGCCCCCACGTAGCTCGGCTCCTCCACCAGCACCGTCGCACGGGGGGAGAGCAGGACCTTGCCCACCAGGTCGAGCCCCTGCTGCGAGCCCGTCGTGATCAGGATGTCGTCGGGCTGCGCGACGATGCCGCGCCGCGCCAGGCGGGCGGCCAGGTACGAACGGAGGGGCGCGTAGCCCTCGGTCGGACCGTACTGTACGGCGCTGCCTCCCCCGTCACGCAGGGCGGCGTCGAACGCGGCGCGCAAGTCGTCGACGGGAAACAACTCGGGCGCGGGCAGGCCGCCCGCGAAGCTGATGATGTCCGGGCGCGCCGTGACGGCCAGCAGGTCCCGGATATCCGAGCCGCGCAAGCGGCGATCGGCGTCGCCGAGCACCATATCCCAGGGTATGCTCATATCTCCATCTCCTTGTCCGTCATGCGGCGCCTGCTCACACACCTGGCCACGAGCGGACGACGACCGTGCGACGCGCGTTGTCACGCGGCGATGGTCCCGTACGCAGCGTCTTGGGGGCAGTGTAAACCGTCCAAGTAGCTGCGGGAACAGCCAAAGTCGCACTCGGGCGCCGGCCAAAATGCTATCTTGACTGCCTCCACTCCATGACGTGTGTCTTCATCATCTCTGCCAACAGGCGATCTTGCTGATCGTTGCGCTGCATCAATTGCCCATAGATCCGCTCCTTATCCGTTTGGGAACGGCGCTGACCGAGCTTGAAGTTAGTCAAGTCCTTTTGAGTGTGTAATTGGGGATAAGGGGTCCTCGTCGTCGCCGTGGTGTGGGTATGTGGGCAACTCCGCAGAGTTGTCCATCATATCCACGCCCCCTACGGCGCGCTAGCTGGCGA
>JAABUZ0100004202.1_pt1 | contig 20172 bp, 22 predicted proteins | sample 5562091 | NCBI WGS metagenome assembly JAABUZ01 (sample SAMN12813069, study PRJNA571459) | rock metagenome | isolation source: Antarctica rocks | place: Antarctica: Victoria Land, Linnaeus Terrace sud | collected 2015-12-21 | reverse complement strand
TGTCCGGGCTCGATGGGATAAGGACGCGGCGACCGACGCTTTTTCACGGCCTCGAGGGACCACGGGGGCTGCGGTCTACCGCGCCAACGGGTGGCAGTGTGCCACATACTGAAGATACAAGGGGGAATGATGCAGCGGCTTGCGGACCTGTTCACTACGGCGGGCGCACTGATAGATACAAACGGCGACGATTACGCGGACGACATTGCCCTGCGCTTCGTCGTGCCCGGCGCGCCGACGGCATGGGAATGGTGCGCGCTGGCCGATCTGGCGGCGGTGCTCGGCCTCCACGTTACGGGCTTTTCGCCGCCGCTCGTCGTCAATGCGTGGGACGGCCCGACACTTGTACTCGATCCAGAGGATGATTCGACACTTCCCGTCGGTACCGGCCGCGTCACGCTCGACCACGCAACGCTGACCGTGCGGGGCGGGGATGCGGCGGGACGAGCGGCGATCCTCCGCGCGTTAGGACAGGGATCGCTACCGGAGGCAACGGAGTGGCAGGTACTCGCCGCGCAATACCCGGAGCCGATGCCGCAGTCGCTCCCTCCCAAACCTGGCCCCGCACCGGTTCTCGATGACCTCTTGATGATCAGGGGCGAGCCGGAACGCGCGCCCGGACTATTCATGGACACCGACGCCGACCGCCTGCCGGATGATACACGTTGCTGCATCGTCGTATCACAAGACATATCCCTTGAGATGGGACGAATACTCGTTGATGTCGCCGCCCGCATCGGCATCGAAACAGCGGGACTCACGCTGCCACTCTGCGCGCCCATTGACCTCGGCTCGGTAGTGCCGGTTCTGATCGCCAACGCCGCGCCAGACAGCGTGCGCGGCGATGCGCCGCTGCTGCACGCGCTCGATGATGGCCGCACTGCAGTGGTCATCGCGGGGAAGGTGGAAGCGATTACCCATGCGATCCTTCGGGCGTTGGCGGGTTTCGCACTCGTTGACACACTATTCCCAACGTTTATGGTGCCACAGCCAGTGGGGGAAACGCGCTGGTCATGGGAATGGCAGGAGCAGAGCGAGCGCGATACGCTGATGGAGACGGTACGCGGGGCGCTTTCATTGGCATCTGTGGAGACGCCGTGCGATGTGGTCGTGCAGGTAAGCGAACCCGCTGAGCAGCGTGCTGCGATCCGCGACGAACTTGCCGTGATGCTTCCCGGCGGGAGTGTGGTGACGGTCTTGCCTGTCCACCATGCGGGGCGGGTATGGTTGGAAGAAGTCGTCGCGCCTGCCGCGAAGGCGTGCGATGGATTGGCCGCGCTCGATGTGACCTGCCGCCCACTGAAGTTGCCGGACGATACGCTGTGCCGTGATCTACCGATTCGCTGGTTACAGGAGTGCTGGCCTGCCGATGAACTGATCGCGCCCATGCTTGACCTGCCGTTGGAGCAGGTACGCATCACACTCGGCGCGGCAGATCAGGCGGACATCTATCATGCACGCGCTCGTGATGCCGCAGGCGCGACAATCAGTGAATGGGCATTTTCGCCGCGATGGTACACGCGGCCATTTCTCCCAGGGTTCACGAATCAAGGCATCGTTCACGTTGCAACGGGCGGCGTCACCGTGCGGCAATTAGGGCGGACGATCCTCGACGCATCTGTTCCGACCGATCTTGACCGCTTCTGGGATGCGTGGCAGGGCGAGGCATTGCCGCACATCCGCGAGATTGTCACGACGAGCCATGCAGTCGGCGGGAAGCAGCCTTTCTTCGATGAACTGCGCGTCGAAGCCTGGGTGAGCGAGCCGGAGTACGCGCTCGGCGTGCGCGAGGAACGAGAATCGCCCGCCGAGGGGCTGGCGGAAGACCTGTATTTCAACACACTCGATTATTTTCACGAACTCGGCGTGCAGACGACGGGCGAGCCGTGGGATGAGCCGGGGCAGATCGTGCCGCTCGTCCATGTCATACCGGGCGAACCGCCACACGCGAAGGTGACGCTTCTTCGCTATGACACCGCGAAGACGACATACGCACCGATTCCCGTTGAGCAGCGATTAACGGGCGTGGCGATGGATGAGGTCGTGACGGGGGCGAACCTGCCCGGCCTGCTGGCGTACGTCAACCACCTATCCGGTGTGACGGTGCGTGATGTCGAGCGGTCGTACCGGGGACGGACGATCCCGACGATTGAGGTTGTCAAGCCAGATGGGGCGGCGGTGCGCTCGCGGACGAAATTATCAGCAATGAAGCCGACACATTTGATTGTCGCGCGGCATCACGCAAACGAAGTTGCGAGCACGACCGCCGCGCTCCGCTTCGTCGAATTGCTCGTGACCGATCCGGCGACGATGCCGCTCCTCGACCATTGTAATGTCGTCGTCATCCCGGACGAGAATCCGGACGGCACGGCTCTCCACGCCATGCTGATGGCCGAGCACCCGACATGGAAGCATCACGCGGCACGGTACAACGCGGTCGGCGTCGAGTTCAGCAGCCGGATGAACGACCCGGAGACGATCTACGGTGAGGCGCGCGTGCGGCCCCGGCTAATGCGTGCGTGGCGACCCGATGTCATCACGGACAACCACGGCGTGCCATCGCATGAGTGGTGGCAACCGTTCGCGGGGGGCCAGAACCCGCCCCGCTTCCGTATCTCTTACTGGCTTTGTCAGGCGCTCATTTACGGCATCTGTCGCTACCTGCCGGACGCGCCGCACGCCGATTTCGCGGCGGCGATGCGCGAAACGGTCTCGCGCGCCATCGCGGCGGACCCCGATCTGGCGGCGGCGAACCGTGTCTACGCCGAGCGATACGCGCGCTGGGGCCACCAATACGTACCGGAAATGTTTCCTGCGACGTATCATGGCGACATGCTCTGGTTCTTTAACGCGCTCGACATCACGCCCAATACGCCGCCGCGCGACATCGTGATGCGCGAGCCGCACATGGTTTCCGCCACTTGGGTGACGGAGGTGATTGACGAGACGGCGCAGGGCGCGCATCTCGCCCTCGTTGCCAAGGCTCACCTAACGGCAAACATTGCCCTGACAAAAATGATGGCTGACAACGCACCGCCTGTCGCCTTCTCCGCGACGCCGCTGCCCGGTGGCCGCGTCCACCACCGCCTCCATCGCATGCGCCCGCTGCCCGTCCCGGAAAGGGGAGACGAATCACCATGATTGTGTATACCGATTCCCTTGAAGGCATTTCGGCCGATGCCTTGCGCGGTGGCTTCTTTGTCGGCTGGCCGAATCCACCGAGCGCGGAGACGCACTTGCGATTACTCAAAGGCAGTACCCATGTTTTCCTTGCGCTGGACGATGTGACGGGCAATGTCGTGGGGTTTGTGACCGCGATCAGCGATGGTGTCACCTGCGCATATATTCCCCATCTTGAAGTATTGCCGCCCTATCAAGCGCGCAGTGTCGGTACAGAGTTGATAGGTCGGATGCTCGAAACAGTGCGTCACTTGTATATGATTGATCTCTTGTGTGATACGGATGTTCAACCATTTTATATGCGGCTCGGTATGCATCCGACAGCAGGGATGGCGGTGCGGAACTATGAACGGCAATCCGGCTCCTGATCTCGTGAATCCGCTCGATCCGGCATTGATCGGCTTCCGGCGGATGGTGATGGACGATCTGCCGCTGCTGTACCGCTGGCTCCAGACGCCGCATGTGCTGGAATGGTGGTTCGGCGGCATTGCGCCGTCGTATGAAGTGGTGGCGGACAAGTATGGGCCGCGCATCCGAAGCGAAGAGCCGAGCGATCCATACATCATTGTGTATGGAGACCAACCCTTCGGCTACATTCAAACCTACATGCTCCGCGACTACCCCGAATACGCCGCGCTCGTAGATACGGACGACGGGGCGGCGGGGGTAGATTTGTTGATCGGGGAGATGGACTATCTACACAAGGGGCTTGGCAGCCACCTCCTGCGCGCCTTCCTGTGCGACATCGTGTTCGGCGTGGGGGATGCGACGAGTTGCATTATCGGGCCGAGCGAGGCGAACCGGATCGCCATTCGCGCCTACGAGAAAGCGGGCTTTCGCTTTTTCAGGATGATCCCGTCATCCAATGAGCCGACGCCAGAATATCTGATGCGCATCACGCGCGCGGATGTTCTCGGTGCTTGATGGCATGATGGCAGCAATTGTGCGCGCGATGTGGAGAGTGACGTAAGATAGCGGCGTGCCGCGCAGAGCGGCATCAATGCGGATGCGGTGGGGCAGCGTGGCCCTGCGAACGTACGAGAGGAGCGGGCACAAAAATGCGGAGCGTGACAACGAAGCGCAGTGTGGGCGGTCTCGTTGCCTTTGTGATCGGGTTGGGCGCTACGATGGTGCTGGTCGTTGGTGCGCTGGTCGTTGGCGGTGGTGGCCCGGCGCCGTTCGTGACTGCTGTGCCAGTCGGCGGTGGTAGCGCGGTGGCGGGCGGCAGTGCGGAAGCGGGTGGTTCGGACCAACCGCCGCCTGCTGGTGATACCGCTATCAATTTCGTCGAGAAGGACTTCGCGATCGCGATGGACAAGTCAACGATCAAGGCGGGTTCGATCACCTTCAACGTCAAGAACAACGGCTCCTCGCCGCACAACATCGGTGTGACTAAGGAGACTGATGCGAGCAAGGGCGGCGGCATCACGGGCCCAGTGATCAAAAACAGCGAGACGATTGATGCGGGCAAGACAACGTCAATCACCGTTGATCTCCAGTCCGGTGCCTACAATATCGTCTGCACTGTTCCTGGACATGTGCAACTCGGCATGATTACGAAACTGACCGTGCAATAGCTGTAGGACATACGCAGTGGAACGCGTTTTTCTTGGTAGAGCAGGCTTTAGCCTGCCGGGCGCTTGCAGGTTGAAGCCTGCTCTACCGGGCTTTCTCTCGCGAACTGATCCATGATCGTCGCGGAATACTTGATGCCTCGCAGGTAGTGAGAGAGTGTAATGAACTCGTCCGGCGCGTGGCCGTGCCAGTCCGGCGGCCCAACCCCTGTCCCGGCGGAGGGAATGCCGCCAAGTTGGCCACCCAGCCAGACGCCCTGGCGACCCGATGCATCGTGCGTCGGTCGGATATCCGGCTCAACGCAATAGACCTGCCGCGCGGACTCGATAATCAATTGCGCGAAGGGCGTATCGAGCGCGGTGCGTGACGGTTCAATCGAACCCATGTCTTCGATCGCGAAATCCGCGCAGCCGTGCGTGTCGAGGTGACGGCGCAACGCGGCCAGCACAGCACCGGGGTCTTGATTCGCGACGAGCCGGAAATCGAGGCGGCAGGCTGCCCGGCTCGGCAATACCGTCTTGTGCCCCTCACCCATCCAGCCGGTCGCGAAGCCGGCGATGTTGCAGGTCGGGGTGAAAAGCAGCCGCTCTAGCGCCGCCGTCCCGCTGACACCGCCGAGGAAGCGAGTGACACCGAGTTCGCGCTGTTGCGCCGCGTCGTCCCACCCCGTCCGCGCCAATGCCGCGCGCTCGACGGGCGTGATGGGGCGGATCGGGTCGTAGAAACCATCGAGCGTTACCCGTTCGTCCGCGTCCTTCAGTCCGGCAAGCGCCCAGACGAGCCGCCACGCCGGATTCTCGACTAGCCGCGCGCGGGCCGAGTGCAGGTCTTTGCTTGCACCCCGCACGCGAATCTCGACATACAAAAGCCCGCTGGACCCGAAACCGATCTGTGGCCGGTCGTCCGCCGCGAAGCCGCCATCGAAGGAGAGCGCGGCATCAGCGGCGAGCAGGTCCGTATGCGCCGCAACAAAGGCAGGCAGACTTGGACTGCCGGATTCCTCCTCGCCATCGAAGAGGAATTTGAGGTGGCACGGCAGCGGCACACCGGCACGCTGAAAGGCATCCACCGCTTTCAGGTGCGCGAGCAGATTCCCCTTCGCGTCGGTCGTACCCCGACCATACATCACGCCATCCACGATGGTGGCAGCAAACGGCGGATGCGTCCACTCGTCGAGCGGTTCGGCTGGCTGAACATCATAATGGTTATAGATCACGAGTGTCGGGGCATCGGCGCGCGGGGCGCGTATCTCTCCATAGACAACGGGAAGCCCAGCAGTCTCCATCACCCGTGCGTCTATACCGAGGTCTTGCATCATCGCAACGAGCAATGCCGCGCACTCATGCACGCCAATGTTCTGTGATGAGATACTCGGCTGACGCACTGCGCGTTGCAAGTCCGCGACAAATTGGGAATCGTGTGCATCAATCGCCTTATATACGGCGTCAAGATCAGTCATAGATTCCTCTCCTTATCGGTTCCATGAACGGGATGCTATCACATGCTACAATCCTCACGAGCAGAGAAGCGACACGGAGGCGCTGATGGCAACGACTGATACGGTGATCACAATATACATCGAACCGCATCCTCGGAAGCGTGATCCGGCTGAAGCGCGTCTTATCCAGTCTGGCACACCCGTCTGGTCCCTGATTGGCTATCTGATCGGCGTGGACTGGGATCGGGAACGCACCGCGCGGGATGACGATCTTCCCATCGCGGCAGTTGATGCGGCCGTCGCGTATTATCACGCACATGAGGGCGATCTGGACCCGCGAATACGACGCACGCTCGCGAACCATTCACAGTAATGGTGCGACTGCACATTGATCAATGGCTGTCCTGGCGCGTAGCTCATGAACTGCGGCAGCGCGGGCACAACGCGCGACATGCGGCAGAGATCGCCATGCATGCTGCGGACGATGATGAACACCTGATCGTCGTGGCACGGGATCAGCGGATCATCCTCACGGAGAATGAGGATAACTTCGCCTTGTTCCATGACGCATGGATTCGCTGGTAGCGTGCGTGGCAAATACCCGCCCACTGGTGCCATGCCGGGATTATCGTCTCCCCAGCGATTTCGCGATCACAACGACCGTGACGGAAGTGGATGCCTTTGTCTCACAACGGGATACCCTCACCGACGCGTTGGTGCGCTGGACCGCGCAGGGTTGGCAATGGCGATCACCGCCCTGATCTCTCTACTCGGTTACGCGATAGATCATTCTTGAAACGGAGGAAACGATGCCACTCATCCAGCACCCGACGGGCGACTATCGGTTTCTGCCCCTTGCGACGGACCCACGCATCACGACGAGCGCGCCCTTCTCCGGCGGCGTAATCGCTATGCCGGGATATGAGATCGTCCATGCGATTTTCCAGAACCCGCTACCGTATCAGCAAGGGTTCGCTGCTGCGGAGCGGCATCTGACGGCACATGGGCGCACCCGCACCGCGCTCTGCGCTGTCGAATTGCGCTGCCCGGAGCCGTACACCGTGAGTGGTTTCGGCGCGTTCAATCAGGAATACCGCGCGTTACTGATGGATTGGGGCGTTTTTGTCGAGGGGCAGAACCCAATCGGGCGCAGCAACATCGCGCCGAGCGTGAATCCGCCCACGGAGACGTTGCTCTACGCCTTCTCCTACACCGCGCCGACGACCGAGCGCGGGCAAACGTTCGTTATCTCCGGCGCGCCCGAAAAAGCAACCGTGCGTCCCGGCGAAATCTCGCCCGACGCATTGCAGGAAAAGACCGGAAGCGCCATGCTGGCGATGCAGGCGAGCCTCGCGGCGTTGGAAACGGATTGGTCGGCGGTGACCGCCCTCAACCTCTACACGCAGCACGACCTCCATGCCTTTCTGCCAACGGAGATGCTCGCGGCGATGGGACCGGCGGCGGCGCACGGTATCCACTGGTATTACAGCCGCCCGCCTGTCATTGGCCTTGAAGTCGAGGTGGATATGCGTGCCATCCGGCAGGAATTGCGATTGTCCTGAGGTAGTGCGGGCAGAAAACCCGGTAGCGGAGGCTTCAGCCTGCGTCCCTCCTTCGGTGGAAGCCTTTGGGGGTAGAGATCGCAGGCTGAAGTCTCCGCTACCGGCTTACTCTTCTTTGTGCTCGTTGCTGGCAATCGCCGCGCGTCGCGCCTGTCGCTCCAGATGCTCCTGGCCCCATGTGGTCAGGCGGCACTGGAGCGGGTTCTGCGTCGTGCATTCAACGAGACCAAGCCGCTCTATCTTGTCGAGGATGCGCTGCACGTCTACGAGCGGTACACCGAGGCCGGGCGCGACCGTACCGACGTAGCAATAGTCGCCATCTACCGGGCCACACGCCGCCAGGAGTGCGTCCGCGATCCGGCGAAACTCCTCGGTTGACGACATGCATCGCTCCTCCCGCCACGCGGGGCGATTAACTAATAGACAGCCCGGCCACCGACCCATACAACGTGCCATTCACTGTAAGGATGATTTGCACGGTCGTTCCAGGGATCGCACCGATAGTGATGATGGATGTCTGCGCGATACCATCTTTGTTCGTCGTTACATCACTCGTCTGTGTGGCAACGCCCATCTCGAACGTCCAGTCTACATGGATCGATGTATTCGCTACCGGCACACCACCTTTGGTCAGTTTGATCTTAAGGTTGACGGGTGTATCCGGTTTCGGGTTCGGCGGGTCCGCGATCGCCACAATGTCAATGTCACCACTCGCCGGGGGAGGCGTCGTGGCCGCCACCGACGGGGGTGTCGCGCTGCCGGAAGGAGCCGGGGTCGTATTCCCCGCCGGGACAGGTGCCGTTCCACTCGGGTAGCGCCATGCGTAATACGCCCGCCCGATGTTGCCGTATTCCACCTTGAAGCCATCCGGGTTGCTCGGCGTGTACGTAAGCACGCGCCGCTCGAATCCCTGCATCAGGACATCCTTCTGCATGCCGCCGACCTTGACCGTCGCCCAGATCGGCTCAGTGATCGCGAGACCGATGGCGGAGAGGCCGCCGAAATCAGGTGCATTGCGAAAGTCCGCGAATGCCTTGGGGAGGTTGTGCTTCGTCGTATCATCGAAACCGGCGGTCACCGCCTGTGAATCGCCCTTTGTGTCATATGTGCCGAACGAGCCATCGGATTTGTACTGCTTCGTGACGGGTTTGCCGTTGTTGTTCTGCTCCGCTGCCTGCACCTTCGCGAGATCGGCGTAGGTTGGGAACGCGTTGTCCGGATCGCCCGCAACCGGCGATTTCGCCGGATCACGCGGCACAAATGCCGTGTCCCCATTCTGCTGCTTGCCGGTGATTAGTTCGACGGTGAGCAGGCCCGCCGTGACCGTGCTGTTCGCACCGAGTTCCATCCGCCCTTTGTCGAAATACTGGACGGTGCGCTTGCCATCCTGCACTCCGTTGTAGTCCTCGGACAGCCCCTCTGTGAAGGGCGACGGTCCCCAGACATAGGTCTTGCCACCGGGGTTCGCATCGGTCTTTGACCAGAGAGCCTTGAACGTCTCGTTCGCGAAACCCGCCGCCGAGAGTGACGGGAGAACCAGCACGAGCGCGAGCAACACGCCGAGTATCGCCCCACCACGCGCGAATCGCATCCTTCTCTGCATCATTACTTCTCCTTCCATACCAGACACCACACCTACCGATGCCTGCCCGTATAAGCCACGACTCGGCGGGCAGTGTAACGATCATCGGTGTGTAATGCAAAAGAGCGGACCAGAATAACGATCCTTCAGTGCGTTCGGGCTGTAAAATTTATGCATTCGAATCTACGCATCATCAGAAACATAGTGGATACACCAATCTGTTCAGCGAAATTCCTGACGCGTCATGCGGTTCCCATCCAGCAGCATGCATTTGAGCGTACAGGATTGTAGATCGGTGTACGCTTAAGGAGGTTCGTTATGACACGTTCGCTGGGTAGAATCGTTGGACGCCCTCGGGCCATCATTGCCACACTCATGGTGTTCGCGCTCGCACTGCTCACCGTCTTCGGCAGTGCAACAAGCACCGCCGCCGCTGATGTCGCGGTGACCATCAATGGCTTTGCGTTCATGCCCGCGACGATTACCGTTCCCGTCGGGACGCGCGTTGTCTGGACAAATCAGCAGCCGCAGGTGTCGCACACCGTGACGAGCGACACCGCTGGTATCTTCGACTCAGGAACCTTCCAGACGGGCGCGACCTTCGCATTCACGTTCAATCAGGTGGGCACGTTCGCGTATCACTGCAACATCCATCCGAATATGCATGGCACCGTCGTCGTGACGGCTACGGGCGCGACCGCGACAGCCGCAGCGCCTGCCATCGCGTCGACGACCGCCCCGCCGCCAACAGTCGCTCTGCCGCCGACTGCTGCTCCGGCACCCGCGCCATCCGTCGTGGCGCCGTCGGCACCGCCGCGGACCGGTGGGGGCGGCGAGGCCGACGTCTACTTCATCCACCGCCTCGGCGACGGATAGGAGATCACTCCGGTTTTGGACATCTCTCGTCTGAGCATGCGGGCCGTGGAATAGGCAACTCCACGGCCCGCTCATTCGCCTTCCCTCACATCCCGTCACATCAGCGGCACAAACGAATGCGGGATGGTATGCTGCCCGCGCTGATTGTCCGCGCATAAACCAAGGAGCCGTGTCTGATGTCTACCGCCGCACCGCTCACTGCCGAAGAACTCGATGCTCTGCGCCAGATGAATAGCCCGACGATTGCCAACGCGATCGAGACGTTCAACCACCATCCGCGCAACGAGGGGTTCATGGATAGCAGCGTCCGTTGCATCCTGCCCGAACTCGGCGCGATGGTCGGCTACGCGGCGACGGTCGTTATCATGGCGGAGCAGGAGGCTGCGGGCAATCGTCGCGTCCACAATGCGGATTACTGGGATCACGTTCTCGCCATCCCCGCGCCGCGCATGATCGTCGTGCAGGACGTGGATCAACCGGCGGCGCAGGGCAGTATGTGGGGCGAGGTGCAGGCAAACATCCACACCGCGCTTGGCTGTGTCGGCTGCGTGACGAACGGCGGCGTGCGCGACCTCGATGAGGTGCGGGCGGTCGGCTTCGGCTTCTGGGCCGCCGCGCCGATCGTCTCCCACGCCTATATCCACCTGATTGACTTCGGTACGCCCGTCAAGGTTGGTGGCCTCGTTGTCAACCCCGGGGATTTGCTACACGCCGACCAGCACGGCGTCATCAATATCCCGCACGAACTGGCGCGTGATATCGTTCGCGCCGCCGGTGCGGTGGAGGCGAAGGAACGGAAAATTATTGACCTCTGCCAGTCGCCGGACTTCTCGATAGACAAGCTGAAGGCGCTGATGTTCCCTAGCGGTCGGCCGAACCGGGACGAGGGGCATTGATTCGGATTCGATCCTGAATTGTCTTTCCCGCGTGCAACCAGCCACGGCTCGTACGACGCATTACACTACCTCTCTCGCAAACTACGTAATTACGCCAGATAGGTGTGAAACCACTGGATAGCGCGTGCCCAGGCATCGGTAGCGGCATTGGCGTCGTAACCGGGACGTGTGTCGTTCAGGAAGGCGTGGCCCGCGTCAGGGTAGACAACCATATCGAAGGTCTTTTCCTGCCGATCCATCTCCGTAGCGAGGCCGTTGTATTGCTCCGGCGGGATACCGGCGTCCTTCTCGCCATAGACGGCGAGCACCGGTGCCGTAATCCCACCGACGAACTCCGGCGTCGGCTGCACGCCACCGCCGTAGAATGCCACCGCTGTGCCGATCCGCGCATCACCGGTAGATGCGGCGGTCAGTGAGAGGCGCCCGCCCATGCAAAAGCCGATCACGCCGACGGACTTCGGCGCGACCTCCGGCAGATCGCTGAGGTAACCAATCGCGCCGCTGATTTCGCGCAGGGCGATCTGCATATTCATCGCCATCACGAGTTTGCGCGCGTCATCCGGCTCCGTCGCGACCTGTCCATGGTAGAGATCGGGCGCGAGGGCGACGAATCCCTCCCCTGCGAATCGCTCGGTAAGGTCCTTGATGTGCGCGTCCAGCCCCCACCACTCCTGAATGACGACGATCGCCGGGAATGGCCCGTCGCCCGTCGGGCGGGCAAGATAGCCATTCGCCGTGTCGCCATTCGAGGCGAAAGAAATACTCTCCATGCGGATGTCCGATGCTGCCATGGGTAACACTCCTTGAACGAGTAGTCAGTAGTCACGTAGTCGGTAGCCAGAAGGTGGCGACGCAGTTGCTTTTCTCTATCGTACTACGCCAACCGTGAATGACATACGGCGATCTCAGCGCTTCTCAGTCGCATTCTCCCTTCTGACTACCGGCTACCGACTACTGGCTGCTTCCCCACTACGCCAGTACGTGATAGAGAATCCCCGCGATGCCGCCGCCGAGGACGAGCCAGACCGAATTGACACGGAAGCGGATCAATACGACGACGGTGACGACCGCGAGGAGCGCCGTGAACCAATCCACGACCGCCGCGCGCCCCAGTTCCCACGCCACGCCCGCCATCAACCCGACCGCTGCGACATTGACGCCATCCAATGCAGCAGCGGTCCACGGCGATTTTCGGAGGTGGGGCAGGACGGGCACGGAGAGCGCGACGAAGAGGAAGGCGGGGAGGAAGATGCCAAGCGTCGCGAGGACCGCACCCTGGAACCCGCCGACGATGTAGCCAATAAACGTCGCCGTCGTGAAGACTGGCCCCGGTGTGAATTGTCCGACTGCAACGGCGTCGAGCAGTTGCTGGCTCGTCAGCCAGCCGAGCCGGTCCACGAAATCGTTGCGCAGGAAGGCGAGCAGAACATAGCCGGAGCCGTAGAGGACGGAGCCGATCTTCAGGAAGGTGAGGAAGAGCCGCAACGGGCTGTACGCCACCGTCGCGCCCGCCGCGACGCCAAAGAGCGCCGCTGTCTTCAGTACGGGCAGCGGTGCGACGGCATGTATCGCCCGCCGCACCGTCCCGATGCGCCGCGCGTTCTCGATCAGCGTAATCAGGATCGCCGCGCCGAAAAGGAGCAGAATGACATTTGCGCCGAGCAGGTACCCAGCGAAGACCGCGACGCCGATCACACCGAGCAGGACGTTCTTCACCGCCGTCCGCCCCAGCCCCCAGAGCGCCTGCACGACGACAGCGATAATCACCGACTTGATGCCATACAGCAGCCAGACGCCGCCGGTCGTCGTGCCATAGCGTACATAGAGCCATGCGAAGACGAGGACGAGAAAGGCGGCAGGCAGGATAAAAAGCGTCCCGCCGACGAACAAGCCCGGCCAGCCAGCCCGCGCGTAACTGGAATGCATCACCGTCTGCGTCGAGGTCGGGCCGGGCACGAGGTTCGCCGCACCGATCATATCGAGGAATCGCTGCTCGGTCATCCACCGCCGCCGCTTGACGACCTCACCGCGCAGCATCGCAATATGCGCCGCCGGCCCGCCAAACGCCGTCCATCCCAGCCGGAACATCAGCGTCGCCACCTCCCGCAGGCCGCCCGGTGCGTGCGCCGCCGTCTCTTCTGCCGGAGCGGCTGATGCCATCTCGTTCGCGGGTTCGGTCGGGGACAACACACCCTCCTTCGTGGCTATACGGATTGCGTTAGTATAGCCGCGAATCTGCCATGCGGATAAACGAACGATGAGAGCATGGGTTGAAGAGATATGCGACAACACAGTACAGACACGCGAGGTTACGAAGGAGCCCACGGAATGCAGACAGATATGCCTCCGGATCACGTGTGTTGCCTCACGAATAAATCTTACTCTGATCGGGTCATTGCCTCATACTCTTTCACGATAGAGGAGAGATTGATGGGTATGCATACGATCTCTACGGCGTGAGCGATGGGCAGATCATCATCGAGGAGAGTCTGCGAATCGCGTGCCGATGAGCCTGACGACGAAGAGAACGGTATGGATGCATAAAACCCGCTGATCGTACAGAAACACGGGAAGAACGTACCTGTGGTATGCTGCCATACTAGTGCATATGACGAAGGAACACGAAGGAGCGACGGGTGATTGAGGGTGTCGAAGTCAAGAAATTAACGACCTTTGCTGACGAGCGCGGCGCGCTGACCGAGATCGTCCGCAATGACGATCCCTTCTTCCCAAAGTTTGGCCAGTGTTACTTCTCCCTCTCGTACCCCGGCGTCATTCGTGCCTGGCATTATCACAAGAAGCAGACAGATTATTTCTGCTGCATCAAGGGCATGATTAAAGTGCCGCTCTACGACGACCGCGAGGGCAGCCCGACGCGCGGCGAACTGAACGAGTTTTTCATCGGGGACCGGAATCTCGCCGTCGTCAAAATCCCCATCGGCGTTATGCACGGCTTCAAGGTCGTCGGGAACGAGCCTGCGTATCTCCTTAACCTTCCCACCGAGCCATACCGCCGCGACGACCCAGACGAGTACCGCGTCGCCTTCGATGCCTCTGAAATTCCCTATGACTGGACAATCAAATTCCACTGAATCCGACAGATGGAAGATGCCGAATGCTCGCGGACGAACCCGCACAGTACAACGCGGAGAGGCTCGGCTGGTACATCGTCGCGGATTATCGTATCGTGCGCGGCGTGACAGTCCTCGCTATCGTGCCACTCGCGCTCGCGAAACCGCATTAACTGACGCCTTTCGCGTGACTGCAACGCGATGGCACGATTCTTTATCCCATGATGTAGCGGAGAGACTGTCGCCTGATTACGCGGTTACGATCGCATCAAGGAATGCGCGGACAGTCGCGTTGTAGTGATCGGGTCGCTCCATGTTGTTGAGGTGACCGATGCCGGGGAAGATGACCATGCGCGCGTTCGGTATCTCCCCGATCAGTCGCGTGCCGATGGCGGGTGATGTCACCTGATCCTGCTCGCCGCAGAGGACGAGCGTTGGCACACGGATGCAGGGCAGGACGGCGCGCACGTCAGCGTGGGCGAGGGCAATCGCCGCGCTGCGGAACCCGACCGGATGAATCTGCGCGACCATTCCTTCCACTTCGCGGAGCACGTCGGGCGACGGATCGGGGGCGAGTAATTGCGGCGCGCGGGCGCGCGCATATTCGGCGGGTGTCATTGTCTCTAATGCGTGTAGCCGTGCCTGAAGTCGCGTCTCACCATCGTCCCGTGTCACATCGCCGCCGAGTGTCGTGTCCGCGAGGATCAGCGATGAGAGGCGGTCGGCGTAGCGGCCATAGAACTCCTGCGCAAGCACGCCACCCCACGACTGGCCGAGGAGATGGGCTTGCACGATGCCGAGACCGTCGAGGAAACCCGCGAGACAGTCCGCATACTCCGCCATCGGCCAGTCGCGCGGCGGATCGGATGAGCGCCCATAGCCCGGCGCATCCCATGCGATCACGTCGAATGCGTCGGAAAGCCCATCAATTTGCGTCCGCCATGCGGAGGCGTTCGCACCGATCCCATGCAGCAGCATGAGCGGTGGCCCCTGCCCCGCACGGTCGTAGGCGATCCGCACTCCGCGTACCGTGACCTGTCCTGACGTTGCCATAGCATCCACCTCGATAGAGACGATCAAGCGTCTGTAGATTGATTGCGATGAATGTTGGGGTCACCCTGGTAATAGTATGGTATATACCCGACATTAATCTCGATGATGCCCGCGTCCGTCACAGCCGCTGGCCTGCGGACGTAGAAAGAGGATACCATGCCCTTCTCACGGACGATCACGACGATTGATGCCCATGCGGCGGGAGAACCGCTGCGGATTGTCACGGCGGGGTTGCCGCCGCTACCGGGCGCGACAATGCTCGCACAGCGGCAGGCGATGCTGGAGCATCACGACGACCTTCGCCGCATCCTGATGTGGGAGCCGCGCGGCCATACCGATATGTACGGCTGCATCCTCACGCCGCCTGTCACACCCGAGGCAGCATACGGCGTCCTTTTTATGCATAACGAGGGGTACAGCACGATGTGCGGACATGGCATCATCGCCCTGACGACCGCACTCCTCGAAACCGGGCAACTGCCACGTACCGAACCAATCACCGAAGTCGGCTATGACACGCCTGCCGGATTCATCCTCGCCCGCGCGACGATCGAGGAGGGCCGCGTGCGCTGCGTCACCTTCCGCAATGTGCCGTCGTTCGTTCACACGGCCGGGCTGCGGATTGGTATCGCTGGCACGCCGATCGTCGTGGATGTTGTCTTTGGTGGGGCGTTTTATGCGCTCGTGGAGGCAACGGCGCTCGATGCACATCTCGCGGTGCGACCAGAGCGAGTCACGGAACTCATCACGCGTGGCATGGCGGTCAAACACGCGGTCGAGGCGGTGGCCACGATCGTCCACCCCACGGAGCCGAAACTGCGCGGTATCTACGGCACGATTATTACCGGCCCGGCGGACGGAGAGCGAGCGCGCCATCGCAATGTGACCGTCTTCGCGGAAGGCGAGGTGGACCGCTCGCCGTGCGGCACCGGCACTGCCGCGACGACCGCCGCCTTGATCGCCCGTGGTATCCTCGCCATCGATGAAGAGTGGGTGAACGAGAGCATTATCGGCACGCACTTCACCGGGCGTGCCATCGAGGAAACGCGCGTCGGCGGCTATCCGGCGATCATCCCGGAAGTGGGTGGGCGCGGTTTCATCACCGGCTACCATACCTTCGTTCTCGACTCCGAAGACGCCGCCGGGCAGGGCTTTCTGGTGCGGTAATTCGCTCGACACCCTCGACGCGATTTGCCACCACCCGCATAGATTGGTAGCGTAAGCTTCAGCCTGCGTCTCGCTCGCAGGCTGAAGCCTACGCTACCAGGAAAGGAAATATCGCATGGACGCCCCGATGCCCGTGATTGTCTTCTCGGACTACGTCTGACCATACTGCTATCTGGCTGAGGGTGCCTTGGCCGAACTGGCAATGACGCATGATGTCGAGATCGAATGGCTCGCGTACGAATTGCGGCCCGAACCTGCTCCACTGCCGAACATCACCGGGCCGGACGGCGAGCGGTTTCGGCAGAATTGGGAGCGCGGTGTCGCGCCAATGGCCGCGAAACTCGGCGTGGAGATGCACTTCCCACCTTTCAAGTCGCGCTCGCGGCAGGCGCACGAGGCGGCGCTCTATGCCCGCGACCACGACCGGTTCGAGCTGATGCGCGTTGCCCTTTTTCGTGCCTTCTTTGTCGAGAACCGGGACATTGGCGCGATGGACGTGCTCGTGGCGATCGGTGCGTCGGTCGGGCTGGATGGAGACGATCTGCGCGCCGCGCTCGCGGCGGGGCGGTACACCGATCAGGTAATCGAGCAGGAGCAATTAGCGGCGCGGGTCGGTATCTCCGCCGTGCCAACAATCGTCATCGGGCAGGTCGGCGTGCAGGGCGCGCAGCCATACGATGTTCTCCAGCAAGTCTACGATGAAGCGCGCCGCCGGATGGAAAACGTCGCGGAATAACGTGGGATAGGATGCAAGGAGGCTTATTCCTGAGGCTTATCCTCTCTCCCCCTCATCGGTCAGATACGGCGTAAGGCCGCGCTCGACGGCGTCCGGGTCGTCGTGCTGGACGCCGTACAAGGCTTCCTGGAGCAGGAAGGTGCTGAGGTAGAAGCGGGCACGGGGTAGCATCGTTTCCATCGCGGGATAGGCGGCAAACCCTAGCCGCACGAATGGCTCGCCATAGGTGAGAAGCGCCGCGATATCGAGCGCCGGATCACCCAGCCCTGCCGATCCGAAGTCAATCACCGCCGTCATCGCCCCTGCGTGCGCGTCCCAGAGCAAATTGCCGGTGCCGAAATCACCGTGGATCACAGTTGGCATGAAGGCGAAGTTGCCCGGATCATTGAGGAAAGCCGCGAAACGTGCCGCGATCTGCTCGTGTGCGGATGGTGGCAGATGTGGGAAGAGCGCGGCCCGTATCTCTTCTTCCAGACCGGCCCAGAGTTGACGCCAATCGGCGACGGGCAGCAAAGCCGCAACGTGATCGGTGGGGATGCCGTGCAGTGCGCCTAAGAAGGTTGCCAGTTGCGTCATGAGCAGCCGCATGACAGCCGGGTCGGTGATCGCCGCGACAGTCTCACGCCAGAGCGGTTCGCCCGGTAGCATCCGGTATCCCGCGAAGACGTGCCCAACCGCGCGTGGCACGAGACGGCGGTAGGTTGGCTCGGGGATCGGCAGAGGAAGCGCGGAGCGGATCTGGTCGAGGAGGGCGATCTCCTTTTCCAATTTCTCGATCTCCTCGGCATGACGCGGGAAGCGGAAGATCAGATCGTCGTTGACGATCAGGATGTCGTTATACTGCCCCTCGTCGTTCAGGCGCATCCGCTCGATGCGCAACTCTGGGTACGCAGCGTGGATGGCGGCGATGTAGTCGGATCGTCGGATGGGTGAACTCATCGCAGCGCTCGCTGATCGCAGCGGCTGCTACGCCGCGTCGGAAAGGAAATCAGGCGCTTTCAACTCGAAGGCAAGTAGTGTCTCGCGTTTCATTGTTTCTGGCTCAGTCTGACGTTGCCGCCGAACTGTTTCAACGATTTCGTTCACCTTGTCATTGAGACGAAGCGCGACCAGCCCGTGCAGGTAATACCTTCCTGTCCCCTGATCCAAACGTGCTGGAACGTCCGTAGCGGAAATCGAGAAGCCATCGAAGTTGTATGTAATCGTGATGAGCACTTCGAGCACATCGTCGGAGGTGCCGGAAATCCGCTTATCCCCACAGGGGCCAATAATTTCCGTTACAGTCTTTGTTGTCGTTACTATCTTTTCCACCATCAATCACGCTTCGTCCGCCACAGTCGTATAAGCGGGCGATACATCGTGATGATCGCAACACCTGTGACCTCGTCGCGTTCTACGCAGATATGGAGCCACCGACCACGAAAACGTATCTCTGCCGCATATCGGATACGGTACCACAAAAGAGCCATCGGTTGCGCTACGTATCCGCTTCGATAACATCGCCAAAGAGTACAACCCGAACCGCTTGCCGGAAAATGAATCCCTCATTGAACATATTGCCCGTCGCAATGTTCCTCATTAATCTCGAAATCACCCACTTCGACGCAGAGCCAGACTGCCGCGATGTCTGCCGCATCATCCATCCGACAGACGTTGACGGAGCGCGGGGCGGAGAACGTCCGCGATGATCTTTTCGTCGCCCGGCTGCATCGTCTGCGTGTTGATGATAACGCTGTTCGGTACCGAACTCGGGCCGTTCGGCTCGAAGAGGTAGATGCGCGTGTCGCCGGTCTCCATCGCGAGGACGAGCGCGTGCGCGTCAATGCGACTTTCCAGGGTGAAGCGCAGTTCGACGCGCGGCGTGATGTGCTCGCGCCCGTCATAGACGCGGCGGGCCTCGACGCCCGGCAGGCCATCGAACCGTTCGAGCATGTAGTCCGCCTGCGCCTCCCAGCGCGCCATCTCGGCGGCGTGGTCGAGATGCAGATAGCGTTCGAGCGCGACGATCAGCCCAACAATATCCTCCTTCGCGGCTTTCGCAGCACGGCCAACGCTGTGGTTCGGGCTCCCGTTCGCCAGTGCGGCGCGGATCAGATCGGCCCGCCCGGCGAGGATGCCGGAGGATTGTGGCCCATGCAGTTCCTTGCCGCCGCTATAGGTGACGAGGTCCGCACCTTCCGCGATGAAGCGGGTCAGATTCTCCGGTGGCGGCAGCATCGCTGCCGCGTCCACGAGCACCGGGACGCCGTACCGGTGGGCGATCTCGCACGTCTGCGGCAGCGAGAGCGCGCCTCGGCTCGCCCATGGGGAGGCGAGATACTCGACGAGCGCCGTACGCTCCGTGAATGCCGCTTCGAGTTGGTAGGGGATTGTGCCATGGCCGTAGCCGACCTCGACGACCGTCGCGCCCGCCACGCGGATGGCGTGATCGTAGCCGTTGCGGTGCGCGCGGTGAATGATCGCCTCATTCTTCATGCCGCTGCTGTCCGGTAGTTGCGCGATCTTGATGGGGTCGGTCCCGGCCATGCAGGCGGCGGTCGCGAGCAGTAATGCCGCCTCCGCACCGCCCGTCACCATGCCCGCTTCCGCCCCTGTTGCGCGGGCGATTACCTCGCTCACTTTGGCCTGCAACTCGTCGAGTAGGATGTATGCGCCCGCCGCCTCGCGCATCGCGTCGAGCACTTCCGGCGGCATGATCGAGCCACCGAGCCGCGTGTGCGTCCCCCGCGCATTAATCAGTGGCCGAATCCCCAGTCGTTCGTAAATCCCGCTCATCGCATTACCTCCGTGACATTTGAACCATGAAGACACGAAGAGCACGAAGGAAGGGTGAAGAAGGGGGATGGATTGTGAGGAACATTCAGGTAGTCCTGCATACCACTATAGTTCTTTTTCCCTCTTCGTGCTCTTCGTGCCTTCGTGGTTCAATCGTTTTTTCTACTGCGAACGGCCACGGCCTGCGACAGGCCAGATGGCCTCGACAGCGCCCTTGCGGGTGGCATAGTAGCAATCGTAGAGATTGACGGTCGTGCAGAC
>JAABUZ0100004201.1_pt1 | contig 20174 bp, 23 predicted proteins | sample 5562091 | NCBI WGS metagenome assembly JAABUZ01 (sample SAMN12813069, study PRJNA571459) | rock metagenome | isolation source: Antarctica rocks | place: Antarctica: Victoria Land, Linnaeus Terrace sud | collected 2015-12-21 | reverse complement strand
GGCTCGTTCACCTCGGTCGATGACCTGGTTGCCAAGGTCAGGGATTTCATCACCTACTACAAGCGCACCATGGCCAAGCCCTTCAAGTGGACCTATCAGGGCACGGCTCTGGCGACCTAAAATGCCGAGTTATCTCTGCCAAGCTGTACTAGTTCCTCATGTACCACCAACGCGCACGGCAAGCAGCATTGCAAAGAGGTGACACATAGGTACAGCAAGGAGCGCATCTGGCTCGACGATCAGCATCTGGTGATTCTGCGGGTGCAAGTACAGGGGCTTCCGGCGCGCTTCGGCGGCGATTACATCTATCGGGTCACCTCCGTCACCTTCGACCGGCAGCCCTCGCCGGCCCAGCTGGCCTTCACCTCGCCGGTGCCGGTGGCCAACCCCTCAAACGATTCAATCGGTTCGAACGGCGTGGGTGCAGCCAGCAATGGAGGATTCTCGGGCAGCCCCATCGGCAGCAATGCTGGGTGGCAGGCGCCGGTCGGCTTCATCAGCGCCGGTTCGCCAACCGGCCCCGACGTCGCCAAGTACCGTTCGAGCGGATCGAGCCAGGGCGGCTCACCCGGAGGCGGCGGCACCGCATCGGCCTCGGTGCTCTTTTCGCGAACGCACAGATTCATGTACCTGCCCGCTGCTTGCTTCGTGCTGATGCAGGAACGGCAGCGGAAGAACGGCGCCCCCCCCGCTCTTCGCCACCGGCAGGTGCGGCGCGGTCACTGGCAGCTTCCCGGACGGCATCCACTGGCTCGGTTTCTCCCGAGAGGCCATCTACGTGCTGGTCTCCAGCGACAGCCTCTCTGAGAGCAACTTAGTGCACTACGTGGCGACGAAGATGTGCGCCTGAAGGTGGTTCCCTGCCCGCGCTGCGATCGGCCAGAGCAGCAGTTCTCCGCGGCGAAAGGATCTGCCTGCCGCTCTCCCCGGCCCCCTCCTCCTGGAGACTTAGAGGGCACCGCGGGGAGAGGGGAGCGCAATCTTGACGCGAACACTTGAATTGTGTACGGTCGAGATATCAACACTGCAGGAGGAAACCATGTACACAGCCATCCGACGCTATACCTTGACCGACAGCTCGGTTCTGGATGAGATCGTGCAACGGGTCGAGAACGAGTTCGTGCCCATGATGCGCGGCTCGGAGGGATTTGTCGCCTACTCATTGCTTTCTACCGGTGGCACTGGGCTGGTTACCATCAGCGTGTTTCAAGATCAGGCAGGCGCGGAAGCCTCCACCGCCAAGGCGCGCGAATGGGTCAACGCCAATCTCGCCCACTTTGTGCAGGGCTCGCCGCAGATTGACGCCGGTGAGGTACGTGTACTGGCAACAGCGGAGCACGGCGGCTAGCATACCTCTGCTCCCCTCCGAGGCGTACCATAAAAGAAAACGCCAGCGGAGAGGAGCTATCGCCATGACGGAAGACCGAGTAGCCACGGACGAGACGGAGCGTGCCACCTTTCGGCTCGAAGTCCCTGAGCTCTATAACTTCGCGCGGGACGTGATTGGCAGGTGGGCCGAGGACCCGGCGAAGCGCGCCATGCTGTGGGTCGACGAGCGCGGCGAGCGGCGAGAGTTGACATTTCGTCACTTCGCCCAACGATCGTCTGCCCTGGCCGATGGCTTGCGGCAGTTGGGTGTTCGCCAGGGCGATCGCGTGGTGGTGGTGGTGGCGCCGGAGCCGGCCTGGTGGGAGGTCTTCATGGCGCTCCTCAAATTGGGCGCCATCGCCGTGCCGGGTACCTCGCAGCTCACCGGCCGAGATATTCGATATCGCACCGAGTTGGCGCAAGCTACCGCCTTGATTCTGGATGAAAGCGCCGCGGCCAAGGCCGACGGGTCGTTCGGCGCGGAGAGCGCCGAACTGATTCGCGTGGTGGTGGGGCAGCGCGATGGCTGGCAATCGTATGAGGAGGTGATCGCCTCCGGTTCCATGGAGTATCGAGGTGAGGATACCCGTGCGGACGACCCGGCCATCCTCTACTTCACCTCCGGCACCACCGGCTATCCCAAGATGGTGATGCACACCCACGCCTCCTATCCCATCGGCCATCAGATCACCGGCAAGTTCTGGCTCGATCTCTCTCCCAACGATCTTCACTGGAATCTCGCCGACACCGGCTGGGCCAAGGCCGCCTGGAGTTCGCTCTTCGGGCCCTGGAGCCAGGGCGCCGCTGTGTTTGTCTACCGGCAGTATGGCAAGCCGGACCCCGCTCGCATCCTGTCCCAGTTCGGCGAGCACCGGGTAACCAGCTTCTGCGGGCCGCCCACCCTCTACCGCATGCTAGTGCAGGTCGATCTCTCCAGGTACGATTACAGTTCTCTGCGTAGCTGTGTCGCCGCCGGCGAGCCGCTCAACCCGGAGGTCATCGAGACCTGGCGGCAGGCCACCGGACACACCATCCGGGACGGCTACGGCCAGACCGAGACGGTGGTGATTGTTGCCAACTTCCCGGGTATAACGGTCCGCCCCGGCTCGATGGGACTTCCCTCGCCCACCTTCACGGTGGATGTCATCGGCGACGACGCGCAGCCGCTACCGCCTAACAAGGAAGGCGACATCGCGGTGCGGGTCCATCCTGAGCGACCGGTGGCGCTCTTCCGCGAGTATTGGAACGATCCGCAGGCGACGGAGAACGCCTATCGCGGCGACTGGTACATCACCGGCGACCGAGCCTATCGCGACCAGGACGGCTATCTCTGGTTTGTGGGCCGAGCCGACGACGTCATCATCAGCTCGGCGTACCGCATTGGGCCATTCGAGGTGGAGAGCGCTCTGGTCGAGCACCCGGCCGTGGTCGAGGCCGCGGTGGTCGGCAAGCCCGACCCAGAACGCGGCGAGATCGTCAAGGCGTTCGTGGTGCTGGCCGCCGGCTATGACGGCAACGCCGCTCTCACCAAAGAACTGCAGGACCACGTGAAGCGAGTCACCGCCCCGTACAAATACCCCCGCGAGATCGAGTATGCCACCGATCTGCCCAAAACGATCAGCGGCAAGATCCGGCGGATCGAGCTGCGCGAGCGAGAGCAGGGAGAGAGTGGGTAGGGCTGATGAGAGTCCCGGGAATCTGCTGTCGATCAGTACGCTGATGGAAAGGAAGCCGCCATCCCGTACTACCAGCGCAGGCATGTTCCTTATGCCGTGCGAATGGAGGCCGTGAGAAACTGAAGCTGCTCGTGCAAGCGCGCCTCGAGTGTTTCTTCCCTGCGCCCGAGGACTTCCAAATAGCCTACAAGCCTTCGCTTGAATGCCTCAAGCGCAAGTAGACTACTGTCGTGCCAAGCGTTCCATAGCCTTGAAGGATACGTTCAAATGCTTCCCTCTCCGTTACCCAACTCCGATTCCCGGCGGCACGTCCTGGCTCTTGGGAGGATGGGGCTTCTTGACTGGACACGGGAACGGCGTTAGGTCGAATACTACCGATTTGGCCTGGAAGGCGTGGCCGTGGACGGTCCCGGTGACGCAGGCGAAGTCCCCCGGCATGATGCCCTCCAGGGTGCCGGGGCCACTGTCAGTCTGGAAGACTGTCTGGTCGGTAAAGACAATCTTTACCGGGTGCCCGTGAGCTGGTTGCAACTGCATCTGCGTGGCGGCGACGGTGGTAACGCTTCCCGCCAGGCATTGTGGCTTGGGGTGCTTCCCCTTGGGAGGCTTATGGGGCGCCGCACAGGCAGGGGGCGGCGGATGCAGGGCGGTTTGGGCGCGGGCCACGGTGGGCAGCGCGGCCAGCAGAGCGAGAAACAGGACAGCGACTTTCATGCTGAGATCCTGGGGAATTGGATCGGCTCCGTGAGGTGTTCTTCGGGCGTCGCGGCGGCATGTGCTGGCAGGCAGAGGGTGAAGCAGCTTCCCTCACCCCGTTGGCGCTCCACTGCGACCGTGCCGCCATGCCGGTGCGCTACCTCCTGGACCATCGCCAGCCCCAGCCCCGCGTGGCCCTGGCTCCGAGTGCTGCCACGCCCGCGATAGAACCGATCAAAGATGTGTGCTACCTCATCGGCTGGGATACCGTACCCGGTGTCCCGCACGCTGAACAGCACCTCGCTCCCCTGCATTTCTGCTCCGGCCACGATGCTTCCACCCTGCGGAGTGTAGTCCAGGGCGTTTGATAGCAGATTGGTGAGCGCCGAGGTCATCCGCTGGCTGTCCCACCGGCAGTCCGGCAGAGCGCCGGTGAGCTGGTAGGAGAGGAGCTTGCCCTCCTGAGCGGCGCGAATGGTGAAGCGCTCGACTGCCTGGCGCAGCAGGTCATCTGGCCGGCAGGGCGCCAGGACCAGCGCATCGGCATCCGCATCGAGGCTGGCCAGCGCAAAGAGCTGCTCCACCACCCTGGCCAGGTGCTCACTTTCGGCCTGGATGTACTCCACCGCATCGTCCACCGCATTGCCGCGCTGCGCCGTCCCATCGCTCAGGGAGCGGGCAAAACCGGCAACCAGCGCCACTGGCGTCTTGAGTTCGTGGGCCGCGTTGGCCATGAAGTCGCGCAGGAGTTGATGGCTGCGGGCCACTTCGGCCACCATCTCGTTATAGCGCCGGGCCAGACCGCGCGCCTCGCTCCAACCCTCCTCGGGCACCGGCTGGTCATACTGTCCTTCCCGGGCCAGCACCAGGGCGTTGGACACCTGACGGAGCGGCCGGATCAGCGATCGAACCAGATATGCCCCGATCACCCCCCAGGCCAGCAGTACCAGCCCAAACACCACCAGGAGTGCAGGGAGAATTTGGCGCCAGGGGGGAGCGGCGCCGGCGGAAGTGATCACCAGGGCCACCGCGCCGGCCACCGCGCCATGCACCATCAACGGCGTCTGCCAGCCAAATCGGTCGGAGCTCTCCACATTGGCCGAGTGGCCGCCTTCAACGGCGCCGAGATCAACCAGCCGCCAGCTACCTCGCGAAAACGGGGTCCAGCGACTGGAGTCGTACCGTACGCGCCCGCGTCGATCCAGCAGAATGATGCGCTTGCCCATCAGGTCGCTGTCGTGCCGGATGAGGCGTTGAATCTGCGCCTTGCGAGCGTTCCGCGCCAGCAGGTGATCGAGCTGGTTTGCTAGGGAGGAGGTCTCATAGCGCAGATCGCTCTGGTGCGCCGCAGTCACCCGGTCGGTGAGAATCGCGGTGAACGCTCCCCCCAGGAGCAACAGCGCGACCAGCAACACGCTCAGGTGGGTGAGGATCAGGCGCAGTTGAAGATCAGGCGCCATGGCCGGCCGTCTTCAGGCAATAGCCCACGCCCCACACCGTCTGAATGTAGCGAGCCTGCTTGCCGGTCTCGCCCAGCTTGCTGCGCAACCGCCAGACGTGGACATCCAGGGTGGCGCCATCACCCAGATACTCATAGCCCCAGACGCGTTCCACCAATTGCTCTCGCGTGAAGACCTGTCCCGGGTGGCTGACCAGTTCGACCAGCAGATCGAACTCCTTGGGTCGCAGTTCGATCTGCCGGCCGTCGAGAGTTACCGCGCGCTGTACGGTGTCGACCGCCAATCCCTCGATCACGTAGCGCTTGGCGCGCTCGGTCCGAGGACGCGCCCGGCGCAGCACCGCCTTCACTCGCGCCACCAGCTCATCCGGCTGGAACGGTTTGGCGACGTAATCGTCCGCGCCGCCCTCGAAACCGGCCATCCGGTCACGTGGCTCGCCGCGCGCGGTGAGCATGATGATCGGCGTGTCGGTGAGCGTCCGCGCCTGCCGGCAGACCGCGTAGCCGTCGATGTCGGGAAGGCCGATATCGAGCACCATCAGGTCCGGCTGATGCCGTTCGATGGCCTGTAGCGCTCCGGCGCCGGTGCCCTCTGAGACCACGCTGTATCCGGCCTGCTGCAGATAGAGCGTGACCAGCCGCACCATGCCCGGCTCGTCGTCCACCACCAGAACTTTTGCAGCTGTCATACTTCACGTTAAGTGTCTTATAGGTACGCTGACAAGGCTCTAGGGGCACATGTTTAGGAAGTGTTCAGGTGTGGGCGGTCCGACTGGCCAATCTTTGGCCGTACTATCGGAATTTAGAATCCGTTCAGGATTTGGAGAGGGTGCGGTGAGAACTGATCTCTAGGCTGGGGATAGATCAACAAACAAGGAGAAAGATATGTCAGTCCGTCCATGGTTCCGCAGCTCCGTCCTCCGTCTGGCCTCGGTGGGATCAGCCCTGCTCCTGATCCTGGCCATGCTCATTCCCGTCAGGGGCACGCAGGCCCAGACCACCTCCGACCAGGTGGTGTCCTGGGTCCACATCGGTGACCTCCATATGGTCGATACCACCTTGTCCAACTACAGCGATCTCAAGACCATCGTCAACGACATCAACAGCTATATGAAGGATGGCGTGAACTTCGCCCTCCTGCCCGGCGATAACGCCAACGACGGCGCCGAGTCCGAGTACCAACTCGTTCACGGCGTGATTCAAAACCTCCAGGTGCCGCTCAAGGCGGTACCGGGTGATCATGACAGCAAAGGACCTACCACTCTCTTTCTAAAGTACATCTACCCCAAGATGCCCGACTCCTTTGACTTCGGGAACTACCACTTCGTCCTGTACGACAGCTTCAATCTGCAGAACGTGCTCCCCTGGCTCACGAGCGACCTGAATGCGGCGAAGGCAGCCGGCAAGCAATCGGTGATCTTTCAGCACGAGTACGACATCAATTCATGCTGCAGCGCCCTCCAAGCGCTTATCCAGAACGACAACGTGATTATGGTCGATACCGGCCACACCCACAGCAACGTGCTGGCCAACGACGGGCACACCGTCTATTCCGCCACTCGCTCGACCGGGCAGGCAACTGAAGGGCCGGTGGGCTTCTCGGTGAACAGCCTGGATCACGGTGTGGTGTCCTGGAAGTTCCAGCCGCTGGGGCAGTGGCCCTTCGTCTCCATCACCTCACCGGCCGATCAGGCTCTCCTCACCAACGGCGAGCAGGTCGTCAAAGGCACCACCTCCATCCACGTCAAGGCCTTCAGCGACGCTTCGATTAACAGCGTCAGCTACCAGATCGATGGTAGCGCCAAGGTTGCCATGAGCGACCGTGGTGGTAACCTCTGGTCCGGCTCGTGGAATTCCTCCGGCGTGTCCGACGGCGCGCACACCATCGATGTCTCGGTGACGGACGCCAATGGCAAGACGGGCACCGACGAGATCAAGGTGCTGGTCGATCAGGTCGGCAGCTACGCGCCGCCTACCAAAAGCTTCGGACCGGAGAATAACGTCCTCCCCGCGAGCACCATCAAGGGATTGCTGGGTGCCACGGGAGCCGGTGGCGGTAAGGGCGGAGGCAAAGGTGGCGGCAAGGGTGGTGCAGGACCCGGCGCCTGCGCCACCTCCGGCACGACTCCTGCCACGACGACCCCTGCTCCGCCCGCCCCGCCCGCGACCACCGCAACCGCTGCCTCGGGTGCGAGCACGGCACAGCCTGCCGGGGGCAAAGGCGGTAAGGGCTGCGGCCCTGGTGGCAAGGGCGGCGGCAAGGGCGGAGCCGGCCCGGCGGCCTGCACCACGTCGAGCACGACAACCGCCACCCCGACAGCCACGGCAACCGGCGCCTCCAGCGTGACACAGCCGAGCGGCGGCCCCGGTAAGGGCGGCAAGGGCGGTCATGGCTGCGGCGGCCCCGGCGGCGGTCCGGGCGGCAAGGGTGGTGGACCCGGCGGCAAGGGCGGCAAGGGCGGCAAGCACGGCGGCGCCTCGGGAGTCTGCTCCCCGTCCGCCGCGGTAACCCCAACCCCGAACGGAATCACTCCGTAGCGAGCGGCTCTACCGTCGCTGAAGCGACCTCTCAGAACTCAGCCTCTCCTCCATACATCCCGGCATCCACTTCCTCTGTGGGTGCCGGGATGTCCTATGCAGCCGTACCGCTCAGTGAGGCCCTTCTCCCCGCACCGCTGCCGTGCCGCCCACGGGGAAGCCGGTGGGCGGTATTGACCGGGCGGACGACGGGCCTTCTCCAGAATCGATCAGTTCCCGCGGCGCGTGGAAGCCCAGCAGCCGCTGGGCGAGCCGGCCGCCCTCATCCAATTCCGCCAGCGCCATCTCCATATGTGCCCCGGTCACCACCAGGTCCTCTCGCTCCAGCGCGGCCAGCACGGCTCCCTTTCGCAGCAGTTCCTTTATAGAGGCGGGAGTGGTGCCCTCAATGCGGGTGACGATGCTGCCCGGGTCGACGCCGCGCTTGAACGAACGCCACGAAGCGCTTATTGTCGGCGCCCACGCCCACCAGGTGTACCCGGCGCCCCGGCACGGCCATGTAGGCGTCGAGGGCGACCTGGAGGTTGGGGTGCTCGAAGGAGTCGTACTCCTCGCCGATCACCGGGAGCTGCGTGGGATCGACGTCGAGATGACGCTGGATGCGATCGAGCAGCGGGCTGCTGGGTGGTGTTGCCTGGGCGACCACCGCCTCCATGAACTCCTTGAACGCGGTACCGAAACGCGCGGGGTCGAAGTCGTTGTCCGCCATTGAATCTCTCCTGACTCACTCTGGTGATTCATCTGGTTGAACTATAGACGCTCAAGCTGCTCCACCGTGCGCTCGTTGGTAACATTGCCGGTGTTGAGCGTCGTTTTCGGTTCCAGGAGCAGGACATGTACCTCGTCTTCCGCGACCGGCTGGTGCTCGACGCCGCTGGGGATGATGACGAACTCGCCCTCGTCCAGCCATAGATCGCGCTCGCGTAAGCGAATGAGAAGGCGTCCCCGCACTACCAGGAACAGTTCGTCCTCTGTCTGGTGATGGTGCCAGACGAACTCGCCGTGCAGTTTGGCTACCTTCACGTACGATTCGTTGAGTTCGCCGATGATTTTCGGGCTCCAGTGCTCCGCGAATCGACTGAACCGCTCGGCCAGGTTGACTGTTTCGATCTGCTCCATACCTGCTCCTATCGATGATTCATGAGACAGTAGAATTGTTCCACAGTGGGCTATCACAGGTGTGTTTGACGCATGAAAGCATGAGGGAGGAAAACGTGGGAGAGAAGCGTGGTACCGATCGGGACGTTCGCCGGCAGTCGATGCGACTGGCGGTGGCTGTTCTGGCGCTGGGACTGTGTGCACTATCGGGATGGATCGCAGTTCAGGCCGCGACGGCCCCGGGGTCCCTTTCCGCCGGCTCCATCCGGTTTGGCCGGATCTACCGCCCCTCGACGGAGACCTTTAAGTACCCGCAGACCTCCTTCCGCGTGGGCCGGTCGTTCGGCTGGATCGCCCATCTGCGCAAGGCCGTCCACGCCAATCGACTGCAGGTGGCGATTCTCACGCTGCAGGGCGGTTCAACCAACCGGCGCCTGGGGCCGGTTATGGCCGCGCCGGGGGATACGGCATTGGTCAGTATCATCCACAGCAGCCTGCCGGGTCCGACCGCGCGCCGTGAGGGATTGTCCAAGCCAGGCATCTACCGGCTGCGCTATTCGGTGGGCCACGCTGTGCTTGCGGCAGGGACCTTCAGGCTGGTTCGATAGGCTGGTAAACCGGTCGCACGACCGGAGGAAAGGGAGGCGATTGCATGAATGATGAGGGGACCGGCGGCGCGAATTCTCTTGGCTTGCTCGGACGCTATGGCGTTCTGGTAATCCCCGCTCCGAAACGCGTGCCGGATGAGGTCGCCGATCTGCAGCAACCGGATGGAGCCGGCGAGTGGTTCGTGGGGTTGGCTCGATGGAGCGACCAGGTGGAGGGATATACCGCGAGCACCGATGGACCGATGTTCGATACGCGTGAGGAAGCGATGGCCGAGGCCAATCGCGTGCTCGACTGGCTCGCGGCGCAACCGGCCGACGCCGATGTGCTCCGGCTCTGGGCCGGTATCCAACAATTTGGGCCGGACAGTGCGCTCAACGATCTGCCCTCCACCAGCGCCGCTTGGGGAGGCATAAGGACCTGAGGGAAACAGCCGGCTACGGGTTTGCGGCGCGCCCTCGTGCGAGGTAGGCAAGAGCCAGAATGACTAGGATCACGATGACGATAATCGCCCAATACCGAAGCCGAAGACCCAGCAGACCCAGTGTCTGGAACAAGAGCATGGAATCCAACGCACCCTCCTCGAAGCTGTCTGTCCCTTAGAGTACTCCCAATTGGCGGCACTCTGCCTCCAGTTCCCCAGGCACGCGCAACGCTCGTTTGACGCGTCCCCCCTGGGTTGTATCATTACGCTAATTGCAACGCGAGGCATTACAAACTTAGCATGGGATAGGTTGCAGCAGGGGGGAAGCACATGGATATTGCGATTCTGATCGCCAGGATGGGCCTAGCCGCTGTTTTTCTGGTTGCCGGCGCAGGCAAGCTGGCCGATCTCCCTGGCTCGCGGCAGGCGGTCGCCGGCTTTGGCGTGCCCAAACGGTTGGCCAATTTCTTCGGCACGCTGCTTCCCCTGGTCGAGATGGTGCTTGCGCTGCTGCTGCTCGTCCCGCTCACTGCCTGGTGGGGAGCCGTGGGCGCGGCGGCGCTGCTGGTGCTCTTCCTGGCCGGCATGTCTCGCAGCATCATGCGTGGTGAGGCGCCGGACTGCCACTGCTTTGGCCAGATTCACTCCGAGCCGGTTGGTAGATCCACCATCGCCCGCAACGGCATCCTGTTGGTCATAGCCATCTTCGCCGCCTCTGTTAATCCCCGCCGGAACGCGCCCGGCATCGCTGGCTGGACCTCCCAGCTGACCACGGCTGAAACGATTCTCGCCTTCCTAATAATCGGTGTCGCAGTCCTACTGGTCGCGCAGTGGATCGTGATTTTGGAAACCGTCCGCCAGAACGGCCGGCTGCTGGTTCGCCTCGACACCCTCGTGACCACACTGGCCGAGGGCGGGGTAGCAGCATCCGGTCTACGGCCCGAGGTTATCGCACCTCCTACTGGCCTGCCGGTCGGCTCAGCTGCGCCCTCCCTGGCCCTGCCCGATCTCTCCGGCCAGACTGTCACCCTGGAAGACATTCTGTCCACCGACCGGCCGTCCATGCTGGTCTTCACCAGCCCCGACTGTGCGCCGTGCAATGCCCTGATGCCGGACCTGGGCCGTTGGCAGGCCGAGTACCGTGAGGACCTGGCCATCACCATCATCAGCCGCGGAACCGTCGAGCAAAATCGGAAAAAGAGTGCCGAGCACGGTTTGCAGAACGTTCTGCTGCAGGAGTTGCGCGAGGTAGAGATGGCCTACCACGTGAACGGCACACCGAGCGCCGTGGTGATCGAAACCGACGGTCGGGTTGTCAGCGACCTGGCGACCGGTGCGGATGCCATCCTGCGCCTGCTGAATCGCGCCCTGAGCGGCGTCCTGGTTGCTCCCCCTACGGCGGTGCCCACTCGCTTGGTGCCCCTGCTGCCCGGACTGCCCCGCAACGGCAGTGCCCCTCCGGCGCCAAGTCTGGTCGTTGGCAATACAGCGCCGGCGCTGGCCCTCCCCGACCTGGACGGAGACCTTCACACCCTCTTCGACTTCGCAGGCCAAGAAATCATGCTTCTCTTCTGGTCCAACACCTGCGGTTTCTGCATGGACATCCTGCCCGACCTGCAACGCTGGCAAAGTCGAGCCCCCGCCGGCTCGCCGCACTTGGTCCTGATCGCCTCCGGAACCGCGGAGGAGAATCGCACAGCCAATCTCCCGGGAACTGTACTGCTCGATCAGCATTTCCTCACCGGGAACGCCTACGGCGCCACCGGTACCCCCTCGGCAGTCCTCATCGACCGCGACGGGAAGGTCGCCTCCGAACTCGTCGCGGGCATCCCGCTAGTGCTGGCCTTACTCGGTGGCGGCAGCTTTTCGGTATTAGTGTAGCGGCCCTATCTCCCCGCTGCCTGCTCTCCCCGCAAGGTGAGACAGGTGCTGCTGGCTCGCGCTACCAGTCGCTCGCGTTCGTCGAACACGTCGGCCTCGGTCAGGCCCACCGTTCGCCCTCGGCTGACGACCCGCCCCTCAGCCCGGAGATGGGCGTTCCAGACGGGCTTTAGAAAGTTGATTTTTAACTCGAGCGTTGTGAAACTTTCGTCCTCGCCTAAGGTCGAGGCGTACGCCATACCCATGGCGGCGTCCGCAATATCGCACAGCACGCCTCCATGCAATGACCCCATCGGGTTGGCGTGGCGCTCCGAAACATCCATCTCCAGGGTGGCATGACCCGGTTCGATAGCGGTCAGCCGGAAACCAATAAGGGCGGCGGCCGGCGGCGGCGGAATTTCACCGCGCACCATCTGCTGGAGGCGGTCGAGAATTTTTGGCACAATGTAACTCCTGGTACGGCTGGGACGTTATAACGCGTGGTGCTGCTGAAACCGTGGGAGCGCCACGCATCACGTCGCTCTTTCGGATTATGGCAGCCCAACTCTATCGCGTCAGTCCGTCGAGGAGAACAACCGTGCAACGCTTCATTGCCCGCTTCGTGACTGCTCTAGCCGCCTGTACCGCCGCAACACTCCCCGTCAGCTCGCCGGACAGCGTGCCCACGCTGTCCGGCCATCGAGTGTTCGCCGCCGGCTCGCCAGGCATGATCTATGTGGCAGTCGGCCATCTCTGGATGCGATCGGTCGATGGGGGAACGGCTCGAATGATTGCCACTCCCTGGTCTATGGCCGGCCAAAAGGACGAGAGTACGCCGGGGATTCAGTGGTCGCCCGATGCTCGCCGCATCGCGCTGGATAACGGTACCGGTCGCCTGGCCGTCATTAACCTGGCAAACGGACATACGACCGTGCTCCTGCAGCGCCGTTGTGCGCGGAACTGCTTCCCCCCGGTCTATACCTGGTCGCCCAACGCCCGCTACCTGGCCATCATCCAACCCACGGTTGCGAAAGACGCAGTCGGCACCTTCGTGGTCTGGGATAGCAGCCGCGGGACTATCCGCCGGTTGGCCGGCAATGTCCCGACAGCCGTATCGTCACCGTACTGGTCGCACGATAGCACCCGCATTGCTATCAACACCGGCCAATTCGACAGTATCAAGGACCACTATCCGGATCTGGAGATAGTGGACCTGGCTGGTCAGCTGGTGCGGCTTGGAAAGGGCGAGATGGCTGCCTGGTCTCCGGACGACCGCCTGATCGCCGCCGTCAGCCCCAACACCTGCGGCGCCAGCAGCTGTGATGAGAACGAATTGGTGTATCCGAGCACCGGCGGCCGTGCCATCGTGTTGATGACCCACAGCAGCAGCGACTTTAATAACCCATACTGGGCTCCCCAACCCACCGGCTACGCCTTTGATCGCTGGCTGCTGAACCGTTCGGGCCATATCGTTCGCACACTGGCCGGTCCGCACGAACGGATCGATAGCTGGACGCCGGACGGCTCGCACGTCGCGCTGCAAACCTATTACCCATACCAGGGCACGCCGGACGTGCTCTACATCGTCCAACCCTCGGGTCACCGGGTGCGCACCTATCAGGATGGCCGTAATTCCGGCTGCGGCGCCTGCTCCAAGGATGTGTATGGCGTCATCTGGAGCCATGATAGTCAGAGGTTTGCCTTCTCAACCCCGACGTATCCCACCCCTCGCAATATGACGGTCCACTCCAAAGTGTTTCTCTCTCCGATCCTCTCCTCCAAGGCTGGTGGCACGCGTACCCGCATCCCGCTTCCTGGCAGCGACTACGTTGACGTCATCGGCTTCGTCGACCAGGATCAAGAGTTGGTGATCCGGTCCGGTAAAGTCGTTTACCGGTATGCCATTGCCACCCACCGACTCACGCCCATCGTGTCCGGCCTCAGCACCAGCTCAGGACCAGTGCAGATCGATCCCAGGGCGATGACGTAGTTCAACGTGTAAAGCAGGGCACTGCAAGGATTACCGTTTGAGTACAACAGTGGGTTGCTGGAGCTATGGCAGCGCGGCAGGACCCGTGGAATCGAAGTACGCCACCCGATGATCGGGCCAGCCAACCACCAGCCGCCATCTCTGCGGCGTGCGGCAACGTGGGTTGAACTTCATGGTCACCCGGTCGCCGCGCATCACCGTCCAGGAGAGCTGCTGGTCCGTGAAGCCCACGTCGGCGTTGAATGCGCAGTAACTCGAGTCCATGAAGAATGGCGCCCCGTGCCCGTTCCAGGGCGGGCGAACCCTGAGCTGGATACTCGCCCCATGATGCGGACCGGGACGCGTGACCGTGAGGACGGGGGGCGGCTCAGCGGTCAGGGCAACGGTGGTGAAGGGGCCAGTGATGTGCCACTGGCCCTGAGCTAAACGAAAGTTGGGAACGGTCGGTGTGCCGGCGCCATTGGAGGAATAGCTGGTGTATCCGTCGGCCACCAGCGCCACCGCCTGCACCTGCTCGGCTTGCAGGACAAAGCGCACGTGCCGCGTTAGCGAGGCGCCGGGACGCAGGATATAGGTATCCGCTGCACTCCCCGGCGTCGGCGTGAGGAAGGCGGAAAGCTGTTCCTGGTAGATCAGTCGGCCGCCGGCGGTTCGCATTCGGACGTGGGGGCTGTGCGGGCCGCCCCAGTTGGGCGGCCAGTCCGGCAGGTACCGATTCTCCCGCGACATATTACGGAGCGTGATGGATGCCGTGATCAGCGCATCTCGTGGATAGCTGTGGCGCGCGAGCGTCAGAGAGATGCGGACGCCATGAGAGATGGCGGCCACCTCCAACGGTGTGCCCACGGGCTGGGCGCGTGCGGTGGGAAGCAGGAATCCTTGAGCTACCACAAGCAGGATGCCCACCACAATCTGCCGCATAGAGCGCCTCCTCTACACCGTTGCTTCGCTCGTTGTCATTTCTTCTATCTTGGTAACGGAATACGCACCATCATAGTACGGGAGGCAGAGGGGTGAGGGCGCAGGTAGCAACGCGAAAGCCTTCGATTCCGCTCAGAAAAAGCGACGACGGCGTAGTATGTCATTGCCTCACCCGCGCAGGACCCTTCGCAAGAAGCCGGCAAGGACACGCTCGTACGCATGGTGGTCGATGTTCCAGCCTTCGGTGTGTTCGGCGCGAGGCACGCGATCGTAGGTGATCAGGTCTGGCCGTGCCCGCGCTAGCGCGTCGCTGCCAGCAATCGGTACGGTGGTGTCCCGCGTGCCATGGAAGAGCAGAGTTCGCGCGTGGAGACCACGGGCTGAGCGAACTCCGTTGATATCGTCCAACGAGCCAAGCCCCAGCCGGAACGCCACCACGCGTTTGGTCACGTCGGCCAGTATAGCCGGCACTCCTCGCTGTGTCGCCGCGAGGTCCAACACCGAACCCCAGTCCAGCGCCGGAGCATCCAGCACCACTGCCTGGACGTTTGCCGCCAGAGTCGAACGGTGCAAGAAGGTCTCGACGGTGCCGCCGCCCATAGAGTAACCGTAGAGAATTACGCGTTGGGCACCGTGCGCCAGAGCATACCGCACCCCAGCCTCCACATCCTGCCACTCCGTCGCACCGAGGTGGTAGAGGCCGTCGGGGCTGGCCGCCGCACCCAGGTCGTTCCGGTACGAGATGTCGAGCACGGGGAGACCCATACGCGACAGAACCGGCATGGGACGAATCCCCTCCGAGCGGCTGTTCTTGTAACCGTGGACCAGGATCGCCCAGATGTGTCGTCGTCCGGGAATATACCAGGCCGGCATCGTTCCGAGTGTGTCGGGCACGGGAACGGTGCGATACCGCAGGTGAACATCGGCCGGCGTAGTATAGACCGAAGCATTCAGGTGAGCCGGCGTGGCTTGCCGGAAACTCAGTCCCTGCACGTCGCCCGCAACATGCCTCAGAACGGTCTCGCGGCTGACGTGGATAATGCCCTCCACAATCGCGTGACCACCGGGCCACTGGAGGCCGTAGACGCCGGGGCGGGCGGTATCCGCCGTGCGTTGGAGGACAATTCGATCGCCCAAGGTCAGACGGGCCTGGATCGAGTAATCGGGACTGTTGTGGGTGACCCCCAATATTTGCTGCGAGAAGTACCATGCACCGCCCCCCAGACCCACCAAAACCAGCACTGCCAATAAGGCTATAACGGACAGCAGAGGAACCCACCGATGACGGCGACGACGCCGCTCTGGAGTGATCCGGCGGAGTATAGGCGAAAACTGCGCGGTCATGAGGGGACGCTCATGTAGGGCATCGTAGCATGACGACGAAGGTAATGTCGTACTTCCCAGTCACCCTCTCGTCCAACTCTTCTGCGCTGCAACCTCTGGCAGCTTCATGGCGCCTTAATGTTGCTTCGAAATACTGATCTACGAGGTGTGACGGCGCCGCTCAGAAAAAGCGACGCAGGATGTGCTGCAGGTCGGTGCGCTCCCGTCCGGAGAGTGGGCTGAAAAAGGATGCCTGGGCGGCATCCACCACCGCGCGCAGCCGTGCTTCGGCCGCGCACCCGTCCGGAGTGAGATGGAGCTGATACGCTCGCCGGTCCGTCGGATCGCGCCGCCGGTCGACATAACCCATTGATTCGAGGTCATCGACTACGGCCACCATGGTGGTGCGGTCGATGTGGAGGATACCGGTCAAGCCGTGCTGAGAGAGAGGCCCGAGGCTGGCGAGCACCGCCAGCACGCTATAGTGGCGCGAGCGCAGACCGAGCGGCTCCAGGGCCTCTTCCATTCGTTCGCTCAATTGGCGAGCGGCGCGCGCCAGAAGGTAGCCAGTACGGGAAGCGAGGCATTCGGGTAATGCCTCGGGCGGCGACGAATCGATCATTCGGCTATCGCCGCGTGTCCTGAATGCGTACCGCGCGCGGCAGGCGCCGTCACCCGCTCGCCCGGCTCATCCTCCGGACGGTGCCGTACCAGGAGTGCCGCCAGGGCCCCGATCAACAGGACGCCCGAGCCAACCACCAGCGTATCGTTCAGGGCATTGGTGAAGACCACTGCGGAGAGCCGTGCTCCTTGGTGAGCGCCGCCACGCAGCGCCTGACGGGTATGAAAATCCAGCCGGCTCTGCAGTACTGCGCCCAGAATAGCTACGCCAAGCACCGCGCCCATCTGGCGAACCGTCGCCACTACACCGGAGGCAGCGCCGGCCACCGAGGAGGACACCGCCCGCATCACGGCGGTATTGATGTTGGCGCTGGAGATACCCAGACCCAGGCCCAACAAAATAAAGGGCCCCATCAACCACTGCCAGCCGGTCGACACGGTCAAGTGCGCCAACCAGAACATGCCGCCGGCGAAGAACAGCAAGGCCACGAAGATGGGACGATGCGGCCGAACCCGGCTGGCCAACCACCCGCCTATTGGCCCGGCTACCGCCATGGCAACGGCCAGAGGCAGAATGGTGAGGCCCGATTCGATAGCCGAATCCCCTTTTGGTCCCTGAAGGAAGAGCGGCACATAGACAAAGATGCCAAACATGCTGAAACTGATAAACGCCGTTACCAGGATACCCGCGCTGAAAGCGGCTCGCTTGAACAGTGAGAGGTCCAGCATTGGCTCGCGTGCAGTGACCTCGCGCCAGATGAAGAGCACCAGCAGTACCGCGCTCGACACGAACAGCGATACAATCAGCGGTGAAGTCCAGCCGTGGCTGTTGCCCTCCACCAAAGCATAGCTGAGGGTCAGGATAAACCCGCCGTTGAGCACGATGCCCGGCACATCGAAGCCGGAGCGCACACCCCGCACGGAAGGTGGGAGCAGCAGGCCGGCCATGGCCACCGCAATTCCTGACAGGGCGGCCGCACTCCAGAACACCCAGTGCCATCCGACATCGCTCACCAGCAGGCCGCCCATGATCGGACCAACTCCCACCGCCACTCCGGCCATCGAACCCCACAGGCCGAGCGGCATGCCGCGCTTGTCGGGGGGGAAGAGATCGGTGATCAGCGAAAGAGTCGCCGGCAGCATCATGGCCGGACCAAGCGCGGTCAGCGCCCGGCATACAATAAGCACCTGTATATGGGTGGCCAGCGCTGAAGCAACGCTGCCCAGACTGAAGAGGACACCCCCCACGATGAACATGCGCTTGCGTCCGAAGATGTCGCCCAGGCGCCCGAAGGTGGTCAGGAAGACCACGATGGTGATCAGGTAGCTATCCAGCAACCATTCGACCTGAGACAGGCTGGCGTGCAGCTCACGCTGGATCTCGGGGATGGCGGTGGTCACCGAGGTGCTGGCCGAGATGATGGTAAACAGGCCAAGCATCAACGCGCCAAACCCTAGCCAGATTCGCCTGGTGGACAGTGCGCTCGGCACGACCTGACGTCCATCAGTCAGTGCATCATCAGTAGCGCGGGTGCTAGACCTCGCGGAAACAGCGGTCATATCTCTTCCTCCAGCTGATACTATAATCAGCTCTTTATATCGTCAGTATAGCTGATTATCGGCAAGAGGGCGAAATGCCCCATCAGTAGCCCCGCGCGGGGACGTACACGTTGCGAAGCGCTTCGCCGTCTAACCACCGTCGGAGATTGTCGCAAAAGAGGTCGGCGAGTGCGACATTCTCGCGTTCCACAGTGGATGCCGAATGCGGTGAGATGATGACGTTGTTCATATCCCAGAGGGGTGAATCGGCGGGGAGCGGTTCCGTGGCGAAGACATCGAGACACGCTCCGCCGAGGTGGTGATCCTCCAGGGCACGGACCAGTGCCGGCTCATCGATCACCTGACCGCGCGCGATATTGACTACCACCGCACCGGCCGGCAGGCATCGAAGACGGTGTTCGGTGATAAGTCCTTGTGTGTCGGGGGTCAGCGGACAGCAGAGAACGAGAGCGTAGGTAGCGGGGAGGATATCGTCCAAATCGCTCAAAGCGACAACACCCGCCGCCGAGGGAAGAGTATAGGCAGCACCATCCCGTCCCACGCCCCAGACCTCGGCGCCGAGCGCTGAGAACACCCTGGCAACGTGTCGCCCGACTTCACCCAGACCCACGACCGTCACACGCTTACCTGTCAGCGATCTGGTCGTGTAGCGTTCCCACTGATGCGCCTTCTGCCATTGAGTAAGTGCAGGCACACCCTTGAGGAAATACAGCACGCCAAGCAGAGCGAACTCGGTCAATGGAATGGCGTGGACGCCGGCCGCCGTGGTGAAGACGATGTCTGAGGTGTTTAGCCCGGTGCGATCCATGAAGGCGCCGATGCCGGAACTGGTTGCCTGCACCCAACGAAGGTTCGGACAGTTGCGCGGCATGTTGGCCGGCGCCCACCAGTCGAAGTCAAAGCTCACGTCCGCCGAGGACAGCATCGAGCGCCACCGGTCCATCTGTGCTTCGGTCAGATCACGCTTGGGACCGTGATGGTCCGCGGTGTATCGCGGGAGGGGCAGGATTTCCGGCGCATACAGGATCTCGACACTCTGGTCGACGCCGGCGATGCGCTGGACGTGTTCCGCTTCAAGAGCCGAGGCGATGAGCACACGTACAGCTGAAGGAGTGTTCACGCCAGTCCTTGAAAAGAAGGGGATTGTGGTTGATCGACAGGACCGTCATGAAAGCTTTCCTGCGCATCAAGCTCATGGTACGTGGGGACGAGGTGTGCATTGAAGGGGACTGGCACTTCAGCTCGATACTGGAGAAGTTTCGCTCCGACGTGGCAGTATGGAGTCCCCACCCGTTATGACTGTCCGGAGGAAAGAACGTGACAAAAATTACCCTGACAGTATTCCGCCGCCTCATGGTTATTATCGGTGCGCTCGTGGCACTCGCTGCGCTTGCTCCGCTCGGCGTTACTCAAACCCATGCCTCACGTGGGTTGCAGAGCCTGGCACTGGAGCAGAGAAACTTGCGCCGAGGCTATGTTGTAACTTCGGCAGTGTATCATCCCGAATGGTACATCGCCCGGACCTATCACGTGTCAAGGTCACGATTGAGCGCTCACGGTTGGCTGACCAGCTACGAGGTGCTCTTTACGCGCCGCGATATCGGTATCCTGGACGAGGTGGGCAACAAGCTGGATCAATATCTCGGACCGGTCGGGGCCCACTGGGGCTATCGCGTGGCGGTGCAAAACGTGCTCTGTTGTGGAAAGTATCGCGCACTTGCGCTTCCCACGGTGGGCGACGAGAGCACCGGCTTTATCTCCACCGCGGGCGGCGGAACCGGCTTCATCGGCATGAAGTTCCGCCAGGGTAAGTTCGTGGCCGATGTGGCGATTCTACCGCGCCAGCGTGAAGCATCCCTGCTCTTGCTGGCCAGGATCGAGGCCCAGAAGATTCGCGCGCACCGCTAAAAGGTTGCTCGCCGCGCATCTCAGGTCTCATTTACCCTGCACGCTACCACTGCCCCCTTGGTCTCGAATGCGACGGTGCGGGGACCAATCAGTCCCATGGGCGAAATGATACGGCGACCTATGGTG
>JAABUZ0100004199.1_pt1 | contig 20178 bp, 16 predicted proteins | sample 5562091 | NCBI WGS metagenome assembly JAABUZ01 (sample SAMN12813069, study PRJNA571459) | rock metagenome | isolation source: Antarctica rocks | place: Antarctica: Victoria Land, Linnaeus Terrace sud | collected 2015-12-21 | reverse complement strand
ACCGCTGACGAACTCGTGGTTGACGAGGGTGGTGTAGGTCCCGTCGCCGTTGTCGAAGGCACCGATGCCGTCCGGCGTGCCGTTGAACTGGTACCGGGCGCCGGCCGGCCCGCCGGCGAGCGGCACCTTGTCCGGCGTGGAGACGAGGCTCTGAACCTGGGTGCCGGGGTCGCTGGGATCGTTCGGGATGACGTAGGGCGTCGCGGAGCTGCTGGGGCCCTGGTAGGCGTTGGTGGGATAGGCGGCAGCGGCGGTGGCCGTCAGCACGACCCCCCCGGTGGCGAGGGTGGCGACGACCGCGGTGCTGCGGGCGTGCCTGCGGAGCTGTGACACATGCTCTCCTAGCTTCGGGCGGCGCGGCGGGCTGGCCGCGCGGCGGGTGCCGGACGCCCCCGTCGGGGCGAAGCTAGGGATGGCTCGGCATCACGACGACGAGTGCGGCGCGACCTGGAGATGAACAGGCCATGGCATCTTGCGGTGAAGCCGCAGTCCGACTGCGGGGAAGCGCGGACGATGAGAGCAGTTGCCCCGGGAGGCTGCAGCGGATGAGCGCGGCGACGTAAGACGTCGGGCCCCCCGAGCCCAAGGAGGTCGACGAGGAGCTGTCGGTGCAGCTCGGCCGCCTGGCCGAGGACGCCACCATTGCGCGGCAAGCCCAACGGGCGCCCGGTCTCCAGTCTCCCAGGACGGCACCGCCCCTGCGCACGACGACGGGCGGCGAGCCAGGCACCGACACGACGGCGACCTCGCATGACAGCGAGGAGGCAGCGCTGGCGCCCACGGCGTGCAGCACCTCGTCAACAGTGCGGCTGGTGTCGACGGCCGCGAGGTCCTGCACCGCGTGCAGCAGCTCCAGCTCGTCGCCGAGGCCCTTCGCGGGGGAGCCGTGGGTGATGGCCCCGACCGCCTGCGCGGCCAGCTCGAGGAAGCCGGCGTCCGGCTCGTCCAACCGCAGCCCTCGCCCTCGGCTGCCGACCACGACGATCTCGTTCTCGCGCACGAGCACCGCCGACTGGGCGTGGTACGGCGCGACGATCTGCGGGGGGGACGGGAAGCTCAGCCGCTCCACCGTGCGCATGGGGTGAGCTGCCAACAGCGGCTCGCCGATCTCGACGATGCCGGCCCATCCCTCGCCGGGCCCGCACCCGCCCCGGCCTAGGTCACCGGTGCACCAGCCCGTCGAGCTGCGCCACGCCAGCGCACCGGTGACCTTGGGTGTGCCGCGACCTCGATCACCGGTGTCGCGACATGACGAAACCCCTTCCCCCAGCGCACCGGTGACCTTGGTCGCATGATCACCGGTGCGGGGAGGGACGGCACCAGCCGCTCGGAGGGTGGTGCCGCCGGACGCTCAGTGGGTGTTCGACACCCTGTCCTCGCGCCTGGAGTCGGCCTTCAAGGGGCTGCGGGGCAAGGGGAGGCTGTCCGAGGCCGACATCGCCGCCGTCGCCCGTGAGATCCGGATCGCGCTGCTCGAGGCCGACGTGGCGCTGCCCGTCGTCAAGGTCTTCATCGCCCGGGTCACCGCGCATGAGCAGGGCCTACCCCGCGCGGGTCAGCAACCCGTAGGCGTAGGCGTCCGACAGCGCCCGCCAGCTCGCGGCGACGACGTTGGAGTCCACGCCCACGGTGGTCCAACGGCGCTCGCCGTCGGTGGTGGTGACCAGCACCCGGGTCACAGCGCCGGTGCCGTGGGCGTCCTCCAGGATCCGCACCGCGTAGTCGACCAGCTCCAGCGCGGCGAGCCGGGGGTGGGCACCCTCCAGGGCCGTGCGCAGCGCGTGGTCCAGGGCGTCGACCGGCCCGTTGCCCTCCCCGACGGCGAGCACGCGCTCGCCCTTGACCCGCAGCTTCACCGTCGCCTCCGCACCGGCGCCGTCGACCGACACCCGCCAGCTCTCGGCCTCCCACTCCGGCTCGCCACCGCCGGCCATCGCGTCGCGCAGCAGCAGCTCGAAGCTCGCCTCGGCCGCCTCGAACGACCAGCCGGCCGCCTCCAGCTCCTTGACCCTCGTGGTCACCTCCGCCACGACCTCCGGCGGCACGGCCAGCCCCAGCTCGCGTCCCTTCAGCTCGATGGTGGCCCGGCCGGCGAGCTCGCTGACGAGCACCCGCATGTCGTTGCCGACCACCGCCGGGTCGAGGTGCTGATAGAGGTCGGCGTCGACCTTGAGCGCGCTGGCGTGCAGACCGGCCTTGTGTGCGAACGCCGACGCACCGACGTACGCCGCCTGCCGGCGGGTGGGCCGGTTCGCGACCGCGGCCACCGCCGCGCTGACCCGGGTGAGCTCGCGCAACCGGCCCGGCGGCAGCACCCGCAACCCCAGCTTGGTCTCCAGGCCGGCGATCACCGCGGCCAGGTCGGCGTTGCCGCAGCGCTCGCCGTAGCCGTTCATCGCGCCCTGCACGTGGGTCGCGCCGGCCTCCACCGCGGCGAGGGTGGCCGCGACACCGCAGCCGGTGTCGTCGTGGCAGTGGATCCCCAGCCGGGCCCCCGGCACCGCGGCGATCACCTCGCGCACCACGGCCGCGACCGCGGACGGCAGGGTGCCGCCGTTGGTGTCGCAGGGCACGAACGCGGCGGCACCGGCATCGATGGCCGCACGGACCACGTCCAGGGGGTACGCCGGGTCCTCCGCCCAGCCGTCGAAGAAGTGCTCCCCGTCGACGAAGACCGTGCGCCCCTCGCCGCGCAGCAGCGACACCGTGTCGGTGACCATCGCCAGCGCCTCGTCGTGCGTGGTCCGCAGAGCGAGACGCACGTGTCGCGAGCTGGACTTGGCCACCAGCGTCACGGCGCCGGCGCCAGACTCCAGCAGGGCCAGCACCTGCGGGTCGGCGGCCGCGCTGCCGCCCGCGCGCCGGGTGGCACCGAAGGCGACCAGCCGCGCGGTCGACAGCGGCAACTCGGTCCGCGCCCGGCGGAACACCTCGGTGTCCTTCGGGGAGGCCCCCGGCCAGCCGGCCTCGATGAAGCCGACCCCGAGCTCGTCCAGCAGCCGCGCCACGGCCAGCTTGTCGGCGACCGAGAAGGCCATCCCCTCCCCCTGGCTGCCGTCACGCAACGTGGTGTCGTAGATGTGGAAGGCGTCCGTCGGGAAGGCGCCGTCGAACCTCACGGCAGTGCGACGGTGGTGCGCCAGCCGTGCGGGTCCGGCACCCGCCCGTGCTGCAGATCGAGCAGCGCCTCCCGCAGCCGTAACGTCACCGGGCCGGACCCACCGTCGGCGACGGTGAACTCCCCGCCGGCGTGCTTGACCTGCCCGACCGGGGTGACGACGGCGGCCGTGCCACAGGCGAACGTCTCGGCGATGCGGCCCGAGCGCGCGCCCTCCTCCCACTCCTCGGTGCTGATCCGGCGCTCCTCGGTCTTGAGGCCGAGGTCGCTGCCGAGCGCGAGGATGGTGTCGCGGGTGACGCCGGCCAGCAGCGTCCCGGTCAGCTCGGGGGTGACCAGCCGGGTCTCCTCTCCGTCGCGCTCGACGAAGTAGAGGTTCATCCCCCCCATCTCCTCGACCCAGCGCCGCTCCAGCGCGTCCAGCCACACCACCTGATCGCAGCCCTGCTCGGCCGCCTGGGCCTGCGCGACCAGGCTGGCGGCGTAGTTGCCGGCGCACTTGGCCTCGCCGGTCCCGCCGGGCGCCGCCCGGACGTATTCGGTCGACAGCCACACGCTGACCGGCTGCACGCCCCGGGGGAAGTAGGCCCCGACCGGGCTGGCGATCAGCAGGAACAGATAGGTCGAGCTGGGCCGCACCCCGAGAAAAGGGTCGGTGGCAATCATGAACGGCCGCAGGTAGAGGCTCTCCTCGCCGCGGGTCGGGACCCAGTCGCGGTCGACGTCGACGAGCTGCCGGACGGCACCGAGGAACACCTCGGCCGGCAGCGCCGGCATGGCCAGACGTGCTGCGCTGCGGGCGAAGCGGGCGGCGTTGGCGTCGGCCCGGAAGGTGGCCAGGCTGCCGTCCGGCTGGGCGTAGACCTTCAGCCCCTCGAAGATGGCCTGCCCGTAGTGCAGCACGCTCGTCGCCGGGTCCAGGCTGATCGGCGCGTAGGGCTCCACCGCGAGGTCGTGCCAGCCCCGATCCCCGTCGTAGCGCGCGGTCACCATGTGCTCGGTGAACACCTGCCCGAAGCCGAGCTGCTGCATCCGGGAGCTGCGTTCCTGCACGGTCAGCGGGGTGGCGGTCAGCCGCCGGGCGAAGGCCGGCGCGATCGGTGCTGTCACGAACCCGAGCGTACGGCGCTAGCCGGCGGCGAGGGCGGCCAGCTCATCGCCCACCACCGCCGTCGGCGCCGCACCCGGTCGCCGCGCGAGCCGGGTCGCGACGGCCGCCTCGACCCGGGCCGCCGCGTCATGCTCGTCGAGGTGGGCGAGCAGCATCCCGACCGACAGCACGGTGGCCGTCGGGTCGGCGACACCCTGCCCCGCGATGTCCGGCGCCGACCCGTGCACCGGCTCGAACATGCTGGGGTTGGCCCGCGACACGTCGAGGTTGCCGCTGGCCGCCAACCCGATCCCGCCGGCGATGGCGGCACCGAGGTCGGTGAGGATGTCGCCGAACAGGTTGTCGGTCACCACCACGTCGAAGCGCCCGGGGTCGGTGACGAAGAACATCGCGGCCGCGTCGACGTGGCTGTAGGCGACCGTCACGTCCGGGAACTCCTCCGCCACCCGGCGGGTGGTGCGCTGCCAGAGCGAGCCGGCGTGGGTGAGCACGTTGTCCTTGTGCACCAGGGTGAGATGGCGGCGCGGCCGGGCGCCGGCGCGGGCGAAGGCGTCGCGGACGACCCGCTCGACGCCGTACGCCGTGTTGAGGCTCACCTCGGTCGCGACCTCCTGCGGCGTCCCGGTGCGGATGGCCCCGCCGTTGCCGACGTAGGGGCCCTCGGTGCCCTCCCGGACCACCACCATGTCGACCGGGGGATCGCCGGCGAGCGGCGAGACGACGCCGGCGAACAGCCGCACCGGCCGCAGGTTCACGTGGTGGTCCAGGGCGAACCGCAGTCGCAGCAGCAGCCCGCGCTCCAGCACGCCGCTGGGCACGCCCGGGTCGCCGACGGCGCCGAGCAGGATGGCGTCGTGGCCGCGCAGCTCCGCCAGCACGCTGTCCGGCAGGGTCTCCCCGGTGGCGTGCCAGCGCCTCGCACCGAGGTCGTAGTCCATCGTCTCGATGCCGCTGCCCGAGCCGGCGAGGACGGCGCGCAGCACCTTCAGCCCCTCGGCCACCACCTCCGGCCCGATGCCGTCGCCACCGATCACCGCGAGCTTCAGCATGCGCATGTCGCCCATCGTGCCCGCCAGGCGGTCAGCGCACCGCGGCCCTCCTCCTCCGCGCGACGACCAGCCCGCCGCCGGTGACCAGGGCGAGCAGGGGGAGCCCCACCACGAGGGACGCCTCGGGCATCGCCGAGGACGGCGGTGCCGACCCGGGGTCGCTCTCCGCCACCGGGGCCGGGGCGTGCGTGACGGGCACGGACGACGCGGTGACGCTGCCGGCGTAGGGCTGGGCCGTGGTGTTGACGTAGCCGCAGGCGATCACCGTGTAGACGCCGCTGGCCGGGTCGACGAGCGTCACCGATTCGGAGGGGTCGCTGCCGTCCGAACTCGCCAGCACGGTTCCCGAGGCATTCGCGACGGAGAGCACCTCGTCGTTCGCCGTCTCACTGCCGGTCGGATTGCTCGGCTGCCAGCTGATGGCAGCCGTGAAACTCGATCGAGTCGTCTGCGGATCCGCCTGCGCCGTCCAGGTGATGGTGTGGGTGTCGATGGTCCCGGTCGTCGGGCACACGCTGGTCGGGTTCGACGAGCCAGCCGGGATGGCGCCGCTCCAGGTCACCGGTCCCGAGCTGCCACCGGCCGGCGGTGCCGACACCGGGCTGTCACCCGGGGTCGACGCACGGGCGGGGACGGCGAGGGCGACCGCCGCCACCGCGGCGACCAGGCCGGCCCCGACCACCGCTGGGACGCGGCGCCGGGTCATGCCACCACCCCGTTGCGGCGGCGGCGGCGCAGGAGCACGAGCCCGGCGAGCAGGAGCACGCCGACCAGCGGCAGCAGCAGCGCCGCCGGCACCTCCGGCAGGCCGGTGGGTGTAGGTGTCACCGGAGCGGCCGGCCCGTCGAAGGCGTAGACCCCGCGACCATAGGTGGCGGCGACGATCTGCGAGGTCTTGCCCGGGTTCTCCGTCAGCGAGAAGACCGCCACGTTGGGCAGCCCGTTGCCGAGGACCTGCCAGCTGCCACCCCGGGTGCCGCTCGAGGTGAAGACGCCGATGTCGGTGGCCACCAGCAGGTTGCCATCGTGCACGGTCATTCTGCGGGTCCAGCTTGACCCCGGTCACGTAGCGCAGCGGCAGACCCTGGGCGGCGGCGATGTGCCAGCCGTCGCTCGTCCCCCGCTTGGCCGGCTTGTCGCCGAGCACGTTCGTGGCGATGCCGCTGCCGAACGGAAGGCCGCCGGTGACGATGTCGCAGTAGCCGCAGAAGCCGACGACGCCGTACTGGTCGTAGAGGTCCGTGCCCGAGGTGGAGTTGTTGGGGTTGCCCGCGGACGAGGTCGCGCTCGCGACACCCGGCTGCGTGCGGGTGCCGAGGTCGTAGACCTTGGTCCAGGTACCGCTCGGGCCGCCCTGGCGCTCCTGGACGTCCCGGCCGCCGATCAGCAGGTGCGTGGCGTCCAGGGAGTCCATGACGAACGGCGTGGCGAACAACGGCGAGGTGAGCGTCGGGTTGACGTCCGTCCAGGCCATCCCGCCGTTGGTGGTGACGGCTACGTCAACCGGGGTCAGCGGCCGGCGCGGTCCACGGCCGACAGGACCGCGCGCAGCGACGCCACCGTGATGTCGGGATCGACGCCGACGCCCCACAGCACCCGTCCGTCGACGGCCACCTCGACGTAGGCGGCGGCCCGGGCGTCGGCCCCCCCGGTCAGCGCGTGCTCGGCGTAGTCCAGCACCCGCACGTCGATCCCCTCGCCGGACAGTGCGGTGACCAGCCCGGCGACCGGGCCGTTTCCCTCGCCGGACACCACCCGACCGTCGGCGAGGGTCACCGCCGACACGTGGCCGTGCTGCTCGTGCCCGCGCACCTCCCACACCGCCGGCGTGAGGTAGGTGTGGGAGAAGATCCGCCAGAGCTCCTCGGCGGTCACCTCGCCACCCTCGCCGTCGGTGTGCGTCTGCACCACCGCGCTGAACTCGATCTGCAGCCGGCGCGGCAGGTCGAGGTGGTGCTCGGTCTTCATCAGGTAGGCCACCCCGCCCTTGCCGGACTGGCTGTTCACCCGGATGACCGCCTCATAGCTGCGGCCCACGTCGGCCGGGTCGATCGGCAGGTAGGGAACCTCCCACCGCGCGGCACCGGTGGCCGCGCGCTCCTCGAAGCCCTTCTTGATGGCGTCCTGGTGCGACCCGGAGAAGGCGGTGTAGACAAGGTCGCCGCCGTAGGGGTGGCGGGGGTGGACGGGCAGCTGGTTGCAGTGCTCGACCTCGCGGCGCACCTCGTCGATGTCGGACAGGTCGATGCCGGCGTCGACGCCCTGGGCGAAGAAGTTCAGCGCCAGGGTGACCAGGTCGACGTTGCCGGTCCGCTCGCCGTTGCCGAACAGGGTGCCCTCCACCCGGTCGGCGCCGGCCATCACGCCGAGCTCCGCCGCGGCGACCGCCGTACCCCTGTCGTTGTGCGGGTGCAGCGAGAGCACCACGGCGTCGCGATCGGGCAGCTGCCGCAGGAACCACTCGATGGAGTCGGCGTAGGTGTTCGGCGTCCAGCACTCCACTGTCGCCGGCAGGTTGAGGATGGTCGGGCGCTCGGCCGACGGCTCCCAGACGTCGGTGACCGCCGTGCAGATGCCCAGGGCGACCTCGAGCTCGGTGCCGGTGTAGGACTCCGGGCTGTACTCCCAGCGCACGTCGGTGCCAGCGAGCTCCTCGGCCAGCTTGCGGCAGAGCCGCGCGCCGTCCACCGCGATCGCCGTGACGCCCTCGACGTCGGTGCGGAACACGACCCGGCGCTGCACGACCGAGGTCGAGTTGTACAGGTGCACGATTGCGCGGTCGGCGCCGCGGATGCTCTCGAAGGTGCGCTCGATCAGCTCCGGGCGGGCCTGCGTCAGCACCTGGATGGTCACGTCGTCCGGGATGAGGTCACCCTCGATGATCTCCCGCACGAAGTCGTAGTCGGTCTGGCTGGCGCTGGGGAAACCGACCTCGATCTCCTTGAGCCCCAGCCGCACCAGCAGGTCGAACATCCTGCGCTTGCGGGCCGGCGTCATCGGGTCGATGAGCGCCTGGTTGCCGTCGCGCAGGTCCACCGAGCACCAGGTCGGCACGCGCAGCGAGGGCTGCGACGGCCAGCGGCGGTCGGGGAGCTCGATCAGGTGCGCTGGCACGTACTTGCCGGACGGGTCGATCATCTGCTGGCTCCATCGGGACGGGAAGGGGAGCCGGCAGGCTGCCACCCGCGACGGGGAGCCGGCCGGTCAGGCCCCGTCGCGGCAGGGAAGCAGGAGGGTGCCCACACGCCGAGGCTACGCCAGGAACCCCTCGACCTCGGCGCGGAAGGCGTCCGGCCGGTCCACCCATGGGAAGTGCCCGGCGCCGGCCAGCACCGCCAGCCGCGCCGCCGGCCGCGCGGCCCGCATCGTCGCCACGATGTCCTCCGACGCAGCGACCGGGGTCAGGGCGTCGAGCTCCCCGGCGACGACCAGGACCGGTCCCTCGTACGCCGACAGACCGGCGCGCACCTTCTCCGGCGGTGTGGTCACGGTGAAGCGGCTGCTCGCCCGGGGCGCGACCTGGGTGTCGGCGGACGCCGCGTGGGCCTGCTCGCGGGCGGTCCACCCGCCGTACCAGAACGGTCGCAGCTCGCGCTCCAGCCTGGTGCGCTCGCCGGCCGGGGCGTAGGGCAGCCCGTCCGCCGCCTCTCGTGCGGCGGCGTACCAGGGCTCCCCCTCGCGCCGCCGCATCGCCTGCTCGCGCTCCGCGTCGGCCGGGCCGAGGGCGCTCGTGACCACGACCAGCCGCGCCACCGCCGCCGGTCGGGTGGCGGCCAGCACCATCGCGACCACGCCACCCGCGCTGTGCCCCAGCACGTCCAGGGCATCGAGGCCGAGGTGCTCGCGCAGGGCGTCGAGGTCGTCGGCGAGGGCCTCGGCGGTGTAGCTGCGGTCGTCGGCCGGCAGGTCGCTCGCGCCGGTGCCGCGGGTGTCCGGCAGCACGAGGGTGCGGGTGGCGGCCAGGCCGCCGAGGTCCTCCAGGTACGCCGCCGCCCGCCCCGGGCCGCCGGGCACGCAGACCAGCGGGGGCCCGCTTCCGACCGTGGCGTACGCCAGCCCGGTCCCGTCCCGCGCCCTGAACCGCTCCACCGCGGTCACCTTAGGTCCCCCAGAGTGCCTGCAGCCGCGGCAGCTCTGCCGGCAGCCGGCAGGTGGGCCCGCAGGCCCGCGCCGCATCGGTCCATCCCTCCCCCAGCAGCACGGCAGCCCCCGCCGCGGCCGTCCGGCAGGGGCGCTCCGCCTCGTCGTACCAGCCGAAGCGCAAGGCCACGCGCCGTCGAAGCGCTGCATCGTTGTCCCGGTCCATGTCCCGGAACTTGCCGGCGGTGTCCTCATGGCCCAGCCGCCCGTCGAGTTCCTTGACCACGCGCCGCTGCACCCCGGCGCCACGCATCTCCACGTCGAGCCAGCGGCCGCGCCCGCCCACGCGATGGCGTACCTGACGCTCGCCGGGCAGCCCGTGCCGCCGATCGTTGCGCAGGTCCATCAGCTCCAACGGCGACTGAGCTCCGTCGGCGACCTCGGCGAGCATCGCCGCGAGGAGGGACCTGCGCGGATGCCGAGGCCGCATCCTCAGTGCCGCGGCGAGGCGCTCCGGATGCGTGAGCCAGCGGCGCACGGCCTCGCAGACGACGTCCTCCACGTCCCGCACTGTGCCGGCGGATGCGGCGATGTCGAGCACCGCGTCCTCGACGCAGGTCACCGGCGGGTTCAGGGTGGCGAGGCGCGAGGCGCGCCGGAGGTCGTGGTGCACCACGACACCGGGCCGGGCGGCGACCGTGCGCCGCCGCGGAATGGCCACGTGCACCTGGCGTGGGGGCAGCCCCTTGCGGTCGGGCCACCAGAGGGCGGTTGCCCGGCACGCGGCGACCTCGCCCCCGATCCCGAGAGTCGCCGCGATCACCCGGGTCGGGTATCCGAGCGGGCCGGTGTGGACGACGTAGAGCCCACGCTCGAGGCGCGCCCAGCGCCGGCCGAGTATCCGGGCCTGCACCACGTCGTCGGACAGGCCGGCCCGGAGGCACTGGGCACGGGTGAGTACGCCGAACTGGCGCCGCGCCAGCGCCTCGAGGTCGATCACCCGCCCACGGTCGCGGCGGGGGCGGCGCGGTGGGCGCACCAGACGCCCAGCTGTGGACAACCTGGTGCCTGCGCCGCCGGTTGTGGGGCGATTCGCCCCACAACCGGCGGCATTGGCCGGGCCTGGTGGACAACGGGCGGCCAACTCGGACACAGGGCCGGCCCCCCGCTGCTCCGGCCGTGATTGGCTGCCGAGGACGTCCACGAGGAGGACCACTGTGCGCCTGCGCACCTCGGCGTACGCCGCCCTGATCGCCCTGCTGGCCGGCGTCCCGGTCGTGGCCGCGGCAGCGCCCTCCGCGCCGGCCCGGGGCGGCGCCAAGGGGTTCCGGCAGACGGCGGCGGCCTACACCCCGCGGTTCCACGTGCCGCTGGCGCCCGGCGTGGACCTGGACGGCTTCTCCTCCTCCTCGCTCGGTGCCAGCACCGACAGCAACCTGGTCACCGTCGACCTCGCCCACGCCGGGGTGCGGACCGGCGTGCTGATGAGCCGCGTCACCGACGTGGCGCCGGTGCGCACGCTCGCCCAGCGGGTCGGAGCTGTCGCCGCCGTGAACGGTGACTACTACGCGATCACCGGGTCGCAGGCCCCGACCGGCGCCATCGTGCGCGACGGCCAGCTCGTGAAGGGCCGGCGCGGCGGCATGACGGTCACCGGCGTCGGCACCGACGGGCTGGCCCGCGAGGCGCCGGTGCGCCTGGACGCGACGGCGACGTGGGGCGGCGGTGCCCCGGTGCCGGTGGAGGTACTCAACAGCGACCTCGACGGCCGGACGCTGCCCCGGGACAGCATCGAGATCATCGACGGCGGCTGGGGTGACCGGCCGATCGCCTTCGCCAACGCGCCGCGCAAGACCGGGATCGTGGCGGTGGACCGGGGTGGTCACGTGCTGCAGACCTGGCGGGCCGTCAAGGACCAGCGGGTCCCGGCCCACGGCATGCTGCTCGTCGGCACCGGGCGCCGGGCCTCCATCGCCGGGCTCCCGCGTGGCAGCACGGTGCGCCACCACCTCGGCATGACCACCGACGCCGCGACGCCCTGGCAGTGGGGGCTCGGCGAGGGGCTGCAGCTGGTGCGGGGCGGGGAGGCGGTGCACAACTTCCGCGACGACAGCGACTCGCACTCGGCGCGCACCGCGATCGGCTGGCGGGACGGCGGTCGCACCATGGTGCTGCTCACCGTCGAGCGCCACGCCGGCTCGGTCGGCCAGGGCGTCAACGAGATCGCCGACGAGCTGGTCGCCCAGGGGCTCACCGATGCCGTGCTGCTCGACGGGGGCGGGTCCACCACCCTGATGGCCCGCCAGCAAGGGGATCCGACGAGCGGTCAGGTCGGCGGGCTGCAGGACGGCTTCCAGCGGCCGGTCCCGATCGGCGTCGGCGTCTGGGTGCCGCGCGGCAGCGGCAGGCTGCTCGACCTGGCCGCGACGCTCGATGACGGGACCGTCTTCACCGGGCTGCACCGACGGGTGACCTACCGCGGCTGGGACGAGTGGTACGGGCCCGCCACGGTGGCTCCCGCCGCGGTGGCCATCACCACCGACCAGCCGGGTCTGCTCGTGGGCGACGGGCCGGGCCTGGTCCGCGCCCTGCGCCCCGGAGACGGGCACGTCCAGGCCTCCGCACCCGCAGCTGCCCCCGGCGCCCCTGGTCCCGCCTACGACCAGGTCTTCGTGCACGTCGCCGGCGCCATCACCTCCCTGACCGCGCCCGGCGAGGTGAGGCTCGCCCCCGGCTCGTCCGCAACCCTGCGGCTGACCGGCAGCGACGGCAGCGTCACGGCTCCCGTGGACGCGGTGGACGTCGACCGCACCACCGACGGCACGCTGGTCGACACTGCCGTGCTCCCCGACGGCGGCCTCAAGGTCACGGCCAAGCCCGGCACCAGCGGGGTCGCGAGCGTCGTCATGACCGTCGGCACCGCGACGACCACGACCCTGGTGCGCATTGCCTACGCCGACGTGCCGCTGGTGGACCCCGCCCGCGCCGGCAGCCTGCGGGTCACCGGGGGCAAGGCCGCCGTCATCTCGGCGCAGGGTCGACGCGGGTTGCGGGTGCAGCCCGACCCGGGTCCGGCGGTCGTGACGCCGACCGGAGCCGCCGCGGCATTGCCTGCCGGCGCCCGCCAGCTCGCCGTCGACGTGATCGGCGACGGCCACCCGCACCACGTCACCCTCGTGCTCGCCGACGCCACCGGCCGGCAGCGGCCCGTGGACCTCGGGGTGGTGCGGAGCGCGGGCCGGCGCCGGCTGCAGGTCGCCGTTCCGGCCGGCGCGACGTCGTTGGTCGCCCTGCGGGTGGTGCGCTCCACCGGCGACACCGGCGGCTATCTCGTGGTCACCGGCCTGCTTGCGCTGGTCTGACCCACCGCGTCTGGCCCACTGTGGCTGACCTCCGCGGGCGCCGGGGTAGCGTCACCGGGTGATCGTCCCGGCCCGCGCCGCCGGCGCCGGGGGCCTCGTCGCCGTCGCGCTCCTGCTCGCCTCCTGCTCAAGCGGGGGCGCGTCCCATCCGGCCGGCTGCGACGGCTATGACACCTCGCGTGCGAAGGCCCTGCAGGCCGTCGCGGACTACGACGCGGCGAAGATCGACCAGCCCACCGAGCTGACCCGGCTTGCGGACGCCGCCCAGGGCATGCAGGACGCGTCGGATCGCGCCCAGGGCGCCCTGGTCACCCAGCTGCGGGCCGCGGCATCCGACCTCGCGACCTCGGTCGACGCCCAGCGCAAGCGCGACCCACGACGGGTGGTATCGCACCTGACCGGCTATCAGGTGGACCTGCAGGCGGTCGACACCAGCTGCGGCTTCCGGCGGAATGGGACCAGCGCCCCGCCCGGCGCCAGCTCCGGCGCCCCCGCCGCCACCGCTCCCCCGCGCTAGCCGCCGGCCCGGCGGCGGCGTCGGCGCGCGACCGCCAGGGCGGTGATCCCGAGCAGGGGCAGCGCGACTGAGAGCGGGGTCTCTGGCAGCGCCGACGGCGACCCGGCCGCTGCCGGGGCCACCGCGATCACCCGGGTGCGGTAGCGGTCCGCCAGCACCACGGGCACGCCGGCAGCGAGCTCCGCGCCGCTGAAGGTCCCCAGCGCCTCGCCGGTGCGGACGTCGGCCAGCGCGTAGTTCGCGGCCGGGTCGACGTCGCGCACCGGCACGCTCAGCGTCTGCGGTCCCGGGTCGCCCCCGCCCTGCCGCACCACGGTGAGGTAGCCCGTCCGGGTCTGGTGGTCCCAGGGCTGGAGCACCACCGGTGCCAGCCCGTCGATGGGGTCCGCGGTGGAGTCGCGCAGCACCAGGCCGGTGTAGGCGGCCCGGTGGGCGGCGTACCAGCCCGTCCACCAGCGGGTCTCGGCGGCGTCCGCCGGGGACAGCGTGGTGGTGTCCCGCCAGAACGTCGCCTCGCCGAGCAGGGCGAAGGGCAGCTGGTAGCCCGCCGTACCGTCCGGCGCGGTCGCGGACAGGGTGTCGTGGAACAGCGGGATCCCCAGCGTCGACGCCGGCACCCAGGGGCTGATCTGCCACAGGTCGGACAGCTCCTGGGAGAGCCGCGTCGCGCCGGGGTGGCTGACGCTCTTGACATGGTCGTCCTCGAACCAGGTCGGGCCCAGCGCGAGCGCGGCGTAGGGGAAGGACCGCTCGTCGATGGTCTCGTCGAGCTGGAACACCACGTCGGGGTGCCGGGCCTGCCAGGACGCGACCAGCCCCTCCCACGCGCGCTCGTACTGGGTGTACGTCGACGCGCCGCAGTCCATCCACTGCTCGTTGTCGAGCTTGAACTCCCGCACCCCGTCGTCGGCGACGAGCCGGTCCACGACGCCGGTCAGGTAGGCCTGCCAGCCGGTGTTGGTGGCGTCCCAGTAGCCAGCCCGTTGCTGTCCGGGACCTGCGCGCTGGCGTCCCCGGTGGGCGCGCAGGCCCAGTCCGGGTGCGCGCGGTAGACGTCGGACGACGGGCTGAACAGCAGCGCCTCCAGCCATACGCCGAAGCGCAGGCCGGTCGCCCGGATCTGCGCCGACACGTCCGGGTGCCCGTCGCCGTCCGCGTCGGGGAACTTCGCCGGGTCCAGCCGCCAGTCGCCCGCCAGTCCGTGGGCGCCGCCCTGCCAACCGTCGTCGAGCACGAAGGACCCGGCCCCCAGCGCCCGCGCCGCCCGTGCCTGCGCGAGCATGCTGGCCCCGGTCATCCCGTTGCCGTCGTTGAACGGGTGGAAAGTGTTCTGCTGCACGTCCACGGGCGCGGACGGCAGCACCGACCCGGCCAGGTGGCGCTGCAGGACCGCGGGCGCGGCGTCGTCCCCGCCGTGGAAGACCCCGACGTACGCCGTGCCGAGGTCGAGCTCGCCGCCGGCCGCCACCGTCTCCGCGCGGGCCCCGACCGGGTACGCCGGGTTGGACAGGCTGTTGTCGGTGTCGCTGCCGGTGACGCTCTGCACCGGCACGATCCCTAGCTCGCGGGCCGGTTCGACCGCGACCGCCACCTGCTGACCGCCGGCGATGGCAGCGCGGGTGGCCCGGGTGGCTGGCCCCGCTCGCCGCTGGTCCACCAGCACCACCCCGGCGCCGGGTGCGTCGTCCTGGGTGAGGACCTCGCCCTGGTCGTCAAAGTCCGCCGGCTCGACGTGGGTGCTCCCGTGCCGGCTGGTGTAGCTCGAGCCGGAGTGCAGCTCCACCACCTGCGCGGGGCCGACCGGGGCCGGGGTCAGCAGCTGCTCCACCGTCCAGCCGGTCACGACGGCCGGTGCCCCTGTGCTGCGCAGCCGGGTGCGCACCTCCATCAGCGCGTCGCCAGGGGCGAGCCGGTACTCCCGCGACACCGTCAGCGTCGCCGGTCCGGTGGCCCTGGTGTAGGTGAAGGTCACCGTGGCTGGAGATCCGTCGGCCGGGCCGGCGCCGTGGCCCGGGTCCGCCACGGTCGTGCCGGTGGTCGCAGAGACGGCGGACCAGCCGGTCGCCGAGGTCAGCGTGCCGCCGTCGACGGTGAGGCTGAAGTCCGGCGACGGGGCGCCGACATGCTCCGCCCCGGTGGCCGGGTCGACGAGGGACACCGTGGACGCACCGGCATCGGTGGCCCCCAGGGCGCCGCTGCCGGGGTGCAGCTGCCAGCGGCGGGTGACCGCGTCGCCGAGAAGCGCCAGGCCGTCGGCGGTGCTGACCGCGACGGCGGTGGGTGGCGGCGCCGGCGTGGACGCACCGGCGGCAGGGGTCCCAAGCGCGGCCCCGAGCAGCGCGCCGGCCGCGACAATGGAGAAGACCTGCGGGCGGCACATGCTGACGGCTTCCGCGCGCCGCCGCCGATTCCTCGCGGCCGGCGAGTGACGGCCAGGTGAACGGTGCCGACGGCTGGCTTGCCCTACGGCAGGCTCCCCCTACGGCAGGCGCGGGCGGCGGAACCAGCGGACGACGTCGGCCCCCGCGTAGATGCAGGCCGCCACGACGCCGACCCCGAAGCCGGCGGCACCCGATCCGGCGGCCATTCCGAGCAGAGCGCCGAGGGTGCCGAAGACCGCCACCCAGACGACGAAGGTCACGAACCAACTCAGGGTCCGCATGAAGCGGGACAGCTGGGCTGCCTCGGTCACCCGGTCGGCGGCGCTCTGCTCACCCGTGCCCATGAGAAGCGGGCGACGCACCATGGGCATCCCTACCACGCCGGCCGGCCGCGCGGCGAGCCGACCGCGGCCGTACTCGCGCCCGCTCCATACGGATCTGGCGTGCTCCACTGCGTCAGATCCGCAGTCTCCCGCGCAGGTGTGTTCCAGGCCCACCCCGCAGAGCTCGCCTCCACGGCGAAGTGGCTCAGACCAGTTCGTCCGGCGCCCAGCCGAAGGCCGTGCGCAGCGCGCGCCCGGTCACCTCGATCGGGTGTTCCTCGCCCGCCTGGACCAGCGCGGTGAAGTGGCCGCGGCCGGCCTCGTCCTCGGCCACCCACTCGCGGGCGAAGGTGCCGTCCTGGATCTCACCGAGGATCCGGCCCATCTCCGCCTTGACCGCCGGGCTGATGACCCGGGGCCCGCGCGTCACGTCGCCGTACTCCGCGGTGTCGGAGATGGAGTAGCGCATGCGGGAGATGCCGCCCTCGTAGAGCAGGTCGACGATGAGCTTGAGCTCGTGCAGCACCTCGAAGTAGGCGATCTCGGGCTGGTAGCCCGCCTCGACGAGGGTCTCGAAGCCCGCCTGCACCAGCGCCGTCGTGCCGCCGCAGAGCACGGCCTGCTCGCCGAACAGATCGGTCTCGGTCTCCTCTGTGAAGGTGGTCCGCAACGCGCCGGCACGGGTGCCGCCGATGCCCTTGGCGTAGCTCAGCGCCAGGTCCCATGCCCCTCCGGTCGCGTCCTGCTCGACGGCGATCAGGCACGGGACGCCGCGGCCGGCGACGTACTCCCGGCGCACCAGGTGACCCGGCCCCTTCGGGGCGACCATCGCGACGTCGACGCCGGCCGGTGGCTTGATCAGGTCGTAGCGGATGTTGAAGCCGTGGCCGAACAGCAGCGCGTCGCCCTCGGCCAGCGTCGGCTCGATCGACTCGGCATAGAGCCTGCGCTGCGCGGTGTCCGGTGCCAGCACCATGATCAGGTCGGCCTCCGCGCTCGCGGTCGCCGGGTCGGTCACCCGCAGCCCGGCCTGCTCGGCCTTGGCGCGGCTCTTCGACCCGGTGGGCAGGCCGACGCGGACGTCGACGCCGGAGTCGCGCAGCGACAGGGCGTGCGCATGGCCCTGGCTGCCGTAGCCGAGGACGGCGACCTTCCTCGCCTGGATGATCCCCAGGTCGGCGTCGTCGTCGTAGGAGATGGCGGCGGTCACGGTGGTTCCTCTCGGTGGGTGGGGGGGCACGGGGTTCAGGCGGTCGCGCGGAGCGCGGGACCGGCGATGGCGCGGGGGCCGCGGCCGAGGGCCACCACCCCGGACTGCACGAGCTCGCGGATGCCGAACGGCTCCAGGTTGCGCACCAGCGCCTCGAGTTTGTCGCGGGTGCCGGTGGCCTCGATGACCACCGAGTCGGGGGCGACGTCGACGACGTGCCCGCGAAACAGCGCTGCGACCTCGAGCACCGCCGAGCGACTGGTGGCGTCGGCGCGCACCTTGACGAGCACCAGCTCGCGGGCGACGGCGGCGTCGGACACCAGCTCGACGATCTTCAGCACGTTGACCAGCTTGTTCAGCTGCTTGGTCACCTGCTCCAGCGGCAACCCCTCGACGCCCACGACGATCGTCATCCGCGAGACCTCGGCCTGCTCGGTGGGCCCGACCGCGAGCGACTCGATGTTGAAGCCACGGCGGGAGAACAGCGCCGAGACCCTCGCCAGGACACCGGACTTGTTCTCCACCAGCACCGACAGCACGTGGGTGGTCATGCGCCGTCCAGCTCCCCCCAGGTGGGCCGGGTGTCGCGGGCGGCGAGGATCTCGTCGTTGCTGGTGCCGGCGGCCACCATCGGCCAGACCATCGCGTCGGCACCGACCACGAAGTCGACCACCACCGGCGCGTCGTCGATGCCCATCGCCTTGTCGATCGTGGCGTCGACCTCGGCCGCGCTCTCGCAGCGCAGGCCGACGCAGCCCAGTGCCTCCGCGAGCTTGACGAAGTCAGGGACCCGCACCTGGGTCGGCGTGCCGCGGGTGCCGAGATCGGTGTTGCTGTAGCGCTTGTCGTAGAACAGGGTCTGCCACTGCCGGACCATCCCGAGGTTGCCGTTGTTGATGACGGCGACCTTGATCGGGATGCCCTCGATCGCGCAGGTGGCGAGCTCCTGCGACGTCATCTGGAAGCAGCCGTCGCCGTCGATGGCCCAGACGGTGGCCTCCGGCCGGCCGACCTTGGCGCCCATCGCCGCCGGCACGGCATAGCCCATCGTCCCGGCGCCGCCGGAGTTGAGCCAGGTGTACGGGTTCTCGTAGCGGATGAACTGCGCGGCGAACATCTGGTGCTGACCGACGCCAGCGGCGTAGACGGCGTCCGGTCCGGCGATCGCGCCGATCCGGCTGATCACGTGCTGGGGCGCCAGCGAGCCGTCGGTCGGCTCCTCGAAGCCCAGCGGGTAACGGTCCCGCCAGTCCGACAGGCTGGCCCACCAGCCGGTGAGGTCCGCGCGGCGCCCGGCGGCGTACTCGGCCTGCACGGCCGCCACGAGCTCGGCGATGGTCTCCCGGCAGTCCCCGACGATCGGCACGTCGGCCAGGCGGTTCTTGCCGATCTCGGCGGGGTCGATATCGGCGTGGATCACGGCCGCGCCGGTCGCGAAGCTGGCGAGGTTGCCGGTGACCCGGTCGTCGAAGCGGGCGCCGAGGGCGATGAGCAGGTCGGCCTTCTGCAATGCGGTGACCGCGGCGACGGTGCCGTGCATGCCCGGCATACCGAGGTGCTGCGGGTGGCTGTCGGGAAAGGCACCCCTGGCCATCAGTGTCGTGACGACGGGGATGCCGGTCAGCTCGGCGAGGCGGCGCAGCTCCTGCGCGGCACGGGACTTGAGGACGCCGCCCCCGACGTAGAGCACCGGCCGCCGGGCGGCTGCGATGAGCCGGGCCGCCTCGCGGACCTGCTTGGCATGCGGCTTGGTGGTCGGCCGGTAGCCGGGGAGCACGGCAGCCAGCTCGGCCGGCGTCGGCCAGTGGAAGCCGGTGGCCGCGGTGAGGATGTCCTTGGGGATGTCGACCAGCACCGGGCCCGGGCGCCCCGTGGACGCCAGGTGGAACGCCGCCGCGACGGTGGAGGGGATCTCCTCGGCCGACTGCACCAGGAAGTTGTGCTTGGTGATCGGCATCGTGATCCCGCAGATGTCGGCCTCCTGGAAGGCGTCGGTGCCGATCATCGCGCTGGGCACCTGGCCGGTGATCGCCACCAGCGGCACCGAGTCCATGTAGGCGTCGGCGATCGGCGTGACCAGGTTCGTCGCGCCGGGCCCGCTGGTCGCCATGCAGACGCCGACGCGCCCGGTCGCCTGCGCATACCCCTCGGCAGCGTGCCCGGCGCCCTGCTCGTGCCGGACCAGGATGTGGCGGATGCTCGAGTCGAAGATCGGGTCGTACGCCGGGAGGATCGCGCCCCCCGGGATGCCGAACACGACGTCGACGCCCGCCCGCTCCAGGCTGGTGACGAGGCTGCGCGCCCCGGTCATGTCGCTGCTCATGCTGGGCCTTCCTTGCTCGCTCGCGGGGGCCGGACACGCAAGAGCCCCGGGGCCCTTGAGGGCACCACCGGGGCTCGCGCGCGCTGCTCGACGTGGGTCAGGCGACGCGCGCACCAACTACGACGAAGAGGTGGAGCGGGCTGGCCATGCGGTGAGTGTGCCACAGCGTCCCGCGGGCCGTCGACAGCCTGCCAGACTCGCAGGCGTGCGACGCGCCCCCGCTGCCCTGTCCGCCCTCGCCGTTGCGCTGGCGGTGTCCGCGCCGGTGGCCGCCGGTGCCACCACCGCCTCGGCACCCGTCCGGTACGCGCCGGGCAGCGTGATCTCGGTCGCGGCGACCCTCGACGGCGCCGCGTCCGGCGGGGGGCAGACCCAGCTGGTGCGGCGCGCGGTCGGCGGACTCACCCGGGCGCAGGCGACGACGCTGGTGCGCCAGCAGCTCGCCACCGCGCTCCGCCGATCGGTCACGGTGTCGGTGACCCCGGCCGGCGGTCGCGCGACGCCGCTGGCGATCGGGCTGCGCACCCTGGTCGCGGCACCCGCGGTGCTGAGCCTGCCGGCCCCGACGCCGGCGGCGTTGCGCGGCGCCGTGCGGCTGCCGGCCAACCGGGGTGGTGTCGCCGCGCTGCTCGACCGGGCCGCGGCCCTCGCCCTCGTGGCGCCGGTCGGCGCCAGCGCCCGGCTCGGGGCCCAGGGGCGCCCGC
>JAABUZ0100004197.1_pt1 | contig 20181 bp, 24 predicted proteins | sample 5562091 | NCBI WGS metagenome assembly JAABUZ01 (sample SAMN12813069, study PRJNA571459) | rock metagenome | isolation source: Antarctica rocks | place: Antarctica: Victoria Land, Linnaeus Terrace sud | collected 2015-12-21 | reverse complement strand
CCGTTGAAAGCGGGCAGATAGTAGGCAATGTCGTCGTTGATGTAAACTAGTTGCAGTATCCTAAATTCTAGAGCCCTAAAAGCGGATCGTTCAAGCTGCATACTCACTCTGCATCCGTCCATCTTTAGTATACAAGAGAAAACCGGAAGGGTCTAGTGGTTTTACACGAGGACGGCTGCATTTGTTCGAAGGTATCCAAACGCGTAATGACGCGTAAAGATGGATTGAGACAATCTGTAGTTAAGAGGAGAATTATATGAATATTGGTGTAATTGGTGCTGGCAATATTGGAAAGAATGCCGCGCGACTCTTTGCGCGCGCCGGGCATCAGGTTGCGATTAGCAGCTCGAAGGACCCGAAAACGTTGCAGCATCTCGTAGCGGAATTGGGAGAAAACGTCAGGGCCACAACGGCGGACGAAGCTGCGTCCTTTGGCAAGGTCGTCCTGCTGGCAGTGCCCTGGACGAAGCGGCAGACACTTCCGGCCGCCAACCTCTTCGTCGGCAAGATCGTGATTGACGCCCTCAATCCCTACGGTGGCAACTTTCAGGTAGAAAACCTCGGCAACAGCACATCGAGCGAAGAGGTGGCGAAACAGTTGCCGGGCGCGCGCATCGTCAAAGCCTTCAACACAATATATTTCGAGACGTTACGCACAGGCAGCCGCCCTGATCCAAATGATCGCCTGGTCCTCTTCGTAGCGGGCGACGATGCCGAAGCCAAGAAAGTCGTCGAAAACTTGATCGAACAGATCGGCTTCGCGCCTGTGGACACTGGTTCACTACACGAAGGTGGGCGTAGACAGCAACCGGACTCGCCGATCTACAATAAGCCCATGAATGCCGCACAGGCACGACAGAGCCTGGCCGACCTGTAATCACCAAGTACCTCATATCAAGACACCTATAAGGATTTGTCACGACGTGGCAAATCCTTATAGGTGTCTTTCTCCACCCGCCTGAGACATCTATTTACAGGATTTCTTATAGTCGTATCGTACTGCCTGCCCAAACTGGAAAAGGGACCCTCGTCTGCCAGGCGTGCCCAATCTAAAATAAGCTTGCCGCTTGCCTCTGTATGTGTAGCTGGTAAGCCAATACCGATTTGCATTGGAACCTCCTGTTCAAGATATTTCAATCATACCATGTGTGCTCTTGTCTTTGCCGATGAGATAGCAACAATATTTGACAGCTAAACTTAGCTATCTTTCAGTAATTGTGCATTTATTTTCTAAACACACTATAATTGACCGATAAATCTACTCGTGACATTGAGCAGGATTCTGTAGATGAATCTGGATTTTTCCAAGCAACTCAACTAACAGTTTCTGTTCTTGAGTGTCCAACCCGCCCATCCAAAGAACATCACAACGAAAAAGCTCTGGTTGAACTGCTTGAATGAGCTGTTTGCCCTCGTCAGTAATCTCGATGAGCAACATCCTACGATCATGTGGGTGAGCCACACGCCGTACAAGAGATCGTTTCTGAAGTGTATCAAGTAACTGAGTCACCCCTCCACGGGTGATTAGGAGCCGTTCTCCGATCTCGTGAGGAGGCAGCGGCTCTCCAGCCCCAGAAAGGATCGTCAGGATGTTGATGGCAGTGAGTGAGAGGCCGTAACGACGCAGGAGGGTCGAGACCTGGGTCAAAAGAATCTCACCGGTGCGAATAAGATTGGCTACACCTTCACTCGCAGTTGCACTTGCTCCCGGAAACTCGCTCTCAAATGTTGGACTCATCCGCATCGGCATCTCAGGTTTCATTCTGTGTTCTCGACTCTCTTTTTATGCTTAGAACTAAGTTGCTTAGTACTTGACAAAATATCGCTTAGTCCTATATAGTATAGCAAGAGACAAGAAGAAAGGGAACGGGTGAAGCATTCTTGTGAGTTCCTGCTTCTACTTATACGGAGCTCTTCCCTGCTTTTGTGCTCCATAGTCCTTTTTGAGAGAAACGATGAGAACTCTCCACTGGAGAGCTAGTGAGAAGGAAAAATACATGCGTGCTATTCAGTTTACTCAGCATGGAGATTATCAACAACTGCACGTCGTCGATCTTGCGCAACCCACTCCGGTTGCGGGCGAAGTGTTGGTCAAAATGACAGCGGCGGCAGTCAATCCTGTAGATAACACTGTTCGTCTTGGCTACATGCCTGGTGCTAAGCAACCGCCACAGGTTCCTGGTGTCGAAGGAGCTGGAACTATTGTTAATTCAACAGTGCATGGGTTATCGTCTGGACAACGCGTCATCGTACGTATCGGGGCTAAGGGCTTTGGAGTTTGGGATGACGGAGTCTGGCAAGAGTATGTGGCGGCACTGCCTGATGAGATTTCGCTCATTCCCATACCTGATGCTGTAAGCGATGTGCAAGCAGCTGGAATGGCAAGCTCCTATCTTACTGCTGTGTATGCGCTCACGATCACTGGAGGCTTCCAGGCGGGGCAACGCGTTCTTGCACCTGCTGTAGGTGGTGCCGTTGGCAACGCTCTTGTGCAAGTGACACATGCATCAGGTGCCTCGCGTGTTCTGACGACAGCAGGAAGTACAGCAAAAGCAGAGAAGGCCCGGAAGGCAGGTTACACAGATGTCATTGATCTGTCGCAAGAGTCCCTCTCTGAGGGGGTCATGCGGCTGACGGAGGGTGCAGGAGTGCACATTGCCATCGACAGCGTTGGTGGTGTAATTACTGGGCAGGCCCTTTCTTCTCTTGCTCAAGAGGGAACTCTGGTAGTGATTGGGTATGCAGGAGGGACAGAGACGACTGCCAGTGTGACTGATCTTGTCTTCAAAGAGGCAAGGGTGCTTGGTCTCAATCTTTTCACCCGTCCCGCATCCCTCATCGCTCAAGCGAAGGAAACGATGTTACGACTGGCGACCGAAGGCAAGATCAAGCCGCTTGTTGGGCAGACTTTCCCGTTAGCGGAGGCGGCTGAGGCGCAACGCTTCCTGATGGAAGAACGCCCATTTGGACGAGTCGTCCTGACCATGTAGAAAACGAGGACCATCAAATTCGTGAGAGCGGAGAGCTTGATGGTCCTCTTCACGACCGTTCGTGGGAAATAGCTTCGACAAAGAGAAAGAGAACAAACTTTTGTGGATGGTCAGGCCAAATGTACCGCGTTATTTTGTAGCAGATTGCGCCACACCCTGGTGGGGTAGGAGATGAATGCACCTGGCTTTATGGGCTGGTTTGTGCAGATTCTTATTCGCTTGATTAAGGCGGAGCTACAAGGTAGAATAAATGCTCAGTGAAACATTTCTATCTTCTCAAGAAGATGGCGCTTAAAGCAAGAAAGGTACACGACGCATGTCGTCTCTATTTCTCCAAATTCTCATTGTGTTAGCTCTCCTCATTGCGGTTGTGATCCTCGCAATCCTGGCAACGCGTTTGAGCATTCCCTATCCAGTGCTGCTTGTGCTTGGAGGGCTACTTCTCGGCTTCATTCCTGGTGTGCAGCCGATTATGTTGAATCCAGAGATTGTACTTTTGCTCTTTTTGCCGCCTTTAATCTACTCTTCGGCGTGGTCCACCTCATGGCGTGACTTCCGCAAGGATTTTGGCTCAATCTCACTGTTAGCCGTTGGTCTGGTGTTGGCGAGCGTCGTCCTGGTTGCGGTCATTGCGCATACGTTTCTTGGCTTCTCCTGGCCCGTAGCATTCACGCTGGGTGCCATTATTTCTCCGACCGACGATGTCGCTGGAAGTGTGACCATTGAGAGCATGGGCATTTCCCGGCGTATCAAAGCGATCATTGGTGGTGAAAGCCTCTTGAACGATGCGACTGGCCTGGTTGCCTATAGCTTTGCGGTGGCGGCTGTCGTTTCTGGAGCCTTTTCGTTGTGGAGCGCGGTTCTCCAGTTTTTCTATGTAAGTCTGGGTGGATTGGTCGTCGGATTTATTGTTGCCTGGCCCGTTACCTGGCTACATAAACGCATAGACAACGCGCCTCAAGAAATTACGATGTCACTCGTCACACCTTTTATCGCCTATCTGCTCGCTAATCAGATTGGAGTATCAGGAGTATTGGCCACGCTGGTCGCCGGACTCTATATAGGAAGACGATCAGCGACACTCTTTTCCTCGAACACGCGTCTGCAAGCAAACTCGGTCTGGAATGTGCTAGTATTCGCGTTCAATGGCCTGGTCTTCATCCTCGTTGGTCTGCAATTGCGCATAATCGTTGCGGGAATCAGCAAACAACCCTTGATGACCCTGCTCTGGTCTGCCTTGCTTATTAGCCTGACCGTAATTCTTGTCCGGCTTACCTGGGTCTTTGCCGTTGCTGCACTGGTACGTCTGTATGAGAAAATGCGGCATCTTTCCTCTCGCTATGGCGGGTGGCGCAACACTCTGGTTATCGGCTGGACGGGGATGCGCGGAGGTGTCTCACTGGCGACGGCACTTGCCCTGCCCCTGCTCATCTCAAAAAATGTTGCATTTCCAGATCGAGACGTGCTGCTCTTTCTCACCTTTGGAGTTATTCTCTTCACGCTTGTAGTACAAGGTCTGACGTTGGGACCGCTCATCAAATGGCTCGGTTTGCAAGGGAGTCCATCGCCGGACCTGGAGGACGAGATACGACAGGCGAAGCTGACAACAAGCCGTGTCGCCCTTGCACGTTTAGATGAACTCGCGCATGAACCAAACATGCCTGACGAGTTCGTCTCGCATATGCGTGCCTACTTTGAGAAAAAGGCAAGTATTATCACGGCTCACGCAAATGGACAAATTGATGTAGCAAAAAGGAAGGAGAACCAAGAACATCACGCGAGCAAGCAACATTTCTTGAAAGAAGTGATTCAGGCTGAACGAAATGCCCTCGTCACATTACGGAATCGGGATACTATCGATGACGATGTCATGCGCACACTTGAGCGTGAACTGGATCTGGAAGAGCAACAATTGGGGAATGAACAACTTCCGATAACGGTCACTGAAAAAGTGTAGAGAGGCTCTTTGAAAAGTAGCTAAAACAGGATACAATACGACGAATGATAGAAAGATACTTAAAAGCATTCAGAAACGCAACTCTTTCTTGATAGTCCGCAAGCCAACGTTCTTCTTATTCCGCCCGCCAACGGACTCCGTCCTAGCAAAGCTCAGGCGGGCGGTAAGGAAGAACCTTGTTCTAGCTTCACTCAGGTTTGCGGTAAGGAAGCGTTGCTAGAAATAGGTTCATGCCTATTTTTCATCTGAATGAAAGGGAAGATACTCGTAAAGGTCTTGCATGTCTACAAAGCACGTTATTCTGGGACTGTTAAGCATTGAGCCTATGACCGGCTATGAGCTGGCGCAGAATATTAAAATCTCGGTCGATTCTCTGTGGGCGGCCACGCACAGCCAGATCTATCCTGCCCTGCACCGGCTGGAGGAAGAGCAACTGGTGAGCAGCAAAAGTGATGTGCGCGGGCAATCGCTACAGCGTACGATCTATAGCATTACCCCCGCCGGTGAGCAGGAATTTATAGACTGGCTCAGCCATCCCATTCAGTATCTGCCCTTCCGCGACCCCTTTAAATTCTGGGCATCCTACCTCGACGAGTGCCCGCCGGAATCCGTCTTCCACACCATCGACGCGCATATCCGCCTGCACACCAAACGAGCTGAATATCTGGAGCGCCTCGCCAGAAGTATTGCGCAGGGCGATCATCCTCTCGTGCAGGCGCGCATGAGACACCTTCCTAAAGAGAAAGTCGAAAAGCTCAAGCGCACCCGCTCATTCATCTACTACGAGCAAGCCGCCCAGGCGCGCTTCGAGATCGAGAGCGCCCAGCGTATCCGCCAGTACGCGCTGGAGCTCTATCCAGAATACGCCCCCGCGTAGCTGATGACCAGGTGCTATCTGATACTCGATCTCCTCTCTAGCTTTTGTCATCGGCAGTAAATGCTTCTTGCTTGTTTGTACTGTAGAGTTCCTATAAAAAGAAAGCCTGGCCGGAATGGAAACAGCATCAGTGGCAGACATATGAGTATGAGTCTCCGCCAATCGATCTTTCTCGTCCGGCGAGACTCCCAAAAGCTTTCTGAAAGAGAAGAAAGCAACGTAATAGACTACTTAGAAGGTGACTGGCAGTGAGCGCAATCCCATGATGAGCGCCCCTGGACGCCAGATGAGTTGCTGTGGTTCAACAGTTAAGTGGAGGTTGGGCCGGCGGCGGAGCAGGGTGCTGATCGCGATCTGGCCTTCCAGGCGTGCTAATGGTGCGCCCAGGCAATAATGGATACCTTTGCCGAAGGCGAGGTGGCGATTCTCCTGCCGCGTGATGTCCAGGTCTTCTGGATTTGTGAAGGCTGAGGGATCGTGGTTGGCTGAGGCCAGCACGACGAGGACGAAGTCTCCACGAGAAATTAGCGCCCCATCAAGCTCAAGATCCTCGCGTGCCCAGCGCTGTGTGGCCGTCATAAGCGGGCCGTGGAAGCGCAGGAACTCTTCGATCGCGGTCTTAAGCAGCGATGGGTCCTGCTTCAATTTCTCCATCTGATCCGGGTGGGTCAACAGCGCCAGCATGCCATTGCCGATCAGGTTCACGGTCGTTTCGTGCCCGGCGATCAGGAGCAGAAAGACCATCGCGATCAACTCTTTTTCAGAGAGCTTATCGCCCTCCGACTCAACTTTGACAAGATGGCTGAGAAGATCATCGGCGGGCTGCCGACGCTTCTGGTTGATTAATTCCACGAGGTACTCGTGGAACTCTGTGATCTGTTCGCGCCTCTGCTTGAAGTCATCGGGGTTGCCGGAGGACTCAATGACCATGTTCGACCAGATGCGAAATTTCCCGCGATCATCACTCGGAACGCCCAGCATCTCTGTAATCACGGTCATCGGCAGTGGGAAGGCGAAGTCGTCAATCAGGTCCATCGTTCCCTTGCCCTCGACCGCGTCCAGCAGCTCATTCGCAATCGTCTGGATGCGATTGCGCCACTGCTCGATCAGGCGTGGAGTGAACGTAATATTGACGAGGGCGCGCAGGCGCGTGTGATCGGGAGGATCGTAGCCGAGCATATTGCGGTTAAAAGAGATCACGGCTCCATGTGCCTGATTCTGCTCCTCTTGCCAGGGAAACTGTTTGGCAATCTCCTCCGGAGTCAGGGCGTGGCGTACATCTTTCACAAAGCGTGGATCGCGTAAAACGAGGTCTGCATCATCATAGCGGGTAATCAACCAGCCCTTGCGGTTTCCTGCCAGCGTTACCTGGTGTACAGGATCTTCAGTCCGAGTTTGTGCGAAAGCGGGATAGGGATCTGCCTTGAAATCGGGTGAGGCCAGGTTTATCTCTGCGGTCATGAATGATTATCTCCATCTTAGGAAAAGCATAGTATTGTCTCTAATAAGAAGTTTGCTATTTTTACGACTTTCATCCCACTTAGTATAGTAGTGGGAGAGTGCAAGATCAAGGGGAGAAAGATAAGCTGTAATGTGTAGTACGGTCAAGTATCATCACCATCTGAGCTTTACATCTAGCTTTACAGGAAATTTGATAGAGTGTGTCAATAGTTGCATAAAAAGAGGAAAATTGGGGAAGGGAGTGACGTCAAAATAGAGGCGGCCTGAAAGCAATCCAGCGTCTATTCTAATGATTACTAATGATATATTTGTATTGTCACTATCAGTATTTTGTATAGCAATTCCTTTTATGATGTTCCAGGGTATAAAACTGTTCGACTTCGTTTTGTTAACTATTCCTTGCTGGCTGATCGCTAAGTCGCCGAATTCTATCCATTGTCCATTCCAATATTGATTTACAACATCGTGAAAGTGAAGCGCGATAAACCCTTGCTCGATAACCTCAGCTAAGGGTATACTGATTGGCTTTTTGGAATACCTTAGCAGCTTACTGTCAATAGAGATCTCTTCTCCATTTTTAAGAAGGAGCCTCATGTCTACATTCCCATCGAATCTATTGCTATAGAGTGTCTCGATATCTTCCCAACGACAAAACTGATATTTTTGATTCATGGTGAACTGGATGAGGCCATTCGTATAGGCAGCGACACGTGGGTGACGCCGAAAAAACGCTGGACTTGCGAAAAGGATAAAAAGAATTGCCGGGATACACAAGATACCAATTGGTGATAGTATGTGTAGTCCATACAGGTATAAAAGAGGAACACAAGTAAGTACAACTGTGGCCACAGCCGTTTTGAGCATAGAGAGCAGCAAGTAAGTTAACAGATATTCCTGGTAGTATTCGACAGGGTTGCCCAATTTTTGCTTTGCCGCCAATTGCTGTACGTAAAGAGGAAGAGCTTTTTGTGACTGTAGCCCTTTTTGCATCATGATAATGTCCCATAGGTAAAGAGAGTTCATTGATCTTTCTAATTATAGGCACAGAACGAAGTAGATTGCAAAAGGAAGAATATCAGTAATTTCTACAATTGACGAATAGCTTGTTGTCGATATGATTGAAGCGGATGCAAAATTGCTTTTCAGAGCAGGAGTGTCATCCTGGTGACACTCCTCTATTTTAGAACGTCTATGACGCCATAACAAGCCTATTCAGAATGTTTTTGACTGCGCCGATCTCGTCGCGGTTGACGGTGTGGCCCATGTTGGGATAGATTCTTGCGTCTACCTCGCCGCCGAGATTGCGCAGAATCACGCCCGACTCTTCGACGCGCGATCTAGGAATATGGGCATCGCGGTCGCTACAGCCCAGGAAGACCGGCGTGCCAGCCAGCGAGCCTTTGTAGTTGCGCGACGTCCCTGCTGGCCCAATCAAGCCGCCGCTCAAGCCGATAGCCGCACCGTATCTCCTCGCATTGCGCGCCACCGATTCAAGCGTCAGGCAAGCACCCTGCGAGAAGCCTAGCAGCACAATGCGCTCAGCGGGGATGCCAGCTGCCTCGATCTGGGCGAGCAGGGTGGGGATGACGGCGAGCGCCGACGAGAGCCAGGGCTCGTTGCTTGCCAATGGCGCGAGAAAAGAATTTGGATACCAGGTATTATCGACTGCTTCTGGTGCTATGTAGGCAAATTCTGTCTGATCAAACTCTTCCGCAAGCGCAAGAATGTCGTCCGCGCCCGCCCCGCGACCGTGCAGCAGAATCATGGCCGCTTTGGCCTCCGCAAGCGCCTTGCCCGCTGTAAAGACCGGGCTATTGTGATGTGGCCCTTCAACGTTGAGTGTAAGCTGACTCATTATTGCTATACTCTCTTTCTCTGTCTCTCCACATTCCATTATTTACACTTTTACACAAACTGAGCTTTGCTCAGTTTGTGTAAAAGTGTAAATAATGGAATATGATCAATTTATTTTATGTTTTAATTTATCTATACATTTCATGCGGAGCATGAAATGTATAGATAAATTAAAACATAAAATGGAACGAGTGTCAAAAGCATACAAGGTAATTATTTGTTGGTAATAGGGCGTAGTCCGCGTGCAATTCTGTCTCGGTCCTGCTCCAGCCAGGGCGGCAACTTGAGGTCCTGTCCCAGCGAGGCTACTGGCTCATCGACGGCGAATCCTGGTCCATAGGTTGCCAGTTCCACAATATGCCCATCAGGATCATTTGTGTAGATGCTCTTGAAGTAGACGCGATCCAGGACGGGCGTGACCTCTAGACCTGCCTGTAGCAATCGTTTGCGCCACGCTAGCTGCGCTTCCTCGTCGGGAACTGCGAAGGCGTAGTGGTGTGTCTGTCCCGCGCCTATGCGCACGCGCTGCGCTCCTGGTTGTTTGCGCTCAAAGTACGTAATCAACGTCCCTGGATGGCCATCGCCGACGCCCCAGTACCAGTGTGCTGAATTAGGATCATCAAAGTTCGAGGTCATCTTGACTCTGCGCAGACCCAGCAGCTCGCCAAGAAAAGCATGAGTGCGTTGGATGTCGCTGCCGATGGCGGTGATGTGATGCATGCCGCGACTGAGCGCCATGTCGCTGGTGATGGTTGGCACTGGTTCGGGCCAAGTCTCTGCCTGAATACGTGCGGTGTCGCGGTTGGCGATGAGCATCTCTGGTGGTGGTTCGCGATAGGCTGTGCCCAGAGCGTCGGCGGCCTCATCGATCGTCCAGCCCGGTTGCAGCGTGGCGATCTCTATGATAGTGCCGTCGGGATCGTTGAAGTAGATAGATTGAAAATAGTGCCGGTCTAGCGGGCCATCGATGGCGAGGCCAGCATCGTTCAGGCGGCGCTTCCACTTGAGCAGGCCATTGTAGTCGGGGACGATGAGTGCGAAGTGGTGCGTTCCGCCTACGCCAGGATGTCCCTTCTCTGCCCCTGGCCACTCGAAAAAGGTGACAGCCGAGCCAGGATGCCCAACCTCGTCGCCGAAGTAGAGATGATAGGTCTCTGGATCGTCGAAGTTGACCGTCTTCTTGACCAGCCGTAGGCCCAGGACCTGAGTATAAAAATTAACCGTGCGCTGCGCGTCTGCGCTCACAATGCTGATATGGTGCAGCCCCTGAATGGGCTTGAGGGATGCCATCTGCTCTCTCCTCGCTATAGTAGAACGCTCTCTTTTCCGCAAGCAACATGATGTGCTGTGCACAATGCGATGCACGTCATGTTGTCTCCGTGTACTAGTGTAGCACCAAATCAGCCATCAATGTAAATTATGCGTTGTCTATGTGTCGCCTTCTAATAAAGAGAGGAGTACAGGCAACCATTGCCTGTACTCCTCTCTTTATTAGAAGGATGAAGTCGCGCTTATTTGGAAGGGCGGCCTTCCTCAAAGATGGAGATCCATTCCTCGAAGTTATGCGCGATCTGGCTGGAGGCCTCGTCGGCAGAGATTTTCTTGGCCTCGAAGGCAACCAGGGCATCCCAGAAGCTGGTGCGGCCGACCGCGAAGCCGATGAAGCCGGGAGTGCTGGCAGCCGTCTTCAGCCAGTCGGCGACGTGATCGCGGTCCGCACCGCGCCCCAAGACAATCATGCCCACGTTGTCGCGTCCATCGTGGCGGGCGACCTGGACGATCTTTTCGCAGTCCTCGCGCTGGTCCAGCCCCTCGATCTTCCACACGTCTGGCTCTACGCCGGCGTCCTGTAGCTCCTGAATGGCGCGAATCATGAGGGAGGGGCGCATCTTCAGATCATACTCGTTTTTATCCTTGTTGACCTTCTCCAACTGTGCAGGCTCGGCGGGCACGAGGAGCTCGAACATAAAGTATTGCTTCGCCTTCTGCAAGTAATCAGACAGGCGCTTTAGCCGTTCTGCCTGAGCCTTATTTATCGCGGCATCACCCTCTGGATTGTAGCGGACCAGCACCTTTGAGAAGGTCGGGTTGACGTTCTCGATATGCTTGGCGAAGTCATCTCCGTAGGCAAAATCGAACTCGTCCTGACCGCTCTTCTCTACTGAAGCGGCCGTTATATAATTGTTCTTTACCGCGTCCTGGAGAATCTCGATGCCGAACTGCTCGTCCACCAGAATACCGACTGCTTCTTTAGGAATCTTCGTAAGAATGGCCTTTTTGAAGCCCTCGTAAATGATCCCTTTGCTTTCCGCCACAGCATTGGTCTGCTCCACGTTCAGTGGCTCCGTCCAATGAAATAAGCCGGAGATATAGGAAGTGCGATGATCGAAGGGCAAGATATACAGTTGCTTGGTGTATCCTTTAACCATGATGTATGCGTCCTTTCGTACTTAACTCCTTATGCGGAAACCTGAGTGCGGAGCACTAGCCGCGAGAGCGGCGTTGGTTTCCGTATAAAATCTAACTGCTTACGCGGAAACCTGAGCGGAGAATCGCTAGCCTCAGAAGCGGCGTTGGTTTCCGTAAAAGATCTAAGAAATGTGCAAAAACTACGTCCGTTCCTCACTACATGATCTCTATATATCAGTGTAACACCAAATAAGGCCAGATGGTAATATTATTAATTTTCTGCATGCACTATCGCCAGATCTTCTCTATGTTCTTAAAAAAGAAACTTCTGTAATTGCGAGAAATGATTGAGAAATGGCAATCGGATCAAGCGTCTGATGGACCTGGTAGCCACTGAGTCTGCTCTGCCCATTGATCTGCCTGCGCAAAGATCTGCCAGAGAAAAGGTTTGATGGCCTCCGTGTACTCGCGGCAATTTTCGCGCTGATAGTAGCGCTGTGCATAATCGAGGCGGAGATTGGTGTAGTGAGAGGAGACGTCCGGGTGTGCGCGTAGATAGTCGCGGTAGAGAAGTGCGAATTTTTCATGAAAGCTACCCACCTGCCGCACATGGATGTAGACCCGTTGTTGCAGAGCTATTTCCCGTGTATATTGTTTAGCTCTATCAGCCTTGTCTGCGTGGAGGAGATAGCCAAGACGCTCTAGTGGAAGATGGTAAGCTGCGGCGGGCTCAAAGTCGGCGACCGAGATTTGTATATCAAGAACAGGCTGTGTCGCCAGTTGTGCAATTGCCGTTGAGCCGATGTGATCGATGCGGAGCGCAACTGGCCCCAACGCTTGACGTAAAGGCTGAGCCAACTCTTGAAATCGTCGGGACATCGAAGCATCGTAGAGGACCATCCATACTGAATCTTCGGCTTTGATTGATTGCGACATATGAGAACTCTCCTATACCTTATGAGTACGTTTATGGTGAACAGACCGGTTCTGAATAGTCCCTATAGAGTAGAGTATTTCATGAAAGCGGGAAAGAAGGCAAGCGATTGTGCATCTGTGGCGGTGATAGACATACCAGATTTCTGTGATGGAGGTGGAGAGACATTGAATTGAGCATCGAATGAATTATTCATTAGCCACATACATCCTTTGTAAAATGCTCATCTATTCAACGACCGATTTTTAAGCGAATCACTGCTCTTAATTTTCTACGGATGTGTTTATAACTAATTTTTGTCTGTGCTCACAACAATACCATATTTCGCTCATTCTTTCAAGCGGTCGGAGACATATCTTACCGCATCCAGTTTATCGCTTGCTCCAGTTTCTCAAACGGGTCCCAGAACGTCACAAACGTCCTTTCGACTCCCAACTGTTCCCACTCTTTGAGCTTCTCTTCAATGTCTTCTCGCCAATCCCAGACATACGCCGATATTGCAATCTTGCGTCCCGATGCCTCAGCCGCTCGCCGTGACTCGCGCATCATCTCCTCATCTGCATAAACGTTTATCTCATCTGCGTATTCAATCGCGCTGGAAAGTAGGCGGCGTGATTTGCCCACTCCTACCACTACGCGAGGCGCTGTAGCGGGCGCGGGCGCACAGAGGCCGCTGTGCACCTGAATATGTTTTCCTTCGAATGTAACCTCTTTGCCTTGCCAGATCCGTTGCAAGACCTGTACTGTCTCTTTCAGTCCCTCAATTCGCTCGCTTGCCTTTGGTACTGGCAAGCCCCAGACACGCATCTCTTCAAAGTAGTCGCCTGCTCCGATGCCCAACTCGAAGCGCCCGCCGCTCATAATCGCGAGCATCACTGTCTCTTTCGCCAGCACGCCCGGAAGATAGTTCGGGCGGCAGATCACCATCGGCACCAGCTTGATCCTCGCTGTTGCCATCGCCAACGCCCCATACAGCGACCATCCGCACACATATCCCCATTCCGGCTTGACTGATTGATAATGATCTAAAAGACTTACCGCATCAAATCCATAGCTATCCGCTCTCTTCGCCGCCGCCAGAACTGCCGCCCAGTTCGCCGTTGGCCCCAGGTTTACTCCTATGCGCATGTGCATTCTCCTCTTGCTTAACGTTGCATATGTTTGCTGATTCTATCTTCTAGTCTACTCCACCCTTCATGACAGAGGATGTCGAATCATAGTCAATAAAACAGCTCCTAATGAAACCGCTTTGGAAGCTGTTCTAGCGCTTTTAGCATGCGCTAGAACTCTCCATTTGACAGTAGATTTGACAGCTACAGCCTCAAAAAACGGCTACAAAAACAAATTGTCCATCTTTTCGACTGCTTCTCTTTGCATGGATGGAAGGGCATGAGTATAGTCAAACGTTTGGGACATCTCGCTATGTCCCAACATCTCTTGTACCGTTTTCGGGTTCACTCCCATACTTTGGAAAAGGGTTGAAGCTGTATGTCTGAGATCATGAATGTGCATTAGTGGGAGTCCGGCTTTATTAAGGAGGGGGTAAAAACTCCCCCTTACCGTTGCCCCAATTAAAAATCCTCCAGTGCGATTGCAAAATACAAGGTCGAGGTTCTTCCATGCGGGACCCACTTTCAAACGTATCTCGTTTTGACGCACTTTATGGGTCGTTAGTATATCACAGACGATTTTTGAGATAGGGAGGGTCCGCTCACTCATCTCTGTTTTCGGATCTCCCTCAATAAATTTTGACTTGCCGTAGTAGGCAGCAGTACGGTGAACATAGACACTTCCCTGCTCTAAGTTAACATCCTCCCAGCGAAGGGCAATAAGCTCTCCATGTCTCATTCCAGTTGTTAATGCCAATATGATGAATACTTCCAATGAATGTCCTTTTGCAATCTTTAACAGATGCCTAGCTTGCTCCATTGTGAGCGGTTTCACTTTTCGCTTCGTCTGCTTGGGAAGCGAGGCGCTATTGCTTGGATTATGGGAGATCAGATGAATACGGACGGCATACTCAAGACCTTGATGAAGAACTTTATGCATTGTTATTATTGAACTAGGGGAGAGGCCCTCTTTCTGCTTGTTATTATAAAATGTCTGAATCTGCTGTGTCGTCAGTTTTTGGAGTTGAATGTCCCCAAGTACGGGAATAATATATGTATCCAGCGCCTGACGGTAGCGTATATAACTGCTCTCACGAAGCTTCTGTTTCTTCACTTCATCAAGCCACCAATTCAGATGACCCGCAAGCTTCTGCTTTGGCCCTATAGCAAGTATGCCCTGTTTCTGGTCCTGGTAGGCTTTTTGGAGTAACGCATATGCTTCTTCTTGCGTCTTTCCATAGAGGTCTTTCTTTTTTCCTGTTTCCTCTACTTTGAAGCTGGCAACCCATCGATTATCACTTCCACGCTGATAGACAGTGCCAAACCCTGGTATATTCAGGTTCTTTTTCTTCTTGCGTATGGGGTTGTTGTTCTTTAGGTTCTTCTCTTCAGCCATAAGTCATGATCTCACTTTCTCTCTATCGGCATAAAAATACCTCACTACCAGGTGAATCCGATAGCGAGGCGTGAACTTTTCTTCCTAAGATGCGTTTAGACGCTCTTTTTCGATACTCCGCGCTTCTTATGTGTTTCGACTGAGACAGGGGTGTTCTCGCCCACCATAGCGGCTTTCTTGTGGAGATAGTTGCTGACATAGTCAAGCGTCGAGCACTCCCGCTGCTCGATCCACCATTGAAGAGAGGGCGAGGCTACCCGTTTGCCGCCTCTAAGAGGAACCCAAGGTAAACCTTCTTCGTTGATAAGATCATAGACTGTGCTCCGCCCGACGTTCAGTAGTGCTGCTACCTGATCTATCGTCAGCAATTGAGGGACAAGGCTCAAGGGGGCGTCTTCTGTTAGTGGCTTCTTCCGTTTATACATGCATACTTCCTTTTATTAAGATTATGGATGCGGGAAACACTTCTTTAGCATAAGTACTGCGCGGGAACTGGAAACTGTGTCCAGATCCGGCCATCAAGTTCCGGTGTTGGGATCTTGCGCCCTCTATGGGGTCCTTGCTGTGCATTCTGTTTGTAGAAGAACGCAACGCCTTCATCCACACACCGATCCCGCAGGAATCGCACCCAATCCTCATCCATCGGGCGCGCCCCATGCCCTGACTCCGCCCCGGCAATCAGCCAGTGTATGCCCTCAAGGTTGAGGCGGGTTAATTCTCCCAGCAGTGGCTCCGCACTGATGAAGCGGACCGCAGCTGGCACCTGGCGTAGTTTGTCGGCGCGCCATACGTAGCTATCATTTTCAATCGAGGTGCCCATCCAGATGTTGGGTGTCCAGGTGAGTGTGTACGCCATCAGTGCCACACGGCTAGGGCGCTTCGTCAGGATCTGGAAGGTATGCCGTGATGCCTCGTTCATCACCGCGAAGACCTGCATAATGAAATCGTCTGGGACCTCCTGGTGAAAGAGATCGCTCATAAAGTTGACAAAAATTTTGCGTGGCTTTTCCAGGTGAGCGGAAGGGCCAGGCGATCCGGCCAAAGCTTGAGATCAAAGCCTTGCTCAAAATGGTTCCCAGGCACGCCCGGAAGCGTTCCGCGAAGGTCTCTGCATAGCAGTGGTCACAGCCTGGACTTACTTTCGTACAGCCAGTAAACGGGTTCCATGAACTATCGGTCCATTCTATTGTCGTCTTCGTGCCCATTCTCTTCTCTCCTTACTCCTCTTCACCTAGTGGAGTGTACTCCACCATGTAGAAGCGCGTCTGACTCGCCTCAAAGCCTAATCGCACAGTTCCCACCGGGCCATTACGATGTTTCGCTATCACAATATCGGCCGTGCGTTGCACTTCCGGGTTTTCTTGATCATACATGCTCTCGCGGTAGATGAAGAGCACGACATCCGCATCATTCTCAATTGCCCCAGATTCTCGCAGATCTGAGAGTTGCGGTACTTTCGATTGCCGACTCTCCACTGCACGGGAAAGTTGAGCCAGGGCAAGGACGGGCACGTCTAGCTCTTTAGCGATCGCCTTCAGCCCCCGGCTAATTTCTGCAATCTCTTGCTCCCGGTTCTGGTAGCGCTTGCCCTCTAGCGTTGCGTGCATGAGTTGCAGATAGTCCACAATCACCAGATCAACGCCGTGCTGTGCCTGGAGCCTGCGTGCCTTGCTGCGCAATGCTGCGAGAGATAAGCCGCCGGTATCATCAATCCAGATGCTTCCTGTGGAGAGCGTGCCCATCGCTACGCTAATTTGCTCCCATTCGTCATCGTGAACCCATCCCATGCGCAGACGTTGTTGATCAATCTGTGACTGCATTGAGATGAAGCGTAAGCCTAATTGCTTCTTGCTCATTTCCAGAGAGAAGATGGCAATGCGGCGTTGATGATGGTAGGCCGCATTGGCTGCAATGTTGAGGGCAAAGGCCGTTTTTCCCGTGCCAGGGCGAGCGGCTAAGATGATCAGATCTGAGTGCTGCAATCCTCCGAGGGCCACATCAAGATGACGAAACCCGGTGGGGACACCGACGATATCACCAGCGTGCTGCTGCACTTTGCCCAAGTCCTCCAAACAGTCAGAAAGAACAGCCTCAATGGAGACAGCCTCTCCCGCCTGCCCGCCATGTTGCCCTAGTGAAAAAATGGCTTGCTCTGCCTGCTCCAGGGCGTCCGTCTCTTCCGCGTAGGCGGTGGCCGCCATTTGTCCAGCCGCATGAATGAGGCGACGATAGAGAGCTTTTTGCGCCACGATCTGCCCATAGGCGGCAACGTTGCCACTGGTCGGAACCGTGTTAATGAGCCTCATGAGAGCGGGCATGCCTCCCACATCCGCAAGCTTGCCCCGGCGCTCTAGTTCATCGCAGAGCGTGATCATATCGCCCGGTATCCGTTGCTCATAGAGCGCGATGAGGACTTCATAGATTGTGCAGTGCGTATCCCGGTAGAAATCGTGTGGTGAGAGGACATCTGCCACCAGAGGCAGTGCATCTGGGTCAATGAGCAGGCTCCCAAGCACTCCCTCTTCTGCCTCGATACTATACGGCAATTGTGCCATTGGTGCTGGTTTCATTCAGGTTCCTTTCCTGCTTGTGCGCGTTGATGTTGATAGCGTGTTTCCAGATCCATCAGACTGTGACCCGCCGGGGAGCGTGAGGCTGTAGCGGGTGTATCCGTTGTGCCTGTGGCCTGAGTGACGGCTTGCTCACGTTGTTTCGTTTCAGCTTGCTCACGTTTCAGCCAGCGGCGGAAAAAGGCGGGGGTCATGGCCTTGCTTTGCTTGTTGCGCTTTGGACTGTCGATGTATTCCCGCGCTGCATCTGCCTCACCAAGTAACGAGAGTGTCGGATCATGACGGTACTCCTGCACGATTCTGCGGAGTGCAGGAGTGACGGAGAGGTGGAGGATTGCTGCAACCTGGATGGTGATCTGCTCGTGTTGTTCATCAAAAACGCCGTCGCTGTCGTTGCTGATGGAGGTGGGGAAAGGAACAACGTTTGAGGGAATCGCTGATGATGGTGCGGCCTTCTCTTCATCTCCTTTACTTAACTTCTCTTTACTTAACTTAACTTGGGCCGGATTTCCAGCGGAAACGCTGGCATTCTCCGGCATTTCCCGCGCAACGCCGGAATTTCCAGCGGAAACGCCGACATCTTCCGGTGATTCCGTAGGAATGTCGGTTCTCTCGCCCTGTGGTGGAGCGGGAAAGCGTGAGGGCGTCATCTTGCTGCCCAGACTTTGCCACTGGTGCGTGAGACTGTAGTAGCGATGTTTCCCCGCCTGATAGAGGACAATGAGATCATTCTCGACGAGCTCTTGTAGGGCCGCCTCAATCTGTTCTGGGGGATAGTCCATCTCCTGGCCTAAGACCTTCGTGTGCGCGACCTCGCGCCCTTCGTCGTCAGCATTAAGCACCAGGCCAATAAGAATAAGCTGCGTGTCTTTGCGCAGGTTGACAATGTCGGGATCTTTAAAGAATCGCGTTGGAATGCATCGTTTACTTGCCATACAACCCCCTTCTCTACAAGGACAGTTCGCCGCATGTTCCTTTTACTCGTTTGTCGTTCCACGTGACGTTCTAAGAAGCTGAAACGTGTTGCGGAAGGTATGGATGGAGAGGCCAGCGTCTGTGATTCCGGAGCGCTTTTTGATCTCGTGAATGATCTGGCTTACATCGCGTGGACGTAGTGGCTGGTCCTTACTATTCATAAACACCCGTGGCTCATCAGGTCGTGCCGGTTCACGGACGTGATGGATGTAGAACTGGAGCTGTTCATGGACGCCTTGTCCTATCTCGATATCGCGCTCGATGCTTCCTTTGCCTGCCACATGCAGGGAGGTCTCATGGATATCCTGGAGGCGCAGTCTGCACAACTCGGAAACACGAACGCCCGTTTGTATCAGCACAAGCATGATGGTCGCATCTCTCTGGCCCTGGGGGGCTGTGAGGTCACATGTGGCAAACATCTGGCTTAATTGGTCTGGTGAAAATGTTGGTGCGTGGTGTTGGTCTCGTGGAGACATGGGGAACTCCTTTCATTCTAGGGCCGTGAGCCCGTTTTGGTGCAAGGTAAAGAAATCGGGATCGTCAAACAGAGTTGTGGGCACACGACGACTTCGTGCCATTGGGCACCTCCATACACGATGATAGAACCTTGAGGATGAAATGTGCTCGACGTAGCATGTGCCTTCATGCTGGTGTTGGTTGCCAGTCTATAAGCCATTGGGCGGTGAGTGCCTGGACAATCTCGTTACAGGCAAAGATACTGGAGCCTGGATAGACCCACCAGCGGGATGCATGAGGCGGGAAATGCTGCCCTTTCTCCGGAGTGTCGTACCCTGCCAGATAGATCACGTCTGTTTCGTGGCTATCTCGGTAGTGATACTGCGCAGGCATCGCTGGTGTCTGAAGTCTAGGCCGTGTAGGGGCAAGTTCTAGCTCCAGATGAAACCCATGCATCAGAAGAAAGCGTGTCACCTCCTCAGCTGGTGGGCGGCCCGTGCTGAAGCTTTCCAGGGCAAGGGGCTTGATCATAGTGTGAATCACACATCCTCCTTGCTTTGTGGTGGGCTGATACAGAGAGAACACAGCCGCATACCTGCCACCTCGTGCAGATCATCAGGCTTGCGTTCGCCGCAGGAATCACAGAGGTCCAGTGCCTCATTGAGGAGGTCTGCCAGACGCTTATAGAAGTCTTGCACCTCCTCTGGCAAGGTGGGCCAGATCCAGTAGTTTTCGCCTGGATCTCCTGCTTTCACAGACAACAGATAGACGCTCTGTGCAGTGAGTACTGATTTCTTGTGTGCCTGGTGACTGATTGCTTCCATCGCCCATCGCTCAAGCATGGGCAGCGTAACGGAGCCTTCAGTAACGGTAGTTGCCAGTGGACCAAGTACGAGCGTACAGATGAACGCCTTTTGATCCAGGGCGATCGCCTGAAGGTGTCCCTCCTGTGCAGCCTCTCTTACACGATCAGCAATGAGCGTGCGTGCCTCTTGCATAGCGCTATAGCGTGGTTCGTGTTCGTCATGGGGTGAGAACGTTGTGTGCATTCCTGTCTCCTTTCGCTCAATCCTACCAACTCTCAGGTGAGTTAGCACGAATGAAGGAAAGAAGCCCTTGTAGCTGATGCTACAAGGGCTGAGCCGTGCGTTTGCTGTATTTGCTGGTGCGATCAGGCATGAGGAGATAGCCGG
>JAABUZ0100004196.1_pt1 | contig 20183 bp, 16 predicted proteins | sample 5562091 | NCBI WGS metagenome assembly JAABUZ01 (sample SAMN12813069, study PRJNA571459) | rock metagenome | isolation source: Antarctica rocks | place: Antarctica: Victoria Land, Linnaeus Terrace sud | collected 2015-12-21 | reverse complement strand
CCTTCCCAGATTTGTTTGAGTCGGTTGTGCTAAACATGGGCGAGTTACCCAGACCTAGACGAACATTAAAAGCTCGAAAGTCCAAAAAGCCGACCGTACATGCTGTCCCGGCTTAAGTTGCTACCCGGAATTTGCGCATCGAGATGCAATTTGTGCCAAAAAAGTTAGTTCAGGAGAGGTTAAATCAATGATTGTAGTCATGAAATCCGGCACTTCAGAAGTAGAAGTTGAGCGAATTAGCAAAGAGATCCGCACCTGGAACATCATACCAGAAAAAATCCTAGGCCAGCATAAAGGGGTGATTGGTTTGGTGGGTGATACGGCGGCTCTTAATCCTCAACACATCCAAAAATTAAGCCCTTTTATTGAGCAGGTTATACGGGTAAATCAGCCCTTTAAACGGGTAGCCCGTGAATTCCGCAATGGAGAGCCGAGTTCGGTGTTTGTATCAACACCCAGTGGACCTGTAATCTTTGGTGAAAATTACCCCTTAGTCTTAGTAGCTGGACCGTGTTCAGTAGAAAATGAACAAATGATTGTGGAGACAGCGCAACGAGTCAAAGCGGCAGGAGCGCAGTTTCTACGAGGAGGTGCCTATAAGCCCCGCACCTCGCCCTATGCTTTTCAGGGTCACGGCGAGAGTGCCTTAAGCAAGCTTGCAACAGCTCGTGAGGCTACAGGTTTGGGTATTGTAACTGAGGTCATGGATACAGTTGATCTCGATAAAGTTGCAGAGGTCGCTGACATTATCCAAATCGGCGCCCGCAATATGCAGAACTTCTCACTGTTGAAGCGAGTAGGGGCGATAAGTAAGCCAATTTTGCTGAAGCGAGGTATGTCCGCCACGATTGAAGATTGGCTCATGGCCGCTGAGTACATTCTGGCTGCAGGCAACCCCAATGTGATTCTGTGTGAACGAGGAATTCGCACCTTTGACCGGCAGTATGCAAGGAATACGCTCGATCTTTCAGCCATACCCGTCCTGAGATCGCTCACCCATTTACCCATTATGGTTGATCCTAGCCACGGCACAGGCCGATCAGAATATGTGCCAGCAATGGCAATGGCGGCGATCGCTGCTGGAACAGATTCCCTAATGATCGAGGTTCACCCCAACCCGAGCCTTGCGCTGTCGGATGGCCCTCAGTCTCTAACACCAGAGCGATTTGAGGAGTTAATGCAGGAGATGTCTGTCCTTGGCAAAATCTTTGGCCGTTGGTTTCAAACACCTGTGGCAACTGCAACGCTTGAGGATGTTTATTTGCAGGAGTTTGCTCCAAAAGTTTCCTCCATCGTAGCTGGATGAAAAAGTCAATGGTCTATGCAAGTAGTTGCCGCGAAGTAGAAGGAAACCCTAGATGAATACAGCATCCCTACCCAACCACACGACTTCTCTTTTTTCATTACCCAACGCTCAGAATTCAGATGCAATTGTGATTGTAGGCAACCAGAACCTGACAATAGACGAAGTTGTGAGTGTAGCACGTCATGGCGCACAGGTGCGCTTAACAGATAAGGATGACATTTTGCAGGGTGTCCAGGCATCGTGTGACTACATTACCAATGCTGTTGAATCTGGTAAGCCAATTTACGGAGTCACATCTGGCTTTGGCGGCATGGCAAATGTCGTGATCTCGCCTGAAGACGCGGCTGAGCTACAAAACAACGCTATTTGGTATCACAAGACCGGAGCAGGACAGAGGTTGCCAGTAGCTGACGTCCGCGCAGCGATGCTCTTGCGTGCTGCCTCACACTTGCACGGTGCATCTGGCATCCGCCTCAAACTCATCCAGCGCATGGAGACGTTCCTCAATGCTGGCGTCACACCACATGTATATGAGTTTGGTTCCATCGGTGCCAGTGGCGATTTGGTGCCATTATCATACATTACTGGGGCGCTGATTGGCCTAGATACCTGCTATACAGTTGACTTCAACGGCGAAGAGATTGATGCCCCAACAGCGCTTAATCGGCTCAATTTGCCTTCTCTGCAACTGCTTCCTAAAGAAGGGTTGGCAATGATGAATGGCACCTCAGTGATGACGGGCATCGCTGCCAACTGCGTGTACGACGCCCGAGTCCTACTATCACTGGCGATGGGTGCGCATGCCCTAGCCATCCAGGGCTTGAACGGAACTAATCAATCTTTCCACTCATTTATCCATCAGCGCAAACCACATCCTGGCCAGATCTGGGCAGCAGCCCACATGGTCGACCTGCTTGCGGGTTCACACTTAATCCGCGATGAGTTAGATGGTAGGCACGACTATCGGGGTCAACAGCCAATACAGGATCGTTATTCCCTCCGCTGCCTGCCGCAGTATATAGGACCTATTGTCGATGGAGTATCGCAGATTGCTAAGCAGATCGAGATTGAAATGAACTCGGTCACCGACAACCCACTGATCGATGTCGAGAATGGGGCAAGCTACCATGGCGGCAATTTCCTCGGACAGTACGTTGGCGTGGGGATGGACTACTTGCGCTACTACATTGGTCTGTTGGCTAAGCACCTTGATGTGCAGATCGCGCTCCTCGTGGCACCGGAATTTAACAACGGGCTTCCAGCGTCTTTAGTCGGTAATCCTCAGCGTAGTGTCAATATGGGGCTGAAGGGTCTGCAAATAGCTGGCAACTCGATCATGCCGCTGTTGGCCTTTTATGGAAATTCGATAGCGGATCGCTTTCCCACCCACGCTGAACAATTTAATCAGAACATCAACAGCCAAGGGTTCAATTCGGCAAACTTGGCGCGCCGCTCAATAGAAATCTTCCAGCAATATATGGCGATCGCACTGATGTTTGGGGTGCAAGCCGTTGACCTACGAACGTACATGGTGACTGGTCATTACGACGCACGTGCCTGCCTATCGCCAACTACCTTGCAATTGTACACGGCACTGCGTGAGGTGATTGGACAACCACCAACGGCAGACCGACCCTACATCTGGAATGATCACGAGCAACCTCTAGACAAGCACATTGACCGAATCGCGGCTGATATTGCGGCTGGCGGTCAAATTGTGCAAGCGGTTAATGATAGCCTGTCGAGCTTAAAGTGAGTCTTTACTGATTTTCCAAAGCGGTAGCCCCTTCGTAAGCCGGTCAGCAAAGCTCCATGGGCTCGTTCAGGCCACTTCTATAACAACTTAAGAAGAAAAGCATGATGGTCAGACAGAGTATCTCTCCAAGTGTCCACAAATTTGCCCCCGGCCCGCGCGGCTACCCCGTCATTGGCTGCCTACCACAGATGTTGCGGGATCCGCTCGAGTTCATCACCAATGCGGCACATGAGTATGGTGAAGTTGTCCATCTAGGGGCGATGGGTTCTCGACAGTTTTATCTGGTTGTTAACCCGGATGCTGTAAAGTATATCCTCCAAGAGAATAACCGGAACTACATTAAGGGCGACAACTTCAAGGCAATTGAGCTGATCATCGGTAATGGCTTGGCAGTTAAAGAGGGCGATGCCTGGCGGGGTCAACGTCGTCTAATGCAGCCAGCCTTTCACCGCCAGCGGGTTGCAGCCCTGGTTACTGACATGACCAAAATCATTGCGGAGGAGCTGGAAACCTGGCACACCATCGACCCTGGCACACCGCTCGATGTGTCTGCACAGATGATGCGCCTGACGCAGAGGATACTCGTGAAGAGTTTGCTGAGCATTGATGACGGTGACGAGGCTAGCGATCTGCTCCAGGCATGGAATGCCGTGTATACGTATCTCAGTAACCAACTGTGGGCTGTGTTCAGGCTACCTGTGGAGGTACCCACGCCGGGAAACCGCCAGTTTCACAAAGCGATGCGCACACTCGATCAAGTCGCTTATCGTGTTATCCGGGAACACCGACAAAGCAGCAACCCCCCTAACGACCTGCTCTTGATGTTGATGGATGCGGACGACAAGGAGTCCGGCGAGAGGATGAGCGATAAGCAACTACGCGACGAGATCATGACAATCTTCACCGGCGGGTTTGAGACATCAGCTGGCGTACTTGCATGGACCTGGTACTTGCTTTCCAAGCACCCGATTATGGAACGCCAGCTCCAATCGGAACTCGCTGATGTTCTAGCCGAGCGGACTCCAACCTTTGAGGATCTGCCGAAACTCAAGTATACTCGAATGGTGATCGAAGAAACGATGCGGCTCTACCCGGGTGCCTGGGGCTTCACCCGAACCAACTTAAATGCCGACGAAATCGGAGGCTATCACATCCCGGCCCAATCATTGGTGTTGATCAGCCCGTATGTGACACACCGGCTTCAGACCTTATGGGAGAACCCCGAAAGTTTCGATCCTGACCGCTTCGCGCCGGAACGAGCTGCTGGTCGTCCACGCTATGCCTACATCCCTTTTGGCAGCGGGGCACGTCAATGCATCGGTGATATCTTTGCCATGACCGAAATGCAGTTGGTTGTGGCCATGGTAGCCCAACGATACCGCCTGCAACTGGTATCCGGGCACCCGGTCGAGAAGGAGGCGAGGTTCACATTGCGGGCCCGCCACGGCATACTGATGACATTGAAGCCACAATCCGCCTCTGGCGACACTGACACACTTGCGACGCAGAAGGGATTGTCAACTTAACTTGCTGTCATAGGCGGACACAATGAAAACCTGTTAGGGGTCTACTCCCCTCCTCTGACATCGTTTAAAGTGAGTCTTCTTAACCATGAACATCGCACACAATGTAGAGCGCGCTAAGCAGCTTTTTCCGAACAAGACCGCACTGATTTTCGAAGGTAAATCTTTTACCTACAAAGATCTTGATAAGCTGGTGAACCGCATTGCCAACGGTTTGGGTGGATTAGGGATTGAACGTGGCGATCGCGTAGCCTTGTTTCTGCCAAACATTCCAGAATTCGTCATTTCCTATCTTGGCATTTTGAAAATCGGTGCTGTAGCAGTCTCACTCAACGTGATGCTGAAGAGTGGTGAAGTCAAATTCATCCTCAATGACTGCAGTGCTAAGGCGCTGATTACAACAGAGTTACTCAGCGAGAATGTGCCGGATTGGGACTTACCTGAGCTGAAGCACATTTTTATTGCGTCAGGAAAAGCAAACAAGAGAATTAGTCTAGAACACCTGATGGCAAGTGCTTCATCTAACGCACGTGCTATCGAAATGGAGCGTGACGAGCCTGCTGCAATTGTCTACACATCAGGTACAACAGGGTTCCCAAAAGGTGCCACGCTCTCCCATGGCAATGTGATTTCAAACATCTACTCCAAAAACCGTTGTTGTCAAATGCGGCCTGAGGATCGGTTACTGCTTTACCTGCCGCTATTCCATTGCTTTGGTCAAAACGCTATTCTCAACGCCGGACTAAACGCCTGTGCAACAATCATCCTGCAACGCCGTTTTGATCCGGAGCTAATACTTGAAACCATCGCTACTAATGGCGTCACTATGTTCTTCGGTGTGCCGACAGTCTTCATAAAACTGCTAAATATGAACACTTATGGCTACAACCTGAGTTCAGTGCGTTATTACTTTACAGCAGCAGCACCGATGCCGGTTGAAGTTGTGCAGAGGTGGCAGGAAAAGCATGGTCTTGCGATTCATGAGGGGTATGGTCTAACTGAAACTTCACCATTTGCCAGCTATAACCATGACTTGAAATACAAGCTTGGGTCAATTGGTACTCCAATTGAGAATGTCGAAATGAAGATCGTCAATTTTGATGGTATGGAGGTACAATCAGGCGAGTTGGGCGAGATCATTATTCGTGGTCCGAATGTAATGCTGGGTTATTGGAATCGCCCCTTTGAAACCGCTCAAGTTCTCACAAATGGTTGGTTTCATACGGGCGACATGGGTCAGATGGACCCGGACGGCTACTTTTACATCGTTGACCGCTTGAAAGACATGATCAATGTCTCTGGCTTTAAGGTGTACCCCACTGAAGTTGAGAACGTGATCTATGAATATCCAGCGGTTGCTGAGGTAGCTGTCTACGGGGTTCCGGATCCAGTCAATGGTGAAATAGTCAAAGCCAGCATCCTACTTAAGGCGGGTTTTGTGGTCGCAGAAGAGGAAGTTATTGGATTCTGCTCTGAAAAGATGGCGGCCTACAAAATTCCGCGTACTATCAACTTTATCGAGTCACTTCCGAAGAACGCGACTGGCAAAGTGCTCAAGCGGCTCCTACGCGAGGCGGCTCCTACGCAAGGCGGAAGTTTCCCCCTTCAGTCATCGGTGACAAGTTAAATTTTTTTAAATGCAAACTGCACCCGAACACTACTAACTGAAAGTGTTCTACCTTTGGGCCTTTAATTTTCAGATTATGAGCGCTAAATTCCATCCTACAAATGCGAATACGGCTGAAAAGCTCGACCGAGACACCCCTGTCAAGTTCGCGCCAGTCGATGCCATGCAATCTTCCATTTTCTCGCCATCCACTCTTGCGGACGTCCGACAAAACACTCGGTCGGACATCATGCCCCGACTCAGCAACCAGCGATCCGCGTCTGTTTCAGTCGCTGAGGCTGTGGTCAAAATGCTGGAAGATATGGGAGTGAGCTGTGCATTTGGTATTTCCGGCGGCGCGATCGCGCCGTTGTGGGCTATGCTGCAGCATAGCTCGATCCAAGTGCTGCACTTTCGTCATGAAGCGGGCGCGACCTTTGCAGCCGTCGAGTCGTACTTTGCTAGTGGTCGCCCTGCGGTGGTATTTACCACAACCGGTCCGGGCATCACCAACGCCCTGACAGGGCTTTTTGCTGCCCGCTGGGAGGGCGCGAAGGTGATTTTCCTATCTCCCTCCACCTCGGCAGCGCAACGTGGACGCTGGGCTTTTCAGGAAACCAGCACGTACACAATGCCCAGCGAGGTTTTTTCTAACTCTGGAGCGCTGTTTCATTATGCGACCACCGTCGAGTGCGGTGATGAACTTCCAGAGATTGCCCGCAGGCTCTCTTTTGGTATGGCACGACCAGGAGGCTTCGTAGCTCATATTAGTGTCCCCACGACCATACAGACAAGTTTGATTAATACATTGTTGCCACGGGTGGATTCCACTTATGCTCTGGCAACTGCCAGTGAGGAAACGATCGCGGAATGTGCCCAGTTGCTATCCGAAGGGCCGTTTGCGATCTGGGTTGGCTTCGGTGCGCAGGGCGCTGGGTCGGCGATCCGCCAACTTGCCGAGAGAACCGGGGCGGCGGTAATGTGTTCACCGCGCGGCAAGGGCATCTTTTCCGAAGATCATCCTCAGTTCGTAGGCGTCACAGGCTTCGGCGGGCATGCCTCGGTTGTAATGTATATGCAAGAACGACGTCCTTTACGCGTACTCGTGCTAGGTACCCGCCTCGGGGAGTTCACCTCGTTTTGGAGTCCCGTGATGATCCCCTCGCAAGGGTTCTTGCATGTTGACATCGACTCGGAGGTGCCAGGAGTCGCGTATCCATCCGTCGAAACGTTCTCAATACAGTCCGATGTGGGAGTGTTCGTGAAGGCGCTGCTAGAGCACTTTCCGGAGCGTCCTGGTCGCTCAACGGCGATGGCGCTGCCTCGACCTGAGCGCGATGCCATCAATCCACGCATGGAAGGCCCGGTACGGCCTGAAGTGCTCATGGATGCGATTCAAAGCGTGATCGTTGAGGGAAGCGATGCGGTGGTAATTACCGAGGCGGGTAACTCATTTGCTTGGGGAAACCACGCACTGCGATTTGCCAAGTCGGGTCGTTATCGGGTTAGTACCGGATTTGGCTCCATGGGTCATGCCGCCACAGGAGTTCTTGGTGCCGCACTAGCCCGGAATGGCAAAGCTGTTGCCATCGTTGGAGATGGCGCGATGCTGATGAACAGCGAGGTAAGTACGGCCGTGAAATACCAGATTCCCGCCGTCTGGATTGTACTCAATGACGCACGCTACAACATGTGCGACCAGGGAATGGCGTTGCTGGGGTTCAAGGGCATGGATACGGAAATTCCGCAGGCAGATTTTGTCATGCTCGCCCGCAGCATGGGAGCCGACGGCATCCGCGTCGAAACAGAGTCCGAGGTTCAAGCAGCACTGGAGAAAGCAATGGTATCGACCATGCCGTTTGTTGTCGATGTGGTGATTGACCCAACCCGGCCTGCGCCGGTCGGAAGTCGGATTCAGAGTTTGATATCACAAGGTGCTACAGAATCAACAGGAGTTTTGTCATGATGCACGAGCCGATAGGTATTCGCTCGATCGCACTCAGCTTTCCGACCATGCTACGTACAAACGATTATTGGCGAAAGAAGTACCCCGAGTTGGTTACTCAAGCTGAGCAAAAAACATTAGCCAGGCTTTTTTCAGCCGCGGAATCTGCTTCCAACAGCAGCGAGTTCGATCTAGAAATGGCACCGTATCTGTCGGATCCCTTCCGCGGTGCCGTCGAGCGGTGGGTACTTAGCCCCGAGGAGTCCTCGCTGACGCTGGAGCATCGCGCTGCTAGGGACGCCCTCGACGCGGCCAAACTTTCTACCGACGAAGTCGATCTGATGATCGTTACCTCGCTCTTCCCTGAACAAATCGTACCCGGCAATGCCTCCTTTCTCGCCCGTGAATTGGGACTGCACAGTCCCGCATGGAATCTTGAGTCAACGTGTTCAAGTGCCTTGGTTGCGCTGCAGAGTGCCGGTGCGCTGGTGCGAACGGGAGAGTACCGCAATGTGCTGGTGGTGATCTCGTGCATATACTCTCGCTTTACCGACGAGGACGATACCCTCTCGTGGTTTATGGGCGACGGTGCTGGAGCCTTCCTGGTCAGTTCGCTGAAATCGAACCAGGGAATCCTCGGCACCAAAATCGTTCATACCGCCGCGACGTGTGGTGCCTTCTTTAATGAAATCACAACGGACGCGCAGGGCAAGCCGCGGATGCGCATACAGACCGGTGAGAACGCGAGCAAGCAGATCCGTGGCACGGGCGTGGAGTTCGTTCGTAAATGCAGCGAGGGTGCTATTGCTGCTGCCGGTGTGACCCTGGATCAAATTGACTTTTTTGCTTTCAATACCCCCACTGCTTGGTATGCAGATCTCTGCACGCGGGCACTGGGCATTGACCCAAAGCGCACAATCAATCTCTACCCTCAGTACGCAAATATTGGACCAGTACTTCCCATCGCCAATTTGTACCATGCCGCACAATCGGGCAAAATTCGCGAAAACAATTTAGTTCTAGTTTATACCATCGGTTCGGCATCTACTGCTGCTGCAACCGTGATGCGCTGGGGCAATGTCGCTTTGGCGCCGGTTCCCGCCCCCCTAGTGAGCCTTGCTGGGAAGTGCGACTGATGTATAGCTACTTAGTTTTAATCAAATATTTCACTTAGGCTTTTAGTTACAGGGACATCTATCCATGATTACTGTGAAAAAGTTATCGATGGTTATCGCTGGAGCGGCGCTTTCCGCTTTCTGTTTGGGGCTGCAAGCTGCAAACGCACATTCGGGACACTCACCTTCAGAACCCCAGGAGGAAGGACTGTGTTCATCACCTGCAGTGGCAGGAAGTCAGGATGTCCTAGTGGTGCCACCGGACGCACCAGGTCGTCCGGTTTACTCTGTGTTTACCGGCCTGAATACCTTTTTAGCAACTGGCAAAGAGACCGGCGGGCAGTTTTCGCTATTCGACTTAGTAATTCCACCGCAGACGGTGCTTCCACCGCAAATCCACAGTCGGGAAGACCAGGCGTTTTACATCCTTGATGGGGACTTGACGCTCCAGCTGGGGAACCAAACCACAGTTGCGACCCCCGGAACCTTTGTCTACCTTCCCAAAGACAGGCCCCAAGGATTTCAAAACTTGGGGATGACGCCAGTGCATATGCTGCTGCTTACTACTCCCTCGGGGTTCGAGGGTTTTTTAACGGAAGAGGGCAATCCAGTCACAGACAGGTCTAATCCGCCAGCGCCACCCCAGGACCTCTCAACAATCGCGCCAATCGCAAGCAAGTACGGAATACAACTTGCGTTACCCCCTGAGTCTTCCGGGAACACCACAACCGAGTCTTCCGGGAACACCCCAATGGAAGGACTTCTGGATTACCTAGTGGTGCCACCAGATGCAGAGCGACCGTCTTTCAATGGGGCAGGAGGCCTGTATACCTCTTTAGCAACTGGCGAAGAGACAGGTGGGCATTTGTTACTATTCGATATTTCCCTTCCACCGCAGGCGGGGTCTGGATGGCTGCAGAGCAACGTTCGGGAAGCCCAGTCGTTTTATGTCCTGGAGGGGGAGGTGAAGTTCTGGATCGGGGACAAAACCACGGTTGGGACACCTGGAACCTTTGTCTACCTTCCTAAAGGCACGCCTTACGCATTTCGAAACCTCGGAACGACGCCAGCAAGGACGCTGTCGCTGCGTATCCCGGCCTGTGACCCCAAACCTTCTTCTGGGTTGAGTCTATGGTGGCGCAGGCATCAGCAAAATCAATCCTTACTTTTACAGCACTACCTCCAGTACTAACCATCTTGAATGACTTACTTATTGGAAGTAGCTTAAAGGGTGTTTATCTAGAAAAGTCTTGGAGAAGGTATTCTATGACTACTCTAAAAAACTTATTGCTGGCTCCCTTGGGCGCAGTGTTGATTGCTTTGGAAACAGCAGGTGCGGTGCAAGCAGCTCAATTTTTTGGAGATCCACAGCCCCTAGGAGAGGGATTTGTTCGCTCCTTTGTCACACTCGATGACTATGGAAATCCCTCAGAGGTTGGCGCAACACTTACCCAAGGATCACTGTCTTTACCCACGGGGGATTCCGAGCCTGATATTGCAACTGTGCTTTCTTTGCCGCCTGAGGCTTCAGCTACGGTGTTCAACCATTTGGTGCTTACCTATCGGCCGCATACTGAGCCGGGAAACCCACCAGCTTTCGGTGTGCCCCGTATCACCATTGATTCTTCCCTGCTCAGCCTCCAAGAACGGGCCTTAATCTGCCCAAATCCCGACACAACCGGTCCACAACCTACGTGCGCGGCTGATGAGCAGGCAAAGATCCTCAAACCGCCAAAGCCAGGCACTGTCCCGCAGGGGATGCTGCCGACTGGAATTGTGGAGCCCGGTATCGGAACGCGTTATTTTGACCCCGATGCGGCCCTTCCTATAATCATGGGGCAGCAGTCATTCAACACGCTCTATGACTATGGTTTTTACGATGGCGAACCGAGTGTAATAGCTTTTGGGGCCTCGAAAGCTTTTCTTGAGACGCAACCAAATGTTACCAACCCTATTAAAGTACCTACCTCCTATCCTAAGAGTGGGTATTATCCAACCGAATATAGCGTCACGTTTGATGCGACTAGTCAAGAATACAACTTATCACTAAGTGGCTTGACATATCGTTCTGTGCCTGAACCCTCTTTTACATGGGGTTTATTAGGGCTTGTTCTTTGGGGTGTAGTTTCCCTAAGAAAAAACAAACTGAAACAACAGAAATTAGCCCACCGATAAAACTGGATAGCCCTACCCGCTTACCCATGAATTGGAGTTGCTCACTCATCTTTAACTAGAGGGTAGACCGAATGGCACTAAAGTTAAGGGAAAATTAGGTGGCGCTCACTACCAATTTACTAGAGTTCCACGCTTCAACTTGCGCTTATCTTAGTCCGATTCGATCTTGACCATCATCAAAGAAGGAGAAAATCATGGCAAGTCAACAAATCCCAGGCTTCAAAAGTCTTCGAGAAATCATCATGGCTACGATGGTTGTTGGTTCGACGATGACAATAGCATCAACTGCGACAGCAGTCACATTAAAGGTCTCCGTTGAGAACATAGGACCGACAAACGGCTCTATCTTGCCTCCAGTCTGGGTTGCCTTTCAAGATGGCAGCTTTGATACTTTCGATGTAGGTGCTCCCGCCTCATCAGGGATTAAGGATCTGGCCGAGGATGGCATTTCAGGTCTTGAAAGCACCTTTCTAGGTGATTCCCCCATCCTTAGCGGTGTATATAATATTATCCCTCAAAATTCAACTATTTCCAGTTTGTTTGCTGGAAGTTCAGCGGGTATAAACGGTGGTGTTCAAGGCGTTCTCTCACCCGACCCCGACATTCAGTTATACCCAAACGCTCCAGTGCTTTTCCCAGGCCAGACTTCCACGAAGACGATCACGCTGAACGGCAGTGTCGCCAACCACCGCTACTTCAACTACGTCTCGCAGGTCTTTCCTAGCAACGATGCTTTCATCGGTAACGATCACCCAATCGAAATCTTCGACGCTGAGGGTAAGTTCATCGGAGCTAACTTCATCGTTCTTGGGAATCAAGTCTTGGATGCCGGTACCACAGTGAACGACGAGGATCAGTCTCGCATCGGCTTCCCGTCTGAAACCAGGTCTCCGTTGGATGCACTCGGCAAGGGCATTCCCGAAAACGGAACGATCCAGATCCACCCAGGTTTGAAACCAGCTGGTACCGGAGGCGTCTTGGATTATGAACTTGGGGGGAACAAACTCTTTGCCAACGCCGATTTCAAGGCTCCAGGCTACGAGGTAGCGCGGATCACAGTCACAGAGGTGCCTGAGTCTGTGCCGGAGCCAGCCCCCACCACAGGACTGCTCGCCCTCAGCGGATTGTTCATGTTGCTTCGTCAAGTTCGTCGGAGCGTGTGACATCCTCGCCCGAATTTATCCACCTGTAAATTTTCCTGGGATTAGGCCACTAGAGACTGAGTATCCCGGAGTTCCTGCCATTCTTGATTGAGTTCAGCAACCTTCAGGATACTCAGAGCAAAGCTCGCCCTGCTACCCCCAACTCATATCACAAGGAATTACTTAATTAACATGAGTACTCATAGTGGATTGCCGCTAACTGAGCCGGTTTATATTGTTTGCATTTTGCTACTGCTCATCGGGATTGCTCCCCTGATTGCAGGACGATTGCGAATTCCGCCGCTAGTGGTGCTGATTATTTTAGGGACAATCCTCGGTAGCAATGTCTTAGGACTTTTAGTGCTAGATGAGCGATTAATTCTCTTAGAAAAATTTGGCCTGCTCTACATCATGCTATTGGCAGGCATCCAGATGAAATTAAGTAATTTCAGACGTTTGGGTGTGCGATCGCTCATCTTGGGGCTACTCACGTTGGCTACTGTTGGAGCAGTGTTTGTCCCCCTGGAAACAGTTGTTACAGCACAAGAAGCAGCTAAAGTCGTTTATGGAGAAGCACAGCCCCTTGGAAATGGAAGTGTTCGTACCTGGGTGAAACTCGATAATAATGGGAATCCCTCAGATATTGGTGTTTCATTTACTGAAGCTGCTCTGTCGGGTTTGCCCGAAGAATCTGACAATCTTGGAGATTATCCCCTGAAGCTGAAGCTCATGGACGGCATTGGTCACTCAACATTTGAGTATGAGCTTTTGTTTCCGAAAGAGGCTTCGGCTACACCATTCACTCACATATCACTTAACTGGAATCCCTCCGGTCATGCACCGGAGGGATTCACCACTGTGCCGCATTACGATTTTCATTTCAACATGCTCACCCCAGAGGAGCGTGACGCAATCGGAGCAGACGCTCCTGATGTTTTTATGGCAAAAGCGTACAAGACGCCACCGGCAGAATTGGTTGCTAAGGGTTATGTGGCACCACCTATGGCTGCTGAACCGCGCATGGGAGTACATTATTTTAATCCCACCTTATCTGAATTTCAGAGGCAATTTGACAAGGTATTCATCTATGGTTTCTACGATGGAAATATGGCTTTTTGGGAGCCGATGATCACGAGTTCTTTTCTTGAAACCAAGCCCAATATTACTGATGCTATCGAACAACCAGCCGCGTATCCTAAAAGTAGCTATTATCCAACTGCATATAGCGTAAATTATGCTGATGGAGAATACTCAGTGTCTTTGGATGGATTGTCATTTCGTTCCTCTAAGGATGACTGTGCAGGTTCTCCGCTAAAGCGAAGGCAAAAACATACTACTCGGGGAGGGTATCCCAAATAAACATGAATAAGCTGAGATTCCAACCAGATAGGTACCAACAGCGCAGCATGTCAGCGACATCAGGAGAATGGCGGGTGCGGGGACTCCGTGGCTCCATTACAGTCAGCCAAAATTCAGCAGAAGCAATTGCTGAAGCTGTAGATGAGTTATTGGACGTCCTAGAAACCCAAAATCAGGTGGAACCCGCAGAAATCGTCAGTGCAACCTTCTCAGTCACCCAGGACTTGAATGCTGTGTTTCCCGCTACGATAGCCCGCCGCCGTCCAGGCTGGGAGCAAGTTCCCCTGCTAGACGTACAACAGATGCAGGTTACCGATAGCCTCAACCGCTGCATTCGGGTATTGATCCACCTCAACACCCCTATGCCCCAGAATGCCTTACGCCCTGCCTATCTGCGCCTCGCCGCTCAGTTACGCCCGGATATGGCGTGCTTGAGTTAGCTTTCGCTCTAATTGAAACCATCTTTCGAGCCATCAGAAAGATAGCTCTAAATTATGCTCATAAGACCGAACTTTACATTGCTAATTCTAATGTGGTAGCTCGTTGCATCCAGCCAAGTTACGGCAAGCGAAACTCTAGTAAAAGTGAATGTAACTAATTTAATAGTGGTTCTAAAACACAGCTAGTTACATACCCATTAAAAGCAAAATAAATGTTAGTCTTACCGAAAAATTGTTCATTGTACTCGTGGCTTGTGTCCCTTAAATTTATATCTATAGCTGGCCTGGTTCTTCGTCTTCCGAGACAATGTTTGAATTTTGGCAACAAAACTGGCTTAATAAAATTTTGCTCAATGCGTAATTCCTATAGTTTTCCGCTTTAGGTCATTAGCCTAAAAAAGGTCGCGCTTATTTTGCAGGTTGCAGACATAACCTAATCAATCATGGAGAGACAATCAACCATGTCCAAAACCATAGAAAAATCAGTAACACAACAACCGAGAATGCGTGGGGTAATAGACAAAGTTTTGAGACGGATGTTTGAGAACACTTGCCAGGCTCTTGAGGAGCTAGATGGGAAGAAGTTTATCGAACAGACTTGGATCCGTGACAAAAACGGTATCTGGATTGCTGGCGAGAATAGTGAGGATACCATATATATTGACCGGGCTTTGCGCAACGGCAACGTCTTTGAAAAGGTGGGAGTCAACTACGTAGCGATAAAGGGTGAACTGCCTCCGGGGATTACCTTCCAGAAGTCAGGTGCTCTCACGACAGGAGAAGCAGATCAGATAACTGGCGACAAAGGCACCCCCTACTTCGCCACAGGTACTAGCTTTGTTATCCATCCCCATAATCCGATGGTACCTATCGCTCATGTCAACTACCGCTATTTCCAGCTCGGTGATGGTACTCAGCCGGGTTACTGGTGGTTTGGCGGCGGTGCGGATCTCACACCAGCGTACCTCTTCGAGGAAGATGCAGTTCATTTTCATAAAGTGCATAAAGAAGTTTGCGACAAGCACGACCCCTCCTATTACCCGCGCTTTAAAGAGTGGTGTGATGAGTACTTCTGCATACCACACCGCGGTGAAAGGCGAGGCATAGGTGGAATTTTCTTCGACCAGCTAAATGATCGCAATCTACAAGAACTTCTTTCGTTTGTCACCGATTGTACCGAGGCGTTCGTCCCTGCCTACATACCGATTGTGGAAAGACGTAAGGATATGGTCTTTACAGAGGAGAACAAGTACTGGCAGCGTCTTGTTCGTGGGCGCTACGTGGAGTTCATCCTGAGTTCTGACCGTGGCATCCGCTTCGGTTTGGCAAGCGGCATGGTTAATCAGCAGAGTGTTTTCAACTGCATGCCTCCTGCAGCTTGCTGGGAATATGACGACCAACCCGCTCCTGGCAGTAACGAGGCAATGCTAAGAGAAGTGCTGAAAAATCCGCGAGAGTGGCTGTAGATTGTCGGATACTGATAGATCTTGGGAATTGATAGCAACAGGAATAGGGACAACTGAGCATAAAAAATAAGATAGGCATTGGTAACATGAGAACAGCACAACTGCTGAACATGAGGCAATCGAAAGCCAAAACTAGATTTAGGAATCAATTCAAGACCTACAAAAAGCTATTGCAGGAAATGGGAAAGAATGTCGTTTTTACAAAAATCAAACGACATAACGAGCTTATAATGAGCATGCTTGAAGTCGACGATATTATATTAATCTGCCGTGATGCTCTCAGATATTTTTTTGTTGCTTTCATTTTACTTTGCTTGTGTGCAAGCTGGTGAAGTTTACTTATAAGGCTGGTTGGTGTTTGTAATGACTGTAGGAAAGGAAAGGACTGAAAATGGAAAGTAAGATAGGTGTAGGTAAGATAGGTGCAGGCGACCTACGGATGGAAGATATCCTGAACATAGATGAATCGAAAGCCATAAGTTTGTTCAAGAATAGATTTATAAGATACAAAAAGCTGGCGAAGGAAATGGGAGAGCAAGCCGCTTTTGAAAAGATGATGGAAAAGTATCCTGAACAGCAGAAGGCATTGATGGGTGCTTTTATTGATAACGCTACCCTAGCCGAAGGCTTCAAGAAACCGATTCCTCTGCTAAAAATGATGGGCTTCACTACGGAAATAGTAGATATTTCCCAGAATGGAACAGACGCTACACTTGAAATTCAAAGGGTTTGCCCAGCTTTGTCCCTTGCTAAAGAGTATGGTTTCGAAACCCCCTGCTATCTCCTCTGCGAGATGGAACAAGAAGCAGCTAGAAGAGCTTTCCCTGATATGAAGGCTTCGATTCTCAGTAAACAAGCTGAAGGTGACTGCGTCTGTGTATTTAAGTATGAAAGACCAGCTCGAGCGGTGACGGAATCAACGAAAAATACACCAAGCATTTTTGACAAAGTCATAAATCTAGTTCGAGTAGTTCCCATCCTTATCCAGATTGGTATCAAGATGATCAAGATGCGTTTCTCGAATTAAGTGATAGTTTTGGGCAACAAGATCAAGCAAGGTTTTTTTCATGAACAGTTGGATCTCAGATTTACAACGTATTATTGAAGGTGAGGTCAGCAGCACAGAAGAAGATTTGACCGCAGTTTCTCAAGATTTTGGTGGTATTATTCAAAAACAGCCTCAGGTTGTTGTTCGTCCTCAAAATTCCACTGACGTTGCTAAAGCAGTCAAGTATGCTGCCGATAAGGATTTAACGATTTCTTCGCGGGCTGCGGGACATTCGTTAAGTGGTCAATCTTTGAACCAAGGCGGAATCCTCTTAGATATGAGGAGTCTCAATCAAGTTCATGAATTCCACTCGGATCGGTTGTGGTTCCTCGCTGATGCCGGTGCTAGTTGGAAGCAGGTAGTTGATATCTCGATACCCCATAGTGTGATTCCTCCTGTCCTCACCAATTATTTTGATGTAACCCTAGGAGGAACTCATTCTGCAGGTGGTTTAGGTCAGAGTTCCTTTCGCTATGGATCGCAAGCTGATAATTGTCTTGGTCTGGAAGTTGTAACCGGAACAGGGGATCTAGTCTGGTGTACGCCAGAAGAGAACAGCGAACTTTTTTATCACGTTCTTTGCGGTTATGGTCAGTTCGGCATCATTACCCAGATACAGCATCGACTCAGACAATACCGCTCCTTCACCCGCACCTATTTCCTTTGCTATGACGACTTAGATTTCTTCTTGAATGACGAGCGTCTCCTCATATTAGAAGATTGTGTTGATGGTTTACTATCTTTGTTCTCCCCCTGCGTACTAGGAGTGTCTAGGACAGGAGGAAATGGGATACAACCTCTAATTCAGTGGTTCTACAGGATGCAGATTACCCTGGAAGTGGATTCTGTAAACGACATCCATGAGTCAAAGCTTCTCTCTCGCTTAAATTTCTATCGTCATATCCACACTGAAGACCTTACCTTTGATAAGTTCATCCAACCAGTAATACAGGTACCTCATCCTGTAGGGACTGCTAACCCGTGGATAGACGTGCTTTTGCCAGGGTCGGTAGCAAAAGAATACATCGAAACTGCTCTCAAGAGCATACCCTCTTTTATTGACTTCAGGACTACACCCGTCGGCTCTTTTGGTATAGTTTCTCGCAATACCAACGTACCCATGTTTCCTTTACCTGAGTCAGAGTTGATTATCGGATTTGGAATGTATCCCACCATTCCCAAATCACAGCTTCAACCTGTTTTAGAGCAGCTAAATCTACTCACTAACCTTGCTTTCCAAATGGGGGGGAAAAGATATATGGCTAGTTGGGCAGAATTCGAGCTTCCCCAATGGCGGCTCCAGTTCGGTGATTACTGGATCAAAGTCAATGAGATGAAAAGGAAATACGACCCTAATGGGATACTCAACCCTGGCTTTTTCCAGTATGAACAGCTTGCACGTCCACAGATGTATAAACAGCAAACCCAGCTCACAGAAGACGTTAAAACTGAATTTAATGTCGCCATATAAATAGCTTCTCAAGTCTTTACTATGGTTAACCTAGTTGCTGCCAAAAAGCTTGGCATGGCAACCAACCGTATTCACTACAGTTATACCGTTTTCCAAATTTTTTGCGACAAACTGAGCGTTTGTAGGGGCTTGTTACTGCTAAGTTGGCACTCAAAATCTGCCCTTAAACATCAAAACATTGGGATTACGTTTAACTGAGAAGAGGACAAACTTCAAGGGAGGATACATGAATATTGCAGTTGTAGGTCTTAGCCACAAGACCGCTCCAGTTGAAATTCGCGAAAAACTGAGCATTCCAGAGGATCAAATTGAAAAGGCGATCGCGCATCTGTGTAACTATCCCCATATTGAAGAAGTTGCCATTCTTAGCACCTGCAACCGCATAGAGATTTATATTGTCGTCACTGAGATGGAGCAGGCAACTCGGGAGGTAGCTGAGTTTCTTGCTGAACACAGTAAATTGCCTTTCGACCACCTATATCAACACCTATTTATTCTGCAGCAGCAGGATGCCGCTAGACATCTATTATGGGTTGCTTCTGGTCTAGACAGCCTGGTGGTCGGGGAAGGACAAATTCTGGCTCAGGTCAAACACGCCTACAAATTAGGACAGCAGCACAATGGCATCAGACGCATCCTCAATCAGTTGTTCAAGCAAGCCATTACAGCTGCGAAGCGGGTTAGGACGGAAACCTCGATTGGTACAGGTGCTGTCTCGATTAGCTCTGCTGCGGTAGAGCTAGCTCAAATAAAAGTACAGAATTTACCGACCTGTCGAGTGACGATTGTGGGTGCTGGTAACATGGCTCGACGGCTGGTGCAGCATCTATTAACTAAAGGGGTAACCCAGATTTCGATGGTAAATCGTTCTATCGAACGGGCAAAGGAATTGGCGAATCAGTTCAGTGACGCTCAACTACAATGCTACTCACTAGCTGAAATGATGTCAGTAGTTGCAGCTTCGGACTTAGTCTTTACCAGTACTGCCTCTACAGAACCGCTGCTGGAGCGAGCCAAACTGGAAGCCGCTTTGGAACTGAATCAGCCTTTGATGCTGTTCGATATATCAGTCCCTCGCAACGTTGATGCAGATGTCAATGAGCTAGCTCACGTGCAGGTGTTCAATGTTGATGATTTGAAGACAGTTGTCGCTCAGAATCAGGAAAACCGTCGGCAAATGGCAAAGGAGGCGCAAGTACTGATAGAAGAAGAAATAGAAGCATTTTGTGTTTGGTGTCGCTCGATAGAAACTTTTTCCACTATTAGCTGTTTACGGGAAAAAGTGGAAACAATTCGTGAGCAAGAGTTAAAAAAAGCTCTTTCCCGTCTAGGCTCTGAATTTGCCAAAAAACATCAAGAAGTTATCGAAGGTCTAACTCAAGGTATTGTCAACAAAATTCTCCACGAACCGATGGTGCAACTGCGGACGCAGCAGGATTTGGAAGCCCAACGCCTTGCCATCCGGGCTCTGCAAATGTTGTTTAACCTGGATAGGGAAGAGCAGCAATATGCCCTCTTTTGTTACTTCTGGGAGAGAATTTTTGAAACTTCGGCCCTTCGTAAATAAGCCAATCTGTAAAAAATCCATCAATTTAAATAGTAGTATCCAAGAATGTTGAAGAACTTTTGGTACGCTTGTGAATTCAGCTTAGCTGTCACCGATCAGCCCAAGCAAATTCGGATGTTAAATCAGAGATTTGTTCTCTACCGCAACTCCCAAGGACAAGTCGTAGTACTCAAAGACCAGTGTCCCCATCGCGGCGCTGCCCTCTCTTTGGGCTGGGTAGAAGACGGCTGTATCCGTTGTCCCTATCATGGATGGAAATTCCAA
>JAABUZ0100004195.1_pt1 | contig 20184 bp, 26 predicted proteins | sample 5562091 | NCBI WGS metagenome assembly JAABUZ01 (sample SAMN12813069, study PRJNA571459) | rock metagenome | isolation source: Antarctica rocks | place: Antarctica: Victoria Land, Linnaeus Terrace sud | collected 2015-12-21 | reverse complement strand
TCTGGATCAAGAGCTGCGTGCCCGACCCGCCCCAGCAGCCCGTTCTACCGTTACGGGGTAACGGTGATCGCCAGCCGCGTCCGCCGGCGACACTTCACCAGGATGCGGCTTCTCTACCGCTACGGCGGGCAACCGGCTGATGTCACGCTGTGCCTCGATCGCCGGCTCTGGTCCTCGTGCCCGCGCTGAGCTGACGGTTGCAGCGTCGGCAGCCCGGCCGGCATCGGCGGCCCCCGGCCGGGGGGGCACTGGCACTCCGAGTGCGAGAGTGCCAGATCTCCCCTTGATTCCCCAGCCCGGCGAGCTATAGTCTCCGGCATTGGCACTCGGAGGCGGCTGAGCGGCTGGTGGCCTTGGAGCAGTCGGGGCAGTATCCGGAGGTTTCATCAGATGAAGCTCAAGCCCCTTGGCGATCGGTTGATCGTGCGGGCAATCGAGGAAGAGGAGACCACGGCAAGTGGGATCGTCCTCCCCGATACCGCCAAAGGAGAAGCCCCAGAAGGGCAAGGTCCTCGCTGTCGGCGACGGCAAGGTCAACGAGGACACCGGCAAGCGCACGCCGCTTGACGTATCCGAAGGGGACGAGGTCCTCTACAGCAAGTACGGCGGCACGGAGATCAAGGTGGACGGCGAGGAGCTTCTCGTCCTCCGCGAGTCCGACGTACTGGCAAAGGTCCAGTAGAAGCTCCAGGAGACCAGAGACACATGGCACACAAGGAACTGAAGAGACGGCGATCGGTCAGTTCGTGCACCTCGCCCGTTCAGGCCACGGCGGCCTGTTCCTCGACCCGCATGCGGACGCGATCGCCGAGATCAAGACCTACCTCACTGACCCGGGGGTGCGCGAGCGGCTGGTCGAGGGCCGGCGATCAGCAGCGCGAGCGAGCGGCGTCGCCAAGCAGACCGTCGAGGTCGAGCAGCAGGTAAAGCTCGGTGGTGGTTCGGTGGCGAGGCCTGCCCTGGGTGAAGGCGCCACAGCCGCGCGCCGAAGGTACTTGCTCCGAGCTGCTTGGCCAGATCGGCGTTCATGATCCCCATCTGGTTCGAAGCTGGTGCTGCTGCCCTCGGAGGACTTCGACCCCTCGGTGGAGACGGTGGTGCGCTTCGCCGGTCAGCTCGCCCGCCTGCGTCCGACGGTCGGCGGGTGGCTTGACCCGCGCGCCCGCGCGCTGCGGGTGCTGATCGAATCGGATCCCGCCGGCCGGCTGCGCTACTCAGTCGAAGCTCCGGCTCGCTCGGTCGGACTGCTGCGTACCGCCCTTGGTACCTACGAGCAGGTGGAGCTGCGGGACCCCGGCCCGGCGCCCCCCGCTGCTACCGGGAAGGCGAAGGTGGCGCGGGCCGAGCTCGTTCTCGCCCGCCCCAGCCACCATCCGCTCGCCCGGCTCGGCCTGGACCCCGATCCGCTGCAGGCGGTGGCGTCCGCGCTGGCCCGGTTGCGCCCCGACCTCGGCGACGGCGCCCGCATCGCCATCGACGTGCGGCCCTGTTCACCCAGTCGCCGGCGGCGCCGGCGCGCCCGGCTGCTGCGAGCCGCACGTCACGACAGCCTCCACGCACGAAGCCAGGGTCCGAGCCTGTGGCGATCTGCTCGCCGGCAGCTCGCGGGGGCGGGCGACTCCGGTGGAGCTGCTGGAGCGCCGCGACGAGGTCCGCGGCCTGCAAGGCAAGCTCGGCTTTGGGGAGCCCCTGCTCGACCTCCAGGTCCTCCTCGAGTGCCGCTCAAAGCTCGCCGGCCGGCCACCGGTCCTGCTCGAGGGGCTGCTGGGGTGCTTTGACGCTTTCGCCGCCGAGAACCACCTGCGCGTCGCGGGGCTGCGGATCCCCGGTGTGGCGTTCCTGGGCGCAGACCTTCCCGGTCGCCGCCAGCGCTTTGACCGCCGGATGCAGACCGGCCTGTTCCGCCCGGCGCGGCGGGGGAGCGCCTGGCCGGGGTGCCCGTGGCGGAGACGTTCTTCTCCTACATGGCCGGGCGCTCGCGGTACGGCAAGACCGAGACGGCGATCGGGCAGTTCGTGCACCTCGCCCGCGCCGGGCACGGCGGCCTGTTCCTCGACCCGCACGCCGACGCGATCGCCGAGATCAAGACCTACCTCACCGACCCCGGCGTGCGGGAGCGGGTGGTGGAGATCAACCTCGCCGACCGCGGCGCCGACCAGGCCCAGCCCGCGTGGAACCTGTTCGCCGCGCACGGCCTCCCGCCGCATGAGGCGGCCGACAAGGTCGAGGCAGTCGTCGATGCGATGGCCTCCGCGCTGAAGTGGGATGAGCGCAACACCCGCGCGCTGAACCTCGCCACCCAGGCCGCCCAAGCCCTGGTCGAGCTCTCCCAGGCCCTCCCGCCCGAGCTCGCCCCCACCATCTTCCAGCTCCCGACACTGCTCTCCGACGAGGACTGGCGCGCAGCGGTGCTCCCGCACCTCGCGCCAGCGACGCGGCAGTTCTTCGAGCAGCGCTTCCCGCGGCTGCCGGCCGATGCGGTGACCGCGGTGACCAACCTCATCGACCGGCTGCGCGCCGCCCGCCCGGTCGCGGCGCTTCTGGGCTCGCCGGTCTCCACCTACGACGTCCGGACCGCGATGGACCAGGGGCTGATCGTGCTCGCGTGCCCCGGGTCGGGCCGACCCGGGACCGGCTGGTGGGGAACTTCCTCGTCTACGACGTGCTGCACGCCGCCAAGGGTCGCGCCGCGCTGGCGCCGGAGCGGCGCAAGGCGTTCTGGGTGTTCCTGGATGAGCTGCAGACCTACGACGGCCCCAACCTCCCCGCCCTGCTGGAGCAGTCGGCGAAGTACGGCGGGCGGGCGTTCCTGTTTAACCAGAACCCCGAGCGGCTCACCGACGCGACGCTCAACGCGGTCACCACCAACCGCTCCCACCTCCTTACCACGACGGTCAACGCCAAGGCCGCAGGGCTGCTCGCCAAGGAGTGGGGCGGGGATCCGACCCCGCAGACCGTCACCCAGCTCGAGCGCTACACCTACCTCGCCTCGGTCACCCTCGGCGCCCGGACGACTAAGCCGTTCCTCGTCCGTGGCGTCCCCGCCGCCGAGCTGCACGCCACCCACCGCCGCCCCGAGCACCTGGAAGAGCTCGAGCAGGCGATCACCCAGCACGGCGCACGCCAGCCCGTCGTGCAGAGGATCGCTGCGCTCGACGAGCACGACGAGCGCATCCTCCGCCACCTCCAGGACCACCCGGCGCCGCCGCCTGCCCGCGAGGAAGAGCTGGGGGATGACCTGCAGCGCCTGCGTCCGGGGCGTGTCGCTCGCCGGGTTCCAAAGGAGAGCGTATGACCAGCCGCACCCCTCGCCTGGAGGAGCGGCCGTTGCCCGCGGTCGCCGTCGAGGTCCTGGAGAGCCTGCACCAACACCGCCTCCTCTCAACCAGCCAGATCCACGCCCTGCACACTCCCGGCGCCTCACGCCGGTGGACGCAGTCGCTGCTCGGAGCCCTCCAGGCTCACGGGCTGGCGCGGTTCGTGCGCTCAGACGGCGCCAGCAAGCTGTGGTATCTCTCCGACGCGGGCGCCGACGCCGTCGAGCAGCTCCCCGCCCGCACCGAGACGCGCCGGAAGGTCATCGCGCCCGCGCAGGCCGCCGGGCCGCTGCGCCAGCACACCCTGCAGATAAACGACGCCGGTCTCGCCTTCGTTCGCGCCGCCCGGGCGCGCGGGGATGAGTGCGGGCCGTTCTCCTGGCGCCACGAGATCGCCCACCCGATCGGGGCGCTGCCCGGCCGCCGGCGCTCCGAGCTGCTGATCGCCCACGCGCTGCTCACCTACCTCCAGACCGGCAGTGACGGGGAGGCGGATGTTCACCGGCGCTTCCTCGAGCTTGACCGCGCGACGCTCCCGGTGCCCGCGCTGGCCGCCAAGCTACGGCCGCTACGCCCGCCTTTACGCCTACGCGCCTGAGCCGCCGGAGGGGCAGCGTCGCCAGCCGGGCTGGCGCAGCGAGTACCCGGTCCTCCCCGCGTTGCGTGCTGCTCGCCGGCGGCCGCCGCGAGGCGTTGCAGCGTCGCCTGGAGCAGACGGTCACGCTCGCCGGCGGCGATCCGCGGGTTGAGCAAACCCCCGAGCTGGTCGTGTCGTTCACGCTGCTCGAGGACCTGCTCGCCGACGGTCCGTTCGAGCAGATCTTCGTCGCCCTACGCGACCCCACCGAGCTTGTGAACTGGCTCGGGCACCCGGCCGCCACAGCGCCCACATCCGGGCAGGGACGGTAAGGGTGGCGGTAACCGTCCCACCGCCGTGTCTGAGGCGACAGGAGCCCCGGCAGCGCCGGCAGCGCCTGGACGGTGCTGCACGCCGACAGCCTCCACGCCCTCACCGAGCTGCCCGCCGCCTCGGTGGACGCGGTGGTGTGCGACCCGCCGTACGGGATCAGCTTCAACGGCCACGCCTGGGACGGTCCCGCCATCCACCAGGCTGCCAGCGTCCACGCCGATCGCCGGCTCTCCCCCGGGGAGGCGTTTGAGGCCTGGACGCAAGCCTGGACGGCGCAGTGCCTGCGGCTGCTCAAGCCCGGCGGGCACTTCGCCGCGTTCGGCGCACCGCGCACCTTCCACCGCGGCGTTGAGGATGCCGGCTTTGAGCTGCGCGACGTGCTGATCTGGCTCTACGGCACCGGCATGCCGAAATCCCGCCGGCTGCCCGGCGGGCTGGGGACTGCGCTGAAGCCCGCCTACGAGCCGATACTCCTGGCCCGCAAGAAGCCCAGTTAGGTCGTCCGTTAGACTCGTCACTCTTCCGGACTCTCGTCGGGCGCTTCTAACGTATCTTTCTGTAAGATTAGTTAGACGCTGATCGGGTCTCGACCTCTCTACGACAACCGCGCAGACGCGCAGCGCTTCGTGCATCCCCCGGGGTGGGAGCCGGCGGTGCGCGCGATTGAGCGGGGCCTCAACACTGCGATCGTCGGCCCGCGGGGGGTGGGGAAGACCTCCTTGCTGCGCCAGTTGCAGCTAGTCCTGCGCGAGGACGGAGAGAGGGTCGTGTTCGTCGACGCGACCGCCGTCGGCGAGGTGATCGAGCTCGTCGGTCGCATACGCGATGCGCTGCTCGGCCAGCCGGCGCCCCTGCTGGCGGGAGCCAGTATGGCCGCAGAGGCCTTCCGCGCGCAGCCGTCACCGGTGGCCGGGGCCTCCCGGGCGCTTGGTGCGCTGCTGCAAGAGATCGGGCAGGGCGAGGCGACGATCATCCTGGTCGATGCCTCGGCCTCGGCCGAGGCGGCCTATGGGCTGTTTGGCCGGATGCGCGACGTGCTCTGGCAGCAGGAGCACCGGTGGGTGCTGGCGATTGAGGACACCGACCGCGCCACCGCGCTCAAGCCGCCCGCCGACGCGTTCTTTGACACCGTCATCATCCTTGAGCCGTGGCCGACCAACGAGCTGGTTGACCTCCTCGCGCGCCGTGGCGATCCCGATCAGCCGTGGCCACGCGAGCTGATCGTGAGCGCCGCCACCGGCGCGCAAGGAAGCCCGCGCGAAGCAGTGCGGGCCCTGAGCGACGCCCTGATTTATGACCGTGATCCGGCCTCGAACCTAGACGCCCGGGGACGGTTGCTCGATCGCGCCTCTGAGCATGGACGACCGGTGGGGATGCTGATGGCCGAGCTGCTTGATCGTGGAGCGGCCAGTCCGTCTGACGAGGACCTGCAACGGACCCTGGGAGTGACCCGCTCGCGCCTGACCCAGATGTTTCGCCAGCTCCTGGCTGACCAGCTCGTGTCGGCTGAGAGTGAGCGCCCGGAGGGACCTGGCCGTCCGCGCGTCGTCTACCGCCCCGCCCTGCGCCAATGACGGTCGAGCTGATCGAGCTTATCGCCGCCCAAGGCGTGTTTCGTCCCCGCGGGCACTTCAGCCAGCTCGCCGCCGACCACGTGCCCTTCGATCGCCTCGTCGGCCATGATCGCTACGAGACCGTGGCGCTCGCAGCTCACCGCCGACGCTCCAGTCGGTGTCGTCGGGCCTCGCGGCGCGGGCAAGTCGAGCCTGATCGCCCACGTCTGCTCCAGCCTGCCCGACACTCACATTGCGCTGCGGGTTCCGGTGACCGGTGCGGATGACCCGACCAGCGTGTCGGTGGTCGCTGCTGTGGCGCTCAGCCAGGCGCTGGATGACCTCGATTTGGAGAGCTACCAGCGCGAGGCGCTCAACCGCGCCCGCTCTGATCAAGACACCCGGCAGAAGACGCCTGGCGGGTTGCGAGGCGGGACGCTCGGCGGCGGCCCGATCCCCGCTCAGGTCCACGCCGAGCTAGGCAGCCTGCGCCAGGAGCTCAGCACCAACCGGCTCGCCGCCGAGCGACTGGCCGGACTTGACTGCCTCATCACGATCCTCGTCGCCCGCGGCCTGCAACCCATCTTCGTGCTCGAAGACACCGAAGCCGCGATCGGCGGCGCCGACCAGCCAGAGGTGGCCGCCGCGTTCCTTGCTGGCCCCGCCCAAGCCTTCGTCAGCGAGCTCGAAACACCCTGCCTAATCGCGATCCAGACCGCGTTCACCACCGGCGGGACGTTTGCCCAGCTCGCCGCGCAGATGCGTCTGATCGAGATCCCACAACTCGATGACACCAACGCCCGCCAAGCGCTGGAGGCGATCGTCGCTAACCGACTTGAGCAGCACGACGCCGGCAACGACGCCCGCGCGGTACTCACCGACGAGACGCTCGAGCAGCTCATCGGCTTCTACGACGAGACTGAGCGAAACCTGCGCTTCACCCTCGCGGCGCTGCAGACCGCCGCCGAGTACGCCGCTGACATGCGCGCGCACCGGATCGCGCCCGGCCACATCCGCGCCGCGCTGACCGACTGGCGATCGCGCATCACCGCGTGAAACCGGCCGTGAACGCTGCCCATGTTCGACACCGAACATCAAGGCTCCCCGCCGAATTGGGACTTCTAGGCGCGTTACTCTGGATCGATGACCGATGAGATCGACCTGCGCGCGGCGCTCAATGCTGTTTCGGACGTGGTGCAGAACCGTCCCCGGCCGCTTCGAGAGTTCGACCAGATCTACATGAAGGCCGGTGACATGGTCATGCAGAGCGAGTTCGTCGCCCGCTGGGCCGACGGCAAGCGGGTCGCGTTCATCGGTGACGGCGACGCGATTAGCGTCTGCGCCGCGTATCTGCACCACCGGGGGATCCTGGGCTACGGGCCTTCGAAGGTTGTCGTCTATGCTTTGACGAGCGCATCTGCCAGGCCGTCAAGCGCTTCGCCGATAGCGAGCGGCTGGAGAATCTCGATGCCGAGCTTTACAACTGCCTCGATGCCTTCCCCGGCCCGACAGGCTTTGACTGCTTCTACACCAATCCGCCGTGGGGCGCGAGCAACGGCGGCGAGAGCGTCAACGTATTCGTCCAGCGCGGCATGGAGGCGGTCGGCTACCGGGGGGAGGGAATGGCCGCGGTGGCAGACGACCCCGAACTGGAGTGGCCCAAGCGGGTGCTGGCCAACCTTCAGGGCTTCGCGCTCTCGCATGGGTTCTTCGTGCAGAGGATGATGCCCCAGGTGCACAGCTACCACCTCGATGACGCCCCGGACCTGCGGTCGTGCAACGTCCTGCTCAAGGCCATGCCCGGAAACGAGCATCGCGCCGGTGAGAACCTCGCGATCGACGACCCGGGCCGGCTTGAGAACTTCTATGGCCACGGCAATTATCCGCGCGTGCGTTACGTCCGCGAGCGGGCGCGGGTGGACTACGGGAAGGCTCCCCAGGACGAGTACGAGCTTGAGTTGGTCAAGCAGCCATGACTGACATTGTCCGTCCCGGCGCGGCGCTCGTGTTCATGAAGGTCGGTACGCACGCACGCGAGCCGCTGCCTGAGATCATCGCCCGCAAGAGGCAGGAGATCGAGGACGCTGGCCACGCGCTCTGGGGCTACGGCGGCAACACCTGTCATCCGCTCACGAGCGTCCAGCCGTTCGCGCGCGAGTTCGTTCAGCATGACGGCGTCATCTATCTGGTGATGCAGCCGATGCAGTCAAAGCACTTCGCGATCCCCGATCGCGCGCAGGAGTTCTCCGCCTTTCCCCACGCGATCGAGGCAGGCTCGCGGCCGGTGGGACAACTGGCCCCGGAATCTCCGTGCGCCCCAGCGCGCAGAAGTGAAGGCGCGTACGCTAGGCGGCGTGGCCCTAACGTCCACCGCGTGCCTGGACTGCCCTATCACCCTGCGCGCCGACCCCACCCCCGGCGCCGACCCGTTCGGCAACGGCCGTAGCCCCAGCGGGAGGCGGTTCTGACGGCGGCCGTCGGCGCCCTCGTCGGCGTGCTGGTGGGCCTGGGACTGATCCTGGCCGGTGTCACTACCCGCCGCGCGCAGCGGGCCGCCGAGCGCGGCTGGCTCGAGGCACCGGGCGAGATCGTGACCCTGGTTCCGGGTGACATCAACCCGGGGATGTATCACCCGGTGGCACAGTATGAGAGGGCGGACGGCAGCTCCGGGCAGGTGCGCGACAGCCCGGCGACGCAGCCCCCGAGGTTCCGGGTCGGCGACCGGGTGCAGGTGCGCTATGACCCGGCGGACCCGGAGCAGGCCCGTATCGGCGCCGGCGGGGCGGGCATATTGCCCAGCGTTCTGCTCGGGATCGGAGCTCTGGTGGTGGTGGCGGCGCTGGCTATCGGCGCGGCTGCGACCGCCGCCGGCTGACCGAACCGGGCGGGAGCGCAACCCCCTTGCGTTCCGTTCCGCGCCGGCTGCCGAACGCTGCTCCGCCGGCCGACCGCTGGTGCGCCAGTACGCCAAGCAGACAGCCAAGCGCGCTGCCTGCGAGCAGCAGCAGCCCCCGCTACCGCCCCCCCGAGAACAGGGAGGCGACCTCGGTCAGTGCGGTGGCCGCGAGCGGCCCGGCCATGGTCAGGCGTCGCAGCGCACCGGGAGGGACGCCGTCGCGACCGAGTCGGGGCGCCACGAACCATGCGGCGATGACCCCGGCGACGAACGCGATCACCGTGCCCGCAACAGCCGTCGACGTCGTGCTGACGCTGGCGGGAGCACTGCGCAAGCAGCGTGTAGACCAACAGGAGCACCAGCTCAGCAGCCCAGAAGACCGCCGCAGCCTGCACCAGCCGACCCGCGATTGCCCGTCGTGTGGCGTTCACGGCGAGCCCCGTGGCGGTCCGTACAGTGGCCAGCACTTGCCCGAGCTGGTAGCGGTTGAAGTCGGTGGTGGTGGCCCGGACGAACACCTCGTATCCCGTGCCGTTGGGGGCGACAAAGCGCAGCGCTTGCAGCCGAGTCGGGTGCTGCTGCCCACTGGCATCCTTGACCAAGTAGTCGATGTCCACGAGGCGGCCGTGTCCCTTGGCGCCGGGAACCGAGGTCAAAGCAAAGCTCTGCGACCCGGTGGAGAAAGAGTGGGCCGACTGTCTCGACTGAGGGTGGTTGAGGGTGCGCCGCGCAGCCTGGGCGTAGCGCCCCGGCACTTGCTCCTCATCTCGTGGTTGTGATCCGCCTCATGCGCCACGTCGGGAAGCCGGCTGCAACTTGGCTTACTGGGTAGCGGCCTACGGCGTCGGCGAGTTCGAACACCCAGGTCCAGCGCCGTCCGGGTCGCCGGCGGCTGCGGGAAGCCGGGTGCGTAATCGGCTGAGGGTGCTGCTCCCCGTTGGTCCGGGCGTGAGCACGGGGTCCGTTTGCCGCGCCCCGTCTCCGGGCATTTCTCCGGGCGGGTCTTGCGGGACGATGCGTGTCAGCCGGGTCGCGACGGTCGCCGCCGGCCCCAGCCGTGTCCGCCGGATGTTCGTTCAGCGCTGTCTGAACGAGCTGCGAGTGTCCCGGCGACGGTTCCTCAGCGGACGCGTGTGCAGTGCCGCTTTGGTCCTTGCTGAGCGGAAGAGATATTCGGCTCAGACCAGAGTTCCGCGTGCGTTCGGAGCAGCACAGACGATCGGTGCCAGTCGTTCTTCTGCTTTGCGCCCAATCGTTAGCTGGACGCCAGCAAGCACTCGCCGACGCCAGCTCCTGCTTGGCCGGCGGAGGGGGCGTCTCGCGCGACAACGTCGCCACGCTCTCCCAGCTGCTCAGCTGTAGGAGCCAGTGGCGGCATCATTGGGACTGTCGCTTCCGGATTGGGAGGGCGGCAATGTTGCGGACCGGGAACGCGGCTTTGCGTCTCGTCCGGATCTCCTGCAAGACATCGGCGGCTCGCGGAGGGTCGTCGATAGATCAATGGATGCGGTTTGAGGCGATGAACGTCGAGCTGATGCGGCTTCTCAGGCTGCAGGGTCGGCCCGGCGTGGCACAGGGTGGCTTTGGCGGCGGCTGGCGTTTTCCGGATGGGACGTTCATGCTCGGGGCTGAAACGGAGCGCCCTCGCCAGCCTCGACCAGTCCGCGCAGGCTGTGGCGCAGGAACCAGTCCCATCCGCCGGCGCACATGTCGTAGCAGGCCAGCTCCGAGCGCAGCCCGCGATGCGTGAATTGCAGGTTGGCGCCGGTGGCGATCGGGCGCAGTACGAAGCTGATCTCGGTGTCCAGCCACTCATCAGGGTGGGGCAGATTCTCATCGTGCTGGGCGACGCAGGTCCATCGCACCTCTCGATCCTCGACTAGCCGCTCGATGCGAAGTTCGATGAAGTCGCTGACGGACCAGTCAAAGCGGATCAGCTCCCCGGGAGAGGTCCCGACGGTGGCGTGGGTTCCCCACCAGCCGCGCAGGCCGTCGGGCGTGGTCAGCGCTTGATATACAGTGGCGGGGGCGGCGGCGTAGTCGACTTCTGCGGTGAAGTCGGTGTCGCTCATGATCAGCTATCAGGGTTCTGTGTGAAGCCGGCGGCGCGCACGGCGGCGGTGTCATGGATCTGGCGGATGCGGGTTATCTGCCCGTCGGTGACGGTGAAGTGCTACGGCCACGCGTAGGGGTCCTAAGCCCTCGACGTCCATGTCGTAGAGCAGCATCGCCTCGTCTCCCTGGCCGAGAGCTCGGAAAGGAGCTCGACGCTGGTCGCGAGCGACCCGAAGTTGATCAGCGCCTCGGCGAACGAATCGCGGGTCGGATAGCTGTTGATCGGCACCTCGACACTGAGATCAGCCGCAAGCAGCTCGACGGCGTCGTTGAACTGCTTGCTTGTCCAGCCTCGGTGATAGGCCCGAACTACAGCGAGCGTGTCGTCACTTCCCATGCCTGCTCCTCTCTGGCCGGCGGTCGATCGCCGGTTTGGTCATTTGCCGCCTCAGCGCTTTACATTGCGTGCGGCGGCCGATAGCGGCGCTGCTGCAAAGACAGACTACAAGCTGTCGCTTGTACAAGCAATGGCTTAGACTGAGACCCTGTGGATCCGGAAGCGGCATTGACGGCTCTGGCCGAGCCGCGCCGGCGAGCGATCCTTCAGCTCGTCCGCGACGGCCCGCGCTCGGTCAACGAGATCGCCGAATGCTTTGACGTGAGCCAGCAGGCCGTCTCCCAGCACCTGCATGTATTGCATGACGCCGGTCTTGTCGAGGTTCACCCCGAGGGTTCCCGACGCCTCTACGTGATCCGGCCGGAGGGGCTAGCGTCCGTCGAAGCCTTCCTCGCCGATCTGTGGCCCGTGAGCCTTCAGCGCCTCAAACGAGCAGCGGAGAACGATGACCACTGACCCCATCACCGCCTCCGTCTACGTTCAGGCCCCACCAGAGCGGGTCTTTGAGCACTTCACCTCGTCTGCCGCGATGACCAGCTAGATGGGGCAGTGGGCCGAGCTGGTCCCCGTCGTCGGCGGTCGATTCGCGGTCGACATCGAGGGTGTCGCGGTGCGGGGGTGCTACCTCGAGCTCGACCCTCCTCACCGGCTAGTGATCAGCTGGGGCCACGCCGGCTCCAACCGGCTTCCGCCGGGCGCCAGCACGGTCGACGATCGCCCTCACGCCCGAAGCGGACGGCACGCGGGTGGAGATCCTGCATCGCCAGCTCCCCGAGCCAGAGGCCAGCCGCCATCCCGCCGGCTGGCGGCACTTCCTCGCCCGGCTGGCGATCATCGCGCCCCGCGGTGCACTACGACCTTCGGGCAACCCGTCCGCAGCGCGAGCATCTCGATGACGCTGACGGCCGTGGCCGGCGGGCACGCTGCGCAATAGCGAACGCCGAGGCTCGAAAGTCCACCGCCCGACTGCTCGAACTACCGCTTCTCCACAAAGAAGAAGCCGTTGGCAGGCTCGATCGCCGTTTCGCCTCGGAACGATTTGAGCACTGTCGAAACGCCGGTCGGTCGCGGAACGCGAGGCGCCTACTGCGGTCCTGAGCGAGAGCCGGAGGTCGCTCGAATCGGCGGCGCGACGCTTCCGCTCGGGTCGGGTAGCGGCACGGTGCTGGTCGCGCAGAAAGGGACTCGTCCACCCCGCCGAAGGGGTGGACGAGCCTTGCGTGATTCACGGGTGATGCTCGCTCGGGATCGTTGACGACGACTTGGGTGAGAGCGGGGATCGGCAGTTTCAGGCTGGCGCGGTCACCGGCTGTGGAGGGCTGGCTGAGCGGGCGTGCTCGCGGCTGTCGCGCGAGGAGAGCAGCACGACGGCCAGCAGCGCGCCGGCGAGGGCGACGCCGGCACCGACGAGGAACGCGCGGTCATAGCCCTGGGTCAGGGCGGTGACCGCGTGCACGCCGGTGTGGAGGAGCTGCTGGGTGTGGCCGTTGGCGATCGTGGAGAGGACGGCGAGGCCGAGCGCGCCGCCGATCCACTGGGTGGCGTTGATCAGCCCCGAGGCGAGCCCTGCCTCCTGCGGGCGAGTCCCGGCGAGCGCGGCGATCGTCACCGGCACGAACGCAAACCCGAGGCCGAGCCCACGAGGATCTCGGGGCCGAGCACATCGCCGATGAACGATCCCTGCACCGGCGCGCGGGAGAGCCACAGCAGCCCGCCGCTGGCCAGCAGCAGCCCGGCGATCAGCGGTGTCTTGAAGCCGACCCGGCCGACGAGCTGAACGGCGGTGCCGGAGGCGAGGACGATCACGACCGCGATCGGCAAGAAGCACAGTCCGGTCTGGATCGCACTCTTGCCCAGCACGTCCTGCAGGTAGAGGGTGAGGAAGAAGAACATCGAGAACATCGACGCGCCGATCAGCACCGCGACGACGTTCGCCCCCCGTAGTGTCCGTAGCCGGAAGATCGCAAACGGGACCAGCGGGTCGCTGGCGCGCAGCTCGACGCAGACGAAGCCGGCCAGCAGCCCCACCGCGCCGGCGACCTTGGCGAGTGTCGCGGCGGATCCCCAGCCGGCGTTGACCGCGTCATCGACGGCGTACACCGCCAGGGCGAGACCCGCGGTCACGGTCACGGCACCGAGCGCATCAAACGTGCGACCGGCCGTGGTGTCGCGGCCGTCGTCTAGCAGGCGCGGGGCCAGCGCCGTGCAGCAGAGGCCGATCGGGACGTTGACGAACAGCACCCATTCCCAGCCCAGCCCGCTGGTGAGGATTCCTCCGAGCAGCATGCCGACGATCGCGGCGGCGCCACCAATCGCGCCCCACGCGCCGAGCGCTTGGTTTCGCTCCTGATCATCGGTGAAGGTGGTGATCAGGAGCGACAGCGCGGCCGGCGAGACGAATGCCGCGCCGAGGCCTCGCACCGAACGGGCCGCGATCAGCCAGCCCTCAGAGGCTGCAAGACCGGCGGCGAGCGAGGCGAGTGAGAACAGGATCAGGCCGCTCATGAACATGCGGCGGCGTCCGAGGAGGTCCGCGAGCCGGCCGCCGAGGAGCAGGAAACCTCCGAACGTCAGCGTGTAGGCGTTGACCATCCAGGACAGGTCGGTGCGGGAGAAGTGAAGCGCGGTGCCGATCGACGGCAGCGCGACGTTGATGATCGACGCGTCGATGATGATCACGAACTGCGCCGCCAGCAGCAGCATCAGCGCCAGCTGGCGCACCCGCGGGATAGCTCGGGCGGCGCCGGCCTGGACCACGGGGTCGTCCACTGAGGTAGCCCCAGCAACGTCGTCGCAATAGCCGGCCGCGTCGGTCACGGTGGTTGGGATCTGGTCGATGGTGCTCACGATGCGGTCCTTTCGGTCGTGGCCCCGCTGATCGGGGCTCTCACTGACACGACGAACGGTCAGCCCTCCAGATCGACAGCCGCGGAAACGATCGGTGACGCCGCGTCGCACCCGGCTACCGTGGGGGTCGGTCGGCGTGCCCGCACTTTTCTGACGGTCTGTCGATCTGGGCTGGGTTTCGTTCGTCGTATGAAGTAGAGGGTCCGAACGGCGGACCCATGCCAGAAAGGAAGTGCGATGCCTCAGTACGCGGTTCTCATCTACACCGACGAGTCGACCTATGCCGACGCGGCCGCGATGGAGCAGGTCCTGAAGGAGCACGGCGAGTTCATCGAGCGCAACGGTTCGGTGCTGCGGGGAGGCAGCGGCCTGTTGCCGGTTGAGACCGCCACTTCAATCCGTAGGGATTCAGGCGGCGGGTTCAGCGTCACCGACGGCGCGTTCGTGGAGACCAAGGAGGCGCTCGGCGGCTATTACATGATCGAGGTCGCCGATCTCGACGAGGCGATCGCGGTGGCCAAGCAGGTCCCCGCGCCAGCCGGCGGAGTCGAGGTCCGCCCGGTTCGGCCCGGCGCGGTGATGGAGGACTGATGAGCCGGGTCGCTGCAGGCGAGGCGGCGGTCAGCGCCGCGGTCGCCAGCGCGCACCGTCGTGAGTGGGCGTTCGTGCTCGCCGCGACGGTGCGCGTGACCCGCGACCTGGACCTGGCCGAGGAGTCAGTCCAGGACGCCTACGCGCGGGCGCTCAGAACCTGGAGCGCGCGCGGCATCCCCGCCAATCCCGGCGCATGGCTGACGACCGTGGCCAGACGCCGCGCGCTTGACCTGCTGCGCCGCAACACAGCGTTCACGCGCACGCTTCCGCTGCTCGTCGAGGACCACGTCGAGCCCTCACTCGACGAGCTCGCTGACGAGGAGATCCCCGACGACCGGCTGCGGCTGATCTTCACCTGCTGCCACCCAACGCTGCCGCAAGAGGCGCAGGTCGCGTTGACGCTGCGACTGGTTTGCGGCCTGAGCACGCCCGAGGTCGCGCGCGCGTTCTTGCTCAGCGCGGCGACGATGGCGGCGCGCATCACCCGCGCCAAGAAGAAGATCGCCGCCGCCCGGATCCCCTACCGCGTCCCGGACGCCGATGAGCTGCCCGCTCGGATCGACGCGGTGCTCGAGGTCATACACCTGCTCTACACGACCGGACACACCGCCCCGGCGGGCGCCGATCTCGTGCGCCGTGACCTGGTGGAGCGCGCCCACGACCTCACGCGGATCCTCCGCACCCTGCTGCCTGAAGATCAGGGGGTCGCGGGGATGCTGGCGCTGATCCTGCTCACCGACGCGCGTCGCCCCAGCCGGGTCAGCGAAGACGGGCACCTGGTCCTGCTCGCAGAGCAAGACCGCCGACGATGGGATCGCGACGCGATCAAAGAAGGCGCCACGCTCGTCCGCGAAGCGCTCCGCCGGCGACCACCCAGCCGGTTCGCGCTGATGGCCGCGATCGCCGCGGTACACGCCGAGGCAGCAAGCTGGCAGGACACCGACTGGCGCGAGATCGTTGCGCTCTACAACGTGCTCGTCCAGATCTGGCCCTCCCCCGTCGTCGCGCTCAACCGCGCCGCCGCGATCGGGCTCGCCGACGGACCCGCCGCCGGACTAAAGGCGCTCGGCGAGCTCGCCGCCGAACCCCAGCTCGCCGGCTACGCATACCTCGCCTCCACCCGCGCCGACTTCCTACGCCAAATGGGCCGCAACGACGATGCCCGTACGGCGTACCAAGAAGCGCTGCACCTCATTGAGAACGCGGTCGAGCGGGCGTTCCTCGCGACACGGCTGCGAGAGCTGGATTCGTGATCCTCTAACGGTTCTCAGCGCGCGGCTGAGCCGGGGCGACGATGAGGCGGAGACTATGCGGCGGCAGCTCGCTGGCGTGCGCCGGGTCCGGCGCGTGTCGAGACCTCCTCGACGCCAACGGCGAGGTCGCATTTGGTGCAAATGAGCTGCTGCACGACCTGACCGCCGCACCCATGGTGGATGAGCTCTCGCGGCGGCCCAAAGGGGGCGTGATAGCGGTCGCCCCATTCGATCATCGCGGCGAGCACGGGCACCAGGGCTCGCCCTTTGTCGGTGATGCGGTACTCGTGTCGTAGCGGGCGCTGCTGGTAGGCCACCCGGTCGAGGATCCCTTCCTCGGTAAGACGGGCGAGGCGGTCGGCGAGGACATCGCGGGCGACGTCGAGGCGCTTTATAAAGTCGCCGAAGCGCGTCAGGCCGCTCCAGGCATCGCGGACGATCAAAAGGGTCCAACGGTCGCCGAGCACCTCAAGCGTGCGAGCGATCGAGCAGTTCTGGTCTGCATAGTCGCGAGGCAGCATCAGATCCAACCCTAGCAGGTGGGTTGCTTGATCCAACCAACCGTGGTACGGTGCGGTCGGTTGGGTTACAAGACCGACCTTGGATCGGATCTCGAACCGGCCCAAGGCGAACTACCGGAAGGACTCGTGCCATGTCCCTCAGCCGCTCAACCCAGCGCTGGACGCTGGGCCTCACCTCGATCGCGTTCTTCATGGTCGTCCTGGACGCTCTGGTGGTCAGCACCGCGCTCCCCGCGATCCAGCACAGCCTCCACGCCGGTCTCTCGACGCTCGAGTGGACCGTCAACGCCTACGGCCTGACCTACGCTGCTGGGATCATCGCCGCGGCCGCGCTCGGGGATCGGCTCGGGCGCCCCCGCGTGTTTGCCGGCGGCCTGGCATTGTTCACGGCCGCCTCCGCGGCGTGCGCGCTGGCGCCTGACGCCGGGCTGTTGCTCGCCGCGCGCGCCGTGCAAGGAGTTGGCGCGGCGGCGGTGATGCCGCTCAGCCTGACGATCCTGACCTCCGCCTTCCCGGCCGAGCGCCGCGGCGCCGTGGTCGGGATCTGGGGCGGAATCGGCGGGCTGGCGATCGCTGCCGGACCGCTGATCGGCGGGGCGATCACGCAGGGAATCGACTGGCACTGGATCTTCTTGGTCAACGTCCCGATCGGCCTGGTCGCGAGCGTCCTGTCGCTCGCGCGGCTGGTCGAGAGTCGCGGCGCGTCAACTCAAATCGACCTGGTCGGACTCGGGCTCGTGACCGCGGGCGCGGTCGCGCTCGTGTGGGCGCTGGTCCGCGCGCACGATGTCGGCTGGAGCAGCGCGCAGACCCTCGGCGTGCTCGGTGTCGGCGTCGTGCTGCTGCTCTGCTTCGCGGCCTGGGAGCGTCACACGCCCGAGCCGATGCTCGCCCCGAGGCTGTTCAAGAACCGTACGTTCCTGGCCGCGAACCTCACCGCGTTCCTGATGATCGCGACGATCAGCTCGGCCGCGTTCCTGGTCGCCCAGTACTTCCAGTTCGCGCTCGGCGACTCACCGCTGCAGACCGGGCTGCGGCTGCTTCCCTGGACCGCGACACCGATCCTGATCGCCCCCGCCGGCGGCGCGCTCGCGGATCGCCTGGGACCGCGGCCCGTGATGCTCGTCGGAATGCTCCTGCAAGGCGTCGGCCTGGCCTGGTTCGCGCTGCTCGCCGGCACCGGCACCAGCTACGGGGCACTCGTGATCCCGCTCGTGATCGCCGGCATCGGGATCTCGATGGCACTACCCGCCACCCCTGCCGCATCACTCGGCGCCGTCGCGCCCGGCGACCTCGGCAAGGCATCTGGAGCCAACAGCACCCTGCAGCGCTTCGGCGGCGTGTTCGGCGTCGCGCTCGTGACCGCCGTGTTCGCTGCCAACGGCCATCTCGGCACAGCCACCAGCTTCACCAACGGGCTGCGCCCCGCGCTCGCCGCCGCCGCCGCCGCCGCACTATCGCTGCTCGGCGTGTTCACCAGCCTCGCTGTCGCCCGACGTCAGCATCCAGTCAACGCCACCGAGGCGATGCTCGCAGCCGCCGGCGCCTGAACACCGCGACCAACGGCCCACGCGTCGATCAACCCTAGGCGGATCGGCGAGCTCCCCATGAGCTACCAATCATGGGTCCAGGATTCCGCTCAAGATCTCCTCACAAAGCCCATCCCACCGCGACCCGGCGCTCGCCCAGCTTCCGCTCGGTCGGGTGAATCCGAAAGGCGGTGCCGACGTTGGCGCCGCTCTCCGATTGAACACAAGAAGCGTTCTCGGTCGATCCTGATCGCGCTGTCGCTCGCCGGCGGACCAGCAGGATTCGGTGTCCTCGCCACCGATGGCGACCGCATCGCGCCGGCCGATCGCAGGCCAGCGTGGTGCCGTTCGACGTGATTGCCCCCCTGCCACGCAATCGATCATGAGCGCGCTGCCGGGACCGAAGATCGGCATCGGCTCGGGGATCAACGACAGCACCCGCAACCTCGGCAGCGTGCTCGGCGTCGCCATCATCGGCAGCATCGCCACCTCGGCCTACACTCACGCACTCGGTGGGGCGGCTGCCGGCCACACGATGGGTCAAGCGGTGGCACTGGCTCACCACGGGGGGCCAGCTCGACAGGCGATCTTCGCCTCCGCCGCTCGCGCATTCATCCACGGAGCCGACCTCGGCATTCTCGCCGGCGCCGCCGCGACCGCCCTCGCCACCGCGCTCGCGCTGCGCTACCTACCTCCCGCCGCCGCCAGCGCAGCACCCCGTCCAGCCGAGGCTCGGGCGACCGAGAGCATCCGGCCAGCCGCCGACCCCCGATTCGTAAGTCACGCGAGGTCATAGCTCGCTACCCAGCGGCATGACGCGAACCGAGAGGGTGCCGCCACCCGGCCGGCGGCGGCAGGTCTGCAGCTCCGGAAGCCGGCCGGCGACGGACCTTGCACGCGTGTCCGCTTCAGGCGTCAGCGGATCTTGGCTGCGATCGCACTCGCCGTTAACTACACCGACAGAGCGCGCCCCGCATCCCGGCCCGCAGATCGGCGACCCGCTCGGCTCCAGACCTTGACACGGTCAAGACGCGATGCTATAGATCGCCGTAATGATAAGTACCGCTGCTGCTAAGCAACTGCGACGGGAGGAGTGGCTGACGGCGCTCGCCGACCCCACCCGCCGCCGGATTGTCGAGATGCTCAGCCAGGCGCCGTTGACGGCGACCGAGATCCATCGCGCGTTCCCGATCGCCAACCCGGCGGTGAGTCGTCACCTTCGTGTCCTGCGTGAGGTCGGCCTGGTGAGCGAGCGTCGGGTTGCTGAGGATCGGCGGGTCCGTCTGTACAGGGTGCAGGGTCAGCCGCTCGTGGAGCTCTCGCAGTGGTTGGACGAGCTCAGCCGGATGTGGCAGTCCCAGCTCGACTCCTTTAAGGATTACGTCGCGCTTCGAGAGTCGCAATCAGCGAGGAAGCGGTGATCTCGCAGAACGGCCATCGCTCGTCGCGCCGTGCCTGGCTCCCGCCCGGCCGGGAGTGGTGGGGCTACGTTCTGAGCTCGTTCAAACGCTACGTGGAAGGAGAAGCCATGGCTACTCGACTGGCAGCACGGGCGGAGGTGATCGTCGACGCCTCGCCCGCTGAGGCGTTTCAGATGTTCACCGATGAGATCGGGATCTGGTGGCGCAGGGACACGCGCTACTGGAACGATCCCGATCGCGGCCTGTCCGTGCGCATCGAGCGAGGCGTCCGGACGCTTCCTCGAGGTCTACGACATCGAGGCCGGTACCGGGTTCGAGGTTGGTCGGGTCACCGCCTGGGAGACCGGTCAGCGGGTGGCGTTCACCTGGACCCAGGTCGGGCCCGAGGGTGCTTCGACCGATGTGGAGATCACGTTCGAGGCGGTGGACGAGGGGACGCTCGTGCGCCTCGAGCAGACCGGCTTCGAGCATGCCGGAGCCGAGGTCGCGGGATTCCGCGCGGGCTACGAGAGCGGCTGGCGCGAGGTGCTCGGCTGGTTCGCCGACCACGCCACCGCTCGTGCCCACTGACCGACGTTCAGACGAAATACCAAGACGACGACCACAAGATCAAAGGAGAAGAGGACATGGCACCGCCAGCAGTGGCATGAAACAAGGAGTGGTTGTTCAGCGCCTGCTCTCACAATCGTGAAGCAGCAGCGGCGGAAGAGTCGATCGAGAGTGTCGCCGCCGTTCCATTGCGCAAGCTCGATCGAGGTCCCCGATTGGCCGGCCCCCGGTTTTCGGTCCACCACGAGTGAGAGGGTGGTGGATGTAGTGCCGGTGAACGTAGCGGCCTGAGCGGACGGATAACGCTCGTCCCCGCACCCGTCGTCGCGAAGGCCGAGCGCG
>JAABUZ0100004194.1_pt1 | contig 20186 bp, 17 predicted proteins | sample 5562091 | NCBI WGS metagenome assembly JAABUZ01 (sample SAMN12813069, study PRJNA571459) | rock metagenome | isolation source: Antarctica rocks | place: Antarctica: Victoria Land, Linnaeus Terrace sud | collected 2015-12-21 | reverse complement strand
GAAGTGGTTCTCGGAAGTACTGCAGATCAAGTCTTCTTAGTTATGGAATATATGGAATACGACCTGAAGGGTTTGATTGACGCCAAAGCCAGATTCTTAAATTCACAAGTCAAGTCAATACTTTTGCAGACATTATCTGCTCTCAACGAACTGCATTCACACTGGATCGTACATCGAGATCTCAAGACCTCCAATCTGCTCATGAACCGTCGCGGACAAGTCAAAGTTGCTGACTTTGGACTGGCTCGGTGGTATGCCGATCCTCTTCCACAAATGACACCGCTCGTGGTGACGTTATGGAACAGGTGCCCAGAATTACTCCTAGGCTCCACAACGTATGGTACTGAGGTGGATATGTGGAGCGTGGGATGCATCTTTGGCGAACTATTTCAAGTTCATCCATTTCAGGGCAAAGGAGATATAGACCAACTGTTCAAGATCTTTGAAGTATTGGGCTCTCCGAATGTCGAGTCCTGCCCTGAACTCCTCACATTGCCGCATGCCCCTAGAATTAATTTTGCCAGCAAACGATTTCCGTCTGCTTCACAGTTGCAGACAAAGTATCCAACGTTACCTTCTCAAGGGCTTAATTTGATGACTCAATTGCTATGTTTGAGCCCTAGCCAACGTGTCAATGCTGCTGATGCAATACGGCATCCTTACTTTATGGAAGAGCCAAGGGGGGGAGTTTCTGTTACTATGCCAGTCTTTCTTCCCACGAACACTCACCACCAGACATCCGCTTGAATTCATTCACAATGAGTGACTTCAGAATAACCAAATTTACAATAAGGTATCATGATTGGGAGGATTATTTATTAGTGTATGCAACCTATTGAGCCCCGAAGCCATCAAATCCACGGAATCCACAGAGCAGAAAAACCTTGAAGTACGGTTTCCGGGGGAGATTATTAGTCCACTCCCATGCAGATGTCAGTCTCCCGTCTATACAACTTCCTGCATCGTAAAAATTATCGGCGCCACTCCCGTCAAATCCATGCTTGAAAAAGTCTGAGAGAATGGTCTTCTTCACTGCCTCTACACCACCAAATGCGTCTGCGAGGTACGCAGCAATAAAAGGATCTCTAGCCACATGTTCTAGTTCCTCCAAGACAAGCACGAGCGGATTTAGTATGCGTGGAACCTGAAGGTACTTGTCGATGAAGTAGTATGCGTTGGGCACATTGTGGTCACCAAGATGGACCACTGAACTACCTATCCAACGCTTGGCTTTCTGCTGAGCTTGAGATATTATTTTATGCATCGACCTCCCAACATTCGGTGCTGCCTGTACCCTTGCAAGGCCTTGGCCAACGTCCAATAGTCGGTATCTGTTCTTATTGGCGAGCAAGTCCTCATCTGCAAGGTACCACATTTTGAACATGTCGTTGAGTATAATTGACCATAATGAGAGAGACTGATTTACATAAAAGAACTGTTTTTCGTGCGAATGGGAAAGTCTCGCTCCAGAGCGACCCGAAGAGATGGATAAATTGAAATCAGAGTCGACAGTTCCAGAGTCAAAATAGGTGTTTAGATACTTTAGCATCTTCTCTACCGGATCACGATTCGAGCGTAGATATGCGTGGTTATCACCAATGGAGTAGAGACACTGGCGAATGGACTCTTTGGTTAGATCGAGACTTTGATATTTTCGGGATAATTGCTCGATGGCAGCTTCCTTCTGCTTGATTTCCTTTTGTACCTGCGGCCGTCGTTTTCCCTCTGCTATGATTTCCTTTGTGGCAATGACCATAAGATTATCGTCAAGGAGAGAAAGACCATCCACATTCTCTAGAAAGGAGAATACCGTCTGAACACGCGAGAAAAGATCAAATCCCATGATTTCCCTTACTTCGGGAATCAATGAATCCATGACCATATAGATCAGTTTGCCATAGGAAGAGCGAAGTCTATCCGGATTCAGAACTTTGTATCGTCGACCAATTTCGAAAATGCCTTGGAACCATTCCGCATTTTCAGCAAGCTCATCGGTATCGTTGAAGAGTTTGTTTGCACTCTTGAAGTCATGAGCCACGTATAGGCCTGCCAGAATGGAGCACATCTCTTTCAGCTGACTTACCACTCGCTTTGTCTTCGACCCAAATACCAAGACATCCACTTTGTCTGTGTATTCACTGACGTTGAGTGCTGCATCCAGCAGCCGAAGATATTGCCGCTCATCCGCTGTCAGTCGTAACGGGATGTATTTGCAGCGTTCTTTCAACCACGTGCCAAATGTTGCTGATCCTCCAGATACAATCAGACCAGGGATTAGCTCATCATCATCATCAGCAGCAGCAGCATCGCCCTCATCGCCATCTTGATCAGATACTGAACTGGCCATGCTTATTGAGCGTTCCAGCTCACTTTGCTCGTTAGATTGGGTCCGTCCTTTTGGCAAGCTGTCTGCCTCATTGTCCAGCCGTATCCGTTTCTTTTCGTGCGTCCGTCTTTTGCCTGTGCGATGGAGATACGAGAAGCACACGTCGCAGAAATCGTCCTCGCAATTAGCACACATGACACTCGCGGGCTGGTCGCCACAGTCTACACAGAGCCCTTCAACCCCATCCTTGCTGTCTTCGCCATTCACAAAGCTCTCATGCTCCTTCGTGCCCTGTGCCTGCACTTCACCGTCCACAGCCCCATCTGGCTCGAGATCGTACTCATCCCGGAGTATCTGCCCGAGATCTTTTCTTCCCTGAGCGTCTCCATTCTGCATCGGAAAGCAAAAACTGGGATGTTAGGTTCACGTGATGTTCCTTTGTGATTAAACTGTCCTCGATTGTGCAGGCCACAACCGCCTATACTTCCATAGCCCACTGATATAGCTGACCTTTATCCCTCTCTCTTGACACACGCTTTCGAAGAGCCCTTCCTAGGTTCCAACGAACTGCAAGTAGCGCGAGTCATAAGGTGCACTTCTGTAACCCGCAATAAACATAGGTTACATACACCTGTGCAACCTACAAGATGGACACGCTCCTCCCAGCTGGTTGGCTGCCGAGGTGGATGCTGCTCATGTCGGTCGTGTCTGTCTTCAATACACTGCAGACCTTTTCCACGCAGAAGCTGACGCAACGCATCTACAATCGGGCTGGTGTGACTCCCTTGCAGACCAGGACCTTTGGAATATGGACCCTTGTCAGTGCAACCGTTCGCCTCTATGCCGCCTACCATATCCACGATGCACAACTCTACCACTTGGCTATCGGGACATATGCTATTGCCTTCCTACACTTTACATCGGAATGGCTTATCTTCAGGTCGGCGTCTCTAAACGCTGGACTTCTCAGTCCTCTCGTAATCTCAAGTATGTAGATATGGGAAGTCTGTACTAACCAATTAGCCTCAACACTTGCTTGGATGGCCATTCAGTACGGCTATTATGTTAAATAGATTCCTATGCAAGACTCCCACTATGCTATGTATACATCCCCCCAACTTACCACCTTATATTCTTCCGCACAAAAAAAAGGACATATGCGTTTCGTGAGACCACAGACATCTCATTGCAAGTCGTCACTCTGCTGTCATCAAACACCTGCCACTGATTGCCGTTCCCATTCCGTACGAATGCTGTATAATGGCCTCCATTCATGGATCCGAAGTGGTTGCAGACACCGTAAAGGTCGTACAAAAATGGCGGCTGCTGGCTTGGGTCTGGCTCCACACCTCCCATTTGCTTCGCAGGGAGAGGGCAGGGTGTGTACTGTGTGAGATCGAGGTTCCGAATAGGAAAATCCACAAAATTATTGAGCTTATCGCGCCAAACGCCCTTTGCCTCAAAGCGTTTCAGATGGATGATCAATATATTAGGAAGTCGGGATATAGAAAGCTCCTTGCTTGATTTGCGAGACCTGTTGCATTTCGGACAATGCCTATGATTAGCGAAGTAATAAAAGTTTTTCTTACCATGAATCATCATCTTCCAGGATTTCTTCCTGTACAAACATGTCTAGACATTCATGCAGTGTACAAGTCGGTTTGTTCCTGTATACATGAATTGGGAGTGAAAGATACATGAACGCGTTGTATGTCGTTGACGTGAAGTGGCACGTTAAACAACGCAAACGACTTCGAAATTGACCCTGAAAGCACTCGGTTACCAAAGTCTGATTTCTGTGTAGATACCGACTCCATTCAATTTGAGAAGCCTTTTGAATAGGCATGTTTTCACGCCGTCTTTCTTCTTCTTCCGTGAGCTCTCTCAAAGGTGCTCGAGCGGCAGCCATATTCATCTCCTCATGAAGACCATCTAGCAAAAAAGCAAGAAACTCTTGAGCATCCTGCTGACTACTGTCTTGAAATTGTGGTTGCAAATTGCCAACAAGGGCTCGAAACTTCTCTGGTGAGATAAAAGTCTGTTGGCCACTCCACATTGATGTCACCAGATCTGCATAATTGTCAATCAAATGACCTTTGTACCCGAGCGGATTATTGGAGTTCACGAAGCGTTTGTAGGCGCCTGTCTTGATATGCCTTGACAAAGGATAAGTACCACTCAAGCATTGGATGATGCTGTTCATATAACAGGTATTTCCAAGATTTTTGAGTCCTGTAGTCCCAGCAGAAACCCAAGGAACGCCATTGTATTGACTCAGTTCACGAGCGACCTCACCACGGAGGTCAGAATATTGCGCGACTGATGTGGTAGGTTTTTGAACATGCTGCTCAGTTTGACGAGCCACACCAGGGCGAATCACGAGTGATTCCTCCGAACGAATGCTAGCTGTGTCAGAAAATCCATGGAATGGATGGTCAATAACCGTTATACTTGAACTAGACCTCGTCGGAGTGTTGGAAGAGTATCGAGTAGGAGGTGGAGAGGTCATAGATTCTTGAGTTCCATGAGAGGGGTAGCGCTGGAAAAAGTCTTGTATAGTCCTCGCGAATTGAGGATCAGAAGCTACAATTGAAGCTTGCCTGTGCTGTTGTCGAACGTTTCCATTTTGAAGAGGTGGCATGTAGATCGTATTATCTCGCGGGATTTTGCGGACGATGAGCTCTTCGGTATTGGGAGAGGGGCTCCTCTTCGCTCGGGAAGACCCCACGCTCATTCTTGAGCCTGATCGCGTTGAAGTTCTTCGTAATGACTGGGTTCCCAACAATTCTACCCAAGCCTCCAAGCCTCCTACCAGCAAAACTGGGGATCGCCGGAGGTCTTTCCGGTATGATGCTAGATCAAATATAGCTTCTCTTAATTGACGAAGTTTGTGCTCTGGCGATCCGAGCTCAGACGTGCTGCAGTCGTCATGTATTACAACTAAATCATACGAGTGGCGTTTGAGAAACATTTCCTCCTCGTTAGGATGCAGATCAAATAAAGATTCTTCAAGTTGGTCTCCGTTCATTCGGTCGCGAAGTATGACAGGCTCGATGCACATAACCGCCGGGGCGAAGATGTGACCTTCATTAAAAGCTTCACGAGGACGCACATCGATAATCAAAATATCCAGGCGAGTGTCTTTTTTAGTCAGATATCCAAACAATGTTTCCGCATTGATTACATTCGTCTTTGGGAAGACAAAATTATTCAACTTATTATGGATATCCATTAATGGGGGAGATGTAGGTATGCTAGATCGCTGCCTGCTAAATTGCGGTGTCGATGTCGCATTAGGATGGAGCGAAGGCGACGGGATAGGTGATGGTACTGTATTAGGGCGGAGTGAGGAGGACCCGTTTGGCGAAGATAGATTTGGAGATACCGACGTCGAAGATGATGGAATTGGTGGTGGTATGCCTTTGAAAACATTCTTGGTTGCCAGCTCTCGGGGACCAACAGGTTTGCGAGCAATAACAGGGCGTGCTTTCAACTTTTCAAACCTGGACGCAAGGTCTGGTATGAGGTCGTCAGTCTTACTGAAACCATTAGCTGAAGTTGAAGATTGTATTGAGCCTTGATGCTTCCTGTCAATCTCGGCTTTGACTTTCTTAACGTCACCAAAATCACCAGCTATATCCATCCGTAGCTGTTTAGATTTGAAGTAAAGGTCCGAAGACCTTGTGACAAACCTCTCCCACAGGGGATCGTTTGGAATGATCTCACATATGATTCTGTAGGCTTTGAGGTAACTCACAAAACACTCCGGCAACTTGTGGGCCTCCAGTTCAACACGCCACCTTGAGTAGAGACTGTAAGCCAGTTCGATCCAAGACTTTATTGTAACTCCGGGACGACTTTCGACCCTCGCCCGATCATCGAGTTCTTTGGACGATGGATAGTACGTGCCTCCCTCGCCACCATTTCGGGCAGAAGCCTCTCCGTTGATGCTTCCATCACTGATCGAGGGCATCACAGCAGCTTCAGCTCATCATCACGTCGCTGTGGCTGTGCTGTAGTCGGTGCCCAGACATCGTTAAAATTAGGCGTGTGAGTTGGGTCATCGAGACAACGAACGACGCAACGCACTATTCATCCGGGCAGCAAAGGGTTGGGAAATCCTGCTGACAGCATTCTAGGCAGCTGCTGGTGTCTCTGTAGGTTACAGTGCAGGAGGAGTCATGTCTTGGTTTGGGGGCCAGACCGAGTTTGACGGAAAGGTGGAGGCTGCAACGACTGGAGCGCCGGAACAGGATACAGATCTCCCAAAGGTTCTAGAAATATGCGATCAGGTAAGGAGTAAAGCCGTCTTGCCCAAAGAGGCCATGAGGTCTTTAAAAAGGCGGATTGGAAATAAGAATCCAAACATCCAGCTGGCCGCATTAAAATTGACCGACGCTTGCATAAAGAACGGCGGGAACCACTTTCTTACCGAAGTGGCATCTCGTGAGTTCATCGACAATATAGTCTCTCTACTCAAAAGTCCGGCTGGGATCAATCGTGACGTGAAGGAGAAGATGCTCGAGCTCCTTCAGCTATGGGCACTTGCATTCGAAGGAAAAAGTAATCTATCCTACGTTTCCGAGACGATTCGCTCGCTAAAGACGGACGGATTCACTTTTCCCCCATCACCAGATCATGTTTCGACAAGCCTTGTTGATTCCTCTGCGCCGCCTGACTGGGCAGATTCAGAAGTGTGTATGAGGTGCCGCACCCCCTTTTCCTTTACCAATAGAAAACATCACTGCCGCAACTGTGGAAATGCGTTTGACCAGTACTGTTCAAGCCGGGTTGCGCCGTTGCCTCACCTGGGCATAATGCATCCTGTGAGAGTGTGTGAAAGCTGTTATACTAGCCGTATGGAGGCGTCTACAACCCAGCCACAAAACTCAATGCCGAGTCTAACTTCCCGCCGAAATTCAAGCACCAGCTCAGCAAAGAATAGTTCCTCTCGGCCGCATGGAAATGAAGGAGACGATGATGATGACCTAAAACGTGCTTTGCGGATGTCTTTAGAAGAAAGTAAAATGCCTCAGGGCTACACCAGTGCTCCGAAATCAGCTACTTCTGTTTCAAAACCGCCGATTAAGGAAGAAAACGAGGACGAAGATCTGAAAGCAGCGATCGCAGCCAGTTTGAGAGAGGCTACGGCAGCAACAGGACTCTTGCCCCAAAAAACGTTTGATTCAACGTTACCAATAGAACCATACAAGCCGTCACCATACGAGATCTCTTCGGCCGATTCCGATAATATCAACTTATTTGCGACCTTGATCGACCGCTTACAAACAGCACCTCCTGGTGCCATACTAAAAGAATCTCAACTACAGGAATTGTATGATTCGATTGGCGTGGTTCGGCCAAAGTTGGCTCGCTCGCTTGGTGACGCAGTCAGCAAATACGAGATGCTCGTCGACATGCACGCCAAGCTGCAGACTATCGTACGCTATTACGACAATATGCTCGAGGCTCGGTTATCACAAGCCTATGGGCGCCATAGCGTCTCCTCAAGGCCTCAGCAGGATAGTTACAGGCCTGCGACGCGCCAATACTCCGGTACGTCACAGCCGGACAACCATGACCTTTCCTACTATAAACAGAATTCGCCGACTGACGGCCGAGTGCCTCAGTACAATAATGGCGCCATTGCATCACCACCCTCACAGCAGCCTCAGATGAATCGAGCAACGTCATTTGGAAGCCAGCCTCAGATGAACCGTGCATCGTCCTTTGGAAGCCATCCAGACGTCCCTAGCATGAATGCGCCAAGTTTCCAAACGCCCTACTCTACAAAGCCGCCCGATTACTCCGACTTTTCTTATTACCAACAAACGCCTTCCGAGGCCCGAAGGAGCTTTAGCAAAGCCCCCACCTCCCCCCCACAATCTCATGTACAGAGCACCAAACCTGTTGGAAACCCCGATGATTATTCTTACTACAACACCCAGGCCCCCCCTCGCATGCAAAATCAAGGCTCAATCGCAGAAGATGAGGACACGTCCTACTACAATATTAGGCCAGATCCTCCTATGCCCAACCTAAGTTCAAAACCTGCCGGTGATCCCCACGGCCCTGCACCAAACCGGACACCAGCTCCGAGAGCTGAAGAGGCGTCTCTGATTGATCTATAGGATGTTATGTATATAAGATGGGTTCCATTTGTGTCAATGAGTGTGTGTGTAGCTTTATGAATGCCACCATCAATGGCCAAGACAACCTCAAGCATCTCTTTAGAGCGTTGTCTTGCATTTCAAAGGTCGGTGACCAAGTTGCCTTTGAAGGATACGCAGATAAGCTTGTTCTATCCGCACTGAACTCGTCAAAGTCCGCACTTGCAACAATCACTTTTTCGTCTCAATTCTTTGAAAGCTATCAACTCCACCCCCCAAATGCTACCAAGTCTACCGAAGCCGAGGCAACGGTAGTATGCAAACTGCTTGCAAAGCCTCTGCTAGCCGTATTTCGTCTGCGAGTCTCCGACTCAAAAGACCGTGATGTTTCCATTGAATGGTGCGACATACGAATTGAAGATTCAGGGAATGCATCGAATGGGGAAAGTAGACTGGTCGTTGTCTTTCACTGCCGTTACGGCGTCTTGAAGACTTACAGGCTGATCTATGAAGAATCCGAAGTCCTCCATGCCGTCACAGACCAAGCACGCCTCACGAATGAGTGGTCGATTCGTCCACAGAACTTGAAGGACCTACTCGATCACTTCTCGGGTCGAGCAGACGAGATCTGTATTCGCATTGAGGGGGGAGACGTACAGTTTACGAGTTTCACGGAGGGTGTGATTACTGACAAGGGTGAGCATACCAGCGCTAATCTCACTAACTTTGACTAGAAGTTCTCAAGCAACCAATCAGGACAAGTGTCACAGTGAAAACCTCTGAATTTGATCATTTTCAACTAGACAGCGAGGTACATACGATTATATATAGCTTACGGGAGTTCAAGGCGATAGCCTCCCTTGCTAGCTATCTAGATACTCGTCTTGTTGCAAATTTTGGGAGTGAAGGGATGCCCATTGTCTTCTCCTGCGACAAAGACTCTATTGCTGCGAAATTCGTTATTGCGACGCTGTCGGATCAGCGGAGATTGAGCAGCAGCTTCTCGAATAACAAGAATCTACAGACCGTACCCAAAACCCTACCTCAACCCAAGCGAAAGACTCCTGAAAAAGCCAAAAGCCGGCGGAACGGACAGGAGCAAGAAATGGTCGATGTCCAGTACGACGAGCCACTTCAAGCCACAGAAAACGAGCCTTTGTTCTTCCAGGATGACATGGGACCCGAACAGGGTAATACGATTGGATGGGATGGTGACCTGGAGTCTAATCATGGACACGCCTCGCCGCCACGAGCTCCATCCTGCACGTCTGGCGAGATCCTGCAAGACCACCCGGCACCAGCGGAAATTGGACCGACTCAGCAACCCAACCGGCCAAAAGGTCTGTTTGACGACTGACGAATTGGACAAAGGACAAGGAATCGACAGCACAACATCATATTGTCGCAGGAAGGCAGGCAAACAAATAAATAGTATGTATTAGAATCATCATCACCATCGTGTGATTTTCCCCATACTCTCGAAAACGAAAACCGTGCAAATCCATGTCCCGGCCACTCCTGACAGGTCTACGGTCACTGGCGAGCCGGAGAGCGGCACGAGGCAGTTTGGGCTGTACGTCTGCTTGGAATGGCTGCCTTGGTATGGTGCCACAGACAAAGTCGTATGCAACTGCATTCGACCGGTCTCTACCGCACGTCAACCTGGGAACCATAGGACACGTTGATCACGGCAAGACGACGCTGACGGCCGCAATCACCAAGACTCAGTCCAAGAAAGGCTTGGCAAGCTTCTCTGACTATGCATCCATCGACAAAGCCCCTGAAGAGAGAGCCCGGGGTATTACTATAAGTACAGCACACGTGGAGTATCGGACGGGCAAAAGGCATTATGCGCATGTCGACTGTCCGGGCCATGCAGACTATATCAAGAACATGATCACTGGTGCAGCGCAGATGGATGGGGCAATAATAGTCGTGGCCGCTTCGGATGGGTCGATGCCTCAGACGAGGGAGCATCTACTGCTTGCTCGCCAAGTCGGTGTACAAAACTTGGTAGTGTATGTCAACAAGATTGATGCTGTGGAAGATAAGGAGATGCTCGAGCTTGTTGAAATGGAAATGAGAGAACTCTTGAGTACGTATGGTTTTGATGGGGACAATACACCGGTCATTATGGGATCCGCACTCTGTGCACTCGAGGGACGCAAGGACGAGATTGGCGTAGATTCCATCAACAAACTTCTGGATGCGGTCGACACATATATTCCTACTCCTTCAAGAGACATGGAGAAACCGTTTCTCATGCCGGTAGAGGATGTCTTTTCCATTGCGGGAAGAGGCACGGTCTGCACTGGGCGGGTCGAGCGAGGGAGCCTCAAGAAAGGATCGGAGGTGGAAATTGTCGGGCACAACCCTACACCAATCAAAACCATCGTCACCGGTGTCGAGACGTTTAAGAAGGAGCTGGATTCGGCTGTTGCTGGTGACAATGCTGGACTGTTATTGCGAGGCGTGAAGCGAGAACAGATTCGTCGTGGAATGGTGCTGTGTAAGCCAAACAGTGTCAAGGCCCATTCAAAATTCCTCGCAAGCTTGTATGTACTTACAAAGGAAGAAGGGGGTCGAAGAACCGGCTTCCACCAGAACTACAGACCGCAAATGTTTATTCGGACAGCCGACGTTACTGTCGTGCTGAACCATCCCGAAGGCACCGAGGACGCCGACAATAAAATGATCATGCCAGGCGACAATACGGAGATGGTCTGCGAACTCGTGCACCCAACCGCGCTCGAGCCGGGACTACGCTTCAATATTCGAGAGGGTGGACGGACTGTGGGGACAGGCCTGATTACCAGAATATTGGATTAATAAGCACACTTCAGATCTATACATTCCGAGCGTGTTGTTGTGCATCGAATTTAGACTTTAGGCAACGTCCGTCGATTGTATAAATTTAGACATCTCCTATCCCTGTGGACGCTGGTGGTTGTCTCGATTTCTCTTTGCACAGGGTAGTTCCATCGTCGCTGACTAGACTGCATACCTGTTCTCCAGAATGCCATTATCAAGCGCTGCATCATCCGCCGCTTCACGTTCCATGGAAACAGTAAGACCTTCTGACGGATCAACAACACTCCCATACCTCAACCACATCTTTTCATTCTCTTCAAAGAATGCCTTCATGTAGCCATCCTTGAACAGCAAAAAGTCGACTCTTTTGATAGAATTACGGAGCTTCTTCACCATGGCCAAGACATTCATGGATGCACTATCCGGTCCAAGAACATGCATTGGCAACGAAGCGACCAACTCGAGTGCTTGCAGATAGATTTTCTCATCCTCGGTCGTGTCGGCTACCTTCAATAACGTGAACATGAGCTTTGCACTGATTTCAATATCACATTTCTGGCTCAATGCAATAACTTGCAGTGCGTCCTCAAAATTGGCGGAGCGGCGACACGCGTGCAACGCTAAATAAACGGTTAGCGGCGCAAGCTCGATTCCACGCGACTGCGTCTCTTGAATCAAGTCAAGCGCCGCACCACTATCTCTCGTGTCCGCCAGGAGTTTGATCATGATGTGAGTGGCAGGAAGGTCTGGTGTGACCTTGTAGAAATTAACAAAAACAGACCAGTACGACTGCGCCACATTCTTTTGTCTAAACTTTCGGCAAGCAATGAGCAAGCTCTTCAGTATTCTCGTTTCCGGCACAAGAGGAATTATGCGACTGGTTAGTCGGGGCAAAACATGTTCCAAAGGCGCCTTGATTCGCTGAATCCCGTACACATCTTGAATGACGGAGAAGACAGAGTCAAAGTCGTTTGGTTGCTGCCCGCTGAGCAACAACTGACAAAAGGTGGACGCAAGCTTGCCGTCCATATGAACTGACCCTTCCGCCCATTTCTTCATAATTTCTTCCCATATCTGCTTTCCCTGGGAAACGTGTTCTTCAGCACGGTTTGGATTAGCGATGGCATTGTCGCATAGCACCGAGAGGATAATTGTGTAGGTTGCAGTGTCCGGCTGAAGACACTTCTTCTTACTTTGACTCATGGTATTCACGATGTCCCAAAACGTAACCATATCCTTTGTTTTCCAAGCAATGTGTAACATGGCATTCCCATGAATAGTCTCCGCACCGAGTGGACCCATGCTAGCACATAAAGTATTCCACAATTTAAGAGCGCCAGCGGCCGCCGTTTTGAAATGAACGTTTCTTTGCAGGCCAAGAAATAGATGTGCGTGGGTGTAGGAGTCGATCCGTTGGCCCCTCCGTTTCATTTCATGATACACCTTCCATGCTGTACTCATTTTTCCTGTCTTCATATTATACTGGATCAATCTGTTCCACGACACCGTATACTTATCGGCCATGGAGACATCTCTTGCTTTACTTTCGACCAGACGCAGTGCCCGATCGTAGTCATGTTTCTTTAGAAAGGCGGACACCTTTCTTGCTACCTCGTACGGATCATTCTCTAATCTCCCTTTAGCGACTGTTGGGCCAGAAGATTTCTTTGACGTCCAATGCAGACACTGCCTGCCACCCCGTTGTCCTAATGCGACACGTACACCACTTCCATATCCACACAGCAGAGCTAGCATAGATTCATTTCCCTGGTTCCTCGCACGTGACAGCGGCCCGAGCTTTTTCCGATCCTCGGACAGACAGCTTCACAATGCCTGATATTGGTTTGAACTAAGGGTGGTATGGCGGAGAATTTGAATTATCATTACATTATTTAAGCCAGCTAACCCTATCCTTTTACCAATGTTTCGAGGATCTCATTACCTCCATTCGAGATACTATCGAGAACAATTCGTAGAATGCTGGCAAATTCCCATATCTCCTCATAGGTGTTGTACAAGGGAGCAGGCGCAACACGAATGACATCCGGCCGTCGTTCATCCACAATGATATCATAGGCTGTGAATTGCTTGATAATCGCTTCCAAGACGTCCGGTCTGAACAAAAGACTCAACTGGGCGCCTCGCTCATCTGGATTGGCTGGTGTAATGATTTGGAAATGGTGGTCTGGGAAGTTCTCCCGCAAAAGAAATTCAAGGTGCCCCGTGAGCTTTACCGACTTCTCGCGGAGCAAGGTCATGGTGGTCTTCTCAAACACATTTAAGCTTCCCAACAAACTCGCTACATCGAGGACAGAGGGGTTGGAGAGTTGGTAGCCAGCAGCTCCTGGTATGGCCTTGAATCCTAAAAGTCAGTACAAGCCATCCACCACAAGCTCACTATTTTCCATCTGAAAGCGAGAATCCTTATCATGGCCCCACCACCCTGCTAGCCTATGCCAGTCCGTGCCGTACCGCTGGTGGACAAAGATACTGGCAATACCTCCTGGACCAGCATTGAGGTATTTGTAGGTGCACCAGGCAGCAAAGTCAATATCCCAATCATGCAGCTGCAGTATGACATTCCCGGCCGCGTGTGCAAAGTCCCACCCAACTACGAGTCCTTTCGTTTTCGCATAGCTTGAAATGGCTTGAATGTCAAAGAGCTGCCCGGTGTAGAATTGAACGCCAGAAAGGAGGATCATGGCCGCAGATGAAGCGTTCTCATCTATGGTCTGTATGATCCGCTCATGCGTCAGTATCCGTTGGCCCCCCTCTTTCGGTTTCACAGTGACGAGAGATGTCTTTGGGTCCAGGCCGTGCCATTGCAGGTGGGACGCCACCGCGTACTTTGATTAGCAAGTTGCGCAAGCTACACGGCAAACATGATCGGAGGGAAAGGCCTTTTCTTCAATAACGATCTTAGTCCTCTCTCCCTTTGGTCTGTAGAAGGAGGCCATGAGCAAGTGCAGGTTGGCCGTCAAGCTTCCCATCACTGCAATCTCAGAGGGGAGCGCTCCCACGACATTTGCCATCTTGGCCGTCACTTGCTCATCCATGCTCACCCACGGCCTGCCGTGCGGATGATCGAAATGGCCCGTGACGCCCTGCTGCTTCCACACCTCGAGTTCCTCCAGGACCAGCGTTCGTGTCCCTACCGGCTGCAGACCAAGTGAGTTCCCGCACAGGTAGACTCCGTGCTTTGGAATATAGAACTCCTTCCGCAGCTCTCTGAGTGGGTCCGCTTGGTCCAGCTGGCGGGAGTACTCATTGCTCAGACGGAAGGAAGTCTCGAGTGTCATCTCATCAAGTGGATGGGATGAGAACGCTAAGAACGCTGAAGGAGCTACGCTGCACAAGTCACTAGGGCAAGGACATCACTAGGGCAAGGACTACGTAGACTCATCCACTCCACCATCGCCCTCTTGTAGGCATGATCCATCACGCTCCACCCAATGACGTGCGCCCAATCTCGATTATTTACCCGATCTCCAACCATGCCGCTGCGACCGAGGATATGGTGTAGTTTGGCGCGCAGCAGCTGGACGCGAAGAGGGCCAAGCTGCAGCCACCACCTGCGTCGCCTTGCCACTGCACTGCCACGGATCAGGAACCCGAAGCTGGACGCCCAGGGCCAGAGCATGGGCATCACCATCTCGCCACGAGCCGTGCAGCAGCTGCAGACAATCCGGCAACGCGATGCAAACGACGCTCTTGCCCTACGCGTGATGGTGGAGAGCGGCGGGTGTCATGGCTTTCAATACAAGCTCAAGCTCACGGATGCGTTTGACGAAAAGGAAGACACTGTATTTGACGTGGACGGATCCAAAGTAGTCGTCGACGAGATGTCCTTGGAGCTGCTCAATGGGTCCAAGATCGACTTCACGCAGGAGCTGATTGGGTCGGAGTTCAAGGTCGTGGATAACCCGTATGCCACATCCAGTTGTGGGTGCGAGGTCAGCTTTGCCATCGACCTCGACAAGCTGCCTGCACGCTCATAGCGACGACTCGCACAGCAGGTCTGGAAAATAAGGGGGAGCGTTTTGGCATGCACTGGCGTCCGGGTGCATGGTGTAGATAGATACTGGACATGTGTAAATTGCGTCTCCACGATGTCTGACATTCGCACGAAAAGCAGCAAGATCCTCTCCGAGGCATTGGGAGACGAGCGCCTGGGCAGCGCAGTGGAGAGCGCACTGTTTGCGCAGTGTGGCGGCGAGACACACAACGACTACAGAGCCAGCATTCGCTCCAAGCTGCTGAACCTGAAAGAGAATCCACTGCTGGTGAAGAACCTCACGAGCGGCAAGCTATCCGCCGCTGACTTTGCCGCGATGGGCGCGGAGGAGATGGCATCGACGAAGCGGCGCTTGGGCGATGAGCAGCTGGAGGAGGAGAATACGCGCCAGGCCATTGCCGTCGATACGCATGAGCCTCACACGGCCGACCAGGATATGCCGTTTGGAGAATCTCACGACAATCGAGCAGGGCAGGAAGGGATTGAATTTGAACACGCGTGAGGTCTATGCTCCGTTTATCTACAATGCGAGAATGTATGTTACAGGTCGTCTCATGCCATGAAGCTGAAGATGTTGTTCATGTCAACATACCGCCGGCCGCACTTTTCAAGGTACTTTCCGACCACACTGCGAGATGCATCGAAACACTGCCGGTTCTGCGCGCCGAGGACAGAGATGGCCACTTTGTCGGCATCTGACGCTTTCGCTATTGCCTTATCCGTGCAAAAGAGGCTGTCGTAGTACAGGAGTTGGTTGTAGAGAGCTTTGTCGGTATACACAAAAGACATCCTCCCCAGACATCCTCGCGCTAAACCGTCTCGCCCAATGCACCTTCTTCCATATACACTCATCTGGCGTGTCTTCGTACCGCACTCCGGGTCATCGCATTGCAGCCAGCTCTCATAGTACTGGTCAACCTGCATGCGAATCTGAGACTCCAGCTGCAGATTGACACTCAACGGAGGAAGCACATTGCCGCAGCTGCAAAGAATCCCATGAGCAGAGCATACTTGCGGAGTCACCAAACCCTCCATGGCAAAGCCCTTCCCACACGCCTGACAGATGAGTGTCAGCCGGGCCGCATCTTTGAAACGCTCTTCATCTGATATGGTCGAATCAAGCGGAACAATATCTTTGGATGCTTGTGTCACCAAATTTGCAATCTGATACTTGCGAGTATCCAGACCAAGACACTCGGCCAGTCGCATCGCATCTGTTCCCTCGATGGGCCCGCACAGCCGCTCGATTGGAGGAAAGATCTGTTTCAGCAGGTACCATTCATAGTCGGGTTTCAATTCAGAGCCCTTCTTCAAGAGCTCTTGCGGGGCGCATGCACGCTCGGCTGGATTGTTGTTCGAATCTCCCGCAGTAATAATGAACGCAATCACGTCGTTGATTCTGACCGTGTCGCCTTTTGCCTTTTTCTTGAGAGCCACTTGAACCTGTGGCATGCTCTTCCCAGCCGGATAGTCTTCTGGATTCTTCCCCAGTTTCTATGCGTCAGTGAGATGTCAATCAAACCTTACCGTGTGAACGATATACTTGCCCACAGAGATCTTGTCGTTTCTCATTTTCTCTGCAAGCTCGCCAAGGTACTCGTGTATCTTCTCAACCACTGTTTCGGTTTGTTCACCAGAAAGGATCTGAGTGAGGACATAGGTCGATGCTTCCTTGGATAGCGCGCAGTATTCTCTACGACGCATATCGAGACCCTTGACCTCCATCTTAGCCTCCAACTTTCCATTCACGTCAATTAGATTGAGTGCTGCGTACTTCTTCTTTTGATGAAGGAGTAACCTTTGAAAAACATTGTCAATGTCAATTTCAAGTAGCTTATAACGCTCATTGACGACTCGCTTGAATTCATTGCCTATTTTTATCGCATCTTGGTAACTATCCACATTCGTATTGATCATCACAGAGTCTGTGTCACCATACACGACCTGCCACTGCATAGACTCTGCAAGCTCTTTGGTGTTTGTCAAAATTTCACGCCCTTTGTAGGTTGTTAGGACGGCTAAAGGACGTGCGTAGAAACGCGACTTTACGTAACCCAGACAACCGTACATTGAATTGGCAGTGAGCTTTAAAGCTTGCTGTTTTGTGTCCCATTGAGTTTTTTGAGTAAATGTAGCCCTCTTGTCTTTCATGAGGCTTTTAACTTGTTTCCTTCGATTGACTAATGTCGCAATAAGCTTTGGAAGGATGCCTTGAGGCTGATCAGAGTCTGGTAGATCTGGCACTTTGTCTTCCGTTCCTACATCACTTCTGTCCACTGTAGTGAAGCAGATATTGTATTCTTGGATGATACTTGGATACAAGCTGTTGAAGTCCATGACGAGAATGAATTTATCGTACAGCCCACGTTCAGGCTCAAAAACAAGTCCACCCTTGAACTTGTCTTTCTTCTTGTCACCAGAGGCAGCTTCATCATCACCTTCATCATCGTCGTCGAGAGCCTTCACCATCTTCGGTTTTCCAAAGACTTTGTCTGGGCAGATATATTTATTATGAGAGAATTCGTGAAGCAAAATGTATTCATTTCGTTCGGATCTAGTACCACTTAGCGTTCGCGCCCATGAATTACCGGCCAGATTTGTTAACTGTTTCGTAAGTGGTAACATTTGCACTTTGAGACACACCGCAGTGATGAAATGAGTATCAATCTCTGCATGTAGCACGTAATCCAGAAGTCCACGTGCTGTATCTGTCCATGACTGCATTGCTTTCTCTTGATCGATTTCTTGTCTTTTGGCACCCAAGATTAACTCGCACATTTCAGTCAAGGTCCAAGATTGACATTTGTTCATTAGCGATTTCCCCAGCTCATTGGACAAATCACACAAAAGCCGTCCAGACACGAGCTGTCGTTCGCCATAGGAGTTTCCAAATCTACCGAAACTTTTCGGCCATTCACTTCTTCGAAGACGTCCAATACGATGCCAATTTTGAGTCTTTTTCTCTTTCATTCGATGAAGCAAAACAGTGTAATCCACATTATCTAAGTTGTGCCCCACAAAAACATCTGGATCAACGTTTTGTATCTTCGTGATAAAACAGCTCAGTAGAGAAGCCTCAGTCTTCTCACAGCGTATGTTTCCTTTATGTTTGTTGGACTCGACCTCAAATCCAGGAGGAAAGATTTGCTTCAAAGGTCTTACCACTGTGAATGTATAGGATGGCAACTCTTCAGCTGGAGTAGGGTCATCAAGAGTCACTGAGATTAATAACGCGTTTCTAAAGTCCTACCATTTTCGTAGACTCGAGCGGAAGCCACTATGATTTCCTGCTTGTTTTCTTTCGGGTTTATGATGGTTCTCAAAGCTATACTCATCAGAGTGAAAGGCGGAGGAGAATTTTCTCCATCAGAAAGCGGGGAGATCTGCTCTGGATCTGCAACAGCTATTTCCAGCTTGCACCAAGATGACTGGGTTAGTAATTTATCTACAACGACCATACGTTCTGTGCCGAGGAGAAATCAGGCCTTTTTATTTTCAGCCAGCAAGGGCCCATGATCTTTCGGCAAAGTACGAATTGCTCGAACAAAGCGGTATTGGTACCAAAAACATGGGAGAAAGTATCCCCCGTCAAGTCCATTTGCAGCTGTGTTTCTATTATTAGACGCTTTCTATCACGCTCCTACTTGAGTATGGATATAAGACTTTGAGGTATTCACTTTGCTGAGGTATGTCGGGTAGCTCAAAGGCATACTTTCGTGTACAAGGCTTAGATTTGAAGGAATCAATCTTGGCCTTTGTGAACAGGTTGCTGACCTCGGAATAAACATCACCTACTGTTACCTCTTCATCTGTCTCGCGACCATTCGCGAGTTTGTAGTCCCGTGGAAGGAAGTATAGATTCCGCAAAATGCCATCAACACGCAAGAAACAGCTGACGTAATTATGCGAAGCTTTCACCTGAACTTTGCCAAAGAGACAAAGGATACCACCGACATCACAAACGTCAGTCCAAAACATTTTGAGGCTGCCATCTTCTTCCAAGACATCTTCTGCCTTTATCTTTCCATAGACTGCTGAAGGTTTAGGGGAGTCTGTTGTTTTCAGCTTCGACCCCAACTCTAACCATTGAGATGGCTCAACCGGGCCTGAGGGGGAGAAAGCAATACCATTACTCAATTTTGAAGGAGTTTCCATTACTTTCGGCCTCATCCTCGTTGGTGCAATGTTCACACTTGCACGCTCTGACCGGCTGGACAGTAATCCAGCTAGTGGCTTGGCTATAATCATTTCTGCTTCCGGTTCTGGAACTTTACGTTTGATAGCCTGAGTCGTTGGTGACGATGGCGTTTCAGGCATGTCCGTCATATCAGAATCCAGATTGACATCCGGGGTATACATATCCATGGAATCGCTCAGAGGAGGAGGAGAGCTCGGAAGCTCATGTTTTAAGCCTTTATAGTCCATCTTCATCCTTTTTGTAAGAGAGGTTCGAAGCGGAGAACTCTCCCGGAAGCGGGCTTTCGGTTCCAATTTCTGGCCAGTCATATGTAATGGAGCTGTCTCTTCAAACGTATCCAGTAAACCGGCCATAAAATTGGCGTCCTCTCTAGTTGTAGTCTTGTTGAGTGGAGCGTTTGAGGCTGTATTCTTTACAAAATACTGTTTTATCTCTCGCTCAGCTTTTATCTTTTCCACATTTTTTGCATCACGACGACCCGACCTGTACTTTGACGGTCGATTGTATGTGTCTGATTCGTCCGAGTAAGGCTCCTGTGTACCCCAGTCATCCATCCCATTATCAACGTAACCCTCACCATTGTCATCAACAACAAAGTCATCTTCCAAGAGACGTTTACGAACGACGTCTTTGTAGCCCTCCTCGTCGACCTCATCGTAAAGTTTGTCCTGTTCCTCCGATGCGTACGTTGCATTGCGTGGTTTATGAGACTTCTTCAGGGCCCTT
>JAABUZ0100004191.1_pt1 | contig 20201 bp, 16 predicted proteins | sample 5562091 | NCBI WGS metagenome assembly JAABUZ01 (sample SAMN12813069, study PRJNA571459) | rock metagenome | isolation source: Antarctica rocks | place: Antarctica: Victoria Land, Linnaeus Terrace sud | collected 2015-12-21 | reverse complement strand
TGTCTCCGGACGGCCTCACACTTCGGGGTAAGCCCGTCAAGCTTCTGACCACCGATCAGTCCTGGGAAGGAACTCTCATCGAGGCGCCCTTTATGTGGGAGCAGAACCACAAGTACTACCTCTTCTTCTCGGCTAACAACTATGCGTCATTCAGCTACGCAGCCGGCTATGCGACCTGCGCCGGACCCCAGGGACACTGTACCGCCGCGTCCGGAAACCCAATTCTCAGCTCAAAGTGCCGCGCCGCCGGCCCGGGCGGCGAGACCATCATCGCAGATACCGCCGGGCAGACCTGGATGCTGTACCACGCCTGGAGGGCGAGCGCCGTGGACGACCCCACGGTGGGCCGGGAACTCTGGCTGGACCGGCTGAACTGGACCAACGGCAAACCGGTCGTCCATGGCCCGACCTGCACGGCCCAGCCGGCCCCCGCGACATGATCTATCCTTTGACGCCGCTAACACAGCCCCATAACGCGATTGACACGCCGGCCCCCTTGTGCTAGTTTTACTTAATTGGGGTCAACGGCGAACCAACGCCGGTTGATTCCCGGCATGCTCTTGCTGCAGTTCGTTTGTCACTTCCAGTGCAAGGAGAGGAACATGGACACGGATCGAGAGGACCCCGGCGAGCGCGTCAGTAGGCTCAGCCGGCGGGATCTGCTGAAGGGTGCGGCTGCGGTCGGTTTGGCCGGTTCCGCTCTGTCGTGGCGAGAGATCGTTGCTTCCCAAACCGTCTGGGCGAAGTCGTCGCTGAGCGGCAACGTCACCTTCTGGAACCTCTTCGCCGGCGGAGACGGCGCCCGGATGATCCAGCTGGAGCAGGGTTTCCGCAAGGCGAACCCGCACGTCAAACTGAACGCGACGACGCTGGCGTGGGGCATTCCGTACTACACCAAGCTAATCACGTCCACGGTCGCTGGATCGCCGCCCAACGTCTCCATCCTGCATCTCTCACGGATGGCGTCCTTTGCACCAAAAGGGCTCTTCACCGAACTTGATCCAGCGATGTTGGCGAAGTACGGGATTACGCAGAGCACGGTATCGAAACAGGCCTGGGACATGGCGCACTATAAGGGCAAGCTCTACGCGATCCCGCTCGATACTCACCCCTTGGTCATGTACTACAACACCAAGATCGCCAAGAAGGCGGGACTGCTCCAGGCAAATGGGCGGCTCAAAGATCTCCATGGTGAGACCGCGGTGATGGATGCGATTCAAAAGGCACAGCATCACACCAAGGTGGGTCTGGCGATCGCCGTCGCCGGCGCGGGCGAAGTCATGCCGTGGCGCTTCTGGCACGCGGCGTATAAGCAGTTGGGTGGGGATGAACTCTCGAGCGACGGAAAGAAAGTCATCCTGAATGCGGCCCACGGCGCCAAGGCGACATCGTTCCTCGACGATATAACCCAGAAGTACAAGGTGGCCGGGCCTCATGTCGACTACCCTGCCTCAGTCGCTTTGTTCAACAGTCAGAAAGCGGCATTCATGTGGAACGGCGAATGGGAGGTAACCACTTTCCAGAAGTCCGGCATCCCCTTCGATATGACGCTCTTCCCCAACCTCTTCGGAAGCTCTGCGACCTGGGCGGATTCACACGCCTTCGCGATTCCGCACAACCATTCAATGAGCGAGCAACAGCTGGCGGCGAATCTCTCCTTCATCAGTTACGCCCTCAAGCACAGTGTGATCTGGGCTCAGGGTGGCCATATTCCCGCGTACCTGCCGGTGGCCCACAGCGCGGCCTACAAGAAGTTGACGCCTCAATCACACTACGCGGATGAGGCCAAACATGTTGTGTACGATCCAATCGCACCGTTCAGTGGGGCGGCTGGACCGATGGAGACTGCGGCGGGGAAGACCTTCCAGTCCGTCATGACGGGGCAATCGAGCCCCAGTCAGGGATACAGCCAATTCGCTTCGAGCTTGCAGAAGTTCGCCGGCAGTTCCGGTGGCCCTCCCGGCACGTAATTCCAAGACACCTTTCCCGGCGCACAGTCTAGAGTGAGGAGCCGCGAGTGACTCGCGGCTCCTTTAGGGAGGTGCGAGATGATCACAGGGGACCAGGTCACACGAACCCAGGGAGTCGACCAGGCGCAACTGGCAGCCACCCCGCAGGTGGCGCCGGCCGCCCCGATGAAACAGTGGCGCCTCGATCTTGTCGGGTTCGGCTTTGCTTTGCCTTTTCTCGTCGTCTATGCCGTGTTCGTGGTCTGGCCGATTATTTCCGGCCTGAACACGAGTTTTACCAATTCCACGCTCACGGGCGGCGCCACAAAGTTCATCGGTCTCGAAAACTACCAGGCACTCATCCATGATTCTGAGTTCTGGAGTTCGATGTGGCATACCGTCGAGTTCGCGCTGCTGAGCACGCCTCCGCTCATCGTGCTCAGCCTGGTCTTCGCGCTGATGGCCAATCGCGAAATCCCTGGGCGATGGCTGATCAGGCTGGTATTTTTCGCCCCGTTTGTTCTGCCCGTGTCTGTCCTGGGGCTCATCTGGGTCTGGCTCTACGAGCCGGATTTTGGTCTGATAAACGGGTACCTCGGTGACCTGCATCTTGGAAACGTTAACTGGCTCGACGATCCCCACACGGCCTTGCTCTCGGTTGTCGTTGCGACTGTTTGGTGGACTCTCGGCTTCAACTTCGTTCTCTACCTGGCCGGCTTGCAGGGGATCTCCCCGGATATTTATGAAGCCGCATCGATTGATGGCGCCAGCTCGTGGCAGCAGCTGATCCGTATCACAATCCCACTCCTGCGGCGCACCACCACGCTGATCATCATTCTGCAGATCCTGGCCTCGCTGAAAATTTTTGGGCAGATATACGTCATGACCAATGGCGGCCCAGGGAATGCGACCCGTCCAGTGGTGCAGTATATCTATGAGAACGGCTTCACCTCGTACTACACTGGCTACGCCTCTGCCATTTCGTATGTCTTTTTCCTGTTTGTTCTCGTCATCTCGGTTTCCCAGTTCGTGTTTTTCGGTCGAAGGGGAAATGCATAATGTCCCGCGCCGCACCGGTAGTCGCCTCGTCCGATCCCCAACGGCGTGACCAGACCTTGAACATCCTCTCCTTCGTATGCCTTTTCGTGGCTATCCTGATCTGGGTTGTGCCCTTCGCATGGGCCATCGACACAGCATTCAAGCCGGAGAGTCAGACGACGACCGTTCCGGTAAGCTGGCTCCCGACGCACTGGACGTGGGATGCCTTTACCAGCGTACTCAGGGCCGGGAGCCTTCCGCGCTGGTTCTTCAATAGCCTGCTAACCTCCGTGACCATCACAGTAGTGACTGTGCTTTTCTCGAGCATGGCGGCTTTTTCGATCTCGCGCGTCCCTTTTCGCGGACGGAACCTGGTGTTTTGGCTAATCATAGCCGGCATCATGGTCCCCACAGAGGCCTTGATCGTGCCGCTGTTCATGGAAATCAACAGTTTCCATATGATCAATACGTATTGGGCTATCATTCTGCCACAGCTCGCGTCGCCTATTGCTGTTTTTATCTTCAAGCAGTTCTTCGACGGGGTGCCTCACGAGCTACAGGAGGCCGCCGTTCTCGACGGCGCTAGCCGCTTTCGTATCTACTGGCAGATTTGGATGCCACTTTCTCGCCCTGCGATCGCCGCGGTTACCATCTTCACGTTCATCAGCTCATGGAACAACTTTCTGTGGCCGTTGATCGCGGTCACGGGTACCGATATGATGACTATTCCTGTCGGCGTCGCCACCGTTCAGAGCGCGTATGGAGTTCACTACGCCCAGATCATGGCCACTTCCGTTCTCGCCGCTTTGCCTCTCATCCTGCTCTTTGTCTTCTTCCAACGGCAGATTGTGCAGGGGATCGCGAGTACGGGGATTAAGGGATAGACGTCGTCCCTATCTACCCCTTGACGCCGCTCAGAGCGGCGGAGGCCACGAAGTGGCGCTGGAGCAGGATGAATAGGACGATGGTCGGGATGGCCGCGACGGCCGAGAACGCCATCAGCGGTCCGTACATGGCGACGTAGGCGCCGGAGGTGACGATAGAGATCCCCACCGTGATAGTGTACATGTCCTTGGTCTGCATCGCGATCAGTGGCCAGAGAAAGTCGTTGTAGACCCCGACACCGGTGAGGATGCCGAGGGTGACCAGTGGTGTGCGCGTCATGGGGAGGATGATCTGGAACCAGCGTCGGAATTTCCCAGCGCCGTCGATCACGGCCGCTTCCTCCAGCTCCCGCGGAATGCCCAGATAGAACTGGCGGAGCAGGAACACGCCAAAGGCGCCCGCCGGGTATACGAGAATGATCGGCCAGTAGGTGTTGAGCAGTCCGGCGTTGGCGAACTCTGAGAAGACCGGGATGATAAAGGTGATCCCGGGGATCAGCGTGGACGCCAGGATCAGGTAAAAGAACAGGTCTCTGCCCGGCCATTCCAGGCGCGAGAGCGAGTACGCCGCCAGTGACGCGCACAGCAGGGTCAGGAACGCGCCACCGGTAACCGCCACCATCGAGTTGAGAAACCACCGGCCGATCGGGTCTTGATTGTCCTGGAAGATCTGCGTGAAGTTGTCCAGCGTCGGGTGCTGCGGAATCAGGCCGGCCGCGTTCAGCGTCACCTCGGCGGTCGATTTCAGCGATGTCGACACCATGTAGGCCAGCGGCCATAGAGTCCACGCGGCGAGCAAAACGAGAGCGGCTAGTTGAAGGAACCGTTGTGGAGTCCATCGTTGAGCGTTATCCATCGAATCCCCCTACGTTTCCGTCGCGCGGAAGAAGCGGATCTGAAGCACGGCCAGGATGATCAGAATCACGCCCAGGATGAAGCTCATGGCGCAGGCCAGCGCCAGATTCTGGGTACCGAAGGCCTCGTTGTACATCTGCAAGGCAACCGGTGTGGTGGACTTAGTCGGCCCACCCACCCCCGGTCCACCGTGCGTGAGGATGAATGGCTGGCCGAACAGTCCGAAGGAGGCGATCATCTGAGTGATGGTGACGAAGGCCAGAACCGGGCGGAGCAGGGGCAGCGTGATGAACAAGAGCCGCTGCAATCCGTTGGCCCCATCGATCTTCGCGGCCTCGTAGTAGTCGTTCGGAATGTTCAGCAGACCGGCTAGCAGTACGATCATGTTGAAGCCCGGTGTCCACCAGAGGGTCGCGATGATGATGGATAGCCAGGCCCAGGGCTGCTGGATGAGCCAGGGGATGTTGTTGTGTACATAGTTATCCAGGATGCCGCCGTTCTGCAGTATCCACAGCCAGACCGTCATGGCAACGGCCACCGAGAGCACCGCCGGAATGTAGAACACCGAGCGGAAGAAGGTCCGGAATGGGCCGTGGACCAGCAGGAGCGCGAGGGTCAGGGCCAGGAGCGTGAGGAGCGGTACCGTGATCACGGCAAAGAACGCGGTGTTCTCGATGCTCTGCCAGAAGTAGACCGTGTCGTCCAGCTTCCAGTTGAAGAGCAGGTTGTAGTAGTGCCGGAGGCCGGTGAAGCCGGTGTCTCCACCCACGGTGGTCCAGTTTCGAAGACTGATCCATCCGGCGAAGACCAGCGGCCAGAGCAGGAACGCGATAAAGAACAGGAAGTACGGGAGGACGAACAGAAACGATCCCGCGTAGTCCTTACTGCGAACCCCCAGTGGCCGGCGGCGCGGCCCCCCCACTGAAACGACCGCTGGTGTACCCGGTCCCCGGTCAGCGGTGCCGATGTTACGAATCGGCGTCGATCCCTGAGCCATCCAGAGCCCCCTCTCCTGGCGTGACAAGGCGCGGAGTGCGCCCCGGCTTCAGGGCGCACTCCAGTGAGATCGTTGGGACTAGCTGGGAAAGTTAGCCGCTTCCGCTCTGCATGTGGGTGCTGATTGCCGCCGCCGCCTTGGCCAGATCACCCTTAATGTCGGTGCTCTGCCCGCGAAGGACCGGCCATAGGGCGTCGTCGTACAGCCAGTGGTCATCGTAGTTGGGAATCACCGGATTGTAGTAGCCGTACTTGAGCTCCTTGGCAGCCTCAGAGACGCCGCCGAGCTGCTTGAAGGCCGAGCTCTTGATGACCGGTTGATAGACCGGCACGTCGCCGACCTTCGCCATCTCGATGCTGTGCGTCTGGTAGTACTCAAGGAACTTGATCGCCGCCTGGTTCTCGGCCGGCGAGTTTTTCTTGTACAGGGCGAAGCCCAGATCACCGATGAAGACGCGCTTCTTTGGGCCGAACTGCGGCACCACGGAGACGCCGAAATCCGATCCCAACGTTTTCAGCGTCGGGTTCGTGATCTGCCAACTACCGTCGAAGATCTGGGCGGCCGAGCCGTTGGCCAGCATCTTGATGTCCTGGTCGACCGCGTACTGCTTCGGCCCCAGATTGTTGGTGTAGATCAGGCTGCGCAACACGGTAAGCGCCTGGACCGCGGCCTTGGAGTTGTAGTTCGACGAATTCGTCTTGGTGTTGAAAGCGGTGCCGCCAAACTGCGAGTAGACGGTCGGCCACAGGAACTGCATTGGCCAGTCAGTGGGAATCACCATACCGTACTGGCTGCTGCCCTTCGTCAACTTCTTGGCTGCCGCTACGACCTTGCTCAGACCGCCGGACACGACTGGCGACTTGAGCCCGGCCTTCTTGAGCAGGGATTTGTTGTAGTACATCATCAGCGGGACGACGTCCAGCGGGATCATGTACTGCTTGCCCTTGAATCGGTAGGCATTCCAGTTTGTCTTGGCGAAGTTGCTGGCCTTGAGGACCTTCGAACTCTTGACCAGATTGTCAAGCGGGGCCATCTGCCCCTGCGACATGTAGGTCGCCGAACCCGCCGCATCGGCCGTCCAGACGGTCGGCCCCTTGCCCGCGGAGAGCGCCGTGGCCAGCTTCTGGGGGTAACCGGTGAACGAGTTCTGGTCGTAGTTAAGGGTTATCGCGCTCTGGCTCGAATTGAAGCCGTCAACGATCTTCTTGAAGCCCGTCTGGTCCGGGCCGCTCAATCCCGACCAGAGGGTGATCGTGGTGCCGGCCCGTGCCGGCGAAGCGTGGGCGGGGACCAGAGCCGCGCTCCCCACCATCATGCCGGCAACCGCAGCCACCCCGAGGAAACGCATCGGGCCTGCCGGCCGCTTGACGAATCTCCATGATTTTGACATAGACTTTGCTCCTTCAGATGCTCCTAGTTCGGAACGGTACAACAAAGAAAAGTAGGTGTCCGGCTTCTTCTAATTTCCCTCCTCTCAAGAAATGGTGAGAAACCTCCCTATAGTGCCAATCTAGTACGGTCACTCTGGATAGTACAAACGAGGGAAAGGCGCTAATGCAACGGCCGGCGCTGCCACTTTCGCCCTGATGCGGTTATACAGGAGAAAGTACATACAGTACGGCGTATCGATTACCCGAAGTGGTTGCATCGTGCCTTGATTGCTGCAATTTTCGTGCCCGGTCGTGACCCGCGTCGCGCGTATTCGTGAGGGGAGGGAGTTCCGGGGAGGAGCGTGACGGCGGCACCAGGAAGCTGGGCCTAGGCTATGCGCCTGAGGCGCTATGCGGTAGATGGGTGCCCTCCTGTGCCGGCCTCGATGAGCGCCGGCACAGGAAAGCGGGCCGGGGCATTACCGCGTGGAGATAGTGAGGTGCTGACCACTGGAGAGCAGCACCCGAAGCGTGAATGGGCGCGAACCGTACTCTGCCGCCCGGTCCGAGATGTAGCGGTAGGTCGGTACGCCGTGAACGGGGATGGTTCGCACATTGAGGCGATGCGCGCCGGCGTACACGTCGAACCCAACGACGCCGCGCTGGGTGGCCATACGCCATTCAAACCGGACAGCATGTGGCTGTCGCTGAGCAACGAAGCGCGCGACGTAGGCGGCGCTCGGGTTCGCCGGACCGTACACATGCACGTAGTCGAAGTTCGATTGGTAGCCGGGACCACCCATCGAGACCAGCCCGATCCTGGCGTTGCCCAGCGCATGCGTCCACACGCCACCCCGCACCCAATTCACGCCGTCGTCGCTGGTGTAGGCACGATAGGTCTCGGTCGTACCTGATGTATGCTTGACCACGATTCGGAGATAGGTGTATCCGTTTGGCGCCGGAGCGGGTGGTCCGACTACGGTATTGCCGTACAGCGGCGTGGTGGTCGTTTCCTTGGCGAACTCTGTCTGCCTGGTATCGTAATCGGCAAAGTGATCCAGCTTGATGTAGTGATCGTCGTCACCGTAGATCACCACGCCGCCCTGTACAAAGCGGCAGTTCGTGGTGCAGCCGCTGGTGGGAAAGGAGACCCGCACTTTGGTCTCCACCGTGTAGTCGGTGGTTGGTGCATTTTCCACCAACACGGACGCCGTGTTGGTGGTCTTGTAGAGTTCGGCATCCTGCGTGTCGAAACGGAAGGTACTGCCATCCTCCGTTCCGTAGGTTCCAGATGCCGGCTGGCGAATCCAGGACCACTGCGCCCCAATGCTGCCGTTAAACTCGTCCGAGTAGGCGGGCAACGACGAGCCCAGGGCATCGCTGGTAGCAAAGCTGGGCCTATAGGCGTTGCTCTGACCAGGTTGAGCGGCAGGCGCCGGTTGAGGAGTATCAGAGGCCCAATAGCCGCCGCGCACCATTGGCCAGCCCTGGCCATCCCAATCCAGCGGATCTTGCATCAGCGGGCGGCGGGTCAGTGTCGGGAAGGCCGTGGTGGGCGCGAAATACGGCTTGTTCAGATCAACTGCGTGGTACAGGAAGTAGTCCTGGCCAGAGAAGTCGGTATACACCGCGTTGTGACCCGGCCCGACAAAGTGGTTGCCGTTCATGGATATGACCGGCGTACCGCCCGCGCGCGTATCCAGCATCGACACGCCTTCCCGGTCCAGATACGGCCCGAGGACTCTGGTGGACCGACCAGCGAAGACGCTATAACCGGTGAGCGGCCCGTTGCAGCAGTTGGTCGCCGAGGCGAATAGATAGTAGTAGCCGGCGTGCTTCACGATGAACGGCGCCTCGTAGCGGTTGTCGGTGGTGATCTGGGTGGTGGTCGCTGGATCGGTGGTTGTACCATCCGCCGACAACTGGCGTACTGCAATGCCTCCATAGTAGCTGCCGTACAAGATGTATCTCGTGCCGGTGACATCGTCGGTCACCACCGCCGGATCGATCGTGTCGCGCCGTGAGGTGGAGCCGCAACATGGGTTTGGGGTTGGCTCGACCACGGGTGTGGCGTCCGCGACAAACGGTCCGGTAGGGCTGCTGCTGGTCGCCAGTCCGATGGCGCTACCGCCGCCCGTCAGATTGGTCTTGGTGACCGCATAGTACAGGTAGTACAGGTTGTTGAAGTAGTGGATGTCCGGCGCGAAGAAGCCGGAATCCGGTGCGGCATACGAGGGCGGAGGATTGCTGGAGTTGAAAGCATCTCCCTGATACGTCCAGTGCACCAAATCGGTCGAACTGACGATTGGGATCTTGTGGAAGTTGTAGTTCCCACTGGAATCCTTGTCGGCGTCGTTAAACGGATCGCCCGTGCAGTAGGCGTACCAGGTTACCGGAGGGTTGGCAGCCGGCGTGTGCACGATGGACGGATCGGGACAGCTCTCCACCTGTCCGCCGGACGGAATGGTGATCGGCAGGGGATTGGTATACGTAGAGTTGGTTTGGGCATTGGTCACCGGTTGGCTTAGAGCTGGGACGGTCAGCATGGTGAGCACGACGGCCACTATGCTCAGAGTTCGCCAGCCGTGGGGCACACGAGATACATTCAGCATGGAACAGTTTCCTCCTGCCAGGGGACTAGAGAGACCAACGTGTGATGCTGCTCGCAGCAAGGAGCGTGCCATAGCAACGTATCGCAATCCCGTCTACCCATACTCCTCCCCCGATCCATTCGTACTCAAATACCGCGGTGAGTATTGGGCGTACTGCACCGAGTTCGACCCCGATGCGGGCTGTTTCGGTATCCTGCGCTCGCAGGACCTGATCCACTGGCAGCGCGTGGACTTGGCCATGCGGCCTCTTGCCGGCGATTCCGACAAGTACTGGGCGCCGGAAGTGACATATCACAACGGTGTCTTCTACCTGTACTACAGCGTGGGCGACGAGGAGTACATGGGCATTCGAGTCGCCGTGGCCAGGAACCCGGAAGGCCCATTCGTCGATAGCGGACGCCAGTTGACCTCGGAGCAGTTCGCCATCGACGCGCACGTCTTCCTGGACGATACCGGGACTCGCTACCTGTTCTATGCCACCGACTTCCTGGAGCATAGCCATATCGGGACGGGGACCGTTGTCGACCGAATGCTGGATCCGTATACGCTCGAAGGTCGACCGCATCCTGTCACGCGAGCCCTCTACGACTGGCAGGTCTACGACCCATGTCGGATGGAGAAGGGAGGTGTTCGCTGGCACACCGTCGAAGGGCCGTTTGTGCTGAAGCACAACGGCCTGTACTACCAGATGTTCAGCGGTGGGAACTGGCAGAACAGCGGCTACGGGGTGAGCTACGCCGTCTCCGATCGAATCGACGTGGACCACGAGTGGGACCAGGTGGCGGATGGCGAACATACCTTACCGGTCCTGCGTACGGTGGTCGGTCGAGTCGTTGGCCCAGGTCACAACTCAGTGGTGCGCGGCCCCGATAATCAGCAACTCTTCTGTGTGTATCATCGATGGGTCGGGGATACGCGAGTCATGGCCGTCGACCGGCTCGATTGGGCCGGCAATCGCATCGTCGTGTCTGGTCCCACAACCGCGCCTCAACCTGCGCCCTTGATGCCGGCAGTGCTTCAATTTGTCGACAGCCAGGATGCGGCGGATCTCGGACCACGATGGACCTGTTTGACCGGTCGCTGGCGGCGTATCTCGGGCGAAGCTCGGCAGGAGAGCGACGACAGTGGGCCTGCACAGGCACACTGTGTCATCGCCACAACCTCTTTTGTATGCGAAGTCAGTCTGCGGGCACTGACCGATCACACCAAAACCTATGGAATCGCCCTGAGCGACATCAACGGACCGGCCATCACCTGGGCCATCCTGCCCGAGATGCGCAGAATTCGGGTTGAATCCCATACCGGAGAAATTCTCTTCGACGAGATGCTTCCGGCCGAGTTTGACCCACTGGCGTACCATCTCCTTCGCATCGAGGTGAACGGCGCCTCGATTTCTACCCGACTGGATGGCTGGCTGGCTCGGTGGGACGGGGAGTTGAGTTTTGAGCCGCATGCCCTGGGTTTGAGCGCCACGGGCAAAGCGGCGTTCTCAGGTTTTGCTGTGACGCGTGGGTGGGAGGATACGTTCATGCACGAGGGCACGGGGCTCGACCGGATCGGATGGGAAAGCAACGGCGCCGGCGCCTGGACGCTGGTCGCGGGCAGTCTTCGGCAGGATGATCCCGATGCCCGTGACGCGTGGATCATGAAATCGGTTCCTAATACATGCTTCGAGGCAGTCATCAGCTTTCGAGTGTCCGAGATGTCCCCAGGTGGGAGCATCGGCTTCTCTACCGACGCAACTCTTGCGGAACCAGCGCCATTCGCGACCCTCCAGCCGAACGGCGCCGGCTGGACCTTGTGGCCAAACGGCGCCACGCAACCCATACAGATGCCCGCACACTTCGACCCCACGAGGTACGTACAATTTCGGATGGCGCGCGCCGATGATGCGGTATCCCTGTGGTGGGAAGATCACCCGTTGGGACGAATCAACGTGCCCGGCTCCCGGCATGCCATCGCTCTGTGCTGTCACCAATCCCTGCTAGAGATCGACCTGGTTCGAGTTACAGCGATCGAGCGCGTAGAGGCATAAAGTGCAGTATCATCGGCGGAAATCATTCGAGTTCTGAGCCGTACGCAGAAAGAGGCAGGCAGATGGCACTGTGACCCGTCACTCGTCTCACCGCACTCGCACGGCACTGCTGATTGCTGTGGCAGCTCTCCTGGCCGCTTCCACCTTCCTGGTCTTGCGCCTGGTGGTCGCCGGGAAGGGCCCTGCGTGGCGTCAGGATGGGTTGCCGGGCGCCACGGTTCACTCGCTCTCCGTTGACCCGCGCCGTTCGGGAGTCGTCTTCGCCGCTGCGCAGACCGGCGTCTATCGCCGCGATCCGAGCGGCGCCTGGCGGCGCGTACTGCGAGCGTACACTGTCTGGGGCGTGCAGGTACTCTCCGACGGCCGGACCGTGCTAGCGGGCGACCAGGCGGGAACGGTGTACATCAGCCATGATCTGGGGCATCACTGGATCGGTAGTCCCGTCACCCCCATGGGCGTTTACGCGGTGTCTGGTCAACCTGGTCACCCACACCACCTGCTCGCCGGCGCGGGCGGCGGAATCTATCTCAGCATGGACGGCGGAGTACACTGGCAGCGGCGATTGGCGCTGCCCAACGCCGCGGGAGCGGCCTTCGCCTGGCGCCCTGGAACGGTCTCGACGGTCTTTGCAGGAAGCGTGGCAGGCGCCGATGGGGGAAGTACCAGGGTCTTTGTCAGCCGCGATGGTGGCATGCACTGGCGCGCCTTTGGACGGGCGCTCGGCAGCCGCGGCGGTATCATGTCGCTCGCCGCTCCCTCCGCACATCTCGACGCCGGGACCATGGGGAACCGGCTCTGGACCATCCCCCTCACTGGCGGCAGGTGGCAGCAACGTGCCGCCGGAGTTCCGGCCAACCAGCACGTATCCGGCATTGCCACCGTGCCGGGACCACCCGAAACGACCTTCATTGCCACGCTGGGCGCAGGCGTCTTTCGCAGCGACGACGGTGGCCGTCGCTGGGGCGCGGCGTCCGACGGCTTGCCCGGCGTCGACCAGCAGCAGATTGTCCTGTCCCTGGCCTACGCGCCGCGTGAGCATGCCCTGTACGCCGGGACCACCGACGGCGTGTTCCGGATGCACACCGCCGTGCCGTCGTCGTGAAGCCCCACCGGTTATTCGATCTGTCTGGAAAGATAGTTTATAAATAAACTAAGGGTCGTGGAGAGTTGGTGCATTGGCACTGCGGGCGGCCCCGATTCGAACGATGAGGTATGGAATGACGGTAGCAAGCAACACGGGGGTCGCGGTCGAGCCCGGCGAAACGGCACGAGACACAGCGGACTTCTGGTTCGATCCGCTCTGCCCCTGGGCGTGGATCTCGTCCCGCTGGATTCTCGAGGCGGCTGAGGTACGCAACTTCGAGGTACGCTGGCATGTGATGAGCCTGGCGATACTGAACCAGGGGCGCGACCTGTCGGAGGACTACCAACGCTCAATGGATCGCGCTTGGGGGCCGGTTCGGGTCGTGACCGCTGCCCAGCTCCGCTTCGGAGACGATGTGGTCCTGCCCCTCTACACGGCGATCGGAACCCGTGTCCATCATGAGAAGAAACCGGTCGACCGAGCGACCATCGAGGAGGCACTGGCCGAGGTTGGTCTGCCGGCCGATCTCGCCGACAGCATGACCAGCGACGAGTTCGACCGCGAGCTGCAAGCCAGCCATGAAGACGGGATGAACCGCGTCGGTATGGACGTGGGCACGCCGGTCATCTCGGTGAATGGCGTCTCGTTCTTTGGGCCGGTGGTGTCACCGATTCCCCGCGGCGAGGCGGCCGGCAAGCTCTGGGATGGGGTGCTGCTGGTGGCCGGTACGGACGGCTTCTACGAACTCAAACGAACCCGCGACCGCCCGCCAATCTTCGACTGAGCTTATTTCTTGGTTACGACCACAATGCCGGTCATGTAGCCATGCAACGCGCAGACGTAGTGATACGTGCCTGGCTTGCTGAAGTTGTGGCTGAAGCTCTTGCGGGTGGTGAAGGCGGCGGAGGTCCACGTGCTGTTGGCCTCGGTAACCGTGTGAAACGCGTTGCTGCGGTTGGTCCAGGTGACGGTCGTGCCGGCGCGAATCACAATTTTGTGGGGCAGAAAGGCGTATTCGCCGTGGACGGTACCGATGGAGACGTGCGCCACGGCGGCTTTATGCGGCTTGGCGCGTACCACCGGTGCGGCAGTGGCGCTGGTTGACACGGTCGCACCCGCGACTGCCATCGCCAGGACTAAGGAAGAGGATAAGAGACGACGTGGCATGGCAGGCTCCGATGATGCGTGGTTGGTAACAGTGTCAGGCGTTCCTGAGCGATGAAAAAGGGGCCGGTAGGTAGAAGTGTACCCACCGGCCCCGTGTCGTGCTATGTCGGGCTCAGACCAACGGGGTCCGGCTCGCACCGCACGATTCCAGCAAACTCGCGCCGATGCGCAAGCAGGCTGTGGATGCTATTTGGCTACTTCACCATGACTGTTTTCTGGTGCTTCATGGCCCCAGGAATTGGCTTGTGCTCGCTGCTGGCGAGGTACACAAGCACGACGTCCTTGCCCATCTTGACGCCCTGCTTCTTGCCGCACCAGCGGTGCGAGAGAGCGGTGGTAGCGTCGCGCGTGGCCACGAAGTTGGACATCCCGTTCAAGATGTAGTGCATGTGGCCCTCGGTCGGCGGCAGCATCGGCATGTTGCTGTACACCGGCTTGACCAGGCGAAAGTGGGTGGGCCGTGAGATTTTCACGGTGACGCACATGCCGTTCGAGGTTGCCGAGATGATGCTGAACGTGGGCATCATGGCCTTCTTGGCCTTGGCGGGAGCCGCGGCCGACGTGCCACTGGCGGTAACCGCCAGCGCCACCAGCGCGGAGCCGAGAGCTGTTCGTACTCTCATGCTTCCTCCTACTATCGATGGTCGTACCGTATGGTGTTATGAGATCACCAGGTAGTACGGCTGATTGTACTGTTCGGATCATGGCCCCCCCTCCCCCAACCCCTCCCCCTCGCGGGGGGAGGGGAGCTACTAGCGGAAACAGTGTCTCTGAAAAAGACATTCTCCCTACGGAAACGGCGCTTTTACAGGAAACAGTCTCTCTAAGGACCGCCCCCTCCCCCCCGCGAGGGGGCCGCTGGGGGGAGGGGGCGGCGATTACTTCGCGGCCGGTAGCTCGGTGAGGTGAACGGTAACCTGGATGGTCTGGCCCTGGCGATTGACCGAGAGGGTCGCGGCGGCGCCAGGTTTTTGGGCGGCGAGGGCGCTGAGGAGGTCGGCGTCGCTGGTCACGGTGGCGCCATCAATGGCGGTGATCGTGTCGCCTGACTGGAGCCCGACAGACGCGGCAGGGCTGCCGGGAGCCACGGTGTTGATGGCGGCGCCCGCCACACTGGGAAGGCTGGAGGGGAGGGCGGACTGACCGGCATTCTCTCCCAGGGCGACGCCCAGGAAGGCCCGGTCCGTGTGGACCACGCGGCCCTGTGCAATGATCTGGCCGGCCATCGATACCACGCGCTCGGCGGGAATCGCGAAACCGAGACCCTGGGTGGAGGCGCCGTCCTGAGTCGCGGTCTGAACCAGGGTGGGGATACCGGCGACGGCGCCGTTGAGCGTGACCAGGGCGCCGCCGGAGTTACCGGGGTTGATCGGTGCCGAGGTCTGGATGGCGTCCGGGAGGTAGGCGCCGTTCGGCTCCTGCTCGACGCGCTTGACCCCACTGATCAAGCCGGAAGTAACGCTTTGCTTCAGTCCGACCGGGCTGCCGATGGCCAGGACGGTCTGCGCCACCCGATAGGTACCGGCACTCGCGAAGCGGGCGGGGGTGAGGTTTGGGGCGTTGACGCGGATTACCGCCAGATCGTCGGCTATATCGGTGCCGGCCACACTCGCTTTCAGTGTGCGTCCGTCGTTAAGGGTAACGGTGATGCTCTGGGCACCGCGCACGACGTGGGCGTTGGTGACGATATCGCCTTTGTTATCGTAGATGACGCCCGAGCCGGAACCCACGCCTGCACTCTTGACATAGACCACCGAGGGCCCCGCGACGGCATAGGCGTGCTCGGTGGCCGCGTCGATGGCGAGCGCAGATGTGAGAGGAGGGCTGCTAGCCGTAGTCCTGACTGCGGCCGAGGTTGGTTGGGCGGCGCCATAGAGATGGTCGCCCAGGACGCCGGTGGCGATGAGCCCGGCCGCTGCTAGAGGGAAGAGTCTACGCTTCATCATGGTGTTCTCCTGCTACGCTGTCGCTGGTGTGCCGAGCAGGCGCCCGGTCACGTGGTGGTCGAGATATTTCTAGCGTAGCGACCGTAGATGATGGAACGGTGGGACGGAGATGAGGATTTGATGGGAAGACCATCCACGTAAAAAAAGAGGGGGAGCACCGCGTGCGGCGCTCCCCCTCCTGATGCCCCCGCAGGGATTAGGCGGTGCCCAGGCCGTTGACCACATCCTGGAACAGGTCCTTGAGATAGGGACCGATCAGGATGATGATGGCGATGGCCACGATCGAGATCAACGCCGCAAGCAGCGCATACTCAACCATGTCCTGCCCTTCCTCGCGCTCGTTCAGGCGAGCAAGAAGGGTGTGCAAGAAGCGTGTGCAAACGGGTCTGCTGGGCGACCAGAAAGGTGTTCATGATGGTGACTTCTCCTCAGATGTGAAGGAGATTTTTTGTTGGCTTCAATGAGGGTATTACACCATGTCACCGGATTCTGCGATATGGTCCCCGGTCCCGCTTGCTGGGGGACTTTGGTCGCTGGGTGGCCCTCGCGGGGGGGGAGGGGGAATACCCGGTCAGTACGCCTGGCACACCCACGCCTCGGGATCCCCGTGTTTTCGTCCCACCGGTCCCGCCGTGGCGGAACGGAACGCTTGAGCGCTTCCACAGAAGCATGGAGCGCGAACACTGACGAGGGGAACAATGCTGCCCTGCCTGTAGGTGTTCGCGTTGCACGCAAGGTATCGCCCCTCCCCCCCGCGAGGGGGAGGGGACGGGGGAGAAGGGGGAAGCTGGCGCTGGTTGGGGCTTTGGTGACTCTTTGCTCCTGCTTAAAGGTGCCTGTTGTCAGGTGACACGGCACGCGCTGCAGAACATACTCCAGGCAAAGCCCGGTATATCTATGCCGGAACGTTTATAAAGGAACATTGCAATGTCCCACCATCACGCCGCACAACTCGTCGCTGCCGGCCGAGCCGCCGTCTCCACTGGCGGGACTCCTCGGTCGCGAGCGAGCGTGCGGTGGTGCGCGACGCGGTGCCCGCTCCGACGGGTGGCGGCGCCTGCGCCGTGCAACACCTGCCATGCCGAGATGCCATAGTGCTCTCCCTGGTATCGACCTATGCAGAGCGTCCCAGGGGATTGACGGGGAGTAGCGCGGCGTACCTTCGCGGGCTGCTCGATGCCTCGCCCGACGCCGTGACTGTCGTGGATTGCGCGGGCGTGATCCTCATGGCCAACCAGCACGCAGCCGGTCTCTACGGGTATGCGACGCCCGAGGAACTGACGGGCCTGTCCGGCCGCGAGCTCACGGATCCGGCATACCATGAGCAGGTAGCCGGCGCCATGCGGCACGTGCTGGAACATGGCGCGATGCGCAAAATGCAGTACTCGCTGCGGAAGAAAGACGGCGCCCTGGCGCAGGCTGAGTGGAGCGCCGCCGCGATCCAGGATGACCGGGGCGAGTGCATCGCTTTCCTGACCATCGTACGCGACATGACACAGCTGGAGCAGACGGAGCGTGCGCTGCGCGAGTTGCAACAGCGTCTGAGAACGGCGCTCTCCCATGCCCCGGTGCTGCTCTTCACGTTTGACCGGCACGGTAGCTTCATGATGGCCGAAGGGAAATATTACCAGCAGGCCGGCATCGATACCGAGGCATTGCTGGGCCAATCCATCTTTGCTCTCTATGGAGAGCACGAACAGGCGATGGACTGTTGCCGGCGCGCATTGGCCGGCGAGGCATGTGAGGCACTGGTCAGTGCCGGCGATGTCACCTACCAGTGCCACTATAGCCCGGTCTACGAGCATGGCGAGATCAGCGGCGTGATCTGCATGGCGACCGACATCACCAGGCGTCTACGGGCCGAGGAGGCGCTGCGACAGAGCGAACAGTATCTGAGCACGATCTTCGATTTGGCCCCGATTGGGATGGCGGTGGCGGACATGGACGGCTGCTTCGTGAAGACCAACGAGGCACTCCAGGACATGCCGCAGTACAGCGCGGAAGAGATGAATGGCCTGCACTGGAGCAAAACAGCCCATCCCGAGGATGTCGCGGAGGAGGACCAACTGGACGACCAGCTGGTGGCGGGCGAGATCGAGAAATACACGATCGAAAGCCGCCGTATCCGCAAGGACGGCGAGACCATCTGGACCCGCCAGACGATCTCTGAGGTGCGCGATGGAGATGGCGCGGCGGTCTTCGGCATCGCCATGATGGAGGACATTACGGAGCGCAAGTCGATGGAGGACGCGCTGATCCATCAAACGCTGCACGACGCGCTCACCGGGCTGCCCAATCGCGTGCTGTTTAAAGATCGTGTCGACCAGGCGGTGCATTTGGCGCGGCGTCAGACGAACTCCTTCGCTCTGCTGCTGCTTGATCTCGACCGGTTTAAAGATCTCAATGACACCTGTGGACACCACTACGGCGATCTGCTCTTGCAACAGTTGGGGAATCGTTTGAGCGGCCTGCTGCGCCCCTCCGACACGGTGGCTCGGCTGGGCGGCGATGAGTTCGCCGTGGTGTTGCCGGGCGCGGACGAGCCGGGCGCGGTCTTCGTGGCGACGAAGATCAGGGAGGCTCTGGCCACGCCGTTCCAGCTCGACGATCAACCTTTTCGGATCGATACCAGTATCGGTATCGCCCTCTATCCACACCAGGGGAACGATATCAGCGCACTCTTGCGCCACGCCGATGTGGCTATGTACCTGGCCAAGCGCGGCGGCACCGGGCACCAGGTGTATGCCGTGGAGCAGGATCAGTACTCGCCCGCCCGCTTCCAGCTCACCAACGACCTGCGCCAGGCACTGGACGGCACCGGATTACTGCTGCATTACCAGCCCAAGATCGATGTGCGGAGTGGAGAGGTCGTGGGAGTCGAGGCGCTGCTCCGCTGGCAGCACCCGACGCGTGGTCTGCTTCAGCCAGAGCAGTTTATCCCGTTGTCCGAGCACACCGGCCTGATCAAGCTGCTGACCAGCTGGGTGATGAGCGAAATAGTTCGCCAGCAGGGTGTGTGGCGCGACGCTGGTCTGCACCTCGATATCGCCGTCAATCTCTCCGCCACCAGCTTTCAGGACTGGGAGCTGGTGGAGATGCTCACCCGTCTTCTCCCTGCCCGCGCGACAGCCGGGCCGGCGCTGACGCTGGAGATCACGGAAGGCGCCGTCATGACCGATCCTGTCCGCGCCACGGAGATCCTCACTCGCCTCCATGAGCTGGGCGTTCGTATTGCCCTCGATGACTTCGGCACGGGGTATGCTTCTCTGACCCATCTCAAACGCCTGCCTCTGGATGAGGTCAAGATCGATCGCTCGTTGGTGATGGATATGAGAGAGCAGGAAGACAACGCCCATGTCATCCGCTCGGTCGTTGATCTAAGTCACAACTTGAAGCGGACAGTGGTGGCCGAAGGGGTAGAGGATCAGGAGACGCTGGACCTGCTATCCGGGCTTGGCTGCGATCTGGCTCAAGGGTATTTCTTGAGCGAGCCGCTGCCGGCGCCCGAACTGGAGAGGTGGATGGAGCAGCGCGGCGTGTGAGGGGGAGAGGGCGGCATGAAAAGTTCTGCGCCTCCGCACGTATGCTCTAGTACGTAAACAATAGCCAAGCCGTAACTTAAACTTCTAGACAGATCACATGGTGTCGCATAGAGTGTCAGGGTGAAACAGACCGAAAGTTTGCTAAAATATCGCCGTCCGGGAGTAACCGGCCACGACGCAGAGGTAGAGAGAATGAATCATACGACGAGCCAATCCAATGCGTCGGAGTCCCCCGAGCAGGAGTTCTATGAGCGAATGCCAGGTTTACGTGAGGTGATCGAGCAGCGCATGGCCGACTGTCCGGAATATCGCGTGTGGCTTGTGCACCACGGTAAAGCAGTGCTGCAGGGGCTGAGGAACACCGCGGGATAGCGGTCACAGGCTCTTTCTTCGACGCCTGGGTAACCTCGAACTCCAACCAAATCGCCGGCACATCCCGCGGTCGGCTGGGCCGATCACGATGGGAACTCACCACCACCAGGCGCGTCATGGTGTTCCAGCGACAACACTAGCGGGTCTTCCCGCGGATTGTGGGCTTACGGCATTAAGTCCGCTGCGGACCGTCGAGCGATTCGCCCGACGCATCGACCGCCGTTTACAGCGCTCTTCATGAAGGCTGACCCGGAAGGTGGTAGCCGCAGTGGCGGAAGAAGCCAGCGGCGTCGTGGATGGTGATCGAGTCGATGGCGGTGCTGATCGCCGCCTCCAATGCCTCGCGCGTC
>JAABUZ0100004190.1_pt1 | contig 20205 bp, 16 predicted proteins | sample 5562091 | NCBI WGS metagenome assembly JAABUZ01 (sample SAMN12813069, study PRJNA571459) | rock metagenome | isolation source: Antarctica rocks | place: Antarctica: Victoria Land, Linnaeus Terrace sud | collected 2015-12-21 | reverse complement strand
GCCGCCCGCGCGTCCTGGGTGGCGACCGCGTCGACGGTCTCGAACAGGAGGTCGGCGCTCGCGACCCCGAGGACGGCGAGCACGTCGTCCAGGGCGATGCGCGGGGCGGCGCCCTCGCCGGCCGCCGAGTAGGTCACGAGCTGCTCGAGGGTCCCCAGCGCGTCGCGGAAGGATCCGGTCGCCGCGCGGGCGAGAAGGGCGAGCGCGGCGTCGGGGACGTCGATCGCCTCCTGGTCGGCCACGCGGCGCAACACGCGGGCGATCTGCTCCACCGACGGGCGTCCGAAGTCGAAGCGGTGACAGCGGTCGACCACCGTGGGGAGCACCTTCTGGGCCTCCGTGGTGGCGAGCACGAAGATCGTGTGCGGAGGCGGCTCCTCGAGCGTCTTCAGAAAGGCGTTCCACGCCTGCGGGGAGAGCATGTGCGCCTCGTCGAGGATGTAGACCTTGTGGCGCCCGGCGACGGGCGCGTACCCGACCTTGTCGCGCAGGTCGCGGATGTCGTCGACCGAGTTGTTCGAGGCGGCGTCCATCTCGATCACGTCGAGCGACGTGGCCGCGGCGATCGACACGCACGACTCGCACTCGCCACACGGCTCGATCGTCGGGCCGGCCTCGCAGTTCAGGCACGCGGCGAGGATCTTGGCCATGCTCGTCTTGCCCGTCCCGCGCGAGCCGACGAAGAGATAGGCGTGATGCACCTGCCCCCGCTGCACGGCGTTGGACAGCGTGCGCACCACATGCTCCTGCCCGACCACGTCGGCGAAGCTCCGGGGGCGGTGGCGACGGTAGAGCGAGGGACCGGACGGCACGGGCGACCGAGTCTAGTGTCGGCTCCGGCGTGGCCCCGCGCGTCCGGAGGATCCGCGCGGCGACGTACTCTTCCCCGGGTGCGGGCGCGACTCAGGACGGACGGGATCGCGCTCGTGCCGGGCGTTCTGGGCCTCGGGATCATCGTCTACTGGGCGGCGACGGGGGGCGGCTACGAGAGCCTGCCCGGCAGCGACACCTCCTTCGATCCCAACCCGTGGTACCTCGGCGCGCTGGGCGCCCTGGCGCTGGTCGCAGTGACCGCGGCCGGACTCGCGGGGCGCATTCGCCTCGGCCGCGCCGGCCTCGCCGCGCTGGCCACCCTCGGCCTCTACGTGCTCTTCTCCTATGCCTCGACAACCTGGGCGCAGTCGCCCGGGGACGCCTTCGCGGGCGCCAACCGCACGCTCGTCTACTTCGCGTTCTTCGCGCTCTTCGCGATCCTGCCGTGGACTCCGCGGGGAGCCCGGACGGCGCTGGGGATCCTCGTGGCCGGCGTCGGGATCGTGGTGGTGGTGCAGGCCGTGCGGATCGGCACCGTCGCCCACCCGTTCGGGCTCTACAACGACGGCCGCTTGGCCACGCCACTCGACTACCAGAACGCCAACGCCGCATTCTTCAACCTCACCGCGCTCCTGGGCATCACCCTGGGCTCGCGGCGCGAGGTCCCGTGGCCGCTGCGCGCCGGCGCACTCACGCTCGGTGGCCTGTGCCTACAGCTCGCGGTGCTCTGCGAGAGCCGAGGGTGGCTCTTCACGCTTCCCGTGGTCCTGCTCGCCGCGATCATCGCCGTCCCCAACCGGGTTCGCCTCGGGCTCTTCGCGCTTGCTCCCGTGGTGGCCACGCTCACGATCCTGGATCCGCTGCTCGCCGTCTTTCGCGAAGGCGGCTACCACGGCGCGGTCCGCCCGGAGGCGACCATCGACGCCATCCTGGCCGCCCGGGGCGCTGCGGCCGGCCACGCGATGCTCGTCGCCGACATCGCGCTTCTCGTCGTCGGCCTCCTCGCCGCCTGGGCCGACTCGCGCGTGAAGGTGTCCCCGCGAGCGAGCCGGATCTCCACCCGCGCCGCCGCGATCGTCGCCGTGCTCGCGCTCCTGGGAGGCACCGGCGTGGCCGTGGCCGCCGTCGACGGTCACGTGGGGCGCCGGATCGATCGCGCGTGGCAAGAGTTCAAGGACCCGAACCTGGTTGGCACGAGCGCGACTCACTTCACCCAGATCGGATCGGGCCGCTACGACTTCTGGCGGGTCGGTCTCGGCGCTTTCGCGCGCCACCCAGTCGGAGGCATCGGCCAGGACAACTTCGCCGAGGCCTACGTTGCCCGACGGCGCACCGACGAGGAGCCACGATGGACCCATTCACTCGAGGTACGCCTACTCACCCACACCGGCGTGATCGGAGCGGCGCTCTTCCTCGCCTTCCTCATGAGCGCCGTGGCGGCCGCGAGCCGCGCTCGCGGCCGGCGGGGGACCCAGGGGCGTGCGGCGGCAGGGATCGCGCTCCTGCCGCTCGCCGTCTGGCTCGCGCACGGCTCGGTGGACTGGCTGTGGGAATACCCCGTCCTGAGCGCGACGGCGCTCGCCCTGCTCGGGATGGCGGCGGCGCTCGGGCGGCCCGCGGCCCCGGTCCCCCCCCCGCTCCGCACGCGGTCGGGCCACCGCGCCCCGCGGATCGTGCTCAGCGGGGCCGGCGCGATCGCCGCCGTGGCGGCCCTTGCGGCGCTGTTCCTTCCCTACCTCGCCGAGCGTGACATCGCCAACGCCCTCGCGAGCTGGCCGACCGACCCGAGGGGAGCCTTCGCGGCGCTGGATCGCGCCGCCGACCTCGAGCCGCTGAGCTCACAGCCAGGCGTCGTAGGGGGAGCGATTGCACTCCAGCTCCGTCGCCCCGAGCTCGCCCGTAAGGAGTTCGCGCAGGTGGGCGCCCGCAACCCAGGAACGTGGGTGGCGCCGTTCTTTGTCGGTCTCCTCACCGCCCGACGCGATCCCGCCGGAGCGGCGTACGAACTGCGGCGCGCCCAGGCCCGGAACCCACACGAAACGCTGAGCGCGGCGGCTCTCTCGGCCCTGCAGCGCGGTCGCCCGCTGACCCTCGCCCAGGTCACGGCCGAGCTCGACCGGCGCCGCATCAGCCGCTTCGGGCGTTGAGAGCCACTTCAAGCGGCGAGACGCTCGGTCGATAAAGGGAGAAGACGGAGTAGTCGCGATGACCCGAAGCGCCATCTCTCCGACGAAGATGCGACAGTTCTGTCGAGGCTGGCCGTTAGCTGCGTACCTAGTCGACACACCTGGCCCTTGCCATCAAGGCACCGACACGATAACGTCAACCGTTCCTCCCGCCGGACGGTAGGGAAACGAAGGAAGGATTCCATGAAGCGACTCATCATCCTCTCGCTGGCTCTGGCCCTGACGACGGCGGCCCCAGCATTCGGGCAGAGCGCCACCAAGGACGCGTACGGCGGTCCCGCGAGCGTCCTCAGCAACATCTCGCGCCACGACACGAGCTCCAACTCGAGCCATCGGTCGAACGCGAGCACGAGTGCGAGCACCGACCCGACCCCGAGCTCCTCCTCGGACGGCAAGGGCACCCTGCCGTTCACGGGCTTCGACGTGGTGCTCCTCGCATTCGGCGGCGTGGCTCTCGTCGGCGTCGGGATGGGCGTCCGGCGCCTCTCGCGCCCTCTCGCCTAGGCGCCGTTGTTGACGGCCCCGGGGGCCGCACCTAGCTGGCTTTTGAACGCCGGCGGTTGATACCGCCGGCGTTCGCATGTCCGGGAGCGGGCAGGACGGCGCGTCCGTCGGCTCAGCGCTAAGGCTCCGCGGCTCATCGGCCGAGGTAGGAGGCGAAGCCCATGAGCCCGACGCTCCTCTCCCCTCACGTCCGCAGCCATCTTCCCCCGCCCCCCTCCACTGCGGGTGGGGAGCGGCGGGTGCGCAACCGGCGCCAGCGGCGTCGCATCACGGGCCTCGCCGACGCGGCGATGCTCGCCCTGAGCGGAGCGGCCGCCGTGCTCGCGGCACCCGCGAGCGCCGTCTCGCGCGACGGGATGTGGTGGGCGCTCGCCTACCTCCTGGCCACGCTCGTGGTGCTCGAGCTGCGGGGCTTCTACGACTTTCGCCTGCACCGCTCCCCGGTCGACGACCTCGAGCGGATCTTCGCCGCCACGGCGATCAGCGCGATGGTGCTGATCGCCCTGCGCGTGAGCTCGGGGACCCCCACCGCCGCCGCGGAGCTGACCGCCCGCCTGTGGGTCTTCGGAATGGTCTTCCTGGGCGCCGGCCGGGCCGGCATGGCCTTCGACGCCCGTCGGGCGCGCCGGAGCGGTCGCGGCGCGTTTGACAACACCCTGATCGTCGGCGCCGGGGCCGTGGGCCAGCTCGTCGCCCACCGCCTGCTCCAGCGGCCCGAGCTCGGCCTGCGGCCGGTCGGCTACCTCGACAAGGATCCGATGCCCGACGGCCGCGCGGACGCGGGCAACACGATGGTGCCCGTCCTCGGCGCGAGCTGGGACCTCGAGCGCGTCATCGAGGACCGCGACGTCGAACAGGTGATCATCACCTTCTCGACCGCCCCGCACAACGTGATCCTCGGGCTGATGCGCCGCTGCCGCGCCCTCGGGGTCGAGGTCGCCTTCGTGCCCCGCCTGTTCGAGGAGGTCAACTCCCGCATCGGCATCGAGCACCTCGGCGGCGTGCCGTTCCTCCGCGCCGCGCGGGTCGATCCGAAGGGCTGGCAGTTCGCGATCAAGTACGCGCTCGACCGGGCGGTGGCCGCGCTGGCGCTCGTCGTGCTCGTCTTTCCGCTGCTAGGGATCGCCCTGGCGGTCAAGCTCACCTCACCCGGGCCGATCTTCTTCCGCCAGCGCCGCGTCGGGCTCGACGGGCACGACTTCGACATCCTCAAGTTCCGCACCATGCGGGAGGACGACGGCCCGCCGACGGAGTTCGACGCCGCCTGGGCCGCCCAGCAGCGGGGAGAGGAGCCCTCCGAGGAGGCCGCTCCGGCTCCCGTCGACCGGCGCACCCCGATCGGCCGAATCCTGCGGCGCAGCTCCGTCGACGAGCTCCCCCAGCTCATCAACGTGCTAGTGGGCGACATGTCCTTCGTCGGCCCGCGCCCCGAGCGCACGGCGTTCGTGCGCTCCTTCGAGCAGCACGTCTACCGCTACGCCGACCGCCACCGGGTCAAGTCGGGGCTCACCGGCTGGGCTCAGGTACAGGGGCTCCGGGGCCAGACCTCGCTCACCGATCGCGTGGAGTGGGACAACTGGTACATCGAGAACTGGAGCCTCCGGCTCGACCTCAAGATCCTGCTCATGACCGTCTCCGCGGTGCTCGGGCAGGAGAACGCGGCATGAGCGTCATCTCCGAGCGCCCTGACGTCTCGATCATCGTCATCGCCTACGACGTGCGCGACGAGGTCCTCGCCTGCTTGTCCAGCGTCGAGGAGTACGCCGGCGACGTGAGCTATGAGGTCATCCTCGTCGACAACGCCTCCTCCGACGGCCTGGCCCCCGCGGTGGCCGAGCGGTTCCCCGCTGTCGAGACGATCGTGCTGCCCACCAACGAGGGGCTGCCGGCGCGCAACCACGGGCTGCGGCGTGCACGCGGACGGCACCGGATGTTCATCGACAGCGACGCGCTGCTCAGGCCAGGCGCCCTGCGAACCATGATCGGAGCGCTCGACGACGACCCGTCGATAGGGCTCGTCGGACCGCGGCTCATCTACCCCGACGGCTCTCTCCAGCTCTCCACGCGCCGCTTCCCCCCGCTCCTGCTTCCGCTCCTGCGCCGTCCGCCCCTAGGACGGTTCTTCGAGGACGGGCCGACCATCCGCCACCATCTCATGTCCGGAGAGGCGCATGACCGCACACGACGGGTCGAGTACGTGCTCGGCGCCTGCCAGGTGTTCCGCGCCGAGGCGCAGGCCGCCGCCGGCGAGATCGACGAGCGGATCTGGTTCGGCCACGACGACGCCGACTGGTGCTTCTCGATGCGCGAAGCCGGGTGGGAGATCCTCTACCTGCCCGACGCCGAGGTCGTCCACGACTACCGCCGCACCTCGGCTCAGCAGCCGCTCTCGTCCTTCGCGCTGCGCCAGCTCGCCGCTCACGTCCATTTCCAGCAGAAGTGGGTGCGCGCCCGCAGGCGCCTGATCGCCCAGGGTCGGGCGATGGACGCGCACGCCCAGATGGCGAGCTCCGTGTCGCTCGAGCACGCCACGACCCGATGAAGGAGCGAGCCGTGCCCACGTCGAACCGCGGACCACGGTCCGCCCCGAAGAGCTCCGTCCTCCCTCCTACTCGTCTCCTCAAGGAGCCCGCATGTTGAACTCCGAGCAGCTTCTCGCGGTCCTGTGGACACGGCGGCTGACCGTCCTTGTGACCTTCGTCCTGACGCTCGCTGCCGTCGCCGCAGTGACGTTCTCGCTGCCCAAGACCTACTCGACCACGTCGTACCTGCTCGTCAACTCCAAGGCGGGCGGCAGCGCCTTCGAGGCGACGCAGGTCAACGACGTCATCACGAAGACCTACGCCGAGCTGCTGCAGACCCGGAACACGGCGGACCTGGTGGCCCGGGCGCTGCCCTTCCCGATGACGGGAAGCGCCCTACAGACCGCGGTGAGCGTGCAACCGGTCGCCCAGAGCCAGCTGCTCGACATCACCGCGCAGGGAACCTCCCCCGACCGAGCCCGCACGATCGCCAACACCTACGCCTCGCAGTTCATCGCCAGCGTGGCACAGCGCGCGAGCAGCAACAACTCGACGACCGTCAGCCTGGCGGAGCCGGCGGCGAGGATCACCACTCCCACGAGCCCCAGGCCGAACCTGTACCTGCTCATCGGGGCCCTCCTCGCGCTCGCGGCCGGCGTCTCGTGTGCCCTTCTCCGCCAGCGCCTGGACCAGCGGCTCGTCATCGACGAGACGACCACCGAGATCTTCGGGCTGCCCGTGATCGGGCGCATACCGGAGCGCTCGACGTCACGCATCCGCTCGCTCCGGCGCGCCGAGGAGGAAGAGGAGGAGCTGTCCTCCGTGCCCGACGAGGCGTTCAGGCTCGTGCTCGCGAACCTGGGGTTCGTCAACCACGGCGAGCGTCCCGCCAGCATCGCGGTCGTGAGCGCCGGCCCGGCGGAGGGGAAGACGACCTGCGCCATCGCCGTGAGTCAGGCCGCCACGGAGATCGGGGCAGAGGTCGCCGTGATCGACGCCGACCTGCGCAAGCCCGGCCTGACCGAGCGGCTCGCGTCGGGATCTCGGCGGCCGGGCCTGTCGAACTTCCTCGCGCGGTCGACTCCGGCACCCCTGGCGGACTTCATCACCGAGCTCCCGGACTCGCGGCTGCGGCTCGTGCCCTCGGGTCCCGTCCCGCCCAATCCGGCGGCCCTGCTCTCCTCGAAGGCCCTGGCCGACTTCGACCGCCGCGCGCAGCGGACGTTCGACTTCATCGTCTACGACACGCCCCCTCTGTCGGTGGCCGCCGACGCGTCGCTGGTCGCCGCGAGAGCCGGCGGAGTCGTCCTCGTGCTCGACGCCCGCAAGACGCGCCGGAGCGCCGTCTTGAACGCGGTCGATCAGCTCGAGCGCGCCGAGGTCAAGATCCTCGGAGTCGTCGTCAACCGCGTGGCGGAGAACCCAGATGCCTACTACGGGTACGAGAGCACGGAGTCGCCGGACACGGACGTCGGGGTCAAGCGGAACGAGCTCGCCGCGACCGCCACGCGCAACGGTCGATCCGATGACCACGAGCCGCTCCCGGTCACGGAGCACGTCTAGATGGCCAGCTGCGCCGGCGCGTGATGATCGCCGCCCTTACCGAAAAGGACCGGACCCTCGCTCGAGCAGCCGTCCTGGCCGCCCTGCCCGTCGCCGGGGCGGTGCTGCTCGGTGCGCTCTACCCGTACACCGCGGGCCTCAGCCCGGTGCTGCTCCCCGCCGCGCTGGCGGCGGTGGCGCTCGCTGCGGTGTCGCTCACCCGCCCCGAGATCGGCATCGCGGCGGCCCTGCTGTTCCTGCCCCTCGGCCGGTTGGGCCTCACGGGTCACCCCCCCTGGCTCCTGCCCGCGGTGTGGAGTGCCTGGCTGTTCCTGCTCGCGCTGCGGCCGAGCGTGGCCGAGGCGCACACGAAGAGGCGCCTGCCGCGCGGCGGCGTGCCCGTGATCCTCTTCCTGCTGGCGGGGTTGGTGGCCTTTGGCGTCGCTGCCGACGCGCGGCCGGGCTTTCCCATCCTGAGGACCGACGTCACCGGCCTCATGCTCTTCTTCGCCATCGCCCGGATGGTGCGCACCCGCGCCCACGTCATGTGGGTGCTCGGTGGAGGCGTGGCCAGCGCCGCCGTGGTGAGCGGCGCCGCCCTGTTCAACCTCTACACCGGGCGGACCGGTGGAGTGGGCTTCCTCACCAGCACGGGTGACCTGGTCAGCCGCCTCACGGTGGGCACGTTCACCCAGCCCAATTCCCTCGGCGGCTTTCTCGTGCTCCTGGCTCCCTTCGCGCTCGGCGCCGCCCTCGCCGCCCAGCGCAGGCGCCTCCTCGCCCTCGGCGCGCTCGTGATCATCTGCCTCGGCATCTATGAGACGTTCTCGCGCGGTGCGCTGCTCGGACTGGCCGCCGTGCCTTTCGTGTTCCTGCGCGGAAGGCGGTTGCTCGCGGTCGTGCCCTTTGCGTGCGTCGCGCTCCTGGTGGTGACGCCGGGTCTCGTGGGCGAGCGCTTCGCGACGGCCAACCAGTCGGGCGGAGACCTCGCCACGCGTCAGGACTTCTGGAATGCGGGCCTCAGCATCTGGCAGGTACATCCCATCGTCGGAGTGGGCCTCGGGGGCTTTCCCGCCGCGTACGCGCAGGCGCGGCTACCCGGGAAGCAGTTCCTTCCCGACTCGGTGTTCGAGCCGCCCCCTCACGCCCACGACCTGTTCATCCAGATGCTCGCCGAGGAGGGCGTACTGGGGCTCTTGGCGCTCCTCACGGTGATGGGCGTGGCGGTGCGGATGGCGCTGGCGCTTCGGGGCAACGGCGAGCGATGGATCCGAGTCGTCGCCACGGCGATGCTCGCGGCGCTCGTCGCGTTCCTCATCCACAACATCTTCGACGTCACCCTGATCCAGGAGACGGGGATCGACTTCTGGGCGATGCTCGGCGTGCTCAGCGCCCTTACGGCGATAGCGACGATCCACCGGACCGATGAGCGCGTCGCCTGAGCCCGCCTTCGACGTCTCGGTGTGCGTCGTGAGTTGGAACGCCGCCGACGACCTCGCGCGCTGCCTGGCAGCGCTGCCCGAGGCCGCGGGCGACCTGGCGATGCAGGTCATCGTGGTCGACAATGGCTCGAGTGACCACACGGCGGCCATCCTCGCGCGTCATCCCGAGGTCCGGGCGATCGTCAACGAGCGCAACCCCGGTCTGACCACCGGTCGCAACCAGGCGCTCGCGGCGGTCAGCGGTCGCACGGTGCTCATGCTCGACGCCGACACGATCCCCCGCCCCGGCTCGATGGCCACGATGGTGCGTTATCTGGACGAGCATCCTCGCGTGGGGCTCGTGGGAGCGAAGCTGCTGGAGACCGGCGGGGGGCTGCAGCTCTCCTGCCGCACCGTGCCCCCGCCGTTGCTGCCGTTCCTCCGTCGACCCCCGCTGTCGCGGTGGACGGAGCGCTCGCGCGTGGTGGACCGCCACCTGATGCGCGACTTCGGGCACGACTCGGCGCGGGCCGTGGACTGGGTGCTCGGCGCGTGCCAGTGCTATCGGGCCGAGCTGCTCCCGCGTCTCGGCGCCTACGACACGCGCATCTTCTCGCACGGCGGGGAGGACACCGACTGGTGCCTGCGGGTCTGGCGAGCCGGGCACGAGGTCCACTACGTCCCCGAGGCCGAGGTGGTACACGCCTACGGGCACTTCACCCGCAAGAACCCGTGGACCAAGCAGTCGCTGCGAGCCGTCACCGACTTCTACTACGTGCTGTGGAAGCACCGGAGCGTAAGAGGAGGGCTTACGCCGGCATGAGCCAGACGGCGCCCGTCCTTCCGGTCGATGCGGCGGCGGCCGAGGCGCTCGTGCGTCCCAAGCAGGAGCTCGAGGCCCGCATTCGCGCCTTCCTCGCCGGGCAGCTCGGGCGGGTGCTTCCCGCGGACCCCGCCCGAGGCCTCGGCTGGTACTACGACTGGGTGGTCCTGGGCGGTCGCTCGCTCGAAGCGCTGCGCGTCATCTCCGCGCGCCGTCCCCCCGGAGGCGGTCCGGTACTGGACGTCGGCTCAGGCCTCGGCACGTTCGTGCTGCTGGCCACGCGCGCGGGAATGCCCGCACGGGGAGTCGAGCCGGGCGAGGCCGAGCTCGCGCTCGCGCACGAGCGGGCCGCCGCAATGGGCATCGACGGAGAGAGACTCTTCAGGCCCGGGACCGGCGAGGCGATGCCCTACGGGGACGGAAGCTTCTCAGGCGTCCTGCTGCATGACGTGCTCGAGCACGTACTCGACTGGCGCGCGGTTCTCTCCGAGTGCTGGCGAGTGCTCGAGCCGGGAGGTGTGCTGTACGTCAAGGGCCCGAGCTACACGGTGCGCTTCATCGAGCCCCACTACCGCATAGCCTGGCTCCCGCTGCTGCCCAAGCCGCTCGCCCGCCGCTACCTCGCCGCGCGCGACCGCGACGTGGGTTATGTCGAGCACCTCGGCTACCGCCGGCGCGGCGCAGTGCTGGCCGAGCTCCGCAGCCTCGGCTTCGAGCTGACATTTCCCCGGTTGGACAAGCTCCGCGACCCCGAGGCGATCAACCGCCAATGGGTGCGCGCGCTGGTGGGCCGGGTGCGCCACCCGGACGGCAGCCTTCCCGGCTTCGCCGAGTTAGCCGCCGAGAATCCATTGCAGTCGGCCATCGACGTGGTCGCGCGCCGCCCCTGACTGTCACCGTGACGAGCCGTCCTCTCCTCTTCTACTCGGGCTGGCCGCTCGGCTACCACAACCTCGAGGCCGAGCGCAAGGCGCGTGCGCTGGCGCTCGCCGGTTACGAGGTGGTCTACATAGCGGGCATCGGCATCCGCAACCCGCGACCCTCCAGCGTCCCAAAGCTCCTCGACCGCGTGGGACGCAAGCTCCGCGACCGGGTGGGCGCGGCTGCCGCACCGTCCGCGGGAGAGCCCCTTCCCGAGGGCCTGCGAACCGCATCGCTGCTCGTCGCTCCTCCGCGCCAGGTGGCGGCCGTACGCCGGCGCAACGCGGCGTGGGTACAGCGTCAGGTGCGCGCGGCTATGCCTCGTGTCGAGGACGCCATCGTGTGGCTGCGCTGGCCGACGCCCGAGCTCGTAGACGCGCTGGAGGGACTGCGGCCATGCCGGGTGGTCTACGAGTGCGTAGACGCCTACGACCAGACGCCTGGGATCACGGGGCGCTGGGCGCCGATCTTCGCTCGCGCCGAGCGCGATCTCGTGGACCTCGCCGACCGCGTCGTAGTGCCGAGCGAGCCTCTGGCCGAGCGCTTTCGAAGGTGGGACGCACAGGTGGAGATCGTCCCTCATGGCGTGGACCTCGCACCCTGGAACGCCGCCAAGCCGCGTGACGAGCGCCCGGTGACCGTTGGCTTCGTCGGAACCCTCGACTACAAACTGGAAATACCGGTGCTGCGCGAGGTGGCCTGCGCCCGTCCAGAGTGGCGACTGCGCCTCATCGGTCCGGTCCAGGAGGGCTTCGATCCGGCCGACCTCGCCGACCTCGCCAATGTGACCGTCGAGCCCGCCGTTCCGGCGAGCGCCGTGCCCAGCCTGATCGGCTCATTCGACCTGGGGATCATGCCCTACTTCGACCACCCCTGCTACGCGCAGTCGACGCCACTAAAGAATCTCGAGTACATGGCCCAGGGCAAGCCGGCAGTGGCGCGCTGGACGCCGTCGCTCGAGGCCTATCGCGACTTGCTCACCTTCGCCTCCACTCCCGAGGAGTACGTGGCCGGACTCGAGCGCGAGCTCGCGCGCGACTCTCCCGACCGGTCTCGCGCCCGCCGCACGATCGCGGAGGGAAGCTCCTGGGAGAAACGCCTGCACGAGATCGTCCAGGTTGCCGAAGGCCTCGCGCCACCCTCCAACGATCGTCCAGCGGCGGGGCCGGAGCGTGCGACCGCCCCCGCTTTCGGCCGATCAGCGAGTTAACCGACCGAAGACCCGGACGCCCGACCGTGGGCGTTCCCGACAAGGGCACACCCGTCGCGAGGCGGGGCCGCAAAGCCAGGGGTCTCCCGTAGACCGCCCAGCCGCCGAAGGAGCCTCCCCACATGCCTCACCGCGTCCGCTCGCGCGTGGTCATCCTCGCGCTCGCCCTCTCAGTCTGCCTGTTCGCCGTCGTGGGCGTCACGTCCGCGAGCGCGGCCGAGCCCGGCGTCGTTCCTGACATCACGTGGGGATCGTCCCGCCCCGAGATCGACCAGGAGATCGCCCTCATGCAGGCGGCCGGTGTCAGATGGGTGCGTACCAACGTGCCGTGGAACGCGATCGAGCCGAACGTGAAGGGCAGCTACAACGCGGCGTACTTGGCGGACATCGACTACGCGATCGCCAAGGCGCGCGGCGCCGGCATGCAGGTCGTGATGCCCGTCGCCGACGGCGTGCCCTACTGGGCCTCGGGCGATCCCAACAAGTCCACGAGCCCCGACGGCACGCACAACTACCAGAAGACCTATCACCCGGCCAACTACGCGGACTACGCCGACTTCTTCCGCTTCGTCGTCAACCGCTACAAGGCTCAGGGAGTGCACGCCTATGAGGTGTGGAACGAGCCGAACCTCGCACGCTTCTGGGCCTCGGGCGTCAGCGCGGCGGAGTACACGCAGATGCTCAAGGCAGCGTATCCCGCGATCAAGCAGGCCGATCCTTCAGCCACGGTGGTCCTGGGCGGCCTCTCCGGCAACGATCGCACCTACCTCCAGCAGGTCTACGACAACGGCGGCAAGGGCTACTTCGACGCGGCCGGCATCCACGACTACGCGTGGGGCGACCCGACGAAGTGCTGGACCGACTCCACCGGTCACAAGGCCAAGGATGCCTTCTGCGGGATTGAGGAGGTGCGCCAGGTCATGGTCGACCACGGTGACGGGGACAAGTCGATCTGGATCACGGAGATGGGATGGGCGACCTGCAACAACGCGTCGAGTGCCTGCTGGAACTCCGGCGTCACCGAGGCGCAGCAGGCCGACTACACGACCAAGGCCTACCAGGTGCTCGACGAGCGCTACCCGTGGGTGAAGGTTGCGCTGAGCTACAACTTCCGCAACAACTCCTGGCAGCACGACGACCCGGGCTCGTGGGAGGCGCAGGCGGGTCTCGTGACCAGCAACTTCACCCCCAAGCCGGCCTACGCGGCGTTCAAGGCCTACGCGCTGAGCCGGGGCGGTGCGGCGGCGACCGGCGCGAGCGCGGCGACCACGTCAGCTGCTCCAATCAACGCCTCGAAGCCACGTGGCACGGACGGGAGCGGCGCCGCGGCCACCGGCCCCCGCCAGAGCGCTCTTCGCGCGCGCCGGACCTGGACGACGCTAACGGTCATCTCCCGCATCTCCGCGGTCGCGGCCCGTGTGCGGCTCGGGCACGGACCGCGCTCGACCACCATGCTGCGTGGAGGCGTGCAAAATGCGACGGGCTCGCGGGTCGTCCTGCGCTTTCAGCGCTACCGTGCCAGCGCGCATCGCTGGGTGACGATCACGCTCCGGGCGATGCGGTTGAGCTCCCGGGGCGAGTTCGCCTTCCGGCTGTCTCACGTGACCGGCCACGGCCGCCTGCGGGTGCGGGCCGAGTACGGAGGCAGCCCGAGCTCCGCGGCCTCCTGGTCGTGCTTCCGCCTGGTGGCCGCGGCCTAGCCCACGACACGGCGTCGCGGCAGTACCGCTTACACTCCGCGCCTCGGTGAGGGCGCTCGTACGGGACAACTCCGGGTGATGCGGTCTGCCGCGTTCCGCGGGGCGCTGCGCGACGTCGATGCCTCGACCCCGGCCGTCGTGCTCGGGGTTCACGACCACAACGGGCTCTCGCAGATCCGGACGCTCGGCCGCCTCGGGGTGCCCGTCTACATCACCCACACGCCCGGGCGTACCCCCGCGACCTACTCGCGCTTCATTCACGGGCGGTTCGAGTGGGAGATCGACGCGACGGCGCCGCACGAGACCGTGGCCTTCCTGCTCGAGGTCGTCGGTCCGGCCGTAGGGCGCCGGGCGGTGCTCTTCTCGAGCGAGGACGGCAGCTCGATCGTGGTCGCCGAGCAGGGTGCCGCACTGCGCGAGTGGTTCATAACGCCCGACGCCGAACCCTCGCTCAACCGCGCGCTCGTCGACAAGCAGCGCCTTCATGAGCTCTGCCGGGCGGCCGGCGTCCCGAGCCCCAAGACCGTCGCGCCATCGAGCCAGGCCGAGGTCGAGGCCTACGCGCGAGACGCCGCCTACCCCGTGGTGGTCAAGGCCAAGGACGGCTGGCGGTTGCGCGGACTCAGCGACGTGGTGACGGTCATCGCCCGCGACCGCGAGGAGCTGCTCGAGGCCCACGGCGGGATGACGGTGGACGGCGAGCCGAACGTCGTCCTCCAGGACTACATCCCCGGCGGCCCCAGCTCGGTGTGGATCTTCAACGGGTACGCGGATCGCGCGGGAAACGTGCTCGCTGGGCGCGTTGGCAACAAGCTGCGCGAGTACCCGGTGGACAGGGGGCTGACGACCCTCGGCGTGAACCGACCGAACGAGGCGGTGCTCGCGGCGGTCACCGCGTTCGTGCGCAAGGTCGGCTACCGGGGAGTGATCGACGTCGACATACGCCTCGACGAGCGCGACGGGCGCTACAAGCCCATCGACTTCAACCCGCGGCCGGGGGCGACCTTCCGCCTCTTCGCCGATGATGCCGGGATCGACGTGGTCCGGGCCGCCTACCTCGACCTGACCGGACAGCGCGTGCCGCTCGGCGCTCAGCGCGTGGGCCGAAGATGGATGGTCGAGAACTGGGACCTCGCGGCCGGGCGCCGGTACCTGGCCGCGGGCCGACTCACGCTGCGTGGCTACCTGCGCTCGCTGCGCGGAGTGCAGGAGGGCGCCTGGAGCGCTCACGACGACCCCCTTCCGTTCGGGATGATGCTCGTCGCGTTTGGGCGCGCTCTACTGCCGTTCGTCGGCCAGCGCCTGCGGCGCCGCTCAGGCTAGAGGTACCGGTAGGCGACGCTCCCGCCGATCCGGGTCATCCACAGCGGGGTGCGTTCCCAAAGCTGCTGGACACGCCCGCCCCCCGGCGTCTGCGTGCGCTCCGCGCGCGCCGCCTCGGCTCCCCCCGCGGCCCAGCCGTAGACGTAGACCGCTCGCGGCTCGGCGCCCCACTGCGCCTTGAAGTCTCCGAGTGAGCTGCCCGCCGCGGCACCTCCGAAGTCGAAGGCGCCGAAGCCCCGGCTCTGGGCCCAGCGGATCGTGTGCTCGTAGAGGAGGTGGTTGGGGCGCAGGTCGAGACGGGCCTCGTCGCTGGCGTTGTAGATCAGCTCGAGCGTCTTGCCGAAGGCGAAGAAGAGCCCGCCCGCGACGATCTCGCCCTCATGCTCGACGACGAAGAGTCGGAAGACGTCTGGCCCGAGGGAGGACCGCGCCACGGAGAGGTGGCGGTAGGAGCGTGGCAGCGAGCGGTGCTTTCGCATCGTGGCCAGGTAGAGCGAGTAGAAGCGGCGCAGCTCGGCGGCGCTCGTCGCCTCGCGTACCGTCAGTACGGACTTCTGCGCCTTGCGCAGGCTGCGCCACAGTCGCTTCTCCCTGCGCCAGAGGGCGTCGAGGTCGTCCGCGTCCGGCGGGAGCTCGAGGACCCAGGCCGGGTCGTAGGAGGACGCGTGCAGCTCCGGCGCGACGTCCTCGAGGCCGCCGAGGGTCGACTTGACGAGAAGCTTTCCGGCGCCCCGCTCGCGAGCGAGCTCGCGAGCGGCGCGTAGCAGCGCTCCCTCGACCTCCCGCGAGCGCCCGAGCGGACCTGCCCACCACGCCACGGGCATCGAGGTCAGCCGCGAGCCGAGCAGCCCACGCCCGTGGAACAGGGGCAGCACGCCCGCAAGCTCGCCGCCCAACTCGGCGCCGAGGTAGCGAGGCGCAAACCGGTAGGCGCGCTGGAGAATGCTCGACCACGCGCCGAGGTGGTAGGGGCTCGCCCGCGGATCGGCGCGTACGTAGGCGTCCCACCGGCCGTCCATCAAGGGATCGATCGGGCGGACGCGGATCGTCGTGGGCGACGAGGAAGGCAAGACGCCGCCCATGATGAAGCAAGCGGTGCTATTGCTCGAGGCGGAATCCGCCGATCCAGGGCCAGACGACCCGTGACGCCGCTTTCCACGACACCCACGAGCCCTCAGCCCGGGGACTCCGGCGCGCTTGTCCCCGGCCTCCCCGACCCCGAGCTCGACCCGGCTCGGCCGGCTCCCGTCCCGCCGACGGTCGCGAACGCACCCGTCGAGCCGACCGGCACGGCAACGACGGTGGCGCGCAACGCATCGGTCCTGGCAGCCGCCATGGTGGTCTCCAGAGTCGCCGCCTTCGCCCTCGCGGTCGCGATGGGACGCGAGCTCGGAGCGCTCCAGTACGGGCGCTACGGCTTCGCCAACGCGCTCGCGACGATCCTCGTGCCCATCGCCGACATCGGGCTGACCACCTACCTCACCCGCGAGGTGGCGCGCGCGCGCGGCTCGGCGGAGGCGGCTCTCGGGACAATGCTGCGCACCAAGGTCGCGCTGGCGTTGGCGGTCGCCGTCCTCGTAGGCGGTGGCGCCGTACTGCTCAGCCACAACGCGACGACGATCGCCATCGTCCTACTCGTGCTCGTTGCGGCACTCGCCGACGGGCTCTCCCTGTTCGTCTTCGGCTACTTCCGTGGACGCGAGCGCATGGGGCTCGAAGGCAAGCTGACCGCGGGCAGCTCGCTGGCGCGCTCGCTGGTGGGCATCGGCCTCGTGCTCGCCACCGGAGAGCTCGTCCCGCTCCTGATCTGGATGCTGACGGTGAGCGGCGCCCAGCTCGGCTATGGGCTCGTGCGTCTGCGGCGGAGCACGGCGAGCGCTCCGGCCGTCGAGCGTCGAGCCTCTTCCTCCATCGACTGGCGCACCGTGGCGACCATCGGGTCCTTCACGATCTTGACGATCATCTACACCCGCGCCGACTCCGTCCTCGTCGGCTGGATCGAGGATGAGCGCGCGGTCGGGCTCTACACCGCCGCCTACACGATCATGCTCGGGCTGCAGATCCTGCCGTGGATGATCGGGACCGCGCTCGTCCCGGTGTTCGCCCGCACGCATGTCACCGAGCGTGACGTCTTCGAGTCGGCATGGCACCAGGGCATCCGCGCGGTCCTCGTGATCGCCTTTCCTCTCTCGCTCCTCGTCAGCCTGCTCGCGACGCCCATCATGAAGCAGGTCTTCGGCCCCGAGTTCGCTCGCGGGGGGGCGGCGCTGGCCATCGTCATCTGGGCCGGCCCGCTCGCAGGGTTCAACACGATCATCGCGGGTGTACTCCGCGGCGCCCGCCGCGAGGCGTGGCTGACGAGCACCGCGGCGCTCGGGGTGCTGCTCAACGTCGGGCTCAACCTGTGGGCAATTCCCGTCTATGGGATTGCGGGAGCCGCGGCGACGACCGTGGGCACCGAGATCCTCATAGCCCTCACGCTCGCCGCGCTTGCGATCCGCAACCGCGTCGTCCCCGTTCCCCGGGGTCCCTACCTCGGCCTGGCCCTCGCCCTGGCGGCCCTCGCGGGAGTCGCTCTGGGCACCCGCGGCCTGCCGCTCATCCTCACGATTCCCGCCTCCCTGGCCGTCTACGCCGCCGTGGCGATCCTCGCCCGCGTGGTGGGACGCAGCGACCTCGAGCTGGCCGGCAGGGTCGTGGCCTCGAGGAAGTCATGAGCGCTCCACGTGTGGGCATCGACCTCGTCGAGGTGCGAGCCGTGCGCGAGTCGGTGCGCCGGCACGCCGATCGGTACCTCGAGCGGATCTACACCGAACGCGAGATCGCAGACTCCCGAGGAGCCGACGGCGTCGACCCCAACCGTCTGGCGGCGCGCTTCGCCGCCAAGGAGGCCGTGGTCAAGCTGCTGCGGCCCGGCCGCGAGGACTCGGTGCCGTGGCGTTCGATCGAGGTCGTGCGCGCCCCCGGCGGGTGGGTCGAGCTCGAGTTGCACGAGCCGGCGGCGTCCCTCGCCGGGCGAGCCGGGTTGACCGGGCTCGCAGTTAGCCTTACCCACGAGGCAGGATTCGCGTCCGCCGCCGTGGTCGCCGAGTCGTCGAACCACGAGGAGTCATGATGAACGAAGAGATCCGCCGCGTCCTCGACGAGCACGCGCGCATGCCGATCGACGCCGAGTCGCTCGCCGACGACGCCGACCTCTACGAAGCGGGAATGACTTCGCACGCGAGCGTCAACGTGATGCTCGCGCTGGAAGACGCGTTCGACGTCGAGTTTCCCGACCACATGCTCAAGCGCAGCGTCTTCGAGACGATCGCCAGCATCGCGGAGGCGCTCAGCGAGCTGGGCGCCGGGGTGCGGGCGTGAGCGCCCTGGCCGTAGCCGACTCGGCGCTGATCGGCGCCGCGCGGCGCATCGCCACCGAGGTCGCGGCACCGTCCGCCGATGCGGTCGATCGCGACGCCCGGCTCCCGGCCGAGGCGCTGGCGGCACTTCGCGAGGAACAGGCGCTCTCGGCCTTCGTCCCGGGCGAGCTCGGAGGCGGCGGGGTCTCGTTCGAGGAGCTCGCCGCGACGTGCTTCGAGCTAGGTCGCTCGTGCGCGGCCACGGGGATGGTGTTCGCCATGCACCAGATCCAGGTCGCGACGATCGTCCGCCACCTCGACGGTGCGCCATGGTTCGAGGCGTATCTCCGCGATGTCGTGGCCGAGCAGCGGCTGATCGCCTCGGTCACCTCCGAGGTCGGTACGGGGGGAGACATGGGGCGCTCGATCGCCGCCGTGACTCCGGGCGCCGACGGCGCCTGCACGTTCGAGAAGAAGGCGCCGACCGTCTCCTACGGAGGGCACGCCGACGACCTGTTCACGACTCTGCGCCGCGGGCCGGACGCCGAGCCGAGCGACCAGGTCGTGGTGCTCACCAGGAAGGAGCAGGCGACGCTCGAGCCCACGGGAACGTGGGACCCGCTCGGCATGCGCGGCACATGCTCCCCTGGGTTCGTGGTCCAGGCCGAGTTCGGGCCCGAGCAGGTCCTCCCCACGCCGTTCCCCCGCGTCGCCGCGGAGTCGATGGTGCCCATCTCGCACGTGCTCTGGTCGCACGTCTGGCTCGGCATCGCCACCGACGCGTTCGACCGGGCGCGCGCCTTCGTCCGCGCGGCGGCCCGGCAGAAGCCGGGCCAGCCGCTGCCGGCCGCCCAGCGTCTCTCGCATGTGATGAGCGAGCTCTCGCTCCTGCGTGCCGAGGTCGGCCTCGCCCTGCGGGAGTTCGGCGAGGCATCGGCGGAGCCCGGGCGCGAGCGCCTCTCGACCATGGCCTCGGCGCTGCGCTTCAACAACCTGAAGCTCGCGGCCTCCGAACAGGCGCCGCGCGTGTGCCAGGGGGCGCTCGGGGTGTGCGGGATCGTGGGCTACAAGAACGACTCGCCGTTCAGCGTCGGCCGACACCTCCGCGACTCGATGTCCGCGGTGCTGATGGTCGCCAACGAGCGCATCCACGAGACGAACGCGAGCCTCCTGCTCATCGCCAAGGAGGTCTGAGGGTGGCCGAGTACCGACCCGGGGCGCCGGACCAGGAGGCCTACCTGCGCGAGCTCGTCGGGCACGGGCTGCTCGTCGAGACCGGTGTCCCCGGCGTCTACGGGCGTGGCGCGACCTTCGAGGACGTACGCCTGCGCTTCGACGCGCTCGTCACGCGCGCGGCGGCCTCCGACGGAGCCGAGGCGCTGCGGTTCCCGCCGGTCATCCCGCGCCACCAGCTCGAATCGACCGGCTACCTGGGCTCGTTCCCGCATCTGGCCGGCACGGTCTTCGCCTTCGAGGGGACGGAGGCCGAGGCGCGCGAGCAGCACGAGCGCGCGAGCCGCCACGAGGACTGGAGCGAGTTCCAGGCCATGACCGACGTCGTGCTCGTGCCCGCCGTCTGCTATCCGGTCTACCCCGCGGTGGCCGCGCGGGGACCGCTCCCGCGCGGCGGCGTGACGATCGATCCCGGCGGCTCGTACGTCTTTCGCCACGAGCCGTCCGGCGATCCCGCACGCCTCCAGATGTTTCACATGCGCGAGCTCGTACGGATCGGCGAGCCCGAGGCCGTCGCGGCGTGGCGCGACTCGTGGCGTGACCGGGCGCTCGAGCTGCTCCGCGGCGTCGGGCTCGACGCGCGCTTCGACGTCGCGGCCGATCCGTTCTTCGGCCGCAGCGGCCGGATGCTCGCGGCGAGCCAGCGTCAGCAGGAGCTGAAGTTCG
>JAABUZ0100004189.1_pt1 | contig 20207 bp, 18 predicted proteins | sample 5562091 | NCBI WGS metagenome assembly JAABUZ01 (sample SAMN12813069, study PRJNA571459) | rock metagenome | isolation source: Antarctica rocks | place: Antarctica: Victoria Land, Linnaeus Terrace sud | collected 2015-12-21 | reverse complement strand
ATTTATTAAGTATGAATGGATTGAGATAGAGGCTTATAAATCCTGGTCAACTTTTGTGGCATCTGTCGAGAAAATTTTAAGAGAATTTGGCAGAAATTATGTAATTAATTTTGTTTAACTACTTACCACTACGGTAGCCGAGTTGCTGGGCTGTTTGGCTTGGTAGGAGTGGTAGGTGCGAGTGCAGCTCCACTGGTTGGCAGAATGTCTGATCGAAAAGGCCCCAGACTGGCAGTAGGGCTAGCAGTCGTGATTATCCTTTCTTCGTGGGTCGTACTATGGGTATTGGGGTATCAACTTTGGGGTTTGATTGTGGGAGTTACACTGCTGGATCTTGGTTTGCAAGCGGGGCATGTGTCGAATCAATCGCTCATTTTTAGTCTGTTGCCCAACGCTCGCAGTCGCCTCAACACAGTCTATGGAGTAACGAATTTTATCGGTGCGGCGCTGGGTTCTTTGATCGCTGCCTGGAGTTGGAGTATGTGGCAGTGGAATGGGGTTTGTTTCTTGGGACTTTCTCTGTCGATTATCGCCTTGATTATTTACTTCAAGGGGCGTAGAAGAAAGCTAAATCTGCTCTCTACATAGAGGAGCAGTCGTCCCAAACCCAGACCGCTGGAGCATCCGGGTGAGGACAGCCTCTTTCTTCACATAGCACGGATGCACCTAATACACGACTTTCACGTTGCCAGCCCCTGGTGTCAGCTTCCCTAACACTGAGCCTTGTGGGTTTGTTGCCATGATTGCCAAAATTTGCTGATATTCGTCAACCAAATTTTCGACATATTCGTGTTTATAGAAGGCGGTGTTATACGCAACATTGACGTGGTACTGACTGGGAACATTAATGCCAATGGTAAATAGCCATTCACTGGCATCAATGCCATAACGCGGTACGCGACGATGTCCTTTAGGTTTGTGAGTGGTTTGTATAACTTGGAATAGGCACACTGGCTGCTTCATCATTGCTGCGGCAATACGGATGTCATGGCTTACGAGACAGGGCAAGGAAACCCTTCTGTGATCTAGAAGAGCAAAAATATTTTGGGCTGAAGCTTGAATAAGGTCGGCTATGGTAGGGGTTTGTGTCAGATTCACAACCAGCGGAAATAGCTGCAAAAACATACCAATGGTTGCTTCGCTTTCTAAATCTGGACGGACACCATTATTGACCAGGGTATAGAGGTGGGATTGCCTGGTTATCCGGTATAAAAACAAGTAGTACCCAGCGAGGAAAAAGGCGGAGGCTGGCTGGCGTTTCTGCTGACAATACGAGTGAATCAGCGCTGCTGTCTCCTGATCTACAGGTTCGTTAATGTAGAAATCCTCCCGGTGGTACGTGCTTGGTTGTGGAGGGACAACCGTAGGATTGCAGTTCGCAAAGTGCTTTTGCCAAAACTCGAGATCTGCCTTGTAACTGCTGCTGTTTTTCAGTGATGCCAATCGAGTGGCGTAATTGCGATACTGAGGGCGGACTGCTAGTGAATCAAGTTCATTTCTCAAGAGTGCTTGATACACTGTACGCAGTTCATCCATGACCTGCTGTATACCGATGAAATCTACAAAGCCATGGTGAACAGTTACGATAACGGTATGGGTATTATTCCAATTTTTGATCACGCAAGAGCGAAAAAGCGGCCCCATCTCCAAATCAAACGGACATTCAGCCTCTGTGTGAGCGATTTCTTCAACCAGGCGCTGCAACGCCATGTGATCGCTGACAGGTTCACAATTGTGGTTGGTCCATTGCACAGGTTGAGGTGGGAGTACCTTTTGGCGTACAAGAGCGAGTGACAACTGAATTTTTAGGGATATGAATCGATGCAATAGTCGAGCTCGGACTGAGTGAGGTTTCTGTAGCAATGCTATGGTTGCTTGTTCTAGACGCTTTAATCTTGACAGACTTCCTGTGTTGATTGACGGGGTAGGTAGCAGCCCACTTAGTAGTTGAAGAACCCAAGAGCCTTTGCGAATCAGGCGAGTTCGTAAAATTTCATTGCGTTCAACGACTAAGTCACACGCACGCTGGAATAAAACTGGGTCGAACTCACACTCCCAAATTGAACGGTTCTGAAGCGAAAATTTCGGTGAAAAGTTGTTCCCCGACGTTAGTTGTGAGGCTACCCAATAGAGTTCGAGTTCTGGAGAGATGGGGTATTCGTTGTCTTTTCCCCACCAGGGTGACTGGTAGGTTCCAGCCTCGGTTTCCCTAGCATTATGCACAAATGTGAGGATTTCTGCTTGGCGCGGTGTCAGGGTTTCTTTGGTCGCCTGCCACTCTGGCGTTGCCGAACGAACTGTCTCAAGGCTAGAGCCTAAGTCAGCCACAGTCGGTGCTTCAAATAGGGTACGCAGAGGCAACTCCACGTTGAAGGTTTGCCGCACCCGAGAAATCACCTGAGTGGCCAGCAGCGAATGTCCCCCCAATTCAAAGAAGTTGTCATGGATGCCTACTTCCACCCTTAAGACTTCAGCCCAGATACCGGCCAGAACTTCTTCAGTGGGGGTGCGGGGTGGGACAAAGCCTGCTTCTAGACTTTTGTCGGATGTATCCGGCACCGGCAATAAGCGGCGGTCCACCTTGCCATTCGGTGTCAGTGGCAAGGTGTCTAGCATCACGAAGGCATTTGGTATCATGTACACAGGCAGCTGCTCCTTGAGGAAGCGGCGCAGGTCAACGCCTGTTTGCGAGAGCGGAGGGACCCCACGCCAGTCGCCGTTGACTGTGGGTGCTGGCTCCTGATTTGGCACAACGTAAGCCACTAAGCGCTTATCGCCCGGAACGTCTTCACGCGCAATCACTACAGTCTGGAGCACAGCCGGGTGTTGGCTCAGCACAGCCTCAATTTCTCCCAGTTCGATGCGGAAGCCGCGTATCTTTACCTGGTGGTCGATGCGACCAAGGTACTCGATGTTACCATCTGCTAGGTAGCGGGCGTTGTCTCCAGTCTTGTAAAGGATAGCACCTGGATCTGAGCTAAAGGGGTTGGGAATGAATCGCTCAGCAGTGAGTTCAAGGCGGTTGAGATAGCCCCTCGCCAAACCGACGCCACCGATGTGCAACTCGCCCGGCACGCCGATAGGTTGGGGCTTTTGATGGGAATCCAGTAGATATATCTGCGTGTTGGCTATGGGGCGACCGATGGGGACAATCGGTTGATTACTCCCGCGCTGGCATTGAGCGTAAATTACACCGACGGCAGCTTCAGTTGGCCCGTAGGCATTGTACAATTGGACATCCAATCGGGCAAAAAAGCGCTCTTTAAGCTCGTTTGGCAGAGCTTCGGCACCACAAGTGACGTACCTCAGGCAGTTACAGGTCTCTAGTTCCTCTGACTCTAGCAATACCTGAAGCAGGGAGGGCACAGCGTGAAGGAACGTGATCTTCTGCTGGGCAATCAGCTTAACGAGGTAAGCAGTGTCCTGATGTCCCCCTGGTTTGGCTATGATCACCCGCAATCCCGCCAACAAGGGCCAGAATAACTCGAAGGTTGAAACGTCGAAGCTTAAAGAAGTTTTCTGTAAAACTCGGTCTACCTCGGTTAGTTGAAAGGCCGTCTGCATCCAGAGCAGGTGATTGCAAATACTGCGGTGAGGAATCATCACCCCCTTTGGCTGCCCTGTAGACCCTGAGGTATAAATCACATAGGCCAGGTTCATGGGCTTAGCAACGTTTGCGGGGTTGCGATCGCACAAGAGCGAAATTTGCTTCCAGTCAGTGTCAAGGCACACTACCTTAGCCACGCTCTGGGGGAGGCATTCGTGAAGCCGTTTCTGAGTTAGCAGTATCGGTGCCTGGGTATCGTGCAACATGAAGGCCAAGCGCGACTTTGAGTACTCTGGATCTAGGGGCACGTAAGCCCCGCCAGCTTTGAGGATGCCGAGCAGTCCCACAACCATTTCTAAGGAGCGCTCTACACAGATGCCCACCAGAACGTCCGGCCCTACACCCAGAGTAAGTAGATAGTGCGCCAGCTGATTAGCACGGCGGTTCAACTCTCGGTAGGTCAGTTGCTGCGCTTCAAACACCACCGCCACCGCATCTGGCGTTCGTTCCACCTGAGCTTCAAACAACTGATGGATACACAAGTCTTGGGGATACTCGGTCTGGGTGGAGTTCCATTCCACCAGTATTTTGTCACACTCCTCCTGAGATAACAGGGTCAGGTAGGCAATGCGTTGGGCAGTGTCGGTGACAATGCCTTGCAAAAAAGTAGCAAAGGAGCGCAACATCCTGGCAATGCTGTCACTATCCAATGCCTCGGCGTCATAGAACCAACAGCATTCTTGACCATCTGACGGGATTACCAGGGTTAACTCATTTCCTAGGCTGGCTTTGTGGTCGTCTAGTCTTTCTACCCGTTCTATGATCACCCCAAACATGTTCTCACTCAGCAGCTCTGGCACTGAACGAAGAGCCGGATACCTAGCTACGGCATCGCGTGCATAAGTAAAGTGAAGTTTGGTTAACTCCACCTGCTGCCGCACAGCTTCAAAAACTTCCTCAAAACTTTGCTCATCGCCTAAATGTAGGCGACAAGGCACAATTGATGCAAAAAAGCCTTCCAGTCCTACCAGCTCGCGTTGCAGCGAGACATCTCTAAATCCGATATCAAAACAGTAAGTTCCTCCAATGCGGGCAAGATAAGCCGCAAAAGCAGCTAACAAAAACTCGCTCTGGTTCCATGCTGGATGGCGTTCCAGGAAGGTTATAACCTCATGCGGGTAGGGCATCAAAACATTCGCGTACCGCTTTTGTTTCGAGTGCGATGCCGTCCGTTCCGTATAGGGAATTGTGATCGGCTCTAACGTCGCCAGTCTCTCTACCCAGAAAGCCTCGTGCTTAGCAATCAACGCATCCTCCGCCTCAATCCGCCTCGCGATATCCGGATCGACGTTTTTAAACCGATACCCGACCTCTAGTCCAAACCTCGCGACCAAATCAGCAGTCGATAGCCTCTGACCATTGAGCGTCAGCACCTGGTGCAGCGCCACCTCGTAACTGGTCGTAGAAACCTTAAGGAAGTTCTGCTCAATCGCCGTTACCGTTCCAGGAGGGGACTCAGATAGGGCGCCCTGAACTTCGAGTTTGGAAACTATAATCAAATCGCTCCCAAAAGCCAACTTCGGCAGAGCAAGGGGATTGGTGTAGGGCCCAAAGTCCAAACCCCGAACTAAGGCATCTAGCTCTGGGGCACAGCGGTTCCATGAAAGCACACCCCCGGCGCTCGGTCTTTTGGCTCGTCCGAAATAGGTTCGCTCCTCCAGGTTTTGCTTGGTCGCTAAGACTTTGCCGCCTTCTAACTCCTCAATCAGCACAGCAAATGAATCGATGGCGGCTTCATAGCACTTCCCATTAAGGGTAAAGGCAGTCTCGTCATCCGCAACGTCGATCAGAAACTGCTTCAGGATGTCGCCCTCGTCAACCCGATTACTCATCACATGCCACGTCACACCATGAATCTTCTCCTGATGCATCAGAGCCCAGGAGGTAGCATAGACTCCCGCATACCTCGGCAGGGGAGCATCATGGTAGTTGATGGCACACTGGCGCGGTAACTCTAAAATTTCTTTGGATAAGACGGAACTGTTGACAATGCTGAACAGGTAATCAAAAGGCTTCTGGCTTAAAAATGCTATGAGACTATCTGGAGTCTGGATGTGAGGGATGTCCTTTCCCTTCGCCCAATCACTTATCGCGTTACCCTGGGAGATGATGCCAAAGATCTGATGACCGCGCTTTAAAAGGAACTCAGCACACTGAATGGGTAAAGTTCCCTCTCCAATCAGAAAACAACTAAATTGATTGTGAACGGGCATTATTTTGTTGCTCCCAATAGTTTGCTATACCTTCACAATTCGCATTTAATTAGTTACTCAAGTTATCTGACGGGGCGACAAAAGAGGCTACGACGCACACAAGATAAGCGACCTAGCCCTCAAACCCTTTTGATAATACTTCTTATTGCAATTGAGTTTCACTAACTTTGGTTTTAGAGTCTCTGGGTCAGGTAGTTGCGGTGGCGTGGCGGAGGTCAGAAATGTTAGCCATTGTCGAAGTCTCCCTTTTGAATAAAGTGATTTTGATTGATTTCGGCTGTGATGCCTATTTCCTTGTCATTGTATGAAAATAATTTGGTTAAGTCAAGTCTCCAGGACTTCTTTTTTGGACATAACTTATGTCTTTTTATGAGCTATTACGATTTGGCAAATTCGATAGCAATGGAACAAAAAAAGACTGCGTTGTAGGCTGGATAAATCCTGAAACTCGCGCTAAGGAAAGCTTTTCAGCCTTAAGTTGCGGGGTTACAATGAACCCAGACATTTGGCCCGCGCCTTCATCTGCATTAGTGTCTAAGCCCTCAACAAGGGGTGTGAATAAATGCTTGACCATAATGTCGGAGTTTTTTCTCGGGGCAGATTGACTTTGGGCAGGGAGCCAGAATTATAGCGGTTGCAAAAGGCGCCGACAGATTTATCTGAAGCTGGAACCATTACTATGTCAAGCTTTTGAGCTTAGCGTTTGAAATTGTTCCATTGCTACAAAAAGGTAAGAATTCAGGTTTAGGACTTGACAAGCGGAGAATTTCGGCTAACTTATCTACATAACCTCCGCCACGCCACCGCAACTACCTAACCCAGAGACTGTAAAACCAGAGTTAATGAAACTCAATCGCAATAACTCGAAGTATTATCAAAAGGGTTTGAGGGCTAGGTCGTTTATCCTATGTGCGTTGTAGCCTCTTTTGTCGCCCGGTCAGTTTGAGCAGAGTTGTTTACTTAATAGTTTTATGCTTACCTCATCTAAGCCATTGAAAGATATCTTCTTTTGCCCAGAAGAATCTAATTTTTATTCATACTGCTTACAAACATTAGTCTTAAATAATTGTGGTGGTTCAGAATCCATCGTTGAATTTGGTTCAGGAGATGGAATTCCACTCATTACTTCATTGCTGCTCACAAGATTTGATGGAATAGTACATGGATTTGAAATAAATCCTTTAGCCTGTGAAGCTGCAAAATCGAAAATAGAAGAGTATGGCCTAATGCAAAAATATGTAATTCATAATACATCCTTGTTTGAGGTATCTAAACCGCCAGCAGACTATTTAATATCAAATCCACCTTATCTCCCGGCATTAGATAACAAGATTTATCAACCTTTCTTACATGGAAGTATAGATGGAATTACAGTTACTAAACAACTTTTAGCATTAGATTATGAAAAGGTATTAGTCATGATATCTAGTTATTCTAACCCAGAGGGCATGATTAATTATGCAAGAGAAAAAGGTTATTACATTGCAAATTTCTTGGTTTCACCTCTAAAATTTGGGTATTATAGTTCTGAACCAAAGGTGAGAAATAGAATTGCAGAACTAAGAGAAAATAACATGGCTTTCTATTCCAAAAATATTTATCTCTTAGCGGGTGTTTTATTTACAAAAGAACATAAATCTGCGGTAGATATATCTACTGAATTAGTTCAGTTAATGACATCTTTGTGTGAGCCGAAAAACAGTTACACCCCCCAAAGTCAGGTAAGTTAAAAATTGTCCATCCAATTGGAACTAGTTGTCAAACAGTGCACCGCGAACTTCTAAGTCTCTACGCTGCTCGTTTGTTAACCCAATCCCTGTTCCAAAGTGGCACTGGTCTACTAAAGCACCTGACCACACAGTTTCATTAAGAGTTGCACCCCAAAGATCCGCATTTCTCAGGTCTGCCCCAGTAAAATTTGCAAATATCATATCTGCATCCACTAAACGGCTTCCCCGAAGGTTTGCTTCTGATAAATCACCACGGATGAAGTTGACACCATCTAAAACTAAGCCAGATAGTTCTGCTCCCTTAAGGTTAGGAAATTTGACCCGGCTTGGATCTTTGAAAAAACGCATCACACAGGCTACATTTGCCTCACTTAGAGGCATTTGAGTTAAAAAATCAGCGTAACGCGCTATCCCAAGTTGCTTGAGCAGGACTAGACGTTGTTGGGGGTCTTGTTCTAAAAATTGGGTGCAAGTGGAGTAGAGATCGTGAGATGGCAAGTTCAGTTGCAATGATTAAAGTGGCTACGGCTAATTGCTAGAGAATAATCTTGGCCTAAAATTTTCTATTTATTCAAAAACCTAGAAAAATTTTTGTTTGGCGATGGAGAGCAATTTGCTCAATTTCATCGACTTGCTCGGCAGATAAACCTTGATATACCTGAGCGGCTAACTCAAGCAGATCTTCTGGAGTTGCTTCGGAGGTTGTCTCCACTATCAGCCGAACTTGTTGTCCCTCAGATATTTCAGGAGTTTTCAAAGGGCGGAAAATTCCATTTTCCTAGATAGCTTTAATGGTCTGGTTCATGACTTCCTACTCATCCAACTTAAATACTACGGCGAAGATTCAATCTCAGCCAGTTCTAGCCAGCGTTCCGTCGCAGTATCGATCGCCTGCTTGAGAGCTTCCACCTGCTCATAGAGTTGTCGCACCTGGGTAACCGCTCCTGGAGCAGCGTTGTAAAGCGCTTTCTCTACCTCGGCTTTTTCAATTTCGAGCTGGGAAATCTTGCCTTCCAGCATCTCGAACTCGCGCTTTTCTTTAGATGACAGCTTCCGCTGCAAAGCATTTCCCCATGACTGCTTCTGTGACTTCTCAATCGGCTGAGGCTCCCGCTTCTCCTTAGAATTAGCAGCCTGGGAGTATGTTTCTTCTTCTGCTTTCTTGGAGTCTAAGTAGACTGAGTAATTGCCTGGATACTGACGCAAGTTGCCGCCCGGTTCCAAGGCAAAGATTCTATCTACAGTGCGATCCAGGAAGTAGCGATCGTGCGAGACTACAATGACGCAGCCGGTAAAATCTTCTAGATATTCTTCCAGCACAGCTAGCGTCTGCACATCCAGATCATTCGTGGGTTCATCGAGAATCAGCACATTGGGGGCGCTCATCAGTAAGCGCAACAAAAACAGGCGACGTTTTTCACCCCCTGAAAGCTTATAGATCGGTGCATACTGCTGGTTGCCAGGGAACAGGAATCGCTCCAACATTTGGGAGGCGCTAATCTTCGTTCCATCCGCAACTTTGACAAATTCCCCTTCTTCTTTAATGTAGTCAATCACACGCTGGTTTTCGTTCACAGCGGCGAGTAATGCCTCTGAGTGTTGGTCAAAATAGCCGATGTGAATTGTCGAGCCAATCTCGACGCTGCCGGAATCGGGCTGGACGCGCCCAGTAATAATATCCATCAGGGTGGATTTGCCTGCGCCGTTACTGCCAATAATGCCGATGTGGTCTTCGGGACTGAATTCGTAAGATAAATTGTTGATTAACGTGCGTACGCCCTCGGCGGAGCCATCGCTATATCCTTTAGAGACATTCTTTAGCTCAATGACTTTTTTGCCAACACGACGACTGGGGGTGGAGATATCAACTTTGCCTTGGGCTTGTTTGAACTCAGTTGCCTGCATCTCGTGGACGCGATCAATACGGGCTTTCTGTTTCGTGCTGCGGGCTTTGGGACCTCGCTTCAGCCATTCCAACTCGCGGCGCAACACTCCCTGATGTTTACGCTGACTGCTGACGGCAGACTCTTCAGCTAGGGCTTTCTTCTCCAGATAATAAGAATAGTTACCCGCGTAGGTGTAGAGGTCGCCTCGGTCAATTTCGAGAATGCGGTTAGTGACGCGATCCAGAAAGTAGCGATCGTGAGTAATCAGCATCAGGGCACCCCGATAGCGGTTCAGGTAACTCTGTAACCACTCGACGGACAAGGCATCCAGATGGTTTGTGGGCTCATCCATCAGCAACACATCTGGCTCTGAGAGTAGGGCTGTCGCTAGAGCGATGCGCTTGCGGTAGCCACCAGACAAAGTACCAATGCGGGCGCGCAGTTCTGAGATGCCGAGCTTGGTGAGGATGATTTTAGCATTCGTCTCCAGTTCCCAAGCTCCCGTAGCATCCATACGCTGCATGACCACGGATAGACGGGACATCAGCTGAGCTGAACCATCCTCCTGGGCGTGAGCCAGCTTGTCGGAAAGTTCTTCATACTCACGCACTAGAGCCATCTGCTCCCCACTGTCTGCAAATACCTGCTCCAAGACTGTGCGGTTCTCATCTAATTCGGGTTGTTGGGGCAAGTAGACAACACTGGCTCCAGAGTTGACCAAGAGTTGACCACCGTCAATCGGTTCTAGCCCCGCAATCATTTTCAACAGCGTCGATTTGCCAGAACCGTTAGTGCCAATTAGACCGACTTTATCTGTGGCATCCAGACTGAAGCTAGCGTCTTTCAGGATTTCCTTGATGCCAAAGTCTTTTTTTACTGATTGTAGCGTGAAGATACTCATAATAGTTGTTACAATATTTTTTTAATAAGGAGCGACTGAACAGTGAAGTAACTGAGCTTTAATGCATAGAAGGGGTGAGGGTCACTGTACTGTTTTTTACAGTATAACAAAAATCTATCTGCCTATTTTTATAGTCCGACGAGCGCCTCAAACGCCAATTCAAACTTTCACAGAACGCTTAATAGCCAGGTACAAGGAATACAAAGGAGTATTAATTATTCCGACAACAGCGCAAACATTAACTTGCTTCGTTCTCAGCTATTGGGCAACAAAGATGTATCTACCTATTTTCATAATTCGTATAGATGAACGCACAGGGGAAGTATTCTTCTTGGCGGGGGAAGAAACAGCCATCTTGATTTTTCGTAATGGACTGTGGAGATTCTTATGATGAAACCAGATTTTAAAGCAATGACTCGAAACGAACTACTAGCTTATATGCTTGAAAATCGAGAAGATGATGAAGCATTTTATGTTTTCATGGACCTCGTTCATACTGAACCCCCCACAGAAATATATCCGGCACCGCAATCAATTGATGACCTGAAACATTTTCCTCAGCTACTAGAAAAATTCCGGCGGGAGCGAGAAGGACTCTCATAAACCATCCGCCACCACGCCGCAGCCTTATATCAACTAAGATTCGTAAGCTGTCCTCCACCTGACGCTACTAAGAGCCGCGATATTGGATGCGGTAGATGCGATTATTGGCTTCATCAGTAAATAGCAGACTGCCATCGGGCAGCAGGAGTAAGCCAACTGGTCGCCCCCAGGTGGTTGGCACAGTCGGGTTGAGCAGGAACCCGGTGACAAAATCTTCATAGTAGCCTTGCGGACGCCCGCTCGAGTCGAAGGGAACAAAGACAATTTTGTAGCCGGTGCCGCGATCGCGGTTCCAAGAGCCGCGAAAGGCGACAAAGGCACCGTTGCGGTATTTTTCTGGAAACGTCTTGCCCTGATAAAACTTGAGTCCGAGGGCAGCTGAGTGAGACTCAAACAAAACATCGGGGGTGCGGGTACGGGCTACTAGATCGGGGCGATCGCTCTTTGCGTTCTGCAACAGGCGCGGGTCGAGGTTTTTCGCAGAGAGGTAAGCATAGGGCCAACCGTAGAATTGCCCCTGTTGCAAGCGCGTCAGGTAATCGGGTACCAGGTTATCCCCTAATCCATCCCGTTCATTAACAGTAGCGTAAAGTTCGTTGGTTTTCGGTTGAAAGTCCAAGCCGACTGGGTTACGCAGACCAAAAGCAAAGGTATGCTGGTTGGAGCCATCCAGATTCATCACCTGCACGGAAGCACGGGGCAGCGGTTCTTCACCCTCGTTTGATCGTGAACCAATCGAGACGTATAGCTTCTTTCCATCTGGTGAGACAACCACGTTGCGCGTCCAGTGCTGGTGGTAGCCGCCGGGGGTAAGGTTGGCGATTTTTTGGCCAGTGCCGGTGATTTGCTCTAGACCTTTAGTATAGGGAAACCGCAGGACAGCACCAGTGTTGCCAACGAAGAAGGAGCCATTTGCAAAAGCCATGCCAAAGGGAATATCTAGCCCGTTTCCCGCTCCAGCAAACGTCTTGCGGACATTTGCCACACCATTTCTATTAGTGTCACGCAACAGGAGAATGCGATTTTGCTTTGTTTCAGTCACCAGTACATCACCACTGGGGGTCAGGGCTAGCCAGCGTGGGGCATCTAGACCATCAGCAAAGACGTTGACCACAAAACCATTTGGCACACGCAGGGTGGGGTTTTCTGGAATTGGTACTACATCGGGAGACTTAGAGGCGCTTTGGGTGGCGAATGGTTTGGGCAAATTGGCAAGGTTGATGCGGATGGGTGTGGGTGACAGAGGTTCAGTGCGCACTTTTGTATCCGTTGGGCGACGCTCTTGCGCGGCGCGAGTCAGGTTACAGGCAGTGGTAGTGGTCAGCAGTAGAACCAGCAGAAAACGCAGGGGTTGCATCGTAGCGATTTAGATGATTAGGGGAGTTAATTCCAGGGTAACCGTGACTGGCAGCTTCAAGTTTTGCAGAGTAAAGTTTGCGTTCCCAATAGTACTAATCATTGGATAGAGCTGACGAGACACAATTAGACAGGCCGCCAACTGAACAAAATTAAGTATCAGTCGCCTAAAATACCTATGATCAAAAGCCGAAAAAACCTGCTGCTGTCACTCGTTCAACTTGAACCAGGAAAGCCAGCAATTGCCAGAGGACTACGTGCCGCAATTGCTACTGTTCTCCCGATCGCGATCGTGGGATACACCGGCTGGGCTAGCTTGGTTTGGACAGCCCTGGGAGGATTCCAGACAAGTATTGCAGATGTTGGCGGACTGTACCGTACAAAAGCTACAAGCATGGGTTTAGTAGCCTTTGGAGGTGCAATCTCGCTATTTGTGGGAACACTGGTAGGCGGAAAGCCGTTCTGGGCAGTTTTGCTGGCGTTCCTCTGGACATTTGGCTGCGGTTTGGCAAGCATATACGGAAATGCGATTTCCACCGCGTCTACTCTTGTAGCTGCAATGTTCTTGATTGGCCTCGGCATGCATAGTGACTTTGCTACCGCACTCCAGCGCTCTGGAATGTTCCTGCTCGGTGCAATATTGGCGATGTTCCTAGCCTTAGTGCTGTGGCCTTTGCGACCTTACGCTCCAGTTCGGCGGGCTGTGGGAGAATGCTATCAGCAGCTTGCAGAGTTGATGAGAGCGTCATTTCTGCTGACATCAACGACTGCAGTGAGCGAGGATGCATGGAACCTCCCCCTCAGTCAAAAACGGCACAAAGTCAGAGAAGCATTAACGAGCGCTCGTTCTGCACTCTCCCAAACACGGGCAACTCGGCAGGGAGCAAGCGAACTCGGTCAGAGATTGTTAACGCTGACTGAGATAGCTGACCAACTTTTTATCTCAACAGCTGCGTTATCTGAAGTTTTGGAAAGCCATAGATCTGGTCAACCCTGGGAGCAAAGCCGGGTACACATTCAGCATACCATCGAGCAACTTGCTGAGAGCTGCCGCACTCTGGCAGCAGCGATCTCTACTAGTCGTAGCAAAGCCTCTATCAACATGAGGGAGTTAGACCGGGCGCTCGACCAACTCAAAGGAGAACTGAAAAAGCTAAGACAGGCAACCAGTAAACGGCAAGTGGATTATAGCATGTTACTCGTTGTCAACTATACAGTCGGAATTGCGGACAGATTAGGTCAGTACATGCACGCCGCTGCCGACATCACAGCAGGTTGCGGCGAGCGGCGTTGGCAGATATCGCAGCTATTGCCAGACCGCCCCCGACGCCAAAGACGTGAGCAAAGCAGGGTAGATAATCTTGAGTGGAACCAAAGTCCAGCAATATTGTCGGTGCTGCGGGATAATCTCACCCTAGACTCAACGGTGTTTCGCCACGCCCTCCGCTTGGGAGTGACGACGGCGGTGGCGGTCGCGATTTCCTCCAGTTTTGGCTTCAAGGAGGGGTATTGGGTCACCCTAACGGTGGTCGTGATTCTCAAGCCTTACTCCGGAGCAACATTCCAGCGCGGTTTGCAGCGGGTGAGCGGCACCGTCGTTGGTGGGATCTTGGCAGCGATCGCAGCAGCAATGATTCACAACCCCCTGATGATAGCCTTTTTGCTGTTCCCCCTCACAGTTGCCACGCTTGCTCTACAGCCAATCAATTACGGGCTATTCGTCTTATTTCTCACGCCACAGGTTATACTGATGGACAATATTCTCCATCCGGGACACTGGCTGCTTGCCATTGACCGAATTGAGAATACAGTGATCGGTGGTGCCTTAGCACTGATTGGGGGTTATCTGCTCTGGCCGAGTCGGGAACATCAACGACTTCCCAACCAGTTTGCTACCACCATTGATGCAAACCGCGTCTACTTCCGGATGGTTCTGGCCAAGTATTTGGGTCGGGAAACAGAGGGCTCGATCCAACAAGCTCTCCACAAAGCCCGCCTGGAAAATACCAATGCTGAAGCATCCTTTCAGCGGCTGCTAAGCGAACCGCACAGGCAACAAACCAACCTTGAAGCGTTGATAGCAATGCTATCCAGCATACATCAGTTCAACTACGCAGTCACAACCCTAGCAGCCCATTTGAGTGAGTGGAGTGGTCATCATTAACTGCCTGGTCTGGAGAAGTTCGCGCAACAGATTGAAGACGTAATGGCAGATCTGACTACCTCAGTCCGCATGGCGATTCCGCCACAAATCCTGCCTGGGTTGGAACAAACACAAAATGAAATAGCAGCTCGTTTGCAGGAGCTACACGCAGTCAGGATGGAAGAGCGGGTTGCGAATCGGGGTAATACACCCATTAAGGAGGCAGTACTCGACTACTCTCTTGTCAGCATAGAGGTTGAGCGAATTATCCGCATCGTCACGATTATGCACTCGGCAATTTCCCGTATGTACGGCGTAGAAGTTGGGACGGTACTGTCACTTCGAAATGGGTGACCTATTTCAACTCGACAGGCTCACATACAAGGATTGGCAAGCCAAGAAGGAGCAGAGCGATCAGTGCCATGACGGTAGTGAGGGCATCTAGGGGGATTCGACAGGAAACCATTCGCCTTTAAGTGCAGCTATGTAACGTGCTGCTGAGCGGGTAATAGATGCTTTAGCGTCCTCAATCACGCGATAATCCCACCAGCCACCGTGAATCCGATCATAGGAAAACGGTTCTACAGCCTTAATAATGCCGTTAACCGCCTCAGGGCTCATGGGAATTAAGTTTGGGTAACTGTACATAAAACTGACGTATCTGCGGTCAGGAATGACCTGAATTATATCGCCGGTTAAAAGTGCCCCATGTCCATCTGCGCCTGATGCCCAGTGCAAGACTGTTCCACCAGCAAAATGTCCTCCACAGCGGATTAATGTTATGTCTTCACTCAGCTGATGTGTTTCACCTGACCAAAAAACAATAGCGGGGTCGGGGCGCATGACCCAGCCTCGATCAGCGGCATGCAGGTAAATCGGTGTACCATCGAAAGCACGGCTCCATTCCACCATCGCGGCATAAAAATGTGGGTGAGAAACCGCGATCGCAGATATACCACCCTTGGCTGCAACTGCCTCAACTGTTCTGTTGTCGATTAAACTAATGCAATCCCACAGAACATTTCCTGGCGGTGTTTGCACAAGTAATGCGCGTTGACCAATGGCAAAACTTGGCTGGGTGCCAATCCCAGTTAAATTCGGTTCGATTAGCTTGATAACATTAGAGTGTTCAGTGTGCAATTGGTCGAGCGTTGTCCATGCTTGTCCCTTCCAGTTAACGTACTGACGGGCATCTTCACAAATCGGGCAGCGTTCGGGAGGCGAATCGCTGTTGGCATATTGAACGCCGCAGGTTGTGCAAATGTAATTGGGAGAACAGTCTATCTAGCTTCCATCCTGAATATTACCCACATTGAAGAGGAATGGCACACTGCTCTTAGAGTCACCACCCATGACTAGGACTTTTGGCATCTGAGCACCACCTGTTCTCCAAGCTTCGATCGCTTCCTTCTGGAGGACAAGTTGTCCGCCTTGGGCTTTCAGGGTTTCAGCCAGGAGTCTTTGAGCTTCTGCCCTGCCCTTGGCGCGATTGATGTCTGCCTGCGCTTCTTGCTCAGCTTCTTGCGCCACATAAACAGCTCTTTGCGCCCGCTGTTCAGCGATTTGTTTCTCCTCAACTGCCCTAGCAAACTCTGGAGAGAAAGTTAGGTCAACCACACTAGTATCCAGTACGATGATCCCGTACTTATCTAATCGCTCACCCAAGGCACTATCAAAGTCTTGCTTCAGTTCATTCCTTTTGGTAATTGCTTCTTCAACTGTTCTTCTAGCAGCTGCGATTTTGAAGGATTCCTGAGTCTGGGGTGCAATAATTTTTGATACAATATTCTCTAACGTTCCTTGTTTCCTTCTGACCTCAACCACCTTTATCGGGTCAAGGCGGAAGTTGATGGCGAATCTAGCTGATAGATCCTGAAGATCCTTAGTGGAACTCTGCGCCGGGACTTCAAACTTTTGCACTGTCAAATCATACACATCTATTACTGAGATCAGTGGTGGTTTGATGTGGATGCCCTCCAGTAAGGCTCCATCTCTGGCTTTACCCAAGATGCTGATTACTCCTGCCTGACCTGGGTTGATGATCACAAAGGAATTGAGACTAATCAAAGTAAGTATTGCCAGCACAATCCCTGCGACTATTGTTTGCCAATTCTCCAATTGCTGCTGCTTCAAGTTGTACTCTCCTTTTTGTGTATCTGCTTCATAGCTAGTCGTAATACCACTCCTGCTTCATGGTGACACGACTTCATTCCCTACATTTGCTGCGTCCGCGCGTTAAGTTGAAAATATGGGTAAATTCTTTGGGAACCTCAAGATTGATTCTCATTCAACTACGAAAGGCTTTGGCTAGAGCATTCAGATTTGATCAGGGATCAAGCAGGCGAACGCGCACTCTTGCCAAGCACCCCCGCTCACGGCATCCCCTCCAGCGCCTGATTAACTATGGGCACCACTATCGAAAGCAAATCTGGCTGGCGACTGGCTGCTCAGTTTTGAACAAAATTTTCGATTTGGCACCACCCGCCCTGATCGGGATCGCGGTTGATGTGATAGTGAAGCAACACGATTCTTTGATTGCTCGCTGGGGTGTGAAAGATGTTTTTGGGCAATTCTTGATTCTTTCCATCCTCACCGTCATCGTTTGGATACTAGAATCGGTCTTTGAGTACATCTACGCTCGGCTGTGGCGCAATCTGGCTCAGACAATTCAGCATGACTTGCGCCTGGATGCCTATGGGCATTTGCAAGAAGTGGAGCTTGCCTATTTTGAAGAGCGCAGCACTGGCGGTTTGATGTCGATTCTGAGTGATGATATTAACCAACTAGAGCGCTTCTTGGATGTGGGAGCCAATGACCTGATCCAAGTAGCCACAACGGTTGTAATCATCGGGGGTGCTTTCTTTATCCTGGCTCCCAGTATAGCATGGATGGCGATGCTGCCCATGCCATTTATCCTCTGGGGTTCAGTAGCTTTTCAGCGTCTGCTTGCCCCCCGCTATGCCGATGTGCGCGAAAAGGTAGGTTTCCTAAATGGACGGCTCTCGAATAATCTGACGGGCATCACGACGATTAAAAGCTTTACCGCAGAAGACTATGAATTAGGGCGTCTTGAGGTGGAAAGTGAGGCTTATCGGCAAAGTAACCGTCGTGCGATCTCCCTCAGTGCTGCCTTTGTCCCCTTAATTCGAATGCTCATTTTGGCGGGTTTCACAGCATTACTGCTGTATGGCGGTATGGAAGCCGTTGCAGGCAAGATGTCTGTAGGTACTTACAGTGTGTTAGTATTCTTGATACAGCGGTTACTTTGGCCTTTAACGAAATTGGGAGAAACCTTCGACCAATATCAACGGGCGATGGCATCCACCAATCGAGTCATGAATCTGCTGGATACTCCCATTGCTATTCATACGGGAGATATCCCGTTGCCCGTCGGCTCAGTGCGGGGCGAGTTGGAATTGCGGGATGTCACTTTTGCCTACAATGGGCGAAACCCTGTGATTCAGCATCTTTCTCTGCATATACCTGCCGGGAAAACAATTGCGATTGTCGGTTCCACTGGCTCAGGTAAAAGCACATTGGTGAAACTGTTGTTGCGGTTGTACGAGGTACAAGCAGGAACGATCACCCTTGACGGGATTGAATTACGTCAGCTGAGTTTGAGGGATTTGCGCTCTTGCATTGGCTTGGTTAGCCAGGATGTGTTTTTATTTCATGGCACTGTAGCAGAGAATATTGCCTATGGCAGTTTTGACGCCACACCTAAAGAAATAATCACAGCCGCCAAAATCGCTGAAGCCCACGACTTTATTATGCAACTCCCACAAGGCTATGAGACGATTGTGGGTGAGCGCGGTCAAAAATTATCTGGCGGACAACGGCAACGGATTGCGATCGCACGGGCAGTTTTAAAGAACCCACCAATTCTCATCCTGGATGAAGCTACCTCTGCGGTTGACAATGAGACAGAAGCAGCGATTCAGCGCTCCCTGGAACGAATTACGATTAATCGAACTACAATAGCGATCGCCCATCGCCTCTCCACCGTCCGCAATGCCGATTGTATCTATGTGATGGAACACGGTCGATTGGTAGAATGGGGACGGCATGAACAACTGCTAGAGCAACAGGGTATTTATGCTAGCCTCTGGCGAGTGCAGTCCGGTCTAAAATGAATGATTTTCCTGACTTTAAAAGCTACGGCTACCAAGTAGAAAGTGAGCTAGGTTATAACCGTGCAGGTGGTAGAGTGACATACCTAGCAATAGAAACCAAAACTCAGCAGCCAGTAGTTATTAAGCAGTTTCAGTTTACCAAAGTTAGTTCAACCTGGTCAGGCTACGATGCTTATGAGCAGGGGATTCAAGTGTTACGAAGTTTAAACCATCCTGGTATCCCACTTTATATAGATTGTTTTGAAACCAAAGATGGCTTCTGTATGGTTTAGGAGTATAAAAAGGCACTATTTTTATCCATGCCGCGCAGTTTTTCTCCCGATGAAATTAAGCAAATAGCTTTATCTGTATTAGAGATTTTGGTGTATCTCCAAAATAGAATCCCCCCAATTATTCATCGCGATATCAAACCGGAAAATATTTTAGTTGGCGATCAAATTAATGTAACCCTTGTTGATTTTGGATTTGCCCGGATTGGTGAGGGGGAAGTTGCCATAAGTAGCATGGTGAAGGGGACTTTAGGCTTTATGCCTCCTGAACAGCTATTCAATCGCCAGCTTACGGCAGCATCTGATCTCTATGGGTTAGGGGCTACGTTAATCTGCCTGCTGACTGGAACGAAATCAACGGCAATTGGCAACTTAATCAATCAGGCTTATCGCATTCATTTCAAGCATCTAGTACCCAAGCTTAGCCTGCGCTGGATTGATTGGTTGCAAAAAATGGTGAAACCTGGGCTATGGTAGCTGGGGCGGCAATTGTTGTGGCTGGGGCTGGGGTAATGGTAGCTCTGGCGGCTGGAGTTGTAGCTTTACATATAGCTGGAATCATACTTGAGACTCATAGGCAAAGAGGATTCAGTCTCAGCTTTGCTGTTGGGTTCTCACTTGCGACAACAGCGTCAGGCATTAGCTTAGGTATCGGATTTAAACTAGGATTGCTGAATCCGTTAGTTATGCTGGCAGTGGCAGGAACAAGTCTACCGTTAGCTGCGATGATGATTTATCCAACCTTAAGACGTGCCAGACTTGTAGCCAAATATCGCAAGTCTGAGCAGCAACTTGCCCATTTCATTTCGGTTGAAAGGTTAATCGGCATTGCAGTTAAACTGTATGGATACTGTTCAAATTGAACCTTTCAACACCTAGAGGGTCAGAATATCTACTCTGACTCAAATACTTGAAGGTCTGAAAAACATCTGACATATATCTTATAAAATTTGTCTGAATAGTTGCTAAGTCTCAAAAATATCTATTGCAATTCAGGAAAAAATCATATTTTTATACAGCCTTCAGAAATATAAAAGTCTTCCAATTAAAATAGTGGTAAAAGTATTAAGCTATGTCAGGACGTGTTCCCAAGTTTGGGAAATTCACACCCTCCACTTTTGTCAATCAACTAAGGAACATCTGTTAATTTACCCTCTGTTCAGTTAGAGTGTGTAGTGGTGAATATTGACTGAATAGGAAGAACCAGGAGTATTTGGAAAACGTTGGGAGAAAAAGATGAATGGGAGCATGTCACCTTTGCAGAGAGAGCGATAATAAGGATAGTCGTTCAACACTGTCAACGCTGCTATGACTCCCGAAAAAGCTCTTGCTATCAAAGCTCATGCCGAATCGATCGCTGCTCTAC
>JAABUZ0100004188.1_pt1 | contig 20208 bp, 21 predicted proteins | sample 5562091 | NCBI WGS metagenome assembly JAABUZ01 (sample SAMN12813069, study PRJNA571459) | rock metagenome | isolation source: Antarctica rocks | place: Antarctica: Victoria Land, Linnaeus Terrace sud | collected 2015-12-21 | reverse complement strand
TCAGCGCAGCAGCAGCGAGAGGGTAGCGCATGGACAGGAACCACGAGACCACACCCCCGACAGAGGGCGAGCAGAGCAGGGAAGGAGCAGCAGTCTTTGACGCCGCGGGAGAGAAGGTGGGCATCGTCGCCGCCCACGATCGCCACGCAGACTTCGTGATCGTGGAGAAAGGCTGGCTTTTCCCCAAGAACTGCGCGGTGCCCCGCAGCGCTATCGCGCGCACGGATAGCACGGGGGTCTACCTCACGCTCTCCAAGGATGACCTCCTGTATCAGGTGAAGGACGACCTCACGAGCCTGAATTGGGATCCCCCCGATACGATGGATGCCGTGAGCGGGAGCGTCACGCCAGGCCCGAGTGAGCACGTTGTCGACCGCATCCCGCTGAGCGGAGCAGGACAGACGGCGGACCTGCCGCCTGCTGTCGTCGAGCGGGTCATCGCCGTCCCAGCCCTGGCCGACGAGGCCGGGGTCAGCCTGGGAACGCCCGGCGTCGAGACGATGCGCCTGCACAAGGAGGAGAGGACAGAACCACAGCAAGGGAGCGAGACGGCACACCCGGAGGGGTGAGCGGCGCAGGGCTGTCAAGAGCGCAGGGTCAGGGAGGGCGTGCGCGCCAGGACGAGAACGGACGACCTTGTCACAGGTTATGCCAAAGAGAGCGGGGAGGAGAGATCATGCTCCCATCCGACTATGCGGTCGAGAGGCTCGTTCTGGAAGAAGCAACGCTGGGTGCTGCCGTCGGCAGCCGCGCCATCGCCGAGACGGTACGCTCGTACGCTTCCGACATCCGGCAGCACATTTAGACCAGTCCAGCCGGGTGCCAGGCGCTGGTGCAGGTGACCACAGAAGGGGCATGGGTGGGCCTCAGCCAGTCCTCTACCAGGCTTCCTGCTCCGGCGGACCTCTTCTTGAACTCAGTTTCCCGGCGCATGCAGATCAGACGTTGGACGAGCTCCTCGGAGAGATCGCGGCGGGGGAAAGCGAACACGCCGCGTCAAAGGGGTGAACGGGACACACGCGCCATGGCTGCATGGGAACACGCCAGAGACACAGCGGTCTGCCGGTACAGAGAGGGGGACCGGACCGCACGCGGCTGGTGAGCGAGCCCACGGCACTCGGGCACCACGCACCACGGTATGCTCCTTGTGTGCTGCCTGACCGGGGCTGTTCACACGAAGAAGGTTCCGATCCACACGGGGACGCTCACACACAAGAAGCGTACAGGCAGGCTAGGCAGGCTGGCACGTGCCGGTCCCCTACAGAGAGCCCGCCCCCGTCTACAGCACAGGCTTGCACACACCCGCAGGGCCAAAAGGCGGCCAGTTCACGGGCAGGGAGGGGCGATTCTGGGGCTGTGTAAGACGGTGACCGTCCCCCAGGAGATCTGCCTCCTGCCGGCGACGCCTCAGGGCAGGGTCGCCAGCCAGGCAGCGAGACCGACGATGGTGAGGTTGAGTGCGAGCGTGACGGCGGAGAGTGTGACAGACTGACGTTGGAGTGCCCGGCGCTGGGCCCGGCCCGCCGGGTTGTCGCCGGCCGTGGTGTCCAGATGCTCCAAACGGCGGCCATAGTACGCGCCATGCAGGATCGACGCGGCGAGCACAAGCACCACAAGGGCAACCTTGGCGAGCAGGACATGGCCCCACACTGTGTCCCGCAGGATTGGCCACGAGATGCCGTGGGCCACTGCGTTGAGTGGACCCGTCAGAAGCAGGACACCCAGCGCCCCTCCCGACAGGAGGGCGAACCGGCGCCCAAGCTGCCCGGCGATGGCGACGCGCTCCCCCTCCGCCAACTGTCGGCGGAGCACGGGCAGCGCCACAGCGACCAGGAACAGCTGACCGCCGACCCAGAAGATCGCGGCAAGCAGGTGCAGCCAAAGCACAAGTCCGACCCACATCACGGCTGCCGCTGCTCCTGGCCGACGGTGGGTCGGCTCTCGCCAGGCCGCGGGACGCCGTGGGGCCACAGGCCGCCACGCCGCCGGTGACAGGTCAGATAGGTCAGAGGGCTGTCTCCGGCGGACACAGCGCGCCGTGTGCCTTTGGGGATGACCAGTGCGTGCCCCGCCCGCACAGGGTAGGCGTTCCCCTCGACATTGATCGTGCCGTCGCCCGCGAGGATCACGAACAGGACATCGACTTCGTCGTTCCGATGCTCCCTGATCTGTTCCCTGCCGACGAGAACGAGCAGGTTGACGTTCAGATCCATACTTTGGTGGGCCCATGCCGTCGACCCGACGCCGTGCCGCGCCAGGGCCTCAAGATCCACCACCTGCACCGCGTCCTGTGGCTCCATGATTACCTCCCCGCGCGCCCAGCGCTTCTCGGCCCCTGGTGTTGTGCGTCCCTCCCCGGCGTGCTCCCCTGCCGCGCCGACAGGCGCCTGCTCGTCCTCGGTGAGACGGGGCGCGAGCGGCAGGCTCCTCAGCGTGACCCATGGCATGCACATGCACTCATCATCTCTTCGGCGATTCATGCCCCGGCCCCGAGGGCGCTGCTACCTTGCCCCGGAACAGGCGGTACGTCAGCACGAAGTACACGGCAGCCAGCCCGATGCCGATGGTCCACCAGATCAGGCCGACAGACAGACCATACTGCGCAGCGGCAGCATTGGTGACCGTCAGGCTGCGGCCCCCCGGGGTGGCGGGGAGCACCTCTGGATAGAGCCCGAAGGCCGTGGAGGCCAACATGCCCACCAGATAGGCCCCCGACGAGAGAAAGGCGGCCTTTTCACGTCTCGTGCCGGTACAGTAGCCCATGCCGACGAGGCCCCCAAGGGCCAGGAGCGGAAATAGAAAGCCCCAGGGGCGGTCCCCAAAGTGCGTCAGCAGCTGGGGGCGCACGGAGAAGGTCGCGATCGTGCCCAGCAGTGTCAAGACGCTGGTGGCCAGCCAGGCTCCCCGTGCGATACGCCGCGACCGGGCGTTGACCGTGCCGTCGGTCTTGACCACGATGAAGTTCGCCCCGTGGGCGGTCAAGGCGGCGAGCGCCAACAGCCCGATCAGCACGGTATACCAGTCCAGGATGCCCGGGTGAGCGCCATAGGGGCTGAAGTTCGTCCACAGTGGCTCGAAGAAGTAGCCGCGGCTATCCAGCGGTACGCCGCGCACCACGTTGGCCAGGGCCGCGCCGTAGAAGATGGCTAGCAGCGTGCTGGCCAGGAAGAAGCCGCCGTCCCAGAAGGAGGCCCACACAGGGTTGGCCAGGTGCGAACGTACCTCGATAGCCACGCCGCGCACCATCAGCAGCCACAGCACGATGAACAGGGGTAGGTAGAAGCCGCTGAAGCTGGAGGCATAGAGCAGCGGGAACGCGAAGAACAGCGTGCCGCCCGCGGCGATAATCCACACCTCGTTGCCGTCCCATACCGGACCGATGGCCCGCAGGATGGTGCGCCGTTCCCCATCAGTGCGCGCCGCAACGAGATGGATCGCGCCGGCGCCCAGGTCGAAGCCGTCCAGCAGCACATACATGGTCAGCATGAACCCCACCAGAACAAACCACAGCGTGGCCATAGCCGCTCTCCCTCCTTTCCCTCCACTGCCTCTCCCACCATCCCACGATCGAGTGGGACGGTGGGAGAGGGACCCTAGATCGTGCGCCCGTGCGCCGCGGCGGGCGTGCCCTCTTCCTCTGCCTCCGGCCCCCGTGCCGCCGCGCGCACAACCAGCAGCACGTAGAGCAAGCCCAGGATCAGGTACATCCCGGCGAATCCGATCACGGTAAAGAGCACCGTGCCCGCGCCGATGGTGGGAGAGCCCCCATGGACGGTGCGCAGCAGGCCCCAGACCAGCCAGGGCTGCCGGCCCAACTCCGTGGTCAGCCAGCCCGCCGTGTTGGCCACCAGAGGAAAGGGCGTGGCCAGCATCAGCAGCCAGAGCGCCCACCGCGTGTCAAAGAGACGCCTGCGCCACAGCAGGAGGACCGCAAGGCCCATGATGCCGATGAAAAAGGTGCCCAGGCCGACCATAATGTGGTAGCTGTAGTACAGCAGGGGCACGCTATCGGGCCACTGGTTGCGCGGAAAGGCACGCAGGCCCTTGACCTCGGCCGTCCACTGCCGATAGGTGAGAAAGCTGAGCACCCTGGGTACCACCAGAGGATTGTCCAGCTGCTGCCTGGCCATGTCCGGCTGGCCCAGAATGACGATGTCGGCGCCGCGCTGCGTCTGAAAGAGCCCTTCCATGGCCGCCAGCTTGACCGGTTGTTGCTCGGTCACCTGCTGGCCTTCCAGGTCTCCGCTGGGGAACACCTGGAACAGGCTGGCCACGACGCCGACAAGCACGCCCACGGTCACGAACAGCCGGCCATACTCCAGGTGCTGCCGGGCCAGCAGGTAATAGGCGCCCAGACCGGCCACCACGAATGCGCCGGTCAGCGTCGCTCCGCTCATCGTGTGCAGGTACTGCGGCACGATCCAGGAGTTGAACAGCACCGCCCAGTAGTTGGCCAGGGCCAACGTGCCGTTGGGCAGGGTCGTGTAGCCCACGGGGTGCTGCATCCAGGCGTTGCTGGCGATGATAAAGCCGCCCGAGGCCCACGTGCCCAGCCACACCATCACGGCGGAGACCCAGTGCATCCGTTGGCCAAAGGCGCGTTCTCCGAAGAGAAAGATACCCAGGAAGGCAGACTCCAGGAAGAAGGCAAAGGCCCCTTCCATGGCCAGGGTCTGCGCGATGACGCCCCCGGCATAGGTGGAGAACAGCGCCCAGTTGGTGCCGAACTGGAACTCCATGGGGATACCGGTGACCACTCCCACGACGAAGTTGACCGCGAAGATCCTGCCCCAGAACCGTGCCGCCTGGTTGTAGCGGTCCGCGCGCCGCCATAGGGAGAGCGTCTTGAAGATGACGATCAGCAGGGCCAGGCCCATGGTCACCTGGGGGAACAGGTAGTGATACGTCAGGGTAAAGGCGAACTGCCAGCGTGAGACAAGGGTGGGATCATCCATGCGCGCTCTCCTCCAGCATCCCGTTTTGCACCTCAAGCATCTGCCGATAGAGGCCCCGCACGTCCAGCAGCTGACCATGTGTGCCCCGCTCGACGATGCGCCCGCCCTCCAGCACCAGGATCTCGTCCATCTCCTCCAGGGCCACCAGGCGGTGGCTGATCAGCAGCGTCGTGCGTCCCCGCCTATGCGCGCGCACTGTCTCCAGAAGCCGCCGCTCCGTTACCGCATCGAGGTTCGCCGTGGGCTCATCCAACACCAGCAGGGGCGCGTCCCTCAGCAGCACTCGGGCCAGCGACAGGCGCTGCCGCTCCCCGCCGGAGAGAGCGGCGCCCTGCTCCCCCACGCGTGTCTCCAACCCCTGGGGCAGCGCACGGACAACCGCGCCCAACTGCGCCTGATCCAGGGCCCTCATCACCTCGGCGTCGGTGGCCCCGGGCCTGGCCAGCAGCAGGTTTGCCCGTACAGTGTCGTCGAAGATATGCGTCTCCTGCATCGCCACCGCCATACCCTGGCGCAGATCCTCCTGGGCATAGCCGGTGAGAGCCTGCCCGCCAAGCAGCACCGCGCCGCCCGTGGGGTCATAAAAGCGCACGGCCAGATCGACCAGCGTGCTCTTGCCCGCGCCGCTGGGCCCCACCACGGCAACGTGCGTGCCGGCACGAAGGCGGAACGACACTCCATCCAGCACGGCGTCGTCGTCGCCATAGGCAAACCGCACCCGATCAAACTCCAGCGTCCAGTCCTCCGGCGGCGGCAGGGGCCGCGGGGGATCGCCGACCTGCGCGGGGGTATCCACCACCTCCCACAGCCGCTCGCCCGCCGCCAGAGAGCGCCCCAGGAAGGAGATCCCCTGCGCCAGCGGCCCCACCGCCTCAAAACTGCTCAGGATGGCCAGCGCCAACAACGCCAGATACACCCCGGGGATCGTCCCACGCGAGACAAGCGGGATGGCCAGCGCCAGGATCGCCCACAATGCGCCATACATCACCAGCTCGTGCAGGCCCTGCCGCAGCCCCTCGAGCAGGGCAAGCCGCCGCTGCACTCCCTCCAGTTGGTCGCCCAGAGCAACGATGCGCTGGTGGTGGCGCCCCTCGGCGCCACACGCCAGGAGATCCTGCAGGCCCTGGATGCCATCGACGACCTCAGCCTGCAACGCGGCCCGCACCTCCAGGTCGCGCCGGCCCCAACCCCGCGCCAGCGCGGCGATCAGCAGCGGCGCCCCCGCCCCCCCTGCCACCAGAAAGGCCACCGCCGTCAGGGCCAGCAGGGGGCTGAAGGCGGCGAAGAGCGCGGCGGTCAGCCCCACCACCAACACGGCCACGACCAGGGGGGCCAGGCCGCGCAGGTAGACGTTCTCCAGGTCGTCGATGTCCGCCATCAGGCGGGAGAGCAGGTCACCGCTGCGCTGGCGTTGCAGCCAGGCGGGGGTGAGTGGCTCCAGCCGGCTGTAGAACCAGGGACGCAGGCGCGCCAGCACGCGGAACGTCACGTCGTGCGCGGTCAGCCGCTCAGCGTAGCGCGCGCCGCCACGGCAGACGCTACACAGCCGCACGAGGTAGATGGGCAGGGCCAGGGCAGCCAGGGCGGGCTTCAGCGCCGCCGCCGCCACCAGGTAGGCGGCCAGCGCCAGCAGCCCCATGTTGCTGGCGATCGTGGCCACCCCCAGCACGCTGGCCAGGGCTACACGGGGCCACTCCGGCGCCAGAAACCCCAGTAGGCGTCCCAGCGTCCTCATACCGCGACCTCGTGCTGCCGCTGCGCCAAGCACGCATAGGCCCCGCCGCGGGCGACCAGATCGTCGTGGCGGCCGCTCTCGACCACACGGCCTCCCTCCAGCACGACGATCTGGTCGGCAGCACGCACCGTCGCTACACGGTGGGCCACGACGAGCACCGTGCGCCCCGCCCCCAGACGGCCCACCGCCTCACGCACCAGCAGTTCGCTCAGGGGATCGAGGCTCGACGTCGGCTCGTCCAGGATCAGCAGGGGAGCACCCTTGAGCACGGCCCGCGCCAGGGCCAGCCGCTGCGCCTCCCCACCACTCAGGCGCGCTCCCCGCTCGCCCAGAAGCGTCTCGTATCCCCGCGGCAGCCGCGCGATAAACTCGGCGGCGCCGCCGATGTCGGCGGCCCGCGCGACCTCCTCCGGCGTGGCGCTGGGGCGGGCCAGGCTGATGTTGTCACGCACGCTGCCCTGAAAGAGGTACGGGCGCTGCGGGACAAGCGCCACCAGCGCGCGCCACGCCTCGGCGGAGAGGCTCTCGACGGCCACGCCGTTGGCCCGCACACTGCCGCCCTGGGGGCTGAGGAAACGCAGGAGGAGGTTGATCAACGTACTCTTGCCGGCGCCGCTGACCCCCACCAGGGCGGTCAGCGTCCCGGCGGGCAGCAGCAGATCCACGCCGCGGAGCGCGGGCTGCAGGCCGCCGGGGTAGGTATACGTCACGCCCTCCAGTTCGATCGTCAGCGGCACAGCTAGGCGGGAGCGCGCGCCTGAGGACGGCGCCACGACGGGCGCCACGGGAACAGGGGTCCGCAGGATACCGACGATGCGTTCCGCCGCCGTCCGCCCTTCCAGGGCGGCATGGCGCCCTGCCCCCAGTTCGCGCAAGGGCCGGTAATATTCGGGGGCCAGCAGCAGGATCAGGAACGCCCGCTCGAAGCCGATCTCCCCGTTGAGCAGGCGCAGGCCCAGGGCCACGGCAAGCAGGCCGATCGAGACGGAGGTCATGAACTCCAGCACCAGCCCGGAGAGGAAGGCGACCCGCAACACAGAGAGCGTCGTCACGCCAAACGTGCTGCTCACCGTGGCGACCCGCTCGCGCTCCGCCGCGCCGCCTCCAAACAGCTTCAGCGTGGGCAGGCCCTGCAGCGCGTCGAGGAACTGCGCGCTCATCCGCGAGAGCGCCTGCCATTGGCGTTGCGCGCGGTCTTGCGCATAGCTGCCCACCGCGACCATCAAGAGGGGGATCACCGGGGCCGTCGCCAGCAGCAGGGCCGCGCTGACCCAGTCCAGCGGCAGCACCCAGGCCAGGATGGCCACGGGCACGAGCACGGCCAGCGCCATCCGCGGCACGTAGCCGCTGTAGTAGGCCTGCAGGCGCGCGCAGCCCTCCATTGCTGTCGCGGCCAGTTCACCTGTCTGCTCGCCCCGCGTATAGGCGGGGCCTAAAAGCGCCACATGAGTCAGTAGGCGCTCGCGCAGGCGCGCCGTGATGCGTCGGGCGCCGCGCTGTGCCATGACCTCTCCCCACCAGAGAAGCCCCGCCCGCAACACGATGACCACCAGCAGCAAAACGAGCAGCCCTCCGACGCCCGCGCGGTTCTCCCGCCCCAGAAAGACGCCTGCGACGATTCTGCTGAGCAGGGTCATCTGCGCGATTGTTGCGCCTGTGCCCAGCACGCCGAGCGTCACCGTGAGAACGATCAGGGGTCGTGCGTACGCCACGTGCCGGACGAGGTGGTAATCTGTCATGAAGTATTCTACCGTTCTTGGCGGGGCCGGCCGGCGGAGTCAGATCACCGGGCAGAACGGTCACGCGGAGTCCAGGTCCCCCGCGCGTCCTGCTGGCACGGCAGAGGGACATGCCCGCGGCCCTGATCCGGCATGGCGCCCTCGTCGTCAAGCATCTCTAGCCAACACACCGGCTCGCCGCCAGAGAACTCCTCCTCCTCTGCTATGATCTCCTCGTGGATCGGTTGTGACTGGGTGTCGCCGTCACTATTCTTGCTCATCCTTGGGCTCCTTTGCTCAGCCAGCGTCGATCGGCCAGCGCTTCGACACGGCATGTAGCCATGTCAACAACTCCATGTTGCCGTGCGAGGCGTCGCGTGGCAAGCCCCCAGGCCGCTTCCATACCGGTATGATCATACTGTGAGGATCAGAACAGATAGATAGGATGCACAGGGCTGCCCCTGTGCTAGCCGCTTGGCGTATCGACCCTCGAAAGCCGCGACGATGCCTCCCCGACACTCAGAGACCGCGGAGACTGGGAGCATGAATACAGAACCGATCATCTATCTCGGCTTCAGAGGTCAGACGGGGCACCCGCCCCCGACCCTTGACCTGACGATCAATGCGGCGCGCACCTACCACTTCGTGCTCGGCACAGCGACACCCGTGGACACGATCCACGTGCAGTACGTCCTGCGGCATCCCAACGACAGCTTTACGCGCGCAGGCCCGATGCCATCCAGGACGTGAACCTCTGATGGTAGGTCCGGGTTCGGACTCTCCTCTACAGCACGCCCTGGGCGGAGAGGGGCACGACCCGCGGGAGCACCGGTGCGGGAGAGACCTCCCCTGCGTGGGAGGAGTGCGCGGGGCCACCCGCGAGAAGGAGACGAGGAGGGTGATGCCATGACAGACCCCATGATGCAGGCTCCGGGCAGGACGTCTGCAGGTGGCTCCCGTGCCCGCGATCGTGCCGCGGCGTTCTGCGCTCGGTACGGGTTGCAGGTCCCCATCCTGGAGGCGCCCATGGCGGGAGCCTGCCCCCCCAGGCTGGCGGCGGCTGTCACCGCCGGGGGCGGCATGGGGGCGATGGGCGCGCTCATGACCTCCCCCGAGGGCATCGCGGACTGGGTTGCCACGTTCCGCGCCCAAGGCGGCGGCGCGCTGCAGCTGAACCTGTGGGTGCCAGGGCCGCCGCCCCTGCGGGATGCCGCGGCTGAAGAGCGCGTGCGCGCGTTCCTGGGGCAGTGGGGTCCCGCGGTTCTCGCCGAGGCGGGAGACCTCGTCCTGCCCGACTTCACGCGGCAGTGCGCGGCCTTCCTGGCCGCCGCGCCTCGCGCCGTCTCCTCGATCATGGGCCTGTTTCCTGCCCCCTTTGTGGCGCAGCTTAAAGAGCGTGGGATCGCCTGGTTCGCCTGTGTGACCACCCTGGACGAAGCGCGCCAGGCGGAGCGTGCGGGGGCTGATGCCGTCGTCGCCCAGGGCTTCGAGGCAGGGGGGCACCGCGGGTCGTTTACGCCAGACGCAGCGGATCGGCAGAGCGTGGGGCTGTTTGCCCTGCTGCCCCGCCTGGCGGACAAGCTGTCCATCCCGATCATCGCCACGGGAGGCATCGGCGATGGGCGCGGCGTGGCGGCCGCGCTGACGTTGGGCGCGAGTGCCGTCCAGGTGGGCACTGCCTTGCTGCGCTGTCCGGAGGCCGCGACCCATCCGGCATGGGCTGCTGCCCTGGCTGATCTGGACCCCGAGGAGACCACGCTCACACGGGCCTTCTTTGGCCGCCTGGCACGGGGGCTGCGCACGGCCTACGTGCGCGCCATGGAGCAGCCAGACGCACCACCAGCAGCCCCCTATCCCGTGCAGCGTGGCTTGACCGCTGCGATGAAGGACGCGGGTCAGCGCGCCCAGGATATCCAGCGCATGCAGGCCTGGGCTGGGCAGGCTGCCGCCCTCGCGCGGGCCGAACCTGCTGCCGATATCGTGCGATGCTTTTGGGCAGAGGCGCAGCTCCTCATCTCCTGATCCTATGCCGCGGCCGGCCAACGCGTCGTCACCCCGCCAGAGGGGCGGCGGAGAACAGCTGCCTGCTGCGCGGTCAGCATCGCCCCGGAACGTGAAGGGCGTACCTCCCCTGGCGACATGGCGGAGAGCTAGCGGAGAGCTACGTGGTGGACCGGCCTATCCGCAACCCGCGGGCCAAGCTGCAGACTAGCGACCGTTTCGTGCTCACCGCGGAGGGTGCGGCATCCCATGTCCTGAGGCCCCACCTCGCCCGGCCCCCGCCTGGGATGAAGAAAACTCATGACATGGCGTAGCCGAGCGCGCATACTATTAACGATATGGGATGCCCCCAGGATGGGGGAGAAGGACACCGTAACTATGGAGACCGATCACACGGGCGGACCAATCTCATCCGCATACCCGGCCGGACAGACCCATGGCAGTCCCGAGCGTCCGATGCATCAGGTGGCCCGCTCACTGCTCACCTTTGATCTTCGCGTGGAAGTGGAGCGTCTCCAGGCGGAAGAGACCTGGCACCAGGGCACGCGCAACGCCAAGACCCTGATCAAGGAACCGGATCTCCGCATCGTCGTCATCGTGATGCGTCTGGGTGGGCGGATGGAGGAGCATCGCGCGCCCGGGCGCCTCTCCATTCAGACGCTGACGGGACGACTGCGCCTCCAGGTACGCGACCAGACGATCGACCTGCCGGCCGGCGAGGTCCTGGTGCTCGATCCGGATGTCGCTCATGACGTGGAAGCGATCGAGGAAAGCGCGTTCCTCCTCACCATCGCCTGGCCCAGGTGAGCCTCCAGACAATCCATCACGCATCTGACCTCGTCGGGGGTGCGTCTGCCTCCGAAGAACGCCACAGCGTCGTGCAGAAAGGGAGACATGTCATGACCACGCCGACCCAGCCGCTCCAGGGGGAGCACAACGAGGAGGCCGGCCCTGGCGCCGGGAGGTCGAGCACACCCGGGTCCACACCCGAGCAACGGGCCCTCCTGGACTTGCTCAGTGAGTGGCTCACGCTGGAGCGCGACGGCATCCGCCTCTACCAGCAGTATGAGAGCGCCGCCCCGGAAGAGGAGCAGGTCACCCTCGTTATATATCGCATGGAGATTGCCCGCCACGTGGGTCTGCTCGAGCAGACCATCATCGATCTCGGCGGTGACCCCTCCTATATGTCGCCCCTGGGTATGACCGCTCGGCGTCTCACCGATGTGCTCCTGGAGTTGGACCAGATGGTGCCGCCCGAGCGGCGGGGGATGTATCGTCTGGAGGCGCTCCTCGTCTTCGAGACCCGCGACCAGCTGCTCTGGGAGATGCTCGCCGCGCTGGCCCGGCATGGCTCGGCGGCGGCGGGGGCCGGCGCGTTGCGCCGAGCAGCGGACGATGTGCAGAGCGTGGAAGCTCTGGGTGCGGGGGATGCGCCCCGCCACGAAGAGCGCCTGCAGTGGATTCGGGCGACCATGCGGCAGCTTGTGCTCACCGACGCGGGACTCGCTGGGATGCGCGACGCCGCGACAGGATGGGCCCACAAGCTGAGGCGCCTGCTCATCCCCTGAGCAACAGCGGCCCAGGCGGCCTACCCTCCGGCGGTCAGGGACAGAGGGGGCGCACGCGTGGCGACCAGTGGTCGCGTCCCTGGGATCATCCGTACCACCGTCGCCCGCGCCGCACGACCGTGCTGGGCGCTCTGGTGACCTAGCGACCTGGATGCAGGCCACACCTCGAAAGGAGCAGACTATGCCGTCCGCCACAGGGGACCTAGTGCCGGCATGGTTGCGGTGGATGAGACGGTGTGGCATCGTACTTCTGCTGGGCCTGGCCGCGCTGTGCGCGCTGTTTAGCCTCCGGCAGATGGCCACCTATCGGGATGCCAGCGCGCAGGCGGTCCTCTTCCATGCAGAGGGGACCTGTCGGGCTGAGGGTGCCCCGGTCACGGGCGTTGCCCGGGGCGGCATCTGCACTGATGCGTCGGCGACAATCACGCAGGTCTGGAAGGTGCGCTGCGGGTTTCTCGTGCTCTGCTACTGGGTCGATCTCGCCGTCGGCAGCCAGACGGTGGCCATTCAGGTGGAGGATTGGCCCCACTGGCACGTACTGGCGGTGGGCCAGCGTATTCCGGTGCGCCTGTGGAACCACCGCATTGTTCTGGTGCGCCTCGAACGTGTTCTGGCTCCGACCACGTGGTCGCCCGATCTGGAGGCGCAGCGGGCCTTGCGCGACGCGGCGCCCTTGGCGGTAACGAGCGTCCTGTGCGTCTTTCTGGGCGGGATGCTCCTCACGCGCACGCCGCGCTCCCGCCACCACGCGGACACGGCGTGACGACGGACACGCGGCGGCTGCCTGGTCCGGGGCACAGGGCCGTCCGCGGTCGCCGGGACACCATCGTGACGACCTCACAGGGAGCCGCGCTCCCTCACCTGTCGTGATTCCCCTCCTCGTCCCTGGTGTGGATGCTTCGACCCAGTGCCTCACCCAGGGCAGGCATGATAAGGGGCCCCATCATTCCACCTCGGGGAGGCCACTCGCCGTCTCAGTTGCAATGCTGAGGCGTGATGTATGCTCTCGCCTCGAACACCCGCGCAACGCCGTTCGAGCCATCAACGGGTAGGATAGACAGATACCCCGTGCCGCCGAGCCGGTCGGCGCCGTAGATCTGATGTAAGCTGCGCAGCACCTGGGGGAGCGGTTCGAGCCCAAGACGACCCGATCCAGGAAGTCGGGGCCGGGAAGGTACAGTCCCGCCTTGGCGACCTTGGGCCGGTAGTCGAGTAGGTCGCGATGATCACCGAGGGCCCGCGCGATGACGTCGATCGAGGCAGTGTCCTTGACGAGGGCGGCATCCATAGTCACGGTGTCTTTTGTTGATTAGCGCCGCGCCCACATCAGGCGTGGGTACGGTCACGGTTCTCCACGCGCAGACCGGCGCGTCCACAGGTCTTTCGGGTCGATGCCGGCGTGACGTGCGGCCGACTACACCACGCTCCAGCCGCGCAGGTGCGTGACTGATTGCTGGTATTCCCATGCGATGGCTTCTCCCGCTACGGGGGAAGGGCACAGGGAGATCGTGCTAACGCACCACATTCACGTCACGAAACGGACATTTGGTCATCAGAAGAGAGGCGGGCGACGCAAAAGAGGGAATCATATTTCCGCGCTTATGCCATAGTACTGATTGTCTTCGCGAAAGCCCCCCTGTCCATCCCAGAGGTGCGTGTAGTCGTCAACCACTTCAATGGAGCGGACCCACTTGACCATCTTGTAGCCCAGATACGTCTCGACACGCAGGCGGACCGGGGCGCCATGTTCAATGGGCAGGGGCTGCCCATTCATCTCCAGGGCCAGGATCGTTTGGGGATGTGTAGCCTGGCCTAGGGGGAGAGCCTCGTAGAAGGGACGCTCCCACGCGTGCGTGGCCTGGGGGAACGATTGCTTGCCCTGCTGATAGGACGTGAAGATGAGGTATTTCGCCCGCGGCGAGGCGCCACACCGCTGCAGGATCGCGGTGAGGGGCACGCCCGTCCAGGCGGCGATACCACTCCAGCCCTGGATACAGTTGTGGAGGGTCGTCTGAGATTCCTGGGCCATCGCGCGCAGATCGGCGAGTGACAGGAGCAGCGGGGTGTCCACCAGCCCTGACACCTCCAGTCGATAGTCGGCGAAGTGCGTCTCCACCAGCGTCTTATACTCTTCTGTTTCCGGGGGATAGCCATTGGTCCAGAAGTACGAGGAGACGGTCGTATAGTGCTGTCGCGTCGTCAGGTGCTGCATGCTCAGCATACGTATAGGATCGACGACAGCCCCGAGGACGTGTTGCATCCGGCGCCGGTGACCCAGGCTATACCACGATGCCCAGGCCGCGATGAGCAGGACGACGGCGAGACTTCCGAAGAAGATGACCATCACCAGCGTCAGATCCGTGTGCGCGGCGTCGGGGGAGTTTCCCACAATGATGTTGCGCACGTTGTCCTGGAAGTGGACCACGAAGACCAGCGTGATATGCACGATGCCGAAGAGCGTCCAGAGCACCAGGCCAATAAAATGCAAGCTGCGCGCACCCTGTTTGCCCCCCAGAAGTTTGACGAGCCACGGGAAGCGCGCCTCGATCGCCGGCGACATGGCGAACGCGGTGAGGATCTGGAACGGAGCCAGGAGGAAGACCACGCCGGCATACGCCAGCTGTTGCAAGGGATCGAACGGGCGGAAATCGCTGGCCGGTGGGATGTGGAAGCTGCTATAGATGAGGGCGGTGTGCCAGGCGCGCGGCATGATCTCCCACGAGGTGGGGATCAAGCGGCGCCACTCGCCGGTGGCGAAGAGCAAGGCCACATACGCGAGGCCGCTGAGCATCCAGAACGTGGCGCAGAAGAAATGCCAATGCCGGCCCAGGCCGAGCTCATCTTTTCCCGGCAGGGCGAGCCAGGGGGAGATGGACCGCTCATCGTCCATCGCGGTATAGAAGCGGTCGGTCGGCACGGTGGCCTTGGTGAACTTAATCCATTCGGAGCCGGGCTTACAGCTGCTATTCCAGTAGAGCCGGGGATGGGCCATCAGGATTTGCAGTCCAGCGCGCATGAGCAGGAACATGAAGAGCAGATTGACGTAGTGCGCGACCCGTATCCAGAGGGGAAAATCGGATGCGGCTAGCACAACATGTGGTCCCACCATAAAAACGCCTCCGGTCCCGCTACGCACTCACGCGCGGATGTGTCCACACGTACGCCCCAAAGGGCCATTCTCTTTCATTGTGCCATGTGGGGGTCGGGCACGCCCGCACGCGCGGCGATCACGACCGCGCACAGGACGACGGCCTCATTGTGGAGGGTGTCGCGCGCTCCATAGACGAGCGTGACCTGCCCCTGTGTGGCCCGCTCCGCCAACGCAGCGACGACCCGGCGCGCTGGGGCCAGGTGGCCGAGCAGGGGGTAGACCTGCACTGGTTCCCCGGCGACCACTACACCATGGCCCTGGAGCCGGCCATCGTCCGCCTGGTCGCCGCGCGGCTGCGCCACTGCCTGGCCCGCTGCTAACATGGTCCGGCGCCGTGCAGGGTATTCCCCGCCCGGTCCACGGCGGTCGTCGGTAGGGGCGTCCCCAACACGGTGGCCGTCGCTGCCCCCAGTCGCCTGCCTCTCTATGCAGGCTCTCTCACCCAATCAACCACCCTATCATCTACATCTACTAAAAATATGACCCACGCGGGCGCCCGCCCAAACGGGAACGCCTCGACATGTGAGGGTGGCCCAGGTGGGCAGACGCCCTGATCGCGCGTTACGAGGCGCTGGCCGTCCCTGGGCTGTGGCACATATCCTGCTGCTCACCTCTCTAGCAGCGTGTGAGGTGGCTAGTGAAGAGAGGCCCCAACCATATCATGAGTGACCAACCCGAGACGATCAGCGTAGATGAGCACAGCAAGGGCCGCGCCCTTGAGCCGTTCCGCGAGGACCCCCAGGGTCAGTACCTGACCACGAACCTGGGCCTGCGGGTCAACCACACCGACGACTCGCTCAAGGCGGGCGAGCGCGGCCCCACCCTGCTGGAGGATTTTCACCTCCGCGAGAAGATCACCCACTTCGACCACGAGCGCATCCCCGAGCGCGTCGTCCACGCCCGCGGCTCCGCCGCCCACGGCTATTTCCAGGTCTACGAGCCGCTGGCCGACCTGTCCCGCGCCGCCGTGTTCAACGACCCCTCGGTCAAGACGCCCGTCTTTGTGCGTTTCTCCACCGTGGCCGGCTCACGCGGCTCCGCCGACACGGCCCGTGACGTGCGCGGCTTCGCCGTCAAGTTCTACACCCAGGAGGGCATCTGGGACCTGGTGGGCAACAATATGCCCGTCTTCTTTATCCAGGACGCCATCAAGTTCCCCGACCTGATCCACGCGGTCAAGCCCGAGCCGGACAGCGAGATGCCCCAGGCCGCCACCGCCCACGACACCGCGTGGGACTTCTTCTCGCTGGTCCCCGAGTCCACCCACATGGTGCTGTGGGTCATGTCCGACCGGGCTATCCCCCGTTCGCTGCGCATGATGGAAGGCTTTGGCGTGCATACCTTCCGCCTGGTCAACGCCCAGGGTGTCTCCCGCTTCGTCAAGTTCCACTGGAAGCCCCTGCTGGGTATGCACTCGCTGGTGTGGGACGAGGCCCAGAAGCTGGCCGGCAAGGACCCGGACTTCCACCGCCGCGACCTGTGGGAGGCCATCGAGAGCGGCTCCTACCCCGAGTGGGAGCTGGGCATGCAGGTGCTCGAAGAGGCCGACGAGTTCAAGTTCCCCTTCGATATCCTGGACCCCACAAAGCTGTGGCCCGAGGAACTGGTCCCCATGCGCCGCGTGGGCAAGCTGACGCTCAACCGCAACCCCGATAGCTTCTTCGCCGAGACCGAGCAGGTGGCCTTCCACCTGGGCCACGTGGTGCCCGGCATTGACGTGACCAATGATCCCCTGCTGCAGGGCCGCCTGTTCTCCTACCTAGACACGCAGCTCTCCCGCCTGGGGTCGCCCAACTTCGCCGAGCTGCCGATCAACCGGCCGCTGGCCCCCGTCCACAACAACCAGCGCGACGCGCAGATGCGCTCCACGATCAACAAGGGCAAGGCCAGCTACTACCCCAACTCGGTGGGTGGTGGCTGCCCCATGACCGCCCCCGAGTCCGCCGGCGGCTACGTCTCCTACCCCGCCCCCGTGGAGGGTCCCAAGGTGCGCGCCCGCACCGATGCCTTCCGCGACTATTTCTCGCAGGCCACCCTGTTCTGGAAGAGCCTCTCCGCGCCCGAGCAGGATCACCTGGTGGCCGCCTGCCGCTTCGAGCTGGGCAAGGTCGGCTCCACGGCTATTCGCCAGCGTATGCTCGGCCAGTTCGCCCACGTGGACGCCACGCTGGCTCAGCGCGTGGCGGCGGGCATCGGCGTGGCCGTGCCCGCCGAGAAGGACAACCCCCGCCCCGGCGTGGCCCCCGCCGCCGGCAAGCCCACCGTGGAGCGCTCCGCCGCCCTGAGCATGGAGCACACGGCCAAAGACTCGATCAAGAGCCGCAAGGTGGCCGTGCTGGCCGCCGATGGGGTGCGGACCGCCGCCGTGCTGGCGGTCAAGGAGGCCCTCACCGCCCGCGGCGCGGTGGTCGAGGTGATCGGCCCCTGGTTGGGCACGCTCACCGGCGCCGACGGCGGTCAGCTGGCGGTGGACCGCGGCCTGCTCACGGTGGCCTCGGTGATGTATGACGCCGTCTTTGTGCCCGGCGGGCAGGCTGCCGTGGACGCCCTATGGGGCGAGGGCGACGCCCGCCACTTTGTGGCCGAAGCCTACAAGCATGGCAAGGCCATCGGGGCCCAGGCCGAGGGCGTGGCCCTGCTGGGCGCCGCCGGCCTGCCCGCCAGCGCCGGCCCCGAGGCGGCGCCCGGCGTCAGCGCCGTGCAGGGCGTCGTGCGGGCCACCGCCGCCGCCACGCCCCAGGCCTTCACCGACGCCTTCGCTGAGGCCATCGCCCAGCACCGCCACTGGAACCGCGCCCAGGAGGCCGCCGTCTCCGCCTAGATCTCCTGGTAATCTCACCCATACACGGACCAGGCCGCTTCCCTGAGGGAAGCGGCCTGGTCCATGTGGCTTATAGGTCCTCTACCCAGCCCGCGTCGCACGCTCGCCGTTGACATAGTGCTGGGCGTCCACGCCGCGCCATAGCTCCTTGCCCAACCCACGCAGCCCGGTCACACTGTGGCCGGGTGGAAGGCTAGGGTCGCGAGACAGGGCCGTGGTCAGGTGTGCTGGCCGCTTCGTTCATCCGACCCCAGAACTACTGGCCGTACATCATCACGGGACACGATCGCTGCGGCGTCCTGGGCAGCGCCTCCAGGCCTCCTGCAGAGTTCTGCGGACGAAGGAGGCAGCAGGTGGCTCGTCCCGGTAGGGCAGCGACAGGGGCCGACCGGCTGGGCGTAGTCGCCGCCTGCTTTGGAGAAAGACAACCACCCCACCCAGCAGGACGACCAGTTCAGCCAGGGGATAGACGGCACTCATCCGGTGTCTCCCACTGATGATAGCCCGCTCGTGGGTGGGGGACGCCCACGGTGTCTCCGGAGCCGGGAGAAGAGGCTGCCCGCCATGGCCGCGACGAGAGCAGCCATGGTCAGAAAGGTCACAATGGCCCCGCAGAGAAAAGAGAGGGGAGCATAGACGAGCTGGACCTGGTGCTCTCCCGGTGTCAGACGGACTGCCCGCAGCAGGGAGTCGACGCGGGCGATGCGTGCCGGCTGGCCATCCACGGTGGCCACCCATCCGGGGTAGAACACGTCGTCGAGAATCACGTACCCCGTGGTGGGGGCACGCCCTGTCAGGGTGACGACGTTCTGACCCATCGCCAGACGCCTGTCCTGGCTGGTTCCCTCATCCGCGCTCACACGCTGTGGATAGAGCCTTGGACAAACCCCTGGACACAGGATCTCTGCGCGCTGTGATCAGGCTGCCTCTTGGGGGTGGTAGGGCTGCCTGTGAAGGAGCGGATGAGCTAACCAGCCAGCACAGGCGTCTTTGGTGAGGGTGACGCCGGTGTGATAGGGGGTGGTGACCATCTCCACGACAGGGTGGGCGCCCTTCCAGGTCATGGAAGCCGTGAACCGGCGGACCGCCTCACGTGAATCGAGTAGGGCACCGTTCCAGTGCATCTCCAGGATGCCCCAGCAGCGTTCGATGGGGTTGTACTTGCTGTGGTAGGACGGGTAGTAGGCCAGCCGGACGGCCACCCCAGTGCGCTGCACAAACTGCACCAGACGGAACATGAACTGGGTGCGGTGCGAGTGGCTCTCCGGCCCGTTGTCCAGGTTGAGCACCAGCGTGGTGATGGCAGCGAAGCGTTCTTTGTGGGCCGCCCACCACTGCTCGCGTGCGCTCCACCAGACAGTCGCTGGTCACCTTGGAGGTGACATGCTAGATGAACAACGCGTCGGTGGCTGGCAGGAAGAGGCCCACCGGCGTCACCGTCTCCTGGGGGGCAAAATCATGATCGGCGGCCTGCACGGCGACCCGACTCGTGCCCTTGCGGGAGAAGGGGCCAATCTTGACCGTCGCTTTGGCGTCCAGCGAGACCCGCAACTCGTCGGGCGCGGTGTCAGCCTGGGCATTCACGGTGCTGATCTGGGCAAAGATGGCGTCGGTGGCCGCAACTTTTTTTGGGGTTGTGTCTTGGCCACCCGGGTCAGGGTGTACCCCAGCACGTTCAACTTGGTCAAGATGGTCCGCTCACACGGCAACTCTGCGTCGGTGTACCCCTTCTGGGCGATCAACTGCCGGCGCACCTCCGCCGCGCTCAGCCGCGTATACAGGCGGTTGGTGCGGAACTGCGGGTCGGCCTGGCTCTGGCCATCGACGATCTCCGTGATGTCGTCGAGCAGGGCCGGCAGGTGGTCTTCGGCCTTCTTGCGTGCCCGTAAGGCAAACGCATCGACGCAGGTGATCCCGCTGTCCAGTTCATGGCCCTTTACGCACGGTCCCCCGGCACCACCACTGCCGCACGATCGGGCGCATCTTGGCCACATGCCCATGGCGTCCATCCGCCAGAGCCCCGTCCCCATGGGCACACACCCGGCGCGTCAGCCGGTACGCGCAGCTGCGACTCGTCTCCACGCCCGCCGCGCGTGCCGCCTCCGCCCACGGCTGGCCCTGGAGCATGCCCTCCTGTGCTGGCCGCTTGCCTCATCCGCTCCACAAGCTGTACTGACTCCTCCCGCGAGCGCAGGGCCTGCGGCACACGCACACACTCCTAGCGGCCCTATGAAGACGCGGATGAGCCAAGCGGCCAGC
>JAABUZ0100004186.1_pt1 | contig 20212 bp, 18 predicted proteins | sample 5562091 | NCBI WGS metagenome assembly JAABUZ01 (sample SAMN12813069, study PRJNA571459) | rock metagenome | isolation source: Antarctica rocks | place: Antarctica: Victoria Land, Linnaeus Terrace sud | collected 2015-12-21 | reverse complement strand
CCTGCAGGAACGGCGCCACCCCCGTCCGGCGGATGATCGTAGCCACGGTGGCTCGATCCACTCCGCCGGTCCGCGCTCCGGTATTGTTGGCCACGCGCTCCCACGCCTGTACCAAGAACGCCGGGTCATAGACGAGGTTGAACAGATCACCGAACCGACGGTCAGGATCATCGACCGCCCAACGGTGCAACTTGAGCTGCATTCTTCGTACCGTCGCCCACGCCGAATCAGAGTCCGGCCAGACCACGGCGCCGGTATTCACCGGCGCGTCTTCGACCATTGCAGTCTTCTCCTTGACTGACACGCTGCCGCCCTTCCCCATGTGCCGGGCTTTCCCCGGCTCGGAGTACTACGACGGCTCCGCCCCATCCGCACCCTTCGGCCGGCGACGGGCCTATCCACTCTCGCCGTCCTGGCTGAACGGCTCGGCGTGGAACGAACCGCGGACGGTTCCCACGTTCACTGTTGTCCGATCGACGGGTGAGGCACCCGGCTTTACCCCTGCGGCCTCGCCGCGGCTACGCCGTAGACCTTCACCGCGGCCTCCCGACCCGGGCCTGTGCTACCCAGCCGAAAGTTCCCCGTCGTCCACCACAGACGACAGGTGCGCGCCGCCACCCAGCCCATATCCACCGGATTTGAGCTGGTCACGACTCAAGAGGTGTCGACACCGGTTCCTCGCGTATGCCTTCCCGTCTCGCTCACCGGGCCCGACCAATCCGGCAGTGCTGGGCCGACCCGACTTCGTCGCGGCTGCTCCCGCCCTCCCCGGCGTCCCCCGGATCAGGCTGCCGCCAGCTTCACCGGGCCGCTACGACGGCCCGGCGATGAAGGACTCCCACCTCCATTCGGACAAACAGCGCCTCGTGGCGCACCACAGCCCTCGTGACACGCCCCCGCCGCCACGACCTGCCCCGTCGCCAACAGGGCGACGGGGAGGACGAGGTCGGCGACGCCCTGCCCGCAGCGGTAGTCCGCCAGCTTCTCGCGCCGGGGGCGCTGGCCCAGCTGCCGAACCACGCGGCCGCTCGTCGCGTGCAGATCGCCCTCGAGGTCGGTCGCCGGCCCGGCGAGGTCGTCGGGCTGCCGTTAGACTGCCTGGACTACGACGAGACCGTGGACATCACGACTGGGGCGACGACTCAGCTGCCGGTGTTGGTCCACCCCATGCCCAAGGTGAAGAAGGTCGGCTACCGGCTGCCGATCACCCAACGCACCGCCGACCTGATCGTTGAACAGCAGACAGTGCGCGGGCGCAGTACCCGGCCACCCCGCCACACCGGCTGGCGTTGTGGCCGCGGGGGACCGATTGCGACCGGGCCGCCCGACCGTGCGTCTGGCTGGAGGCCGAACAGGTCGGCGGGGCCCTGTGCGTGCACAACTACGGGCACGGCGGCAGTGGGGTGACCTTGTCCGGGGGCTGCGCACGCGAGGCAGCAGCACTGCTGACCAATCAGGCCGGGACGGGGGGCGGTGACCCACGGGACCGCGCGACAGGATGGACCGCGCCGGGAGCGGCTCCCGGGTAGCAATGGGTGTTCGAAGGATCATTCCCTACGCGGGCGGGGGTGACCTGGCCGCGTCTCCGGACTTCTACGTCGAGGTTCTCGGGATGCACGTCGCCATGGGACAGCCATGGGACCGCCCAGCCCTGATCAGCGGTACCCGTTCTTCGTCGACCACGAGACCAAGACCAGCCGGAACATCCCCTTCGTCGCTCTCACGAGAACCTCAGGGAAGCCCCAGCGTGCCGGTGGAGGATCGGCGATCGAGACGGGGCCCGCGTGTACCGACGTCGGGCGGCGAGTCGGCCGCTGCGGCGTGCGATCCTGCATTCGTGAGCGGCTGGTCTGATCTCACCGGACGAGTGGTGGGAGAACTCGTGGTGGTCGAGCCGCTGTGCACCGTGCACGAGGACGGCCTCTTCGAGGCCGGCCACGACCGCGAGATGTGGACCTACCTGACCTCGTTCCCGAACGCCTCTTGAGACCCGCGAGCGGTTCCATCAGTGGATGGAGGAGGCGCTCGCGGCTACCGCGGCCGGCGAGGAGGGCGCGTGGGCGAGCATCGACCGGACCAGCGCTCGCCCGATCGACAGCACCCGCTACCTGGCGCTTCGTCCGGAGCATCGCTCGCTGGAGATCGGGTGGACCTGGCTCGGCCGCCCGTGGTGGCGCACGGGCGCGAACGTGGAGACCAAGCTGCTCCTGCTCGGCCGGGCGTTCGAGCAGTTGGGGTGCGAGCGCGTCGAGCTCAAGACCGATGCCCGCAACGCCCGGTCGCGCGAGGCGATGGCGGTCCTGCCCGCACAGTTCGAGGGCATCCACGGTCACCACAGGGCCCTGCTCGACGGGACGTGGCGCGACACCGCCTGGTACAGCGTGATCGCGCCCGAGCGGCCCGAGGTCCGCTCTGCGCTGCGCTGCGCCAGCGCCTAGCGTCGATGGCTGGCTACTACCTCAACCCCGTCACGGCTTCGTCGCCGTTTCGAGCACAAGCCCGGGGACGTTGCGGAAGATGCCGTCGTTGGAGACCAGTGGGGTCCCAAGGCGTAGGGCGGTTGCCGCGATCCATCGGTCTGCGTTGTGCTCGCGCTGGGCCAGCGCGTGACCGATGCGCTCGCAGTCGACGCGAAGCCGGGCGTAGGTAAGCACCAGCTCAGGCCCAGAGTGCACGGTCTGGGCGGCCGCGATCCGAGCTCGAAGGTTGCGCATCCGGCTCGCCCCCCAGTTGCGCCGCAGCGCGCCGTAGAGCAGCTCGGCCGCCGTCTGGAAGGAGATGAACGCTGCCCGGCGACGATGATCGGCTCGTAGATGACCGCGAGGGTGGAGCCAGGAACGAGTTCAGCGCCGTAGACATCGGTGTCGATGACGATGGGGCCCCGAACCGGCTGGGCGATCACGCCTCCAAGGCGGCGAGGAAGGCGAGGCCCTCTTCCTCGCTGAGGTCGTCAATCTGCATCTCGTCGTGCGGAGGAAGCGGACGGGCACGTCGAAAGAGCTCCGGCACCGGCAGCTCAAGGCTCTCGGCGGAGCTGGGCATCATGGGCTCATACGACATCTCACCTGCAAAAGTACTGGACCCGCCAAGGTGTGGCCGTGGTGGGTGGTGGTGCGGCAGGACGTCAGTGATCGAACGCCACGGCGAAGTCGGTCATGGTTCTCATGGCCTCGTCCCGGATCGCTTGCTGCTCCTTGCGCGACAGCGGCGTGAAGGGCGCGAGGGTGATGATCTGCTTGCGGTGACGCCACTCCCGGCGAGTTCTCCGGCCATCAGCGCGAGGCCGGGGTTGGCGACCGCGCGCCACACCTGCCTGCGTACCGCGGGGTCCGGCAGCAGCAGTTCCCGGTGCGCCACCTCTGCCAGGGGGTCGTAGGGCGGCAACGGGCGCACCGTCGTAGGGGTAGCCACGTCTCGGGCTGCTGCCAGGTCCTCGGTGTGCATCCACAGCCGCTTGCCGTCCACGCGGACCTCGACGAGCTCGTCGGCGACAGGTTCCACCACTTCCGCGCGGCTGGCGGCGCGGTGCCGGTCCAGGCCGCGAGGTCTGCGGCGACGGCTGGCCCGCACCGACGCAGGAAGCGGCGCACCAGCTCCCGCCGCGCCGGCGCCGACTCGACAGGGTCTGGCGGAGCGGCACGGTAGAAGTTGGCCGAGCGGTTACCGGACGCCCGCAGCCGCAGCCCAGCGGGCCGTGTCGCCGCGCGGAACAAGCCGTCCGGCACGTGCTGGGCGTCGCAGACCGTGCACCACGCTCGCAGCCGCTGGGGCACCAGCGGCGTGATCTGCGTGGACAGCTCACCCTTCGAGCGGCTCCGGTCGTCCGCCATCACCTCGACCATCGCCGGGGCAATCCGATCGATGGCGTCACCGTCTGCGGCGTCGTCCGGCCGCAGCGCGGTGGCGAGCAGTCCCAGGTCGCCGCCGCGGTGCACGTGCATGGCTCGACGGGCAGATCGGCGAGCAGGAACGCCAGTCGGCACACGTCGTAGCCGGCGTCGAACACGACCAGGATGTCGGGGTCGCCGTCGTGGTGCTGGCCGGCCTCGCGCAGCCGGGCGCTGCGCGCTGGTCGGGGCGTCGGGACGCAGCCACGGCGACACGTCGACCGCGAGCAGGGTGCCCTCGACGATCGGGAGCTCACCGGCGTGCTCGGCCCAGGCGCCGCGACGGGTCAGGCGCGGGTGCAGCCGGGCCCAGGCCTGGGCCCGGGCGGTGCCGTACACCTCGCGCACCTGCGCGGCGGTCACCGCGGTGGGGTCGTGGTCGGGGCCCAGACGCACCGCGTCCAGCAGCGCGGTCCACGAACTGCGCCCGGTCTCGAGCGCCGCGACCACCGAGGGATACGACGAGGTACGCCTGGCGAATCCCGACTCACCGGTGGTCGGCTTCCTGGAGCGGGTCTCCCGCTACCTGATCTCGACGTCGCCGGCGGAAGTGTCGTGGCCGGGGTCGACCGTGCTCAGTGCCGCCTTGTCGATCACGGCTTGCGCCGGCACCCCCGTGACCGAACGGGCCCGGCTCCAAGCGCTAACGTCGCCCACCAACACCTAACCCTCGACGCGCGCTACCCGGGTCATGCAGGTGCTGAGGCTCGGGCCCGACTGCGCTGTCATCAGCAGGTGCCCGGCCTGGGGTGGGGGCATTACCCGTCGTGAGCTTCCGGCTTCGTCGTACACACCCGTGCGCGACGCAAGCCGACGGCTACGCCTGGTAGGAGGCCAGTCGTCAAGCGTCCACACCCTCTACCTACGCTGAAAACGTACAGGTTGTGGATCAGCAGGGAGCCGTAGCCCCAGGCGCTGGCGAAGCCGAGGCAGCGTCGCACGGTCGGGTCGTCGTCGGTGGCGTCGGCTCGGCTGGGGTTGAGCATGATCCAGCCGCAGGCAGGGCGGGACGGTTCCAGCTGCGACGCAGCTCGTAGCGGTACACCCCGTCCGGCGACAGGACGGCACTGCCGCCCGCGGACCACAACCCGGCTGGCTCACCGCGTCGCTCCCGGCTGGGTGGGGGCGGGCCATGCGCTGGCCCGTGGTGCGCCCGGTGGTGGTGAGCAGGTAGCTCGACGCGGGACCGACACCCCCATCCGAGCAACACGGCCATGAGCGCGTTGAAGGCGCGGCGGGCCGAGCCGGTAGGTCCGAGGCCTCGCCATCACCGGTCCCAGACCGAGACCGCATCCCGTTGCCGGGCTCCGGTCAGAACACCATGTGCGATGCGCTGAGGCGCCCGGCGTGCACGGCGGAGGCGGGCGACCCCGACGTGGTGATGGCGGTCCTGCCGTCTGAGGCGGACCCGGGGATGGTCGTTCAGCAGGTATGTTGGACCGTCCACGCCCGGCCTACACCCCTCAACGCGACAGCGAACGCGGCAACGCTGCGGCTGGTCGTAATCGACGCGGGTTTCGTGGCTCGCGTAGCCGAGCAGCTCCTCGCCCTGCGGCGTCCGGCGTGGCGACCTGTTCCCTGACCTCGGGCACCTCGCCGAGGACCTTATGACGCCACCGTTGCCCGCCTGGACCTCCACGCAGTGGACCTGACGGCGGTCTTGGGGGGGTCAGAAAGGTCAGCCTGTGCGCGGGGCGCCGAGGCTGAATCGGGCGGCGCGCCGCTGTAGCTGGTGGGCGCGACCGCGGCGGCGCAGGGCCGGAAGCCGTCCCTCGGGGTCGGCGAAGAACAGCCGCTTGGCCACTTCGATGAGCACCAGGTAGCCCACGACCATGCCCACCAGGGCGAGGAAGAACCCGATCGGCAGCGGCGCGAACCCCAGCAGGCCCGACAGCGGCGACAGGGGCAGCACCACCCCGACCGCCACGACAGCCAGCGCGGCCAGCAGCAGCGGACGACTGGGGCGGCTTCGGATGAACGGGCCTACGCCGGGTGCGAATCACGAAGATCACCAGGGTCTGGGTGGCGAGAGACTCGGCGAACCAGCCAGCGCGGAACAGTTCCGGTCCGGCGTGGAAGACCCCGAGCATCAGGGCGAAGGTCAGGAAGTCGAACAGGCTCGAGATCGGGCCGAAGAACAGCATGAAGCGGCGGATGAACCCGATGTCCCAGTGCGAGGGGGCCTCGAGCTGCTCGGGGTCGACCCGGTCGGTGGGGATGGTGAGCTGGCTGGTGTCGTAGAGCAGATTGTTGAGCAGGATCTGGCCCGGCAGCAGCGGCAGGAAACTGAGTACCGCCGAGGCCGCGGCGGCGCTGAACATGTTGCCGAAGTTGCTGCTGGTCCCCATGAGCACGTACTTGATGGTGTTGGCGAAGATCCGCCGGCCCTCGGTCACGCCATCCGCGAGGACCCCGAGATCCTTCTTCAGCAGCACCACGTCGGCGGCGTCCTTGGCCACATCGGTGGCGGTGTCGACACTGATACCCACGTCGGCGGCGTGCAGGGCCAGCGCGTCGTTGACCCCGTCGCCGAGGAACCCCACCGCCCGGCCGCGGCGGCGCAGCAGCCGCACCAGCCGCGCCTTCTGCTCCGGGCCGACCCGCGCGAACACGGTCGCGTTGTGGGCGGCGGCGCTGAGGGTGTCGTCGTCCATCCCCGCGAGCTCGACCCCGGTCAGCGTGGCGCCCGCCCCATCCTGGTCAGAAGAGACCAGGCCGAGATCGGCGCACACCTTCTCGGCGACCTGCGGGTTGTCCCCGGTGCAGACCTTCACCGCGATGCCCAGCACGGCCAGGCGCTGCAGCGACGCGGCGGCCTCGGCCTTCGGCCGGTCGAGGAACACGAGGTACCCCGCCAACGTCAGGCCGTGCTCGTCCGCGGGGGTGGGCGCGGTGAGCCCGTCGGGCGCAGCCCGGCTGGCGACGGCGACCACCCGGCTGCCCGCGGCGAACCGGTCGGCCAGGACGGCCTCGGTCCCGGATGGAACGCTGGTGCAGCGGGCCAGCAATGACTCGGGGGCGCCTTTGACCACCAGCAGCGCCACCCCGTCCGGGCCCTGGACCACCGTCGAGGTCATCTGGCGGTCGTGGTCGAAGGGCAGCAGCCCCAACCGCACATACCCGGCAACCGGTGAGGACCCGCCGGCTGAGGAGGGGGCGGCTGACGGAGCGACGTCGCCGGATGGAGCGGCGGCCGGCGCCACAGGGGCGGCGGGGTCCGGTGTGACCGACGCCCACAGTGCGGCGTCGAGGGGGTTGCCCCCGACCGTGCCGGAGATGGCGTCGGCGGGGTCGGTCTCGGTGGCGAGCAGGCCCAGGCGGAGCGCCTGCTCGGAGCCGGTCCCGAGGGGGTCGAGCGCGGCGGTGAACGTGATCCGGCCTTCGGTCAGGGTGCCGGTCTTGTCCGTGACCAGAATGTCCATGTCGCCGAGGTCCTCGATGCAGACCAGCCGTTTGACCAGCACCCCGAGTTTGGCCAGTTGTCGGGAGCCGGTGGCCAGGCTGGTGCTGACCACCGCGGGCAGCAGCTGGGGGGTGATCCCCACGGCGATGGCCAGGGCGAACAGCAGCGACTCGATCACGGGCCGGTGCAACAGCAGGCTGGCCACCACGATCAACACCGTCAGCGCCGCGGCGACCTGTAGCAGCAGCAGCGAGAACCGACGCAGCCCGGCCTGGAAGTCGGTCTCGGGCTGGCGTCCGCCCAGCCCGACAGCAATCCGGCCGAACTCCGCCCGCGCCCCGGTCGCGACCACCACGCCGCTGCCGGCGCCGGCCCGCACGACAGTGCCCATCAGCGCACAGCAGGTCAGGTCACCCAGCGCCGAGCCCGGTGCGACCGGCGCGACCGTCTTGGCCGCGGGCAGCGACTCCCCGGTCAGGACGCTCTCGTCGCACTCGAGCCCGGTGGCGCCCAGCAGCCGCAGATCCGCCGGCACCACCTCGCCCAGTCCCAGCCGGACGACGTCACCGGGGACCAGGGCGGTGACGTCGACCTCGACGGGGACCCCGCGGCGCAGGACCACCGCGCGGTGGGTCACCCGGGAGTGCAGCGCGTCGGTGGCGCGCTCGGCGCGGTACTCGTTGACGAACCCCAGCCCGACACTGGCCAGCAGGATGACCCCAATGACGATGGTGTCGGTGCGCTGCCCGAGGAAGAACGACACGGTCGCGGTGGCGGCCAGCAGGATCAGGACGGAGCTCTTGAGCTGGCGGCCCAGCACTCGCAGTGGCTGCGCGTGATGGGTGCGCACGGCGTTGGCCCCGACCGTCCCGAGCAGCTGCTGCGCCTGCTCGGGGTCCAGGCCCGTGGCGGTAACTCCCAGGCGGTCGAGGACTCCGGCCGCGGTCGTGGCGGCCGCGTCCGCGACCGGGAAGCCCGTGGGCGCGGTGGTGTGAGCGGCGTCGGGCGTTTGGATGCCGGCGCGGGCCGGGCGGGAGCCGGTGGAGGTCATCGGCCCGCTGCTCCCACCGGTGGGAGCCCGGCGACGAGGGCGTGTTCGACGCCGTCGGCGATCTCGAGGGCCTCGTGGGAGGCCACGACGAGGGTGCGGACGGCGCCGCCGGGCCCGCTGATGTCGGTGTCGGGCCGGGCGGCGGCATTTAGCGCGTCGTCGACGAGGACCCCCAGGTGGGCGAGCCGGTCGGTGGCCCGCCGGCGGACCTCGGCGGCGTTCTCCCCGACCCCGCCGGTGAACACCAGCGCGTCGAGCCCGCCCAGCCCGACGGTCATCGCCGCAACGCTAGTCGCCAGCCGGTGTAGGTACACGTCCAGGGCGAGCCACGCGTCGGGGTCGTCGTGCTCGACGCGCGCGAGCAGTTCGCGCATGTCGGCGGTGCCCGGCGAGGGCGAACAGCCCCGACTCGTGCTCCAGGGCGTGTGCGACCTCGTGCGGGGCGAGTCCTTCGTGCTCCTCGAGCCAGGTGATCAGGCCCGGGTCGACCGACCCGCTGCGGGTGGCCATCACGAGCCCGTCGAGCGGGGTGAACCCCATCGTGGTGTCGACACTGGCCCCGTCGAGCACCGCAGCCAGCGACGCACCCGCCCCGAGATGACAGGTCACGACCCGGCGGGCGCCCGGCGCCATCTCGTGCGCGCGCCGCGCGGCCCCCGCGTGGGACAGCCCGTGGAAGCCGTAGCGGCGCACCCCCCACCGCTCCCGCCATCGGCGAGGCAGCGCATAGGTGTGGGCCGCCGCCGGCAGGGTCGCGTGAAAGGCGGTGTCGAAGCACGCGACGTGCGGGACCCCGGGCAGCAGGACCCGCGCGGCCGCGAGACCGTCCAGCGACTTGGGTTGGTGTAGCGGAGCCAGCTCCACCAGGTCCCGCAGGCGGCGTTCGACGTCGGCGTCGATCACGACGGGGTCCACGAGGTCCGGCCCACCGTGCACGATCCGGTGCCCTACCGCGTCGACGTCGGGCGCGACCTCGGGCAGCCCCTCGGAGGAGGTCAGCACCTCGCCGTCGGAGACGAGGTCGACCTTGAGCGAGCTCGACCCCGCGTTGACGACCAGGATGCGCACGTCAGGACGGCCAGGTCCAGCCGGCGATCTCCGGCGCGTCCTCGCCGTGCTCGCGGGTGTACGCCCGCGCCGTGGCCCGCGCGTCGATCATCTCCTGGCGCAGGTGCGCCGCCCGGCCCTGCAGCGACGGAACGCGGTCGATGACGTCGGTGATCAGGTGGTAGCGGTCGAGGTCGTTCATCATCACGAGGTCGAACGGCGTGGTCGTGGTGCCCTCCTCCTTGTAGCCGCGGACATGGATGTTGCGGTGGTTGGTCCGGCGGTAGGTCAACCGGTGGATCAGCCAGGGGTAGCCGTGGTAGGCGAACAGGACCGGGCGGTCGGTGGTGAACAGCGCGTCGAACTGCGCGTCGGGCAGCCCGTGCGGGTGCTCGGTGTCGGGCTGCAGGCGCATGAGGTCAACGACGTTGACGAACCGCACCCTCAGCTCGGGGAGCCGCTCGCGCAGGATCGCGACGGCCGCGAGGGCCTCCAGGGTCGGGATGTCGCCGGCGCAGGCCATGACCACGTCCGGGAGCTCGGTGCCGTCGTTGCTCGCCCAGTCCCAGATCCCGAGACCGCGCGCGCAGTGCAGCACCGCCTCGTCGATCGGCAGGTACTGCAGAGCGGGCTGCTTGCCGGCGACGACGACGTTGATGTAGTCGCGGCTGCGCAGGCAGTGGTCGACCGTCGAGAGCAGCGTGTTGGCGTCCGGCGGGAGGTAGACCCGCACGATCTCGGCCTTCTTGTTGACCACGTGGTCGATGAAGCCGGGGTCCTGGTGGGAGAACCCGTTGTTGTCCTGGCGCCAGACGTGGCTGGAGAGCAGGTAGTTCAGCGACGCGATCGGCCGTCGCCACGGGATGTCACGGGTGACCTTGAGCCACTTCGCGTGCTGGTTGAGCATCGAGTCGACGATGTGGATGAAGGCCTCGTAGCAGTTGAACACCCCGTGCCGGCCGGTGAGCAGGTAGCCCTCGAGCCAGCCCTGGCACAGGTGCTCCGACAGCACCTCCATGACGCGCCCGTCGGGGGCGAGGTGGTCGTCGCCCGGCACGACGGCGGCGTCCCACGCCCGGTCGGTGGCCTCGAACAGCGCGGCGAGCCGGTTGGACGCGGTCTCGTCCGGGCCCATCACGCGGAACGTGCGCGGGTTGGCCCCCACGACGTCGCGCAGGAACTCCCCGGTCGTGCGGGTGGCCTCGCCGACGGTCGAGCCCGGGGCCCCGACGTCGATCCCGTAGTCGCGGAAGTCGGGTAGCAGCAGGTCCTGCAGTATCGCGCCGCCGTTGGCGTGCGGGTTCGCGCTCATCCGGCGCTCGCCGCGCGGCGGCAGGTCGGCCAGCTCGTCGCGCAGCGCGCCCTCGGCGGTGAACAGCTCCTCGGGCCGGTAGCTGCGCATCCACGTCTCGAGCTGCGCCAGGTGCTCCGGGTTCGTCCGCACGGAGGACAGCGGCACCTGGTGGGAGCGCCAGGTGCCCTCGACCGGGAGCCCGTCGACCTCGGCAGGGCCGGTCCATCCCTTCGGGGTCCGCAGCACGATCATGGGCCACGCCGGTCGCCCGGCCTGCCCGCCGTCCCGTGACCGCGCCTGGATGCCGGCGATGTCGTCGAGGGCGTCGTCCATCGCCGCCGCCAGATCCTGGTGCACCTGCGCCGGGTCGTCGCCGGTGACGAGGATCGGGCGGTGCCCATAGCCCTGCAGCAGCGCGACCAGCTCGGGCTCCGGGATGCGGGCCAGCACCGTCGGGTTGGCGATCTTGTAGCCGTTGAGGTGCAGGATCGGGAGCACCGCCCCGTCCCGCGCCGGGTCGACGAACTTGTTCGAGTGCCAGCTCGCGGCCAGCGGCCCGGTCTCGGCCTCCCCGTCCCCGATCACGCACGCGACGACGAGGTCCGGGTTGTCGAACGCGGCGCCGTAGGCGTGCACCAGGGCATACCCGAGCTCGCCGCCCTCGTGGATCGACCCGGGGGTCTCCGGCGCCACGTGGCTGGGGATGCCGCCCGGGAAGGAGAACTGGCGGAACAGCCTGCGCATGCCGTCGACGTCGCGCCCGATCTCCGGGTACACCTCGGAGTAGGTGCCCTCGAGGTAGGTGTTGGCCACGATCCCCGGCCCGCCGTGACCGGGCCCGGTCACATAGAGCGCATGGAGGTCGCGCGCCCTAATCACCCGGTTCAGGTGAACGTAGAGCAGGTTCAGCCCGGGCGTGGTGCCCCAGTGCCCGAGCAGGCGTGGCTTGACGTGCTCGGGGCGCAGCGGCTCGGTCAGCAGCGGGTTGTCCATCAGGTAGATCTGGCCCACCGACAGGTAGTTCGCCGCCCGCCAGTACGCGTCGAGCACGTCCAACTCCGCGGCGGTGAGGGGGCCAACGCCTCCGCTCACCCTGTTGCCCGCCGCGTCCTTCGTTGCTGTCCGGACCGTCATGGTCACCCGCTTCCGTGTCGAGCACCCTGTCGCGGGTGCAGCACCGGGGTCCGGGATGCCCGCCGCCTCTCGCTCCCAGGAAGTCTCGGCCGCAGGGCGCGCGGCGGTTCTCGGAAGGGTAGAACGCCGCACCTGAACAGAACCCCAACACGGCAGGACTTTTCGGGGTGGAGTGCTCGACCGGGGGCGGCGTGTCACCGACCGCACGCCCATCTCGGCCGGCTCGGCGGAGTCGCTCGGCGAGCCCTCCCGGCGGTGGGCAGCAGGAGACGACCGAGCGCCGGAGGGGAGCGATCGGCCTCCCGTACCCGTTGCCATCACGTCGAAGAACAGGTAGACGCCGACCGCGGTGAGGGCGAAGGTGGCGATTCCGTCGCGAAGACGAAGGCGGTGGAGGCCATAAGCGTACCGGCGAGCACGAGGTCGAACTGAGAGCGTCACGAGGGTGGAAGGGTTTGCCGGCGCGGTCGGGGGTCGTGTTCACCGAGCCGCGACGATAGCCGCGGAGCATCGGGAGCGCGAAGCGGCCTTGGACCCCGCGAACGGCAGACGAGCACACTTGGCGCGCCAGTCACGGCGAGCACCTCGCCGACAAGCAGCACACGTGAGGAGAACCTCGTGGTCCAGGTGTCCATCGTCGGACCGGGCGAAGGGGAAGCCTTCCTCTTGGGACCGGCGGTCCAGATGCGCATACTCGAAGACGGCGGCACCACCGAGCACCGGCTGGGGATCGCCGAGAGCACGCTCGCCCCGCACACCGCCGGACCGCCCCAGCACCGCCACGCCCAACACGACGAAGGGTTCTACGTGGTGTCAGGAACCGTGCGCTTCACCATCGGCGACCAGGACCACGATGCGGGCCCGGGAACACTCGTCATGGTGCCCACAGGCGCCCCGCACACCTTCGCCAACCCCAGCGACGAGTCCGCGGTCCTGCTCACCACCTTCACCCCAGACCTCTACGTGCAGTACTTCCGCGACCTGCGCGACGTGGCCGCCGCAGGCCCGCCGACCAGCAGCGACATCGGCGCCGCCCAGGCTCGCTACGCCACCGAAGCATCAACCGAGTACGCGCCCTGACTTTCGAGCGGCGACCTTCCACCGTTCCACCGGGAGAATTAGAGCAAAGAACATGCACGCGCCTTTAGTGCCGTCGTACTGCCAGAAGGGCCGTCATGGAGGTCGCCTATGATCGTCGCTGCGCTGCTTGGGGCCCGCTACCTGTACGCAGATGGGAAGAAAATCGTACAGAGCCAGGAGCAGCTGGCGTGTTGGGGTTGTGATCGCCGCCGGTAGTGATCTTGGGCGTGACCGATTTCCCGATGGTGCTCGGGTGGACGCCGGTTCCACGGTGTGGCCCGGTGGTCCTGGTGGGCGGGGGCGAATGGGCGGACGTGTCAGTCGGGGTGCAGGCCGTGGAGCCGGTCCCAGGGGGGGCGAGATCTTGGGCCAGTCCAGCCGGGCGGGATCTTGTCGCGGCCGATGCCGTGTGCGGCCAGCGCGTCGAGTTGGGACTGGAGTTCCTGGGTCAGGTGCGAGCAGCGGGCGTAGCCGACGCGGATATCCGCGCTGGGCGTGTCAGCCGGGATCGGCGCCGGCGGTGGCGGGCCCGGCCGCCATGGTTGGCCCGGGCCGCGGTCGATACCCCACCCAGCGCAGCGGCCCGCACGTCCGTCGCGCCAGATCGCTCGCGGCGGCCACCACGTCGCCGACCGGGGCAGCCGCCCCGGTGTCGGGGGCACAGCTTCGTCGCTGACCTATGGCGTGAGCGTGACCTCAAACCACGTCAGTCGGGCACGTTCAAGCACTTCGGCGCCCTGGAAGGAGTCGAGCGTCGAGCCGCGCCGCTTACCCGGCGTCTCTCGTACACGGCGTAGCCCTGTGAGGCATCGCGTTACCCGTACCGGGGTCATCGTCGATTGAGCTGCCGGAGGCAGGCGTTGTCAGTGGCCGTGACCGTTCGGTCCGCCGATCTCTTGGGTCCGTTGCTCGCGCAGCGCGCGCAGGTGGACTGCCGCCCACGTGCGGTAGGGACGCCAGGCCTCGGAAACGTCCGCCAGCGTCCGGTCTGTGCCGTACCGCTCGACGATCTCGGCGTCGAGGCGCCGCTCGTGGCGTGGCAGGACGTCGGGAGCGTTGGCGCCACGGAGTACCACGAGCTCGGCCGCGAAGGGCCCTAGCCCCTTGATCTCCTGGACCGATCGGACGGCGTCGTCGGGGACGACGGCCCGCAGTGCGTCGCCGTCGAGGCGCCCGTCGAGCGCGGCGTCGGCGACGGCGTGCAGGTACTCGGTCTTGCGGCCGGGCAGATCGAGGTTCACGGCGCGTAGAACTCGTGGAGCCGGGAATGCTCCGTCGTCGCCATGGCGGTCGACGAGGTCGCCCCGGAGTCGGGCGGCCTGCACGATGCGGATGCGCTGGGCCAGCACCGACCAGGCCGCGGCCTCGTACGGCGAGTGGAAACCGCACGGGCGCAACCCGGGTAGCTGATCCTGCGCGTCGGCGATGATGCGGTCGCGGCGAGCGACGTCCGGCCAACCACGCGCGTCAACGTCCAGGGACAGGAACCGACGGACCTGGTCGGCGGCGGCCTCGAGATCGCCGTCGCCGGTCAAGCTGATAGTCGCGAGGTGGTCGCGTTGCGTGACCTCCACCTCGGCCCGTGACCAGTCGGCCTCCACCCGAAACACGGTGCGGATCCCGTCTCCGGAACGCTGGTCGCCGAGCGCAGAAGGGACGAAGCCTTCCCAGAAAGCTCGGCTGGTCGTGAGCGACCACGGGCCGAGCACCTCCGCGTCGACCGTGTGTCGTCTCATCGCCGTGCCTTCCTGGTGCGAGCTGGCGGCGTGTCAGGCCTGGTCGTGGATGGTGACCGCGTAGCCGTCGGGGTCGGAGAAAGTGAAGGTCCGCCCGAACGGGGAGTCGAACGGGGCGACGGTGATGGGGACGCCGTCGGCGGCCAGGCGGTCGTGCAGGGCCTGGGCGTCGTCCGCGTGCAGCCACAGCGCCACGCCAACCGGGGTTCGGGCGGGCGGCGTCGAGGTCGACTCCGGGCAACGGTTCCCGGAGTGCGAACGAGGCCGGCTCGGCGTCAACACGACCGCGCCGGGCGGGGACATGGGTGTGCGCTTCAGCCCCAGCCGGGTCTCGTAGAACGCGGCCGCCCGGTCGAGGTCGCGCACCTGCAGGGCGATGAAGGTCGGTCCAGTCACGGTCACAGTGAGCTCCTCATCGTTGTATGTCAGCATTTTGACACGAGGGATACTTGCTCAAGAAGGCCGCCACCGCTTTGCGCGCGGCGATCGACACGGTGTTGCGTCCGCTGGAGCTGACGGTTCCGCAGTACTCCTGCCTCGAAGTGCTCGACCAGCGGCCGGGACTGTCCAGCTCAGAGCTGGCCCGGGCCACGTTCGTCACCCGGCAGTCCATGAACCTGGTCCTCCAAGGCCTGCAGCAACGCGGCCTGCTCACCCGCGCCGCCGTCGCCGACCACGGCAAGGCCCTGCCCACCGGACTCACCGACGCCGGCCGCGTGCAGTTGCGTGCGGCCAGCGTCGCGGTCCGCACCATCGGCCACGTCACCGCCCTCGACCACGTGTTCCTGCCTGCGCTGTTCGTCGGCGCCCTCGGCGGCGCCGCTTTCGGCCAGCTGATCGGTCCGCGCAGCGGGCTACGGAACGTCCGGGGCGAGAACGGCGGCCCGGGCGGGCGCATCCGGTGCATCGACGTGGACTGGCCGGTACAAGACGATGCATGTACCAGTAGGTACAACGAGGGGTGGGTCCGACACATGCCGATGCAGGGGTATCTGCCGGCGGATCACGGCCGGCAACGGCACCGACTCGGTCATCGGCCCCGGCATCCTCTCCTCCGGCATGACCGCCGAGTACTCCCCGCCCACGCCCATCGCGGTGACGAACCGGAAGATCAGGAAGATCAGGAATGTCGGGGAGAACGCGCTGATCACGGTCGCGGTCGAGTAATCACCAGGGTCGCGACGAACAGCCGCTTGCGGCCGAAGCGGTCGGCGAGCCAGCCGAAGGTCTCCGTGGACTTCGCACAGCAGCGACCGCGGCTGTTCGGGCTGGCCTCGGCGACCCGCGCGCCGCTCACTGCGGTAATGCTGCTGCTGGAGATCACCGCCGCGCCGGCCTTCGCGCCGGCCCTGATCGTCGCGGACGGTGTCGGTCCTGCTCAGCCGGGCCCTGGCCCGCGACAGCGTCTACACCCGCAAGCTGCGCCTGGCCGGGCACGACCCCTCGATGTTCGGGTCGTCGCTGGCGCCCGGCTTTCGCCGCCCCACCCAAGCCACGACGACCTCACCCCCACCGCAGGCGCCCAGCCCGGAAGGAAGCCCATGACCACCACACCACCGCCACGCCCACCCCTACCGTGGAGCCTCCGATGAGCGATGTGCCGGTGGGTCAGCACGCGCTGCTCTCCGACTGCGGCGCGGCGGGGTTGGTCACCGCGGCCGGTTCGGTGGACTGGTTGTGCCTACCCCGCTTCGACAGCCCGCCGGTGCTGGGGCGCCTGCTCGATGAGGACGCCGGTCATTTCCTGATCGCCCCCTCCGGCGGCCCGTGGACGTCGACGTGGCGGTACCGGGGACCGGGTCTAGTGCTGGAAACGACGTGGTCGGGACCCGAGGGCGAGCTGGTGGTCATCGACGCGATGGCATTGGGGCACCGCGAGCGGGGACACGAGCTGGGCCACAGCGCCCCCGGCGTGCTCCTGCGGCGCGTCTGCTGTCGTCGGGGGTCGGTGCCCGTGCGGGTGGAGTTCGCGCCGCGCCCCGAGTTCGGGCTGGTGCACCCCCGCCTGACTCCGACCGCCGGCGGGGTGATCGGGTCCGGCGCGGCCACCATTCTTATGCTGAGCACCGACGCCACCCTCGACCTGAGAGGGGCCAACGCCTCGACTAGCCGGGTCCTGCGAGAAGGCCAGGAGTGGGTGTTCGCCCTGGCCCAGTGCGACGCGTGGGGCCCGACACCGACCCCGTGGACGCCGCGGCAGATCCGCCGCCGCCTCGCCGGCACCGAGGCCTCCTGGAAGAGCTGGTCGGTGCTGCACCAACGCTACGACGGGCCGCTGCGCGAACTGGTGCACCACAGCGGGGTGGTGCTGCGCGGCCTGACCTACGCCCGCAGCGGCGCGGTGGTCGCCGCACCCACCACCAGCCTGCCCGAAGGGGTCGGCAGCGCCCGCACCTGGGACTACCGGTTCACCTGGGTCCGCGACGCGTCGATGACCCTGCAGGGCCTGTTCGTCGCCGCCTGCCCCGACGAGGCCGGCCGGTTCTTCGCGTTCCTGGCCCGCGCCGCGGGCACCCAGCTCGACCGCGGGCTGGACTTGCAGATCATGTTCGGGGTCGGCGGCGAGCGGGATCTCTCCGAGCGCGAGGTCGGGCACCTGGCGGGCTGGCGACACAGCGGACCGGTCCGGGCCGGGAACGGGGCCTGGAACCAGCGCCAGCTCGACGTGTACGGCTCGCTGCTCGACGCCGCCTACACCCTGCGCACCCAGCTGGGGACCCTCGACGCGCCGACCCGGGAGTTCCTCGTGGCCGCGGTGGACACCGCAGCGGCCCGCTGGGCAGATCACGACCAGGGCATCTGGGAGATGCGCGGCCCGGCACGCCCCTACCTGCACAGCAAGCTGATGTGCTGGGTGGCGCTGGACCGCGGCTTGGCCATGACCGACCAACTCCACGCCAGCGACCGGGCGGCGGCGTGGACCGCGGCGCGGGACGAGGTGCGCGCCTCCATCCTCGAGCACGGATGGAGCCAGCAGGCCGGCGCCTACACCCAGCACTACGGCTCCGACGCTCTGGACGCCTCGGCGCTGCTGTTGGCCATTGTGGGGTTCCTGCCCCAGGACGACCCGCGGCTGCTGGCCACCATCGACGCCATCGACCACCAGCTGAGCGACGAGCGGGGGTTGCTCTACCGCTACCGCGGCGGCGACGGCTTCGACGGGCCCGAAGGCACCTTCCTGCTCTGCACCTTCTGGCTGGCCCACGCCCTGGCCCTCACCGGCCAGACCGACCGCTCGCGGGACACATTGCTGCGCGCGGCCGGCTACGCCACCGAGCTGGGCCTGTTCGCCGAACAGGTCGACCCCGCCACCGGCGAGCTGCTGGGCAACTTCCCGCAAGCCTTCAGCCACCTCGGCCTGGTCAACGCCGCCCACGCACTCGCCCAAGCCGCACCGACGCACCGAACGGCCCACGCCTCGGCAACCGAAAACTGGGCGTCCCCAGATTCAGCGAGCCCAGCCCAGACCCGCCGGCAGCATCCAGGACCAAACAAGCCCCGTCCGAAGTTGTGATCGCCATGGCCGAAGGAGAAGACGTGAAGAACTACGACCTGATCGTGATCGGAGCGGGCAGCGGCAACATGCTCCTCGGCGGCGAGCTCGACCATCTCCACGCGGCGATCATCGAGCCCGACCGCTTCGGCGGCACGTGCCTAAACCGCGGCTGCATCCCCTCCAAGATGCTGGTGGTCACCGCCGACGCCGCCCACGCCGTCGGCCAGGGGCAACGGCTCGGGGTACACGCCACCCTCGACCGGGTCGACTGGCCCGCCATCCGCGCCCGAGTGTTCGACCGCCTCGACCCACTGCACGACGCCGCGGTGGCCTACCGGCGGCGCAGCGGGACCGACGTCTACACCGAACCCGCCCGGTTCGTCGGCCCCCGTATGCTCGAGGTCGGCGACCAGCACCTGACCGGGGACCAGATCGTGGTGGCCGCCGGGTCTCGGCCCGTCGTCCCGCCGATCCAGGGCCTGGACGAGGTGGAATTCCACACCTCGGACACCATCATGCGCATCGACGAGATACCCACCTCGCTGATCGTGATCGGCGGCGGCTTCATCGCCGCCGAACTTGGCCACGTCTTCGGCGCCTTCGGCGCCGAAGTCACCATCGTGCAGCGAGGCCCCCGGCTGCTCCCCGCCGAGGACGAGGCCCTCTCCACCCGGTTCACCGACCTCGCCCAGCGCCGCTTCGACGTCCGGCTCGACACCACCGTGACCGCGGTGGCCGCCCGCGGCAAGGGCGGTGTCGCGGTCACCGTCGAGCACGACGGGCAGAGCGAGGTCCTCGAGGGGGCCGCGCTGCTCGTGGCCACCGGGCGACGCCCCAACACCGACCTGCTCAACGTGGCCGCGGCCGGGCTGGCGGTCGACGAGCACGGGCACCTGGTCACCGACGACGCCTACCAGACCACAGACACCGGGGTGTGGGCCTTCGGCGACGCCGCGAACCACTTCCAGCTCAAGCACATGGCCAACGCCGAGGAACGGGTGGTGGCCCACAACCTCGCCCACCCCGACGAGCCCCACCACCTGCCGCACCACCTGGTCCCGCACGCCGTGTTCTCCGACCCGCAGGTGGCCAGCGTCGGACTCACCGAAGCCCAGGCCCGCGACCGCGGCATCAAACATGTCACCGCCACCCACGGCTACGCCGACGCCGCCTACGGGTGGGCGCTGGAAGACACCACCAGCTTCGTCAAGCTCATCGCCGACCCGGACGCCCGCACCCTGCTCGGCGCCCACATCATCGGCCCCCAAGCCGCAACCCTGCTCCAACCCCTGCTCCAAGGAATGATGCTCGGCCAGACCGTCGACCAACTCGCCCACGACGTCCTCTACATCCACCCCGCCCTGACCGAGGTCGTCGAACAGGCCCTGCTCGAACTATGACCCGGTTGCGCCCGGAACGAACCCACCGAACTACGGTCCCGGGCCTTGGACGGTAAGCTGGCGCCAGCCGCCTTGACCCCGGGCTGTTGTTCGGAGGGGGAGTCGGCGGGGCGCTGAAGGTCTCACGGCGGGGACACAGCGGGCCTACGAACGTCGCCGAGACCGAGTACGGCGCTCGAGGCCGGAACCAGGGCACCGGCCTCGACCGTCACGAGCCTCTCGAGCACGCGCTCGAAGAACCCGCAAGCTCGAGCTCCTCATCCGGGCCGTCGAGACAGCGATGCGCGAGGCCGACAAGCAGCCGGTCCGGTTCTACGGGCGAATCGCCGCGAGCCACATCCTGGTGGCTATGACAAGCGCTAGTTGGCCCGACCTGCGACACGCCCGGGGTGGCGTGAGAGAGGCGAGCCCCGAGGGAGACCAGGGCCGGACTCGACGTTGTCGAGCCCGGCGTAGCAGTAGGTCAAGGTCCACCCCGGTCTCGGCGCGTCAGCTGCCCGGGCAACGTCCGGGGGACTGGATCACCTGGGGCCGCGGGACCGCGATCCTGCTGCCCCGCTACCTGCGCGGACGCGCGTCCGGGGTTGTACGGCAGGCCCTGCAGCTCTCGAGCTCGTTGGGCGTGGCGTCGACGTGTAGGGCGGCCACCGCGTGATCCTTCGAACTGAGTTCCCGCTCAAGATC
>JAABUZ0100004184.1_pt1 | contig 20217 bp, 16 predicted proteins | sample 5562091 | NCBI WGS metagenome assembly JAABUZ01 (sample SAMN12813069, study PRJNA571459) | rock metagenome | isolation source: Antarctica rocks | place: Antarctica: Victoria Land, Linnaeus Terrace sud | collected 2015-12-21 | reverse complement strand
CGCTCGACAGTGCCGACAGCGTGCCGCACCAGGTGGGCGACGGCGGCCTCAACGTGGTGATCGTCGGTGGCGGACCGACCGGCGTGGAGACCGCGGGCGCGATCGCCGAAAGCGTCAAGTACGTCGTGTCCGAGTACTTCTCCCCCGAGTTCGCCGAGTCCTGCAAGGTGTACCTGGTGGACATGGTTCCCACCGTGCTCGCCCCCTTCAGCGAGAAGTCCCAGAAGTATGCCAAGAAGCAACTCACCAAGATGGGCGTGCAGCTCAAGCTCGGGGTTGGGGTATCCGAGGTGAGCAAAAACGGCGTGACCCTGGCGGACGGCACCACGATCCCCAGCCGAGTGGTGATTTGGGCCGGCGGACTGAAGGCCGGCCAGATACTCGCCACCTCCGGCCTGCCCCAGGGCAAGGGTGGCCGCATCGATGTGGCCACCGACCTCACCGCTCCTGGATTCCCGGGTGTCTACGTGCTCGGCGACGCGGCGAACATCACCGACATCAAGGGCAGGCACCTGCCGCAACTGGGTTCGGTGGCGCAGCAGTCGGGCAAGTGGGTTGCCCGCAACATCAAGGCGGACCTGGCCGGGACTCCCCGGGAGCCGTTCCGCTACCTCGACAAGGGCATCATGGCCATGGTCGGCCGGGGGGCGGCGGTCGCGGAGATCGGAGCCAAACGCCGCCAGCTGCAAGGGCCGCTCGCCTTCGCCTCCTGGCTCGGTGTGCACGCCGTGCTGCTCTCCGGCACCCGGGAGCGCATCGGGGCGTTCTTCTCCTGGGGCTGGGACTACTTCACGCACAGCCGACCGCAGATCGTCGTCTACCGCCCGGACGCTTACGCCATCGGCTGGGACGACACCCTGGAGCATCGCGACGCCGAGCCCCCCGTCGCGGAGGTCGCCACGGACAAGGCGCGGGCGGAGGCCGGCGATGCGACTCCTGCGGACACCTGAGGAACGGTTCGCCCAGTCAGGGCTGACCTAGAGATCCGGGCCGCGCCGCGCCTGCCTGGCCTCCAGGTCCGCGGCGTCCATCCGGTTGGCCTCCGCCAACGATGGTGCGCCGCCGCCGAGACGCTTGGGAACCCAAGCACCACCGGGTGGATGCGGTCCGTACCCCTCCTGCACGGCATGCAGCAGGTCATTCATCCGCTCGAAGAGCAGCCACGTCAGCTCGTCGGCGGTGCCCGAGGGCATGATCGGCTCGCCCACCGCGACGGTGATCGGCGTGCTGGTCCGGCCGAGCCGACGCGGCTGTCCCTTGGTCCACACTCGCTGGGCGCCCCAGATGATCATCGGCACCAGCGGGACCTGGGCCTCCAGCGCCATCCGCGCCGCTCCCCGCTTGAACGTCTTCAGCTCGAAGCTGCGGCTGATCGTCGCCTCGGGGAAGACCCCCACCAGCTCACCGTCGCGCAACGCCTGCACGGCGAGGTCGTAGGACTGCGCGCCCTGGGAGCGATCGACCGGGATCTGCCGCGCGTGCCGGGCAACGAAGCCGCCGAGGGGATGCTGAAAGACCTCGATCTTTGTCATGAACCGCAACCAGCGCTTGGCCCGGCGTGCCGCCAGTCCGGCGTACAGCGGATCGGTGTAGGCGGTGTGGTTGATCGACAGCACCGCGCCGCCTGCGGCGGGAATGTGCTGCAGACCGGTCATCGTGAAACGGAGGCCCTGCACCCGAAACATGCTGCGGGCGACGACTTCACAGCCGCGGTAGACGGGTTCCATGGCCAGCGAGCCTAACCCTTACGTCAGCCGCGTTCGGGCGCCTGCGCGTCCAATGACTTCGCGTCGGGTGGCGTGGGCAGAGCTGTGCGTTCGCTGGCCTCGTCGTGCTGGTTGGCCATCCGGGAGCCCTGCGCGGCCTTCTCCGCTGCCTCGGCACCGGTCCGCCGCGCCAGCTCGTGGGTCGGCTCCACGTCGGTCCGCGCCACTGCCTCGGCGGCTGCCACCGCCGCGGCGATCCGGGGGTCAGTGGAGGTGTCGAACCAGCTCTTCACCTCCTCGGAGTCATCTTCCGGCTTCGTGCCGACGCCGTCGGCCGGACTGGGCTCGAAGCGGAAGACGCCGTCCTCGCCGGGTGCGCCGAGCATCTTGGCGAATCCCTGCAGGGAGGTGCTGAAGTCACTGGGCACGACCCATACCTTGTTCGCATCGCCCTGGGCCATCTTGGGCAGGGTCTGCAGGTACTGGTAGGCCAGCAGCTCGGGCGTCGGTCGGCCGGACTTGATGGCGGCGAACTCCTTCTCGATGGCCTTCGCCTTGCCCTGGGCACGCAGATACTGCGAGGCACGCTCGCCTTGAGCCCGCAGGATGCTCGACTGCCGTTCCGCCTCGGCGGAGAGGATTGCGGACTGCTTCGCGCCCTCGGCCATCAGGATCTGGCTCTGCTTCTGCCCCTCCGCGGTCTTGATCGACGACTCGCGTTGGCCCTCGGCGGTGAGGATCGTGGCCCGCTTCTCCCGGTCCGCCTTCATCTGCTTCTCCATCGACTCCTGGATGGACGGCGGCGGGTCGATGCTCTTGAGCTCCACCCGCGCCACGCGCAGCCCCCAGCGGCCGGTGGCCTCGTCGAGCACGCCGCGCAGCTGGCCGTTGATGGAATCGCGTGAGGTCAGCGTCTCCTCCAGGGTCATCCCACCCACCACGTTGCGCAGCGTGGTGGTGGTGAGCTGCTCGACGCCGACGATGTAGTTATTGATCTCGTACACGGCGGCCTGCGGGTTGGTCACCTGGAAGTAGACGACGGTGTCGATGGAGACCGTGAGGTTGTCCTGGGTGATCACCGGCTGCGGTGGGAAGCTGACCACTCGCTCCCGCAGGTCCACCCGGGCACGTATCCGGTCGACGAAGGGCAGCAGGAAGGCGAGCTGCCCGCTGATCGTCTTGTTGTACCGCCCGAGCCGCTCCACCACCGCGGCCTCTGCCTGCGGGATCAGCGCGAAGGACTTCACCACGATGGCCACAGCCAGCAGCACGATGACGGCGACGACGATGAGCGCAGTATTCATTAGGGCTCCTCCGAGATGACGGCAGTGGCGCCATCGATTTCCAGCACGATGACCGTACGCCCGGGTTCGAACACCGCGGAGTCGACGTGCGCACGCGCGGTCCAGATATCTCCGCCCAGCTTCACCTGTCCCCCGTGCGCGTCGACGCGCTCCAGGACCGTGGCCCTCTTCCCCAGCAGTGCAGCGGTATTGGTCGGCAGGACGGGGCCTTGACGCAGCTTGCGCAGCAAGGGTGGACGGACGCCGGCGACCAGGCCGATCGACACCACCGCAAAGACGACGGCGTCCAACCACACCGGACCGTCGGTCAGCCCGGCGAACCCCGCGGCGGCGAGTGCTCCCCCCGACAGCATGAGCAGGAAGAAGTCGCCCGTCGCCACCTCCGCGGCGGCGAGCAGGATCCCGGCTATCAGCCAGATCACGGCTGCCACAACACCATCCTGTCAGAAATGCACGCAGGAGGTGGCAGTCAGCGGGCCGGCTCCGGCGGCTCGGTGACGAAGTCGACCAGGCGCTCGACGGCTCCGATCATCGGGGTCTCGAGGTCACGGAAGCTGGACACCGCCGCGTTCACCCGGTGCCAGCCCTCCCGCGGTGTCCCCCAGCCCAGCTGTTGGCACACCCCGGTCTTCCAGTCCTGCCCGCGGGGAATCTTCGGCCATCCGGCTATGCCGACGGCCGCGGGCTTCACCGCTTCCCAGACGTCGATGTAGGGATGGCCGGTCACCATCACGTGCGGGCCGAGCGAGGTGGTCAACCGGGACTCCTTCGAACCGGTGACCAGGTGGTCGACCAGTACGCCTACCCGCCGCCCGGGCCCGGGCTGGAACTCCGCCAGCTTGCCAGCGAGGTTGTCCAAGCCCTCCAGGTGCTCCACCACGACACCTTCCACCCGCAGGTCGTGGCCCCACACCCGTTCCACCAGCGCCGCGTCATGCACGCCCTCCACCCAGATCCGGCTGGGCAGTGCGGTACGAGCACGCAGCCCGGCCACCGCGGTGGAGCCCGAAGCGCTGCGTTGCGGGGCGGCCTTGCGGGCTGCCGGCCGCGTCAATGTCACCGGCGCTCCGTCGAGCAGGAACGCGGCGACCCGCATGGCGAACAGCCGACTGCGGCCCTTGGCGTCCTCCAAGCGCACGAAGTCACCGTCGTAGGTCCGCTCGATACCCAGTACGGCGCCGCAGAACCCGGTGGCGGCATCCTCGACGACGAGGTCCCGGTCGGCGGGAACTTCCGGAACGACTCGCGCCTGTTTGCCGCGGTGTCCGGCGTAGATGTCGCCGTAGGAATTGCTCACGGGCAGACACGCTAGGTCAGCGCGGGGCCGTCGGCGCGCAGCGCCACGCCGACCTATGCTGGACGACTGTGCCGAACGCAAGTGCCACCCTCACCGTCTGGGCCTCCGCCTGGCTGGCCGGCGTCGCGGCACCGGATGACCTGCTCGACGCACTGAGCGCCTGGGCTCCGGTGCAGCGGGTGCATGCCGCGGACCGGGTGGCCGCCGGAGCCGCCGGTCTGCCCGATCCGGATGGCACCGCCGCCGGGCCGGCGACTCTGCTGGCATCGGTGCGCCGGGCCTCCCCCGCGGACCTGCGGCTGGTGCTCCCCGCGGCCGGCGACGTGCGGGGTCTGCCGCCGGGCACCCGGTTCGCCGCCGCGGCGCTGGCCGCCGGTGAGGGGGTGCTGGTTCCCACCGCCGGGCTGGGCCTGGTGCCGGGGTACCAGGGACAGGAGTACCTGCGGTGGACCGTGTTCTCGGTGCCCGCCGAGGTGCCCCCTGCCGACCATGTGGGCCTGGGGGAGGCCGAGCGCGAGCTGCGGGCCGCCGTCCGGTCGAGCGCCCGAGCGCTGGCCGAGCTGGAGGTGGCCCGCGAGGACGCGCACGTGCGCGCCCGCATCGCCGCCACGCTGCGCGCCAAGCCGCAGGCGGACTGGCCGGCGGGCACACCGCCGCGGGCCTTACGCGTGCTGGACCAGGCGGAGCACATCGCCGCCATCCTTAGCGCCGCGGTCGAGGATGCCCCCGGTGGCGCCCGGTCGGCGTCGGCTGCGGCGGCCCGCGAGGACCTGCTACGTCCCTTGGCCACGGCCGTACGGACCGCCCAACGTGCCGCGGTGGAGGAGACCGTTCGGGTCTTCGCGCTGCCCCGGACGCAGAGTTAGGCCGCCGTTCAGCGCGGGCGGAGCACCGGTTCGCAGCATCGCAACGCACACGGCGCCCCGTTGCGGGTGCAGCCCGCCGCGGGCACCGAACTCAGCCGGCGCGCGGGTACGCCAGCGGTGTGCTCGGCGACGAGCTCGACCACCAGCTGCGCCAGCCGGGGGTCCGCACCGGCGGTGGCCGTCCGGACGAAGGTGATGCCGAGCTCCTCGGCGGTCGCTGCGGCCTCGTTGTCCAGGTCCCACACCACCTCCAGGTGGTCGGCCACGAAGCCAATGGGACACACCACCACGGCCGGGACGCCTTCGGTGTGCAGCAGACGGAGGTGTTCGACGATGTCCGGGATGAGCCAGGGCACCGACGGCGGTCCGGAGCGCGACTGCCACGCCAGGTCGAATGCGTCAATGCCGGCTGCCCCGGCCGCCAGCCAAGATGCCTGCGCCACCTGGCGGGAGTACCGCCGTCCGCCCTCCTCCGGCAGCCCGGACGCGACGTCGGCGGACTCGGGAACAGAGTGCGCGGTGAACACCAGGCGAGCATGTCTCCGCTGCGCCTCGGGAAGCTTCGCGAATCCGGCGGTGATGGTGTCGGCCATGGTGTCGATGAACAACGGGTGGTCAAAGAACTGCCGCAGCTTCACCAGCTCCGGTGCCTGCGGCCCAACCGCCGCCCGGGCGCCGGCGATGTCCTCCTGGTACTGGCGGCAGCCCGAGTAGCCGCCCCAGGCCGAGGTGGCGAACACCAGCGCCCGCCGCACGCCCGCGGTCTGCATCTCCGCCAGCGTGTCTGCCACCAGCGGATGCCAGTTGCGGTTACCAAAGAAGACGGGCAGCTCACGGTGCTGGTTGCGCAGCTCCCTCTGCACCTGCCCGATGAGCTGACGGTTCAGCGCGGTGATGGGCGACACCCCACCGAAGTGCAGGTAGTGCTGCGCGACCGCGTCCAGCCGCTCCGGCGGGATGTCCCTGCCCCGAGTGACATTGGCCAGGAAAGGACGAACGTCCTGCGGTCCTTCCGGTCCGCCGAAGGACAGCACCAGCAGGGCGTCGTAGGGCCCGGGTTCAGTCACCCGCCAATTGTCCCCGACCGCACAAACCGGCTACACACCCATCGCGTGGAAGCCACCGTCCACCATCACCATGGAACCGGTGGTCGCCGGGAACCAGTCCGAGAGCAGGGCGCAGACCGTCTTGGCCACCGGTGTGACGTCGTTCTTGTCCCAGCCCAGCGGTGAGCGCTCCTCCCACGGCTGCTGAAACTGCTCGAATCCGGGGATGGACCGGGCCGCCATCGTGGCCAGCGGACCAGCGGCGACCAGGTTCACCCGAATTCCTTTGGGCCCCAGCTCGCGAGCGAGGTAGCGGCTGGTCGATTCCAGCGCCGCCTTGGCCACTCCCATCCAGTCGTAGCCGGGCCAGGCCTGCCGGGCGTCGAAGTCCATGCCGACCACCGATCCCCCGCCACCCATGAGCGGCAGGCAGGCCACCGCGAGAGACTTCAGCGAGAACGCGGAGATCTGCATCGCCGTGGCCACGTCCTCCCACGGCGCGTCCAGGAAGCCACCGCCGAGACAGGACGCCGGCGCGAATCCCACCGAGTGCAGCACGCCGTCGAGGCCGTCGACGTGCTCGCTCACCCGCTGCGCCAACGAGTCCAGCTGCTCGGTGTTGGCCACGTCGAGCTCCACCACCGGCGCCGGCACGGGCAGCCGTTTGGCGATGCGCTCCACCAGGCTCATCCGCCCGAACCCGGTGAGCACCACAGTCGCGCCCTGTTCCTGCGCCACCCGGGCGGCGTGGAATGCGATGGACGCATCGGTGATCACTCCGGTGATCAGCAACCGCTTGCCCTCGAGCAGTCCGCTCACGTCTGTTTCCTCCTATGTAGGTGTTGGGCTAGTGACCCATGCCGATGCCGCCGTCGACCGGAATGATCGCGCCGGTGACGTAACCGGCGTCTTCGGAAGCCAACCACCGCACGGCGCTGGCAATCTCCTCCGGCTGCGCCTGCCGACCGAGCGGGATGGAGTCGGTGATGAGTTTGCGGCGGGCGTCGGTGAGCTCGGCGGTCATGTCGGTGTCGACGTAGCCCGGGGAGACGACGTTCGCGGTGATCGAGCGCGACCCGAGCTCCCGAGCGATGGACCGGGACAGTCCGACGAGCCCCGCCTTGGACGCGGCATAGTTCGCCTGGCCGGGTGCACCGGACAGACCGACGACCGACGAGATGAACACCATGCGCCCCCAGCGGGCCTTGAGCATCCCTCTGGCGGCGCGCTTGGCCACCCGGTACGCGGCGGTTAGATTGGCGTCGAGCACTGAGGTGAACTGGTCCTCGCTCATCCGCAACAACAGGGTGTCCTCGGTGATGCCGGCGTTGGAGACCAGCACCTCCACCGGGCCCTGCGCGGCTTCCACCTCGGCAAAGGCGGCGTCCACCGCGGCGGCGTCGGTGACGTCACAGCGCACCCCGAGCAGGCCGTCCGGCGCGCCGGAACCGCGGTGGGTGACGGCCACCCGGTGGCCTTCAGCAGACAGCGCGCGGGCGATGGCAAGCCCGATGCCGCGATTGCCCCCGGTGACGAGAACCGAACGGGGCGTGGTCGTCGAATCGTTAGCGGCCATGCGGGCAACCTATCGGCTACCCATCGGTAGCCCACATTCGCCCAGGAGGAAGCCGTGCCCTCAGGGCAGTCGCTGGGTGAGCACGAGGGCGGTGCCCGCGGAGAGCAGCGCGACGACGGTGCCCAGGATCAGCCATGGCCGGCTGGCGTCGCCGCGCACGGTCTCATAGCCGATCTGCTCCTCGAGGGTGTCGTAGATCTTCTTCAGGTCGTCGACGCTGGAGGCGGTGTAGAACTCGCCACCGGCGATCCTGGCGATCTGCCGCATCGAGGCGTCGTCGACAGGGACCGGCTGCCGTCGGCCCTCGATGTCCACCGTGCCGTAGCGCGTGCCGAAGGAGATGGTGGAGACCGGAACCTTCTTCTTCTTTGCCTCCGACGCTGCGGTGAACGAACCGCGGGGGTCGTCGGTGAACTCGGGCACCGTCTGCGCCCCGTCGGAGAGCAGCACGATCCTGGCCGGCGGCGGGGCGGTACCCCCCGGTACGACAGCGGCAATGGTGTCGATGGCCTGCAGCGAGGTGAAAATCGCCTCTCCGGTCGCGGTGCGCTCGGCCAGCTTGAGGTTGTCGATGGCCGCTTTGGGGGCGTTGCGATCGGCCGTTGGCGAGACCAGCACCGTCGCCGTGCCGGCGAAGGCGACGACGCCGAGGTTGACCCCGGGCGTGAGCCCGTCGACGAACTCCTTCGCCGACTGCTGTGCTGCCTTCAGCCGGGTCGGATTCACGTCGGTGGACTCCATTGACAGGGACACGTCGATGGCGAGCATCACCGTCGCCCGATTCCGCGGGATCTTCTGCTCCGAGGTCGGTCCGGCCAGCGCCACCGTCAGCCCGGCCAGGGCCACGAGGAACAACGCGGTCGGGACGTGCCGGCTCCAGCCCTGGCGGGTGGGCGCGACCCGCTCGAGCAACGCGAGGTTGGTGAACCGCATGGCGTGCCTGCGGCGCATCCGCTGTACCAGAAGGTAGGCCAGCAACAGCACCGCAATTGCGATCAACAACAGGAACCACAGGGGTGAAGTGAACCCGCTGATGCTCACCGGCCCGCTCCCGACCAGCCGCGTTTGCGGGCGGCGACGAAACGCACGATGTCGGCGATCCAGTCGGAATCGGTGCGCAGGCTCAGCCGCGGGGCACCGCACCGGCGCAGGGCGGCGTTCACGTCCTCGCGGTGCGCGTGCGCGGCAGCGCTGAACTCCTTGCGGAGCCGCGCCGTCGTGCTCACCTCGCGCACCCGGGTGGACTCGGGATCGCTCAGTACGACGCGGCCCACGTCGGGCAACTCGAGGTCACGGGGGTCGAGCACTTCCACGGCGAGCAGGTCGTGGCGGGCCGAGAGGCCGCGCAGCGAGCGTTCCCAGGTGATCTCACCGAGGAAGTCACTCACCACCACGGCCATGCCGCGGCGGCGCGGTGGCCGGCGCAGCAGCTCCATCGCCTCGGTTAGGTCGCCGCGGGTGCCATCTGGGGCACGCGGGGTGGTCGCGATGGTGCGCAGCATCGTCTGGGAATGCACGGCACCCCCGCGCGCCGGGATCCGGGTGGTGTGCGCTCCTGTGCTGACGATGGCCCCGATCCGATTGCCTCCGCCGCTGGTCAGATGAGCGATAGCGGAAACCGCGGCCACCGCGAGATCACGCTTCTCGCAGGCGGCCGTGCCGAAGTCCAGGCTCGGTGAGAGGTCGAGCACCACCCAGGTCTCCAGCTCCCTGTCGGCGACGGACTGCCGAATGTGTGGCTCCGTGGTGCGCGCGGTCACCGACCAGTCCATCTGCCGCACGTCGTCGCCGGGCTGGTAGACGCGGGCATCACCGGGCTCGCTACCCGGTCCGGGTACCAGGCCCAGATGGTTGCCCTGCAGCAGGCCGTCGAGCCGGTGGCGCACGGTCAGCTCCAGGGTGCGCAGCGCAGCGGCCAGCTTCGGGTCCTCCAGGTGTCCGGACTCCAAGGACGGCGGCGCCCACGCCGGGCGTCCGCTGGTCTGCTCCGCGCGAGCCCCAGTTGGCCTGATGCTCACCGCTGCGGTGGGGCCGAGGGCTGGAACTGTTGCGGGGCCTGGTGTCCCCTGGTGCCGCTACCGGGCTGGTGCGCCGGTAACTGATTGTTGACGGGAACCGACTGCGAACTCACCTGCGGCAGCGGCACCGACTGCAGCACCCGGGTGATCACGTGCTCCACCGGCACCTCATCCGCCAGCGCGTCGTAGGACAGCACCAGCCGGTGTCGCAGCACGTCGGCCAGCACGTCCACCACGTCCTGCGGCAGCACGTAGTCGCGTCCGCGGATCAGGGCCAGCGCCCGGGCGGCGGCGATCGTCCCCAAGGTCGCTCGCGGCGAGGCTCCGTAGCCGATCCAGCCGGCGACGTCAGTCATTCCGACCTCGGCCGGATTGCGGGTCGTGGCCACGACCCGCACGACGTAGTCGACGAGCGCATGGTGGACGAACACCTGGGAGGCCACGCCCTGCAGGCGGACGAGCTCGCCCGGGCTGAGCACCTGCACCGGGACTGGCGGGGTCACGCCCATGCGGTAGACGACCTCGCGCTCCTCCTCCACCGTGGGGTACTCCACCAGGATCTTGAACAGGAAGCGGTCGCGCTGGGCCTCCGGAAGCGGATAGACCCCTTCGTTCTCGATCGGGTTCTCGGTGGCGAGCACGAGAAACGGGTCGGGCATCGGGAAGGTGGTGCCACCGATGGTGACCTGACGCTCGGACATCACCTCGAGCAGGGCCGACTGCACCTTGGCCGGCGCCCGGTTGATCTCGTCGGCGAGAACGAAGTTGGCCAGCACCGGACCGAGCTCGGTGTCGAACTCCTCGCGTCCTTGCCGGTAGATGCGGGTGCCGACCAGGTCGGCGGGCACCAGGTCGGGGGTGAACTGGATCCGGGAGAAGGAACCGCCGACCACGGTGGCAAAGGTCTCGACGGCGAGGGTCTTCGCGACGCCCGGCACGCCCTCGAGGAGCAGGTGGCCTTTGGCGAGCAAACCCACCAGCATCCGTTCGACCATCCGGTCCTGGCCGACGATGACCCGCTTGACCTCGAAGATGGTGCGTTCCAGCAGCTGCGCGTCCCGCTGCATGCTCGCCGCGGTCTGCGCACCGGCCTTGCCCATCTCAACGTGCTGCTGTGCCCGGTCGTGAGCCCCTGAGGTCACCTACTACTCCTCCACCGTTGCCGCCCGCACCTTTGTGCGTACAGCAAACAGTCTGCACCGTGTGGGGGGCGTGAGCGCCGGCCGGCCGGGCCGGAACGGTCAGAACATCCGCACGGCGTAGGGCATGATGCCGCCGTAGCGCACCGGGGAGATCTTGACGACGTCACCGGACTGCGGAGCCTCGAGCATCCGGCCGTTGCCGATGTAGAGCGCGACGTGCGTCCCGCCGCCCGGACCGTAGAACACCATGTCGCCCGGTTGCATTTGCGACAGCGGAACCTGCTCGCCCGAGGTGTATTGGTAGCCGCTGTAGTGCGGCAGCGAGATCCCGGCCCCGGCGAAGGCGTACACCATCAGGCCCGAGCAGTCGAAGCCGACGCTGTAGTAGTCGCCGTAGCTGTCGGCGACGCCGCCGTCCATGATGCCGACGGTGGCGCCTCCAGCGTTGCCGCCGCCCCAGGAGTACCGCACGCCAAGCTGCGCCATGGCGCGGTTGATCACGGTCTGGGCGTCCCCGGAGGAGCTGTCGCCACCCGAGGAGCTACGGCTGGGGACGGGGCTGGTGGCCCGGGAAACAACGGGCGGCGGGTTGTACGTCGGCGCCGGGGCCGACGCCCGGGCCGCGGAGGCGGACCGCTGGCGCGCCGCGGCATCTGCTGCACGCTGGCGTGCCGCGGCGGCGGCCTGGCGTTGCGCTGCAGCGACGTCGGCGGCTTCGGCCGCGTCGGCCGCGGCCTGCAGACGTGCCGCTTCCGCCTCGGCTGCGGCCTGCTGTCGGGTGGCTTCCGCCTCGGCTGCGGCCTGCTGTCGGGTGGCTTCCGCCTCGGCTGCGGCCTGCTGTCGGGCGGCTTCCGCTGTGGCCTGCCGACGGGCGGCCTCGGCTGCGGCCTGCCGGCGGGCTGCTTCTTCCGCGGCGGCCTGTTGCCGAGCGGCTTCCTCGGCGGCGGCGCGAGCGGCGGCGGCTTCCTCGGCCCTGCGCTGGGCATCCCACTGTTCGAAAGCCTGCCGCTGGCCGTGCAGGCCGGCGACGTCGTTGCGGGCCTGATCGAGCGCGAACTGCGCCTGGTTGCGATTGGACTGCAGCTGCTGGGTCTGCGCCGCCTGCGCCTGCTGAGCCTGCACGGCGGTGCGGGTGGCGGAGTCGGCCTGGCGCTTGGCCTGGTCGGCCTGCCGTCGTGCGGCGTCGGCCTGCTCCTTCGCCGCCCGAGCCATGGAGTCGGCATTCGCGCTCTGCGTGCGGGCCCGCTGCAGGGTGTCCATCACCCCGAGCTGGCTGCTGCTGACGGCATCGAGGAGCTGAGCCCTGGCGAGCACCTCCTCGGGGCTGGCCGATCCGACATAGGCACTGAACGAACCCACGGTGCTGCCCTGCTGGTAACTGCCGGCGGCGAACTGGTCGACCTGTCTGCGGGCATTCTCGATGGCTGCCTGCGCCACCTGCACCTGACGCTGCGATGCGGTTACCGCGTCTTGCGCTGCAGCGGCCTCGTCCTGCGCCCGCTGCAGATCCACCCGGGCTTTGTTGGCGAGCTCCCGCTTCATCGCGAGCTCGTCACGCAGCTGGTCGAGCTGGGTCTGCGCGTCGCCGAGGCGCTTGACCAGCTCACCGACCTGAACCGCTTTGGCGCCGGCGTCGGAGCTCGCATCGTTGAGCTGGGAGTCGCTCGGGTTGGGCGGCGGCGGGGGCACGGCCAGCGCGGCCGGCGGGAGGCCGGACATCACCGCAGTGACCACTGCAGCACCGAGAACGACGCGCATCATTCGACGCGGCGCCGGCCCGCGTGCGTTGTTCTCGACTCGAGACACCGAATTACTCCTCCTGCTGGCGTGCGCACCGCGGTGCGAGCGCCGGGGCCACTCGACATCGCATCCGCGCTGCCGTTGTCAATGGGCGAACTCGGTCACCGCAGGCAAGCAGCCCTAGCCCACAGTGACACGTCGCAACACTGTGACACTATTTTCTCTCCAGCGCCAGAGGCACCATGCAGCACTTCATTATCATTAGTCACTGCTGTCACAGGTCCGACGCGCCGACCTTGTCAACTCCGCAGAGAAAACTCATTCCGCTCACAACCTTTCGGCCGACGTGCCGCCTACCGTTGACCCTTAACCGGGGCAACCCGCTTCCCGGAAGAGACGGCGTGGGCGGTGACGGCGATGGTGCAGAGCGAGGCCTGGACGGCGACCGCACGACTGTTGCGTCGCACCGGCTTCGGGACCACCGGCCGGCAGGTCGACGCCGCAGTGCGGCAAGGCACTGCGGCCCACCTTCGCCAGATCCTCGCCGCGGATGCGCGCGTGGATCCCGGCGTCCGAGCAACCCCGGCACCGCGATTCGATCCGGTCGCCGCGCCGGGCAAGAACGCGACCAAGGAACGGCGCGCCGCACACAACAAGCAGCTCGCCGAACAGCTCGATGCGCTTACGGCGTGGTGGCTGCGGCGGATGGTCGCGGCCGAAGCGCCGTTCGGCGAGAAGCTCACCTTTCTGTGGCACAACCACTTCGCCACCTCAGCGCAGAAAGTCCGGCAGGCCCCGCTGATGCTGGCGCAGAACGAGAAGCTGCGATCCCTCGGCCGGGGCGACTTCCGCGCCCTGGCGTACGCGATGCTCACCGACGCCGCGATGCTGCACTGGCTCGACGGGGAGAAGAACACCGCGAAGGCACCGAATGAGAACCTCTCGCGGGAGTTCATCGAGCTGTTCACCCTCGGGCACGGCAATGGCTACACCGAGAGCGACGTCCGGGAAGGCGCCCGCGCCCTCACCGGGTGGCGGATCAACCCCGATGGCAGCACGACGATGCGGCCGAACCTGCACGACGAGCGACCCAAGACCCTGCTGGGATCCACCGGCAACCTCGATGCGGCCGGGTTCTGCGACACCGTGCTGAGCCAGCCCGCATCGGCACGATTCGTGATCAGCAGAACCTGGCAGCAGCTGGCGTCCAGCACACCACCCAACCCAGAGCTGCTCGACCGATTGGTGCAGGCCTACGGCCCCCGACGGGACATGGCCGCGGTGTTCTCCGCGATGCTCGGTGCGCCCGAATTCGCGGCAGCCCAGAACTCGGTCATCGTCGGCCCTGTCGAGTGGCTGATCGGTGCCGTGCGCGCGCTGCAGGTGCCCATCACCAGCAATGCCACTATCGCCAAGCTGGTGGCGGCGCTTCGGCTGCTGGGCCAGATCCCGTTCTACCCGCCCAGTGTCGGCGGGTGGCCCGCCGGGCAGGCGTGGCTGTCCACCGCGGCCGCCGATGCCCGGATGCAGACCGCCATGGCGCTTGCCGGCACCGGGGACCTCGGGCCGGTACGGGCCGCGCCGATCGGTGAGCGCCTCGACGCCACCGGCTACCTGTTGGGCGTCGGCGCCTGGAGCGCGCGCAGTACCGAGGTGCTGCGCAAGGCCGCCAACGACCCGGTCGCCTTGGTGGGCATTGCCCTCAACACGCCCGAGTACCTGACGAACTGAAGGCAGAACGACCATGGACACCTTGTCGCGTCGGCGTTTCCTCATCGCCTCCGGAGTGGCCGGCGGCACCGCACTGCTCGCGGGTTCCGCGGGCATCACCTGGGCCCAGCTGCAGCAACGCGCCGCCGACACTCCCCTCGTTCCCGGCTCGGCCATCCTGGTGCTGGTCACGTTGTACGGCGGCAACGACGGCATCAACACGGTCATCCCCTACGCCGATTCCGCTTACCATGACGCCCGCCCGGAGCTGGCCTACGCCCCGGCCGACGTGCTGCGGCTGGACGACTCGCTTGGCCTGAACCCCGCGTTGAAAGGCCTGGCCGAGCTGTGGCGGCGCGACAACCTGGCCATCGTCCGTGGCGCCGGCTATCCCCAACCCGACCGCAGCCACTTCCGTTCGATGGACATCTGGCAGACCGCCTCGCCGAGCCGGCCGTCGCACACCGGCTGGCTCGGGCGCTGGCTGGACGCCACCGGTGACGACCCGGTACGCGCGGTGAACATCGGCGCGGTGCTTCCTCCGCTCGCCGTGGGCGCCAAGGCCACGGCCGCCGCGCTCCCCCTGGGCAAGAGCAGTCCGCTGGCCGCGGACCTCGGTGCGGCGCTGCAGGGTCTTGGCGGCGCAGACCCCGCCGACAGCCCGACCCAGGCCATGGTGTGTTCCTCCTACCGAAGCGAGCGCACCGTGGCTGCGACCTTCAGCCGCGCGCTGAACCCCGACGGCGAAGCTCCCGACCACAAGCAGGCCGCGGCGGCCGGATCGGGAGGTGGCCAACAAGGACTCGCGCAGCAGCTGGACCTGGTGTCCCGGTGCATCAAGGCCGGAGTGCCGACGGCGGCGTACTCGGTGAGTCTCGGCGGCTTCGACACTCACGCCGACGAGCGGGGCACCCAGCAGGCACTGTTGGGGACGCTGGACGGCGCCGTATCGACATTCTTGGCTGACATGGCAGGCGACCCGCACGGCAAGGGCGTCGTCCTGGTGGCGTACTCGGAGTTCGGCCGACGGGTGCAGGCGAACGCGTCCCAGGGCACCGACCACGGCACCGCCGGGCCGGTGTTCGTGGCCGGGACACCGGTGCAGGGCGGCTTCTACGGTGCCCAACCGAGCCTGACCGACCTGAACAACGGCGACCTAAAGTCCGATGTGGACTTCCGGAGCGTCTACGCCGAGCTGCTGCACCGGGTCTTGAGGGCAGACCCGGAGCAGGTGCTCGGTGGCAGCTTTCCCGAGCTCGGCTTCGTGCGGACCTAGTTGTCCCGGCGCTCAGATCAGTGGGGGCTCAGTTGAGCTGGCGCTCAGTTCACCTGGCGTTGGCCCTCCGCCCAGAACTCCTTGCGCAGCTTGAACTTCTGGATCTTGCCGGTCGCCGTCCGGGGAATCTCCGCGCGGAACTCCACCGAGGTCGGTGACTTGTAGCCGGCGAGCTTGGACTTGCAGTGCTTGATCAGCTCGGCCTCACTCGCCTCGGCGCCATCCGCGAGCACCACCAGCGCCTTGATCGTCTCGCCCCACTTGTCGTGGGGCACCCCGATCACCGCTGCCTCCGCAACCGCCGGATGGCTGAACAGGATGTCCTCCACCTCGATGGAGGAGACGTTCTCCCCGCCGGTGATGATGACGTCCTTCTTCCGGTCGGAGATGACCAGTTGCCCGCCTTCGGGTTCGATGGACCCGCCGTCACCGGTATGGAACCAGCCTCCTTCGAGCACTCGCTCGGTCTCCTCCTGGTTGTTCCAGTAGCCCTTGAGCACGGTGTTCGACCGGGTGAGCACCTCATCGGAATCGGAGATCGCGAACCGGGTGCCCAACGTGGGCGAGCCTGCCCGGCTCAGCCGCTTGGCCCGCTCGTCCGCAGGCAGCTCGAGGTCCTCCGGACGGGTGCGGTTGTGGGTGAGCAGCGGCGAGGTCTCGGTGAGGCCGTAGATCTGCTGGAAGTCCCAGCCGAGCTCGGTGATGACGCGCTCGATGGTGCGGCTGGGCGGCGGTGCGCCCGCGCAGACCAGGCGCACGGTGTCGCGGCCAGGGATCTCGCCGTCCCAGTCCGCCGCCGCGTCGAGCACCGCGTTCCACACCGCTGGTGCCCCGCACATCAGGGTCACTCCGTGCTCGGCCACCCGGCGCAAGATCTCACCGCCGTCGACCTTGCGGAGCACGACCTGGGCTACGCCCATGCCCGCCATGGTGAAGGGCATGCCCCAGCCGTTGCAGTGGAACATCGGCAGGGTGTGCAGGTAGACGTCCCGCTCCCAGGTGCGGGTGTGCAGGCCGAAAGTCGTCGAGTTGACCCAGATGTTGCGGTGGGTGATCTGCACGCCCTTGGGTCGGGCGGTGGTGCCGGAGGTGTAGTTGATGGTGGCGGTCGCGTCCTCGTCGGGCTCCGCCCATGGCCGCGGTTCGACGTCGAAGCGCATCAACTCGTTCTCGGTCTGCTCCCCCAGCACGAAGCGGTGCTCGGCGGTGACGTCGGCGAGCGCGTTGTCCACTTCTGGGTCCACCAGCAGTACCGAGGCCCCGCAGTTGTCCACGATGTAGGCGACCTCGTCGCGGCTGAGCCGGAAGTTGATCGGGACGCAGATGCGGCCGCTGGCCGTGACGCCGTAGAGCAGCTCGAGCAGGCGGGCGGAGTTGTGGCTGACCACGGCCACCCGCTCGCCCTCGGCCACGCCCAACGCGTCGAAACCGGCTTGCCAGGCGCGGACGCGCCTGCCGAGCTCGCCGTAGGTGCTGGTGGGCACCGGCGTGGCGGGCTGCTGGGGCTCGTCGATGATGGCGGTCCGGTCGCCCCACACCACTTCACCGCGCTCGAGGAAATCCTGGGTGGTCAACGGAACGCGCATCGCCGATACCTCCTGCAGCGGATGTTCAGTGGTCACTACCCACCATAGTGACCCACGCCACGCGAATGTTCAGCTGCGTGTGCCGCCGGTCGCATCCCGTGTCCGGAACGTGCTTTCCCACCCGGCAAACCGACGTTGCGGCTACGGAATGCGGATGCTCAGGCGGCGCTGTGGAGTGCCTGCCGGAGCGCAGTCAGGCATTCGTCCACCGCCGCGGTCGTGGCGGGAACAACCCCGTCGAAGGAGGCGAATCCGTGCACCATCTCGTCGAAGCGCCGCAGCTGCACCGGCACTCCGTCGCGTTTCAGTAGCTCGGCGTACGCCTCGCCGTCGTCGCGCAACGGGTCGTGCGCCGCGGTGACGACCAGGGCGGGCGGCAGTCCCCCGAAGGACTCCGCCGTGGCCGGGGCCGAGCGCACCGACACCTCAGCGCCATCGCCGGTGTACTGGCTGGCGAAGAACTCGATGGCCCACTTGGTCAGCACTGGCGCCTCGGCGTTTTCGATGATGCTCGGCCAGTCGTGGTGCCCGCTGGTCACCGGGTAGAGCAGGAGCTGGAACACCAATGCCGGTGCTCCTGCGTCCCGCGCGAGGTGGGTCAGTACCGCCGCCAGGTTGCCGCCCGCGCTGTCCCCGGCGACGGCGACGCGGTCGGGGTCACCGCCGAGCTCGGCGGCGTGCGCGGCCGTCCATTGCAGCGCGGTCCAGCAGTCCTCCACCGCGGCAGGAAAGGGGTCCTCAGGGGCAAGCCGGTAGTTCACCGAGACGACCACGGCCTCGGCGTCGACCGCAATCCGCCGGGCCAGCCCGTCGTGCGTGCGGACGCTGCCGACGACGAATCCCCCACCGTGCACGAAGAGCACCACCGGCAGGGGCCCATCGGCCGCGGGCCGATACACCCGCACCGGGACACCCTCGGCCTCGGTGTCGAACACCTGCGCCACTTCGGTGCGGACGGGGATCATCGCGGAGACGTCCTCCAGCCCCTGGCGCAGAGCGACCGCGTCCAGCCCGGAACGGCCGAAGTCGGGCAACGGGACGGCGGCGAGCAGAGCGGCGAGTTCGGGATCGATAGCCATACCGGCGGACGTTACCTGTCGACGTGCACCGCCACGAGAACACGTTCAGCACCCGCAATTTCGATCTCGGCGCCCAGAAACGACATCAAGGGTTTGCTGAACGCGCAAGGGCACCCGCCGATCCATTGTCGCCCGGCAAACCGGACACGCGTACTGTTAGGCTCGGTGGAGGCGAAGTACCACCGAGTAGGTAAGAATCGCCATGCGGACAATCTCATCGACGAGTGGAGCAGACGTGACCAGCAGCAAGGACTCCTTCGGCGCCCAGGGGAAGCTGGAAGTGGGGGACGCCTCCTATGAGGTGTACCGCCTCTCCGCCGTCCCCGGCACGGAGCGGCTGCCCTACAGCCTGAAGGTGCTGGCTGAGAACCTCCTGCGCAACGAGGACGGCTCCAACATCACCGCCGACCACGTCCGCGCGCTCGCCGAGTGGGACCCCGAAGCGGATCCGAGAACCGAGATCCAATTCACCCCGGCGCGCGTCATCATGCAGGACTTCACCGGCGTGCCCTGCATCGTCGACCTGGCGACCATGCGCGAGGCCTTCACCGACCTGGGCGGCGACCCAGACAAGGTGAATCCCTTGGCCCCGGCCGAGCTGGTCATCGACCACTCCGTCATCACCGACGTCTTCGGCACCCCCGACGCCTTCGAGCGCAACGTCGACTTCGAGTACCAGCGCAACGGCGAGCGCTACCAGTTCCTGCGCTGGGGCCAGGGCGCCTTCAACGACTTCAAGGTGGTCCCGCCCGGCACAGGCATCGTGCACCAGGTGAACATCGAGCACCTCGCGCGTGTGGTGTTCGCTAGGGATGTGCCCGGCGAGGACGGCCTCGTGCAGGCCTACCCGGACACCTGCGTCGGCACCGACTCGCACACCACCATGGTCAACGGTCTCGGTGTGCTCGGTTGGGGCGTCGGCGGCATCGAGGCCGAGGCCGCCATGCTCGGGCAGCCGGTCAGCATGCTCATCCCGCGCGTGGTGGGCTTCAAGCTGAGCGGCGAGATCCCCGCAGGCGCCACGGCGACCGACGTGGTGCTCACCATCACCGAGCAGCTGCGCAAGCACGGCGTGGTCGGCAAGTTCGTGGAGTTCTACGGCGAGGGTGTTGCGGCAGTGCCGCTGGCCAACCGGGCGACGATCGGCAACATGAGCCCGGAGTTCGGCTCCACCGCGGCGATCTTCCCCATCGACGACGAGACCATCCGCTACCTCAAGCTCACCGGCCGCAGCGCTACCCAGGTCGCCCTGGTGGAGGCTTATGCCAAGGAGCAGGGCCTCTGGCACGACCCGTCCCGCGAGGCCGCCTACTCGGAGTACCTGGAGCTGGACCTGTCCACGGTCGTGCCCTCGATCGCCGGCCCCAAGCGTCCCCAGGACCGCATCGCGCTCACCGAGAGCAAGGACAAGTTTCGCGAGGTCCTGCCGACCTACGTCTCCAACGACGAGGGCGACGCCGGGACGGCGAGCAGCTTCCCGGCCAGCGACCCGACTCCCGGCGGCATCAACGATGGCACCAACGGCGGTGACAAGCCCGTGTCGTCCGGTTCTGCCGGCGACCGCCCGCACAACCGGGTCCCGCTCACGACGGCCGACGGGACGGAGACCGAGCTCGACCACGGCGCCGTCGTCATCGCCTCCATCACCTCTTGCACCAACACCTCCAACCCTTCGGTGATGCTGGGCGCTGCCCTACTCGCCCGCAACGCCGTGGAGAAGGGCCTGTCGGCCAAGCCCTGGGTCAAGACGTCGATGGCTCCAGGCTCCAAGGTGGTCACCGACTACTACGAGAAGGCCAACCTGTGGCCCTACCTGGAGAAGCTCGGCTACCACCTGGTCGGCTACGGCTGCACCACCTGCATCGGTAACT
>JAABUZ0100004183.1_pt1 | contig 20219 bp, 21 predicted proteins | sample 5562091 | NCBI WGS metagenome assembly JAABUZ01 (sample SAMN12813069, study PRJNA571459) | rock metagenome | isolation source: Antarctica rocks | place: Antarctica: Victoria Land, Linnaeus Terrace sud | collected 2015-12-21 | reverse complement strand
ACACCGAACCGGTTGCCGATCGAGATCGCTGCGAACATCGTCCACGGCAACGCGATGACGGGCGACTGGACGAAGATGCTCCCCGGAGCAGGGCCGACGGTGCTCGTGTTCGGAAACCCGCCGTTCGTCGGGCACAAGGAACGCACGGCCGAGCAGTCAGGCGAACTCAGCGAAGCCTGGGGTGCGCAGCGGTTTAACGGATACTTGGACTACGTCACCGGGTGGCACGCGAAGGCGCTTGACTACTTCTCGGCGAAGGCTGGTGAGTTCGCCTTCGTGACCACGAACAGCATCGTGCAGGGCGAAGCTGTGACGGCCTTGTTCGACGCAACGATTGCCCAAGGCTGGTCCGTGAAGTTCGCCCACCGGACATTCCAGTGGACATCCGAGACCGCCGCGTCGGAGCGCGCGGCAGTGCACTGCGTCATCGTCGGGTTCAGCCGGGCGCAGCGCGCCCAGCGGACGTTGTACTTCTACCCGACGGTCACCAGCGACCCGGTGCCGACAACCGCGGCCGAGGCGATCTGTCGCTACCTGATCTTTCACGATGACGTGGCCGTGCGGTCTCGCAAGACAGTGCTTGCGCCGGACCTTCCGCGGTTGTCGTTGGGTTCGATCCCATACGACTGGAACTACCTAATGATCGCCCCGGCCGAGGATGAGGTGTTTGCCGCAGACCCGGTAGCCAGCAAGTACGTCCGCCGGTACATCAACGGCAGGGAGATCATCAACAACCTTCAGCGGCACTGCCTGTGGCTCGAAGACCTCGACCCGAAGGACCTGCAGCGGTCTGCGTTGCTCCGCGCTCGGATCGAGGCTGTCGCCAAGAAGCGGAAGGGCAGCCCGGACAAGGCCACCAGGGCTTTGGCGCAGACCCCGCATCTGATGCGCCCTAACCCGAACCGGCCTACCGTGGCCTACCTAGCCGTGCCGGGGGTCTTCGCGGAGCAGCGCCCATACGCGACCGGCGATCATTTTGCGCCCGAGGTCATCGCTGGCGGGAAGGCGTACACCTGCCCTGATCCCGATGGTTTCGCGTTCGCGGTCCTTAGCAGCAGCATGTTCATCACGTGGCAGAAGACCGTCGGCGGACGCCTGAAGTCCGACCCGTCGTTCTCCACCGACATCGTCTGGAACAACATCCCCCTCCCGCCGGTCAGCAGCAAACTCCGGACGGCGATCATCAACGCCGGGAAGGGCGTTCTCGAAGCGCGCTCGCTGCGCCCCGACAGGTCACTCGCGGAGCAGTACCACTCGCTCGGCATGACCCCCGAACTCGTCCAGGCACATCGGGCGCTCGACAGGGTCGTCGACAAAGCGTTCGGCGCGCCCAGCGGCACGAGCACCGAGGCGCAGCGACAGAAGGTTCTGTTCGCCCGTTACAGCGAGATGACCGGGACGGCCTTAAGGGCTGGCACGGACGGCCGGTCGGGTGGCACGCTGAGCGGGTGGAAAAGAGGAGCACGAGCAGCCGACTGTCGGGCAAGCTAAAGTCGGGCCAAGTTGATCGTGGCACTGCCCTGGCCCGACATCGACGAGGACGCCTTTCGGGACAGCGTTTGTCCACCCGCACAAGGTGGCCGGGGATTTGCGCGATCACTCAATCATGCAGTTGGCTACTTGGCTGGCGTCGGGCAGGAGATCACAGCGCAGTCTCACGAGGCGCTGTTCGGGCACTCGCCTCAGGTCGTCCTAAGGGCGTCTTGAGGAAGGACGTCAGCGTCCTCGATGACCTGCTCGTGTCTTGTCGCCAGGAACGACGGTGTTGTCGTGGCTGAGACCGCGGTTTTCGCCGCGCTCGAGTTGCTGACGATCATCCTGAGGGAGGACGACGCCACGAGCATCGACGCGCTGTACCTGGCCGCCGCCGGCAGTCCCGGCGCTGACAGCAGTCGCCCGCAACGCCGTCCGCAGCGCGCGCTCGGCGGTCGGTGAACCTGTTTGGGTCGGCAAACTAGGCTGGTGGTGAGCCTGGGCCGTCCTCGGTCGGCGCTGCCAAGCACTGCAACAAGGCACCGTGTGTCGGTGATCGTGTGACGGTTCGGCGGCTGGGTCGAGCGGCCGTGCGGATCAATCCAGTGAGCCTTCGGTTAAGCGCCGATGCAGAGGTCCGGGATGTGGTCGCAGCTTGCCGTGGATCCCAGGTCTTGCTGGACGTCACCGCGTGCCCCTCGCCGGATGTCGGGCAGACAGATGCCGGGGGACCCCTCCTCGTGGTACGACCAGACCAGTGCCACGGCTTACCGGACGGCCCCAGAATGCTCAGGCTCGATCTGCTGGGCGCATCCGATGCGGGTACGCTCCGCCGCACGCTGGAGACTGCCGCGAACCTCTGCGAACGCGGGGAGGCGACCTACCTGCTGGTCGACGCTTGGCCTTGGCAGCTCGCCGAGGTGGCGGCGCTGCGGCCGTGGGGGGTGGGTGTCTTCGCCGAATACTGCCTCGCTGATAAGCGTGCCGAGGTCGAACTGCTGCCGGGCGCGACCGCCCTCGGGTTGGCCGCGCTGCTGGTGCAGCGGGTGGGAGTGCCGGTGGAACGCCGTGCGGCGCTTTGGGTGCTGGCTACCCGGCCACTCGACATCCTCGTCGTGACTGTTAGCCACGGGGCGGAGGTGGAGGCAGCCCTGGCAATCGCCGAGTTGGAGTTGCCGACCGAAGAGGTTAGCAAGCTGAACGCGAAGTTCCCTGGCTGGGTCGCTGCGCCCGAGGCCTACGCTTGGTGACACGTGGGGAGAGGAAGAAATGGACGCTGACGTGCTGATCTGGCCGCGCTCATGGGCGGGCCGAACCGAGTTGCTGGGAGATTACAGGCAACATGGGGCGGCAGTGCTCGGGGGCGTCTTCGCGCCTGAGGAATTGCTGCGGCTGCGAGAGAAGTGCGCCGCACTCTTGGACCGCGAGGCGCTGCAGGATCCGCCAGCCGGTCATCCCCGCCTCGGTGAAGACGCTCCCCGGCGCAACCACGTTGTCCATCTCACGCACAAGCTGCCCGAGGTTGCCGACGTCCTCTTCGATCCGCGGATCGTGGCCGTCGTGCGCGACCTGCTTGGCGAGTGCTGGCCTTTGACTGGTGGCCTGTTCGGTGTCGTCTATCAGGACGCCGACAACGACGAGGGCTCAAGCTACCGCCGCATTGGTTGGCACACCGACTGGCAGAGCGGGCCCCAGAAGGATCGCTGGCCCGCCCTCACCGTTACCATCCATCTCGACCCGACCGGACCGGACAACGGCCACCTCAGGGTGCTTGCCGGCAGTCACATGTGGGCCACACCGGAGAGCCGCGCGACCCAGCGGGCGTCGGGATCGCTGCGGCGCGGGGGGTATGGCCAGATGCCACCGCCGCACGAGATGCCCCTGGCACACGAACCGCTGCTCGGCGAACAGGCACTTCCCTGCGCATTCGGTGATGTCCTCTTCCATGACGCTTACCTCTGGCACGCCGCGTCCGAAGCGCGCCCGCAGGCCGGTTTGCACCGGCGGCACCTTCGGGTTGGGTGGTACTCGGGGCCGGAGGACCAGGCCTTAGACACTCGCGGCTTCACACGGAACGCGGCACGGTGAGCCTGCGCCTATCGCTCTGCCTTATCGTGAAAAACGAGGAGCGTTTCCTCGAAGCCTGCGTGACCGCCGCTCGGCCACTCGTGGAAGACGTCGTAATCGCGGATACCGGGAGCACCGACGGCACCGTCGCAATCGCACACGCGCTCGGCGCGCGGGTCATTGAACTGCCCTTCACCGGCGACTTCTCAGCGGCCCGCAACAGCTGCCTCGACGTCGCCAACGGTGACTGGGTGTTGTTCCTCGACGCCGACGAGGTGTTGCCCGCGTCTGAGCATGGCGACCTGCTGTCTGTTCTGAACACCGCGCTGGAGGGCTGCCTCGGTCTGACTTTCTTGCGCTACAACTATTTCAACACAGGCGGCTTCTATGCCAGCCGCGAGCTGCGGTGCTTTCGTCGCGTCGACGGCTTGCGCTACGAGCGGGCTATCAACGAGAGCGTTCGGGGATCCATCGATCGACTCGGCGGTTTCGTCACGGACGCCGACATATTGCTGAACCACTTTGGGTTTTGTCGTCCCGTTGCGGAGCGCGAGGCGAAGGCGGAACGTTATCTTTCGCTTTTCGACGCGCAGGTCGCCAAAGATCCAGGTGACGCCTTCTCGCTTGCATTCGAGGGATTGATCTTACGCACAATCGGGCGTATGGATGAGGCGCGCGCCGTCGCCGCGAGCGCGCTACAACTGGCACCGAACGACCCGCTGATCCACCTCTTTCACGGCCATGTCGTTCGGGCTACCGACACACCGGAGGCCGCACTTAGAGCCTATGAGGATGCTCTGCAGCTGGCGCCCACAAACGCCGCGCTGCGTAACATGGTCGGTGTACAGCTCCTCGCCACTGGGGAGCCGGAGCGCGCGCGCGAGTTTTTCCGTGCCGCGCGTGCGGTCGAGCCGAAGCTGTGGCACACGTGGATCAACGAGGGTTTTGCCTTCGAATACGAAAGCCGAATGGCCGAAGCCCTCGACTGCTACCAGATCGCGGCCCGTCGGAACCCCGCCTTCATGCTCGACACGTGTGCCGGCCGCTGCGAGCGCGACTATTTTCGCAGCACCTACTACGAGACTCCCTTTGGTTTCGGTGGTCTGGCCCTGCACCTCGGCCGGGCACTGGCTATGGAAGCCGGGTCACTGCCATTCACGAGCCCGTGACCGAAAGGCAGGCCGGGCGTCTCGTCGCCATCAGTGGCATCGACGGCAGCGGGAAGACGACGCTATGCGAGACGGTACGTCGTGAGCTTGCGAGGCGCACCCCGGTGCGCGTGCTCGCGCCGATGAAGTTGCCCTGCCATCTTCGGACCTTGGCGCTGAAGCTTCACTTCCCGGATGCTGGGGACGAGCGGCGCCGTGAGCAGTTTATCGCCGACGTCATCTCCTGGACGCTCAGGCACAACGGCGAAGAGGTTATCGGCCCGGCGCTCTGGTCAGGTCAGACGGTGCTTGCCGACCGCTGGGTGGCCGACCATGTCGCGAGCCAGCGGCTTTTCGGGGTTACGGTGGACCCCAGCCGGGAGCCGCTCGCCGGTCTGGGTGCACCTGACATGCATTATCTCGTCACGGTGCCGGTAGAGCTCGCCCTGCGGCGCATTGAGCAGCGCGACGAGGCGCGCATCGCTCACGAACAGGACTGGGAGTTCCTGCAGTTGTTCCAGGATGAATTACAGGCTGAGCTGCCCGGAGCACGTAAGCTCGAAGGCCATCTCCCTGTCGCGCAACTCGCAGCCGAGGTGCTAGAGGACCTCGGCATTGTGCAGTGAGCGGCAGAGTCCGGCGGTTGGCTCAGGCGGACTCAACCTCCGCAGCCGACGCGCGGACGTCGCGCACCAGCCGCTCTCGCAACTCGGGCGTGAGGTGCGGGTCGGCCGGGATCTGGATGGCCGAGGAAACAAAATATTCAGCGTTCGGGCACGGTCTCGCGTATTCGCGGGTTAACTCGTGCTTGTAGCCGACCTTGTACCCGAAACTGACCGTGTCGGAACGCCAGCCCCTGCAAGCTAAAGCCTGTGCCAGTGCCGGACCACGCCGACCCGCAAGCAGCACCAGGGAGTAGAAACTCGGCGACGCGCCCTCCGGTCCTTGAAGCGGTGTCAGCCAGGGGATATCCGCGAGGCGGGCCACCAGCGCGACAGCGTTCGCGCGGCGGGCGGCCACGGTGAGGTCGAGGACGGGCATGCGGGCAAGTCCAAGTGCGGCGGACAGGGCGGGCAGCTTCATGTTGGTGCCCGGGCAAGCGCCATTGAGCCGGCCGAGACGTGAGTAGCTGCGCACCGACTCGGCGTACATCGCATCGTCTGTTAGAACGAAGCCCCCTTCACCTGTCGACAGCGCCTTGCGGTCATGCGTGGAAAAGCAACTCAGGTTAGCCCATCCGCCGGCCTGCCGACCGACGATGGTGGCGCCGTGCGCGTGCGCCGCGTCCTCGATGATGGGAACTTCCGCCGCGGCGAGAGCTTCCGCTGCCGCACCACTTAGGTCAAACGGATATCCCCACAGGCTCACCGTTACCGCAGCAGCGATACGCCCGCCGCTCAGGCAGGCGGCCAGGTCGTCGGCGTCGAAGGCAAGACGGTCAGGTGCCGCTTCGACGAAGACCGGCCGGAAACCGGAGTTCACGAAAGGCAGCACGGTCGGCAGCGGCGCAATGGCAGGCAGGATGATGGCGTCCCCCGGCCGCACGCCGACGGCGTGCGCGGCGGCCTGCAGCGCAGCGGTCCCCGACGAGACCGCGACGGCCTGAGCGGAGCCGAACCGCGCTGCGAGCGCGTGCTCATAGTCGACGACGACGTCGGCCAGCCCGCTCAGCAGATCGCCGTCGAGCGTCCGCGCCAGAAACTCAAGGTCCCGCTCGCTGCGTACCCGGTGCGGTGACAGAGCCGCGGCCGGCCACTCCTCCTGAGGGCTCATGCTCACCGTAGTAGCCTCTCACGTGCGCTCAACCGTTCCAACCCAGTTTGCCGACCGGACCCACGGACCACCCCCGCGCGTCGTGCTCACATATGCAGTAGTGGTCCGACATGAACTCGGACTCGGCCCAGAACTCTTCCAGCCTGCCACCGCTGATCGCCAGGCGAATCGCCTTGATGGTGAGGCTGTGCGTGACGACAAGAATATCGCCCGGAGGCTCCTCGTCCCGGATTCGCCAGAGGTAGCCCCGGACGCGCTCGAGCAGTGCGTGGAACGACTCCCCGCCTCCCGGCGCGCCTGCAAATCGCTGTGGCGCGTCCCAGAAGTCGGCGTATCCAACAGGGTCAGCGGCTGCCACCTCGGCGAACGTACAGCCCTCCCAGTCGGCCAGCGCCATCTCCGCCAGTTCCGGCCACAGCTTGAGTTCCGGCTTAGGGCCGGCGGCGCGGACGAGCTCCGCCGCCAAGACTCGGGCGGTCTCCACAGTCCGACGTTGCGGGCTGACGTGCAGCGCAGCGAAAGTGCCGCGACTTCGAAGGATGTGCGCGAGCTCCCGAGACTGCCCAACACCGGCCTTGCTCAAGGGCGCGTCGGCCCTGCCCTGTAGCCGCCCCTCCTCGTTCCACCTCGTGCGCGCATGGCGCACCAGGATTAGACGGAGCGTCACTCGCTGTCCTCCCAAATCTCGCCTAGTGCGGCCACCAGCTCGCCGTCGACATGCACGTGCCGGACGGCCGGACCCGCGAGGGCCTCGGCCAACTCGCGCGCGGGCGACGGCCGGGTGGTCACGAGAGTCAGGCTCGAGCGCGTCAGCGCGCGTTCCCGAGGCCACAGATTCTCGCGCTGCCGCAGCATGAGTCCGCCGAAGTGGAACCGACCGCCCTTGATGGGCACGCACTGCCCAATGTCGTACGTCATCCCCTGCATGAGATCGGCGTCGACGAGGGTAAGCGCGTCCTCCGCGGGCGCCGCCTCAAGCGCGACGACAGCCGCTATGCCCCAGGCGGTCCACCTGACGGCTTGGCCGCCGCAGTGCTGCGACAGGGCATCGCGCAGCGTGCGTGCGTCCGTCGCCCACGCCTGCCAGAAAGTGCTCCGCAGCCAGCTTCCGTCGTCGTACGCGTCACCCGCGCCAGCCTGGTCGCCGCGCCACACGACGGCGCCGCGCTGTGCAAGCTCAATGGCGGTGCGCACCAATAGCCGGCCGGGTCCACAGTGGTCGGCGAGCAGATCGTGCAGCAGTAGCACGGGCGCCCCGGAGCCCGTTGCCGGTGCGACCTCGCAAACCACGAGTCCTGACTCACGAAGCAGGAAAGTGCGCGTCAAGGCAGCCACCGCTCAAGCGCGTCGAGCACTAACTCTTTCAGTAATTGTTGGGTAGCTGGGGAGCCGAACACGTGACCGGCGTCAGGAACGACGTCGAGACGCTCGGGGGACAGCGCGCGCAGATCACCTACTGCATCGACGATCTCGGCGTCCCGCTCGCCGAGCGCGAATGCGAAGCGCCGTCCGCTTTCAACGAGGTCGGACCGCGGTCGCAACCTCGCGCGGTCCGCCGCGAACCTTGCGAAGAGGTGGAACTCGCCGTTGCGGAGTGTGATCGGGACCTGCGGGGACTCCGTCATTTCGAGCAGATCGCTGGACAGACACAAGGTTCCCAGAACCCGGTCGCCAAGCAGCTGCGTCGTCTCCACCGCGACCACGCCGCCTGTGCTGAGGCCGAGGCAAACGACGGGTAGTTCGGCGACCGCGGTCGACCGAGCGCCTGCGGCCAGGGCTTGCGCTGCCTCGGAGAGAGTCGACGTCCCAAATTGGCCGGCCGAGTCCCCGCTCCCAGGTGCGTCACACCGGAGCACCGCGTAGCCCGCGTGGGCCACTGCCGCAGCGAGGCGGCTGAGCACCCAAGCCGGGCCGACGCGATCGCCGGACAGGCCGTGTGCCAGCACGACCAAGGCACGCGGCGCAACCGGGAGGTCATACGTGTAACAGACCCGCTCGTCGGGCCCGAGCTGTTGGATGCGGGCCGGCTGCTCATCCTCCATGCGACCTGTCCACGGCTTCCTGCAATAGCGCGACCAACCGCTTCACTGGGAGCTCACCGTCAAGCAGCAAAGCGCCGTGGGCGGTCGCCGCTGACTCATAGCTTCGCTTGGCGTGCGCTAGAAAATCGCGGTCCTGGCTGCGAGGCCCCGTGCCGGCTCGCTGTGCCCGGCCGACTGCCACGCCCACCGGAACGACCAGTACAGCCGTCACCGAGGGCCGGGGTAGCCCGGGCGGGCGGACCTGACCCAGCGCATCGGCCGGCTCAGACCCGGTCGCGAAGAAAGCCTGGTTCACGTCGTGGTCGATTACCCAGCGGTCGGCTATGACAGTAATTCCCCGTGCCAGGGCCGGCTTGACCTCGGTCTCCGCGATCGCCGTGAGTCGCGAGGAGAGATAGTCGCCGAGGATGCGCTCGCGCGCCGGCCAGCCAAGGCCTAGCTCCGTGACCCCGCGCTGTGGTGCGCGAAGAACAGCCAGCCGACGTATGGTCCCGCTATCGGCCTTCAGCGGCTGGACGAGTCGCCCGTCGCCACCGGCTCCGCGAACTGCGTCAAGGTAGGTAGCGGCAAGCACGGACCGGCCGGAACTCGGCATGCCGCTGATAGCGATAAAGTTGGCAGCCATGCGCCGCTCATCCGTTGACTGAAGCAAGGTGGTGGGCGATCAGTTCGGCGGCGCCAAGGCGCACCACTTCCAGCCGCAGTAGCCTATCCCGCTCGGCGACGACGAGCGCGCTGCGGTGCTCGGCTGCAGCGGGGGCTGGCACGGCTGCGGTGTCCCAGGGCCGTTGCTCAAGCAGGTCGGCTAGATTTGTCAGGACAGTCACCGGAAACTCGAGCCCCTCGGCTAGCTGAGGTTCGGTGCCGAGTGCCTCCCACAACTCCCGCTCCTTGGGAGTCATGTCGGCGCTAGCGACAAGGGTTGGACGGGTGCCGGCCAGCGACGCTAGCGACCGCAGCTCCGCCGGTGCCGGTGGACACAGCGCTACTCGGTGCCCGGTCGCGGTAGCGATGAGAGCGGCGCTTGCCGCATGGCCGATGGCGTGGACGGGGCCGGGCGTGAGCTCAGCCATGATCAGCACCGCCTCCGCGGTCTGTTCGAGCCAGCGGGCACTGTCGACCGGTCCGAGGCTGTCGCCCTGACCGGACAAGTCGAACCGGCCGGTCAGCAGTCCGGCACGGGCAAGCGTTTGCGCCACTTGCGCCATTAGAAAGTTGTTGCCGCTACGGCTCTCGCCGGGGGCATGCACCAGAAGAACACCGGCCCACGCGTCTTCACGGCCGTCGAGCAGCAATGGCTCGGCCGACGTCTCGAGCAACCGCCGCACGATCCCTATCGTGCACCAGTCGCGACGATGTGACTAGCGTATAGGACGTGAGAACTGAAAGGGGGGCGGACCTCATCCTGGTGCGCCACGGCGAGAGCGAAGGCAACCGGGCGGACCAACTCCCGCACGACGGGGTACCCGCCGCATTCTGGGACCGCCACCCCAGCAGCTGGCAGCTAACTGATGCTGGACGGCGCGACGCCGAGCGCGCCGGGCGCGTCATTTGCGAGCGGCTGGGGTGGACCGGCGGCGCCAAAGTCGTGTCACCCGCCACCCGAACGTTGCAGACGGCGCTGGCGCTGGGACTCGGGTACGACGGCTGGCGAGTCGATCCTGCGGTGGCCGAACGGGCTTGGGGTCATGAGCAGCGCGGCCTCACTCCGCGGCTCCGCCAGGACTGGCTGCGCACCGCAGCGGGCCATCTTGCCCGAGACCCCTGGGGGTGGTCACCCCCCGGTGGGGAGAACCTTTTGGCCGTGCAGGTAAGGATGTGGCTTGCGGTGAGGCGTCACCGTTCCAGCACCGACGGGCCCGTCCTTGTCGTTTCGCATGGCGAGGCCATAGCGGTGCTGCGTGAGGCCCTCGAGGGGCCTAGTTCGCACGCCGCAGGGGGGTTTGCTGGCATGCGACTGCCGAGCGGCGGCATGGTGGCCTACGGGCTTGAGGGCGACCGGGCCAAGTGGGTCTGCAGGCCGAACGACAATGGGGGCGACGAATGGTCAGTTTGCGAGCCTCCAGGCGGCGAGCCGGACCTGCGCGCCCTAGCCGGACTCGAAAGGGTGCGCGACGTGAGCTGAGGGGCGGCAGGGGGTGTGGGTCATGAGCGGGGAGCTGGTGCTCTGCGGGCTTGGTCCGCACGCGCGACGCATCTACTACCCGCGGATTGAGTCGCTGGTGAAGGCAGGTGCGATCCGCCTCCGCGCCGTCGTCGAGCTGGAGTCGCAGAAGTCGTCCGTTGAGGACTATCTCGCCGCGCGCCAGGTGCGGCCGCAGGAAATCATCTACCTACCGGAGCGAGCGCGCGAGGATCCATCGTCACTGCCCGAGCTGCTAGCGGGCGTCGACGGCTACGCCGCGCGCGACGCAGACGCCTGTGTGATCTCCACCGAGCCGCGCAGCCACCGGGAGCTCGCACTATGGGCGTTGCGCAACGGCATGACAGTGCTTTTGGACAAGCCGGTGACGGCGCGCGACCTGCGGCACGCGGACCCGCGCGAGGCCCTGCGGCTGTACGACGACTACCTCGACATCAGTGCCGCCGCTGCCGAGGCCGGCCGGCCGGTCCTGGTACAGACACAGCGCCGGGCCCATCTCGGCTACGAGCTGCTGATGGGCTATTTGCAGGAGTTCGCCGGCACTTGGCAGGTGCCCATCACCTACGTCGATATCTACCATGCTGATGGCATGTGGAACATGCCCGACGAATACCTGTTTCGGGAAAACCATCCTTATAAGTACGGCTACGGCAAGCTCATGCACTCCGGTTACCACTTCGTCGATCTGCTCACCCAGATCTTGACCGTCAACGCGGTCGTACAGGGTCAGGAGGTCGAGTCTCTCGACGTTCACTTGATGGAGGCTGGCCCCGTTGATCACCTTTCGCAGCTGCCGTCGCGGTTCTATGACCGCGTGTTCGGGAAGGACGGCAGCGCCGATGCCCGCGGTGTCTTTAAGCTGCCGGAGGACTTGCGGGGCATGGGCGAGACGGACGTTTTGCTCACCGCGCAGGCCCGCAACAGTAACGGTGCCCTCGTCACGTCTTCGGTGATGAGCTTGCTGCAGACGAGCTTCTCGCGGCGTGCCTGGCCGCACCTGCCCGCCGACACCTACAAAGGCAACGGCCGGGTGCGTCACGAGCGCGTCACTGTCCAGGTCGGCCCGCTCCTCTGCGTGCAGGTGCACAGCTATCAGAGCTATGAGGCACGGGACTGGGTCGGCCGCGGTGAGGGCGCCGGGTCCTACGAGCACTTCGACATCGACATCTACCGCAACGCCGAGCTGGTGGGTGGCAGGCCGTTCGAGCGGCTGGCGCTGGGTGACGCTTCCCAGATGACTGGGGCACAAGATGGCGGATACCTCGGGCACAACGAGGCGGCTCGTCACGAGCTGTTCGGAGACTTTCTCCGTGGGGATCCGACGCGGGCCGGGTTAGCCCACCACCGCTTGCCCGTGCAGGTACTGGCTGCCAGTTACTACAGCCTCCTCTCGGGAAGGCAGGGGCAGCCGCGCGACGTCCGCGTCACTCCCGCGGCAGCCGAGTGGTTCAGCACCACTGGGCGGCGGACGTGACCGGCCGGGTCGTCGTGGTGACCGGTGCCGGCCGCGGGCTCGGCGCGGCCCTGGTCGCGGAAGCTGTGCGGCTTGGTGACATCGCTATCGCGGTCGTTCGTGACCCCGAGCACGCGGATATGCTCTCTGGACGCGAACGCGTGCGGCCGGTCTTGGCGGACGTCACGGACTTCGACAGTCTCGACCGGCTTGAGGCGGCGCTGCGGTCAGTGCCGCGCGTCGACGTGTTGGTTAACAATGCCGTGATCGTCCGGCCGGCCCCGACATTGGCGGAGACGTCTGTCGCCGATCTCGCCGCCTGCCTAGCGGTATCCGGGACAGGAGCGCTTGCCGTGACGCGGCTCTGCGCGGACGGGCTCTCTCGTGCCGAACAGCCGTCGATCCTGAACGTCAGCTCGCGGTTGTCAACGATGTCAGCGCCGCCGACGGCGCTACTGCCCGGCACGATTTCTTACACCTACCGGATGGCGAAAGCGGCGTTGAACATGCTGACGTGCTGCCTGCATGAGGAGTTCGGCAGCCGGAGGTTCCAAGTTCTCGCAGTGCACCCTGGTGCGCTGACGACCCGGCTCGCCCCGCCCGACGCCGACACCACACCGGAGACTGCCGCGGCGCGTGTCCTCGGCCTGACCAGCCGACGCGATCTTGTCGGCGTACTCGTCGATGCAGCGACCGGTCAGGTGCTGCCGTGGTAGAACCCGCCCGGCAGGGCGACTTACTGCGCGCGTGCCTGCGTGGCGACGCGTCCGCGCTCGCCAGGGCAGCCCCCGAGTTCGCCGTTGCGGAGAAGGTCGGCGCCGTCGTCGCGAGGTACGTCCCCAGCGCGAGTTGGCAGGTAGTTCGCGCACGCGACGCGGCTCGGCTCGGCGTGCTACACCGCGAGCTGGGCTTGATGTCGGCACGGCTGGCGGCAACCGGGCTACCGTTCTTGCTGCTCCGAGGTCCCGGGCTGGCGCGGTACTGGCCCGACGTCACCTCGCGTCCGTTTGGCGACGTTGACCTACTGCTCCCCGCTGCAGCGTCGCTTCCATCGGTTATTGCCGCGCTTGCGGAATTAGGTCACCGAGTGGTCAGGCCGGTGCCGCTGCTGCAGCCGCACCACCGCGAAACGGGTCCGTGGTGCGGTGTGGCGCTAAATAAAGACGTAGCAGATCTCGGTCATCCAGTCTACGTCGACGTCATAGCCCCGGGACCCGGGGTTAGTCGGCTCGACTTCATGCCGCTGCAGCCGTCGGTCTGGGACCAGCGGACGACTATCGCGGTCGACGGGCAGGGCGTGCCCGCGCTGGCTCTCGATGACCAAGCACTGGTCTTCCTGCTGGAACAGCAGGAACGGACGGCGCCTCTAGTCCGTGATGCCCTCGACGCCGTCTACCTGGGCCGCACCGGGTTGGTGGACGTTACGCGCGTCGCGCGTGGTCTCGCCGGGCTGCCTGTACAGCCGCTTGCGCGCTTGCAAACCCTACTTGCGGAGCTGGAGGACCCCGCGGATGGTCGCTGGGTCGCGGAAGTGGAGCAGGCAACGGTGAACTCTGGTGTTCATCCCCCGGTTCTGCCGGCGCAGGAGTACGCCCGCATGCAGTCGCGAGTAACCAACGAGGCCGATGCATATGCATGGGCAGTAAGCGGCAGTGCCGTTCACGACACCTATAACTCCGGCTTTCCGGTTTACGCCTTCCCCGGTCAGAACTTGCCCGGGGGCGGGCTAGCGGCGGACGAAATTGCGCCCGGCTGGCATGGCTGGACTGCGAGGGCGCTGCCACTTGCGACAGAGGAGGAGATCACGCGTGCCTTCGGACCGTGACGAGGAGCAAATCGAGTGTGGGATCCAGCCAGAAGCGGCAGTCGTGGCTGCCGTGCAGCAGATCGCCGCCGACGCCTGCGGAGCCCGCCCCGAGGAACAGGCAGCTGACCCCACCGTCCTGTTAACCCGCTTCAGAGACCTGGCCGATGTGGTCGCTGCGGCAGCCGCCGAGGCGCAGCTGGCGCTGAGCATTCGAGATGGCGTCGTGCTAGCCGCAGCCATCTGGCAGGACGGCGTCCATCCTCTCGATAAAAGCCGGGAAAGGCACGTTCAGCATCTTTGGTGGCGCCCTGGCGCCCTGCCCTCCGCACTGGCGGTCGTGGCGGAACTTTCCCGGCGGGCGGGGGAGGCAGGGTGCCATGTGTTCCGAGTAACGGCGAGCACCGACTCGGATGCGCTGCGCGGACTAGCTGAAGACATCGGGCTGGCCAACCATTACTTCGTCACGCGCAAGGTGCTCCGAGCGCCCCAGGCTGACGAGCAGCCCACCGAGGCCACCCTCACCACCGATGCGGACGAGCGGTCTTTCGCCCTGCGTTGCCTCGCGGCCGGCGTAGTCAATGGGCTCGACAGGTCCGACCCCGTCGGCGTTGCCGAGTTCGTCGAGAAGTCGCTTGAATGGGACCAGGCAGAACGTTTCTCCTATGTGCTGCGCTCGGATGGCGAGCTGGTCGCCCACGCCTACGTTGTGCGCGGCTCCGGCTCGACGGCCACGTTGTTCGATTTGTTCGTGCCAGCCGAATATCAAGGTAGGGGCTATGCGAAGACGCTCGGCCGGCACGTGGAGTTTGATATCCACGGCCGCGGCGCGCTCTTCCTTGAGGGCACTGTTGTGACCGGCCTGCGGCCGCCGGGCCCCGCCCTGCTGGCGAGCCTGCTGGCGGACGGCTGGTGGCTGGACAGGGTGGTTCTCCGTGGAAATCCCCTCGCGGCCGCCACGTGAAGTTCGTCCTCGGCACCATCAATCTTGGAACCGAACTTGACTTAAATGACTCTTTCAAGCTTCTGGATGCCGCCGTCGAGCGGGGTATCGACAGGGTGGACACGGCAGACATTTACGGACGCCGTCCCGGTGAAGGATGGACCGAGCAACTGCTGGGACGGTGGCTGTCCGCGCGGCCCGGGCTACGGGACCACTTACGCGTCGCGACCAAGCTTTATCTCCCATTCAGCACCGACCCCAACGACCGTGGGCTCGGCGCATGGCACCTGCGGTTGGGAGTCGATGCCGCCCTTGCCCGGTTGCGCGTCGAGCGACTCGACTACCTGCTGCTGCATCACTACGACGATGACACCCCGCTGGACGAGACCTATGGCGAACTCGCCGCACTACAGCGTGATGGAAAAGTCGCCGAGCTCGGCACTTGCAATCACTCGGCCTGGCAGTTGGGGCACGCCGTCTCGGCCGCGAGAGCGGCAGGCGCCTCGCAACCCATGGTCGAGCAGTCGCCTTACAACTTGCTCAATCGCGGTGTCGAGGCGGATCTTCTCGCGGCGGCCGGCGCGCTACAAATCGAGTTCTGGGCTTGGAGTCCTCTCGCTCGCGGGATTTTGGCTGGCATGCGCAGGCGACAGGCGCGGGGCGACAACGCTGGTCGGCTGGCGGTCCCTGGGGTCGTGACCTGGCTCCAGAACAATGCCGATTCCATCACGGCCTACGAGATGCTCTGCGAGCATTGGGGATTGTCTCCTCCCCGGGTGGCCATGAGCTGGCTAGCCGCGCGTGGCGTCGACGCGGCCGTGATCGGTCCACGAAGCCTGGCTCAGCTCACGGAGCTGACGGAAGCACCCCTCGTGATGACGCCGGAGCAGCTCGGCGAGCTTGATGCGATTTTTCCGGGTGGTGTCCGACGGGATGGACCCCCACATCACTGACGGCGCCGGACTCCCAGCACGACCGTCTCGGTAGAGGAGACGCCGATCTCGGTAGCTGTCAGTAGCGGGTGCTGGAGGTAGGTAAGTCGCAGGACGTCGACCGCCCCCCGGTAGCGCGGGGGCCAATCGTCGCTGGGGGCGAAGTCGTCGAAGATGACAAGGCCTCCGGGCGCGAGCAGGCCAACGACAGCGTCGGGATCGGTGGTCTTACCCCCACCGTCGCAGAACAAGAGGTCGAACGGGCCGTGCGCAGACAGTTCCGACCAGTCAGCACCAAGGACGAGAACACTGCTCCCGCTGACTGCCCGAAGCGCGGCCCGCGCTGCGGCTACCCGATCTGGTTCGCGCTCGACGGTGATCAACTCAAGGTCCACAGCTGCCGAGAGCAACCATGCGGTTCCCACCCCGCAGCCCGTCCCGCTCTCGCCGACCCGCGATCCCGGGGGAAGAACCGCGGCCAGCGTGCGGAGCAGCCAACCGGTCGAATCGGAACAACTGTGTGCGAAGCCGAGCTCTGCGGCCGCAGCTTTCGCCGCAACGACTAGTTCAGGTAGCGGTCTCACGCGCTGGCAAACTCTCGCAGTGCCGTGAGTGCCTTCCACGTCCCGGCCTCCGAGGAGCCCGAATTTTCGACCCTCAGGTCGAAGCCGTCCCAGTCGTCGAGTTCGGTCTCCAATTCGTGGTGCCTGGACGCGCCGACCCTGACGCCGCGAGCTGCAAGTCGCTCGTTTTGCACGGACCTCGAAACGTCAACCCTCACCAGGACGGCCCCAGCCTCCCGCATGACAGTCGCCTCACGCAGGGTCCGTAGATCTGGAACGAGCACGGAGAAGCCGTTAGCCATAGATGCCGTTACCCTGGCCCGTGTCGACCTTACGAAGACATCCGGGTCTACCGCACGCTGCCACACTCCTAGCGACTGCAATGCAAACCGGGACTTTTCGGATCGATGTCCCGACCAGATGTCGGGGGCCGCACCCTCTAGGAGGCTGCGCAGGTCCGTCGGCATCGTGGCCAGCGGGCTGCCGCCCTCGAGAATGGTGCGCGCCACGCGTATCACCTCGTCGCCAAAGGCTTCCCGTCGCCACGGACGCCCGAGGCCTTCCAGAACCGCGGCGCCCAGTACGTCCTTCCCCGCCCCCTGCCATCCACTGAGAGCCAGCAACGCGGTCACCCGACCTCCAGCCGCTGCTGAATTTGCGCCCGCGAGTCCTCTTCGGTCTTCGCGGCCCACGGCCCCACGAGCGCCCAACGAGCGCCCACAGCGAGTGCGAGCAGACCGCCCCCGCCCACGACAGCCGGCGCGTTTCCGGTGAGCGAGATGAGGCCTGTACCGATCGCCGCGCCGAGGGGCTGAGCCGTCCACGCGAACACCAGGGCCACGGTCACCACCCGTCCCAGCGCCTCCGGGGGCACGATTCGCTGCCGCACGCTGTTGGTCTGAACGCCGAAGGTCACAGCGCCAGCTCGTGCCGTGCCTGCGAGGACGACGGCGAGCGGCACGGACCGCGTGATGGCGTACGCCGCAATCGCCGCGCCCAGCGTCGCTACCCCCGCGATAAGCAGAGACTGCATGGAGAACCGGTCGGCGAGCCGACCGGCCAGCAGCCCCGCCACCACGACGCCCAGGCCGCTCGCCGCGAACATGACACCAACGCCGGTGTCACTTGCGTGCATGTGTGACTTGGCAAGGTAAATGCTCTGAGCCCAGTACGGCCCGGTCGCGAGATTCACGATCACAGCCGCAATCGTGACGTTGCGCAGTATCGCGGTGCCGAACACAAGCCCGAGGCCCTCCCTAATCTCGATGCCGAAGCTTCGGCGCGGCTTTCGGGGCGCCGAAAGGCGGCTCCTAATCGTGAGAATGCTTGACGCCGAGAGCAGGAAGCTGCCCACGTCCACCCAGACGACGCTTACGGGGGCCACCACGGTGAGGAGTCCACCAGCGAGTACCGGCCCGAGTGCGGCTGCTGCGTTGTAGGCGGCCTGGGACTGTCCGTTGGCGCGGGTAAACTGTTTCTTGTCCTGCACCAGTGCGGGAATAACGGCAAGTTGGGTTGCCTCGAACAGCAGCCGCAACGCGCCATGCGCAAAGATCACGACCAGGAGCGCGGGGAGTGTGAGCGACCCCAGGGCGTGGAGGACGGGTACGACGGCCAGCACCGCTGCGCGCCCAAGGTCGGCGCCGAGGAGTAGCGCTCGGCGGTTGATCCGGTCGGCGAGCACCCCAATATGCAGTCCGAACAGCGGGTAAGGAAGGTAAGTCACGACGGCGGCCACGCCGAGGTCCACTGGCGACCCGTGCTGGTCGAAGGCTAGAAGGGGCAAGATGAACGCCGTGCAGGCGCTGCCGAGGCTGGAGACGCTTTGCCCGATCTGGTAGCGACGGAATTCTTGGCTGAATGTTTGCGGACCGCTCATGCCCGCAGGTGTTGCAGATCGGCATCGAGCAGGCGGCGGGTGACCAGCCTTCCAAACAGCTCGGCCTCGTCCAGCTTCGGGAAGCCCGAAAGTATGAAGTCCTCCACGCCGAGGGCCTGATACCTCCGCAGCGTGTCGGCGACCTGCTGGCCGTCACCTACAACAGCGCAAGCCGCGCCAAAGCGGCCGCGACCCGGGCCGGTCCAAACGTGCGGGGAAAGCCAGCCACCCAGCGCCGTAAGTTCGTCCTGCCTGGACTTCGACGTGCTTCCGGAAGGGTCGGCCGCGAGTCGCGTCTCCGCAATCGCGGGATCGAGACGCGCGATTAGGTGGTCGGCCGCCCGCATGGCCTCCTCCTCCGTGGGCCGGACGAGGACGTGGCTCCGTAGGGAGAAGCGCACCTCTCTGCCCGCCCGCTCGAAGGTGCGCCGGATGTGCTCGATCTGGCCTTCGACGATGTCTTCGGTGTCCATCCAGAGGAGCTGCACATCTGCGTGTGCCGTCGCGGTTGTCAGAGCCTCGGGTGAGGCGCCGGAGAAGTAGATCTCGGGGCGCGCGCCGGCGTAGGGGTACAGCGAGGCGCCCACAACCCGGTACGTCTCGCCAGTGAAGTCGAACGGCTCGCGAGTGCCCGCGCGGGACCATAGCCCGTCGAAAATGGCGAGCCACTCCCTCAAGCGGGCGTAGCGCTCGTCGTGCGTGTCTTGAACCCCTGTCGCGGCGTCCTCGCTCGGCCAGGCGCCGGTCACGATGTTGAGGGCGATCCGTCCCGGAAAGAGCTGACTCAGCGAGTGGGTTAACTTCGCGGCCATCACAGGATGCACGAGGTTCGGTCGGACTGCGATGATCGTCTTCGCCGTGCGGGTCGTGGCCAATGCAGCAGTGGCGGCGGTCCAGGTCTCCAGATGATTTCCCAGACTCACTGGAACGAGCAGGCCTGAGAAGCCGGCAGCCTCCGCGGTCTGCACAACAGCCGTGAGGTGTGTCAGGCTCGGCTCAGCGCCCTCCGGCGGCCAGGTGCCCACTTGTGCGCCGTCAGTCTGCAGCGGCAAGAACCAGTTCAGCGTCGTCGGCACCCAGAACTCTCCTGGCATCATGGCGGATAGCAGCAACGAAGGGCCCCGACAGTGATCTATCGGGGCCCTTCGACTAGATCACTCTGGCTGCTGCGGCCGAACCGGCTGAGCCGGCACGATCAAAACGTCCATCATCCACCCCCTTCGCGCATCGGCACTGATGCCGCTGGCATTGCGGTTGTACCCGTTTGTTCTAGCAAACAATGCCGCTGATGGCTAGGCGTGCTTGAGCTCCTCAGCCGTTGGCGGTCCTCGGACGGGGTCAGTCGGGCCGGTGTGCCGTTGCCGGTGCCGCTGCTGCACCTGCTGCGGCCGCCTCGGCTGGGCGCAGCTGCTCGTTCCACACGACGGCTCGGGCTTTGCCGGTGCGTTTGGCCTGGTACATCGCGGCGTCGGCGCGGCGCAGGAACTCGGCCGGCTGCGGCGAACAGTCGCCGGTGGACAGCTCGACGACGCCGATGCTGGCAGCCAGCGGGACTAGGTCTCGTCCCACGGCGGCGGGTTGGGTGAAACCGTCGAGGATTTTGGCGACCACGCTCGTGGCGTCCCCGCCGTCCTCTACCAGGATCGCAAACTCATCCCCGCCCATCCGGGCGACGGTGTCACCGGGGCGGGTAACCGCCCGAAGCCGCTCGGCGGCAGCTCTGATCACCTCGTCGCCGGCGTCGTGGCCCAGGGTGTCGTTGACGCTCTTGAACCCGTCGAGGTCGCAGTACAGCAGGCTCAGCGGCCGCAGGTCCCGGCGGTGCAGCTCCAGGCCGTGCCGCAGCCGGTCAGCGAACAGCGCCCGGTTAGCCAGACCGGTCAGCGGGTCGTGGAACGCCTGGAACCGCAACTCCTGCTGGGTGTCGACTAGCGCCACGACCAACCTGCGGTTGTCCAGTACGGCCAGCAGCTGGCGGGCGAGCAGGGCGGCCATCACC